>ENA-OPZM01000470-OPZM01000470.1-human-gut-metagenome-genome-assembly--contig:-NODE-470-length-17386-cov-5.679008_pt1 | contig 17386 bp, 19 predicted proteins | sample MGYA00242478_ERZ504493 | MGnify/ENA primary metagenome ERZ504493 (study PRJEB26092, sample SAMD00036227) | human gut metagenome | host: Homo sapiens | study: EMG produced TPA metagenomics assembly of...
CTGAGGTTTTTGTATTACTGCAAAACCAGACTTATTGGGCGGGTGGATTCGAACAGCATCGGCCCGCCGAATAGTCCGGAGGGCAAAAAAGCCCTGCGGGGCTTTTTTAGATGCGCGGCTCGCGACATCCACCCGCGCCCACCAAAAACCTCAACGTATGCAAGTACGCTGAGGTTTTTGTATTACTGCAAAACCAGACTTATTGGGCGGGTGGATTCGAACAGCATCGGCCCGCCGAATAGTCCGGAGGGCAAAAAAAGCCCTGCGGGGCTTTTTTTAGATGCGCGGCTCGCGACATCCACCCGCGCCCACCAAAAAACCTCAACGTATGAGAAAGTACGCTGAGGTTTTTGTTTTGCGACAAGGCTAAACTCACCGGCGGTGGATTCGAACAGCTGCGGCGATGTCGTTGAAGACGGCGCAAAAACAGCCCCGATGGACCGTCAGGTTCACCGGGGCTGCTGCTATACCATGATTTTGTTGACGTTAACATTTTCGTGATGCCGTGAAAACATCACATGTAGACCTTCTGGCTGCGCACCTGCGCTTCGATCAAAAGAGCTGCTTCCCTGTGGGGGCTATGCACATGCAGGATATCTGTTTGTGCCGCCGTTACTCTTCCGCTGCAGCCTTGGATTCGTTCACAAAGGCGGCAATCTTATCCACCTGAATTTCGGCAACGGCACGGCCGGTCTCGTAGACGCGGCGCAGCTGGACCGGATCGCGCTCCATAGAGCCGATCTCCAGCGGGATGGGCGGGCGGATGACGAACGCCTTGCCGGTCTGCTCCAGCATGGCAATGTGATCCAGCGTTTCGTTGTAGCGTTCGTGACGGTCGGCAACGGCTTCCACGAAAGCGGGGTAGCGCATGTACGTGCCCGGATGACGGGCAGCATCTTGTTCTTCTTTTTCACAAAGCCCTTGGGCTGGGTCAGCACAATGAGGTTGCGTTTGTAGCCGATGGACTCGAAGAACCGCACGGGGATGGAATCGGCAATGCCGCCGTCCAGCAGCTGATAATGGCCGATCTTTACGATCTTGGCCGCCAGCGGCATGGAAGCGGATGCCTGCATCCACTGGATATCCTCGGCATCGCCGGTGCGGCACTTGTGATAGATGGGGTCGCCGGTACGCACATCGGTGCACACCACAAAAAAGTCCATGGGGTTCTCTGCAAATGCCTTTGCGTCGAACACGTCCAGCTTTTCCGGCACGGTGTGGTAGCAGAACTGCTCACTGTACAGGTTGCCGGTGCGCAGCAGGTTGCCGAAGCTTGCGTAGCGCTTATCGTTGCAATACTGGGTGTTGTAGCGGATCACACGGCCGATCTGATGGGACTTGTAGTTGCAGCCGAACACCGCACCGGCCGAAACGCCAATGGCACCATCCAGCACGATGCCATGCTCCATCAATACATCCAGAACACCGGCGGTAAACATGCCGCGCATGGCACCGCCTTCCAGCACAAGACCCGTTTTCATATATGCTCTCCCCTCCTGTGTGCCGGTGCACAGATGCCGGACACACCTTATATTAACTACAGTATACTCGAATCTGTAAAAAGTACAAGAGCGGAAAACCTATAAATTTATCAAGAAAACCTCTTGCCAAAGGAAAGAGCATCCGGTATACTAAGTGAAATAAAAAGAGAAATATGCGCTGCAAACGCATGGGCATGGAAAAGATCAGGTTGGAGGAACTGCTGCACTATGAAGATGCTGGAAGATCGTATTCGCAAAGATGGTATCGTACGCGAGGGCAATGTGCTCAAGGTGGATAGCTTTATCAACCACCAGATGGACATTCCGCTGTTCCGGGAGATGGCAAAGGAGTGGAAGCGCCTGTTTGCAGGCAAGCCCATCAACAAGGTGCTCACCATCGAGGCCAGCGGCATTGGCATTGCAGCCATCGTGGCCAGCGAGTTCAACGTGCCGGTGGTATTTGCCAAAAAGTCCATGAGCATCAATCTGGACTACAACAACTACGAAACCAAGATCCAGTCCTTCACCCACAAAAAGATCTACAATGTGATCGTCTCCAAAAAGTTCCTCACCCCGGAAGACCATGTGCTGATCATTGACGATTTCCTTGCCAACGGCTGTGCCTGATGGGCCTGCTGGATCTGGCCCAGGAGGCCGGTGCCACAGTGGAGGGCATCGGCATTGCCGTGGAAAAGGGCTTCCAGCAGGGCGGCGAGCTGATCCGCAGCAAGGGCATCCAGCTGGAGAGCCTTGCCATTGTGGAGTCCATGAACAGCGAGACCGGCGAGATCGTCTTCCGCGAGCAGCCGCAGCAGAATTAAACAAAAAACATTGCAGCCCCGGGAAAGTCGGAAGACCTTTCCGGGGCCGTTTTTTGCTTACGCCCCGTCAAAGCTGTCACCGTCGGCGGCAGGTCGGCAGCGGTCTGGGCGGGATCGGTATCGGTTTCCGGTTCCACGGCGCGGGGCACGCCCTTGTACACCAGCGTCTGTTCCAGCACCTCGGCGCACACCGGGGCTGAAAGGCTGCGCCGGCAGTCGTCCAGCTGTGGGGTTCGTCCAAGCACACCAGACACAAAAACTGCGGGTCGTCGATGGGAGCCACGGCCACAAAGCTGGCAATACGGGCTTTTTCGTCGGCGCTGTCCAGCTTCTGGCTGGTGCCGCTCTTGCCGCCCACCCGGTAGCCTTGGATGCGGGCATTGCGCCCGCCGCCGTAGAGCACCACGCTTCCATCATCTCACGCATGGTTTCAGAAGTTTCCGGTTTGATCACCTGCCGCCTGCACACCGGCTCTGTGTGCTGCAGAATGCTGCCGTCCGGGTTCAGGATATCGCTGACAAGATAAGGCTGCATCAGCCTGCCGCCGTTCACCACAGCGCACACGGCTGCGGCCATTTCCATATAGGAGATCTTGCTGCTCTGGCCGAAGGCGCAGGAGGCCAGCTCCACCGGCCCCATGCGGTCGGCGGTGTAGTACAGACTCTTTTTGGGTTCGGCGGGCAGATCGACCCCGGTTGGCTCCCGCAGGCCGAAAGCGGCAAAGTAATCGCAGAAGGCTTCCTTGCCCAGCCGCGCGCCGATCTGGATAAAGCTCTGGTTGCAGGAATTTTCCAGCGCCTGGGTCACGGTCTGGCTGCCGTGGCGCTTGTGGTTGGCGCAGTGGAACCGTGTGCCCGCCACCGAGATGGACTCGCCGCAGTAAAAGGTGGAGTTTTTGCTCACAGCCCCGGCATCCAGCGCGGCGGCGCAGGTGATGAGCTTGAACACGCTGCCCGGCTCGTACAGGTCGCTGACGGCCTTGTTGCGCCACTGGGTCTGCTGGGCCAGCTGCAGGGCGGCAGCGCGCTTGCTGCCGGTAAGGGCATCCACGGCCTTGCGGGCGGCTGCATCGTAGATCACGCGCGGCTGGTTCGAGTCGTAGGCGGGCGTGGTGGACATGGCCAGCACGGCCCCGGTGTTCACGTCCATCACGATGCCCACGGCGCGCGCCGCCACATGATGCTCCTTGACCGCATAATCCAGCGCGTTTTCAAGGTAATGCTGGATGTTGGCATCGACAGTCAGCCGCAGGCCGCTGCCTTCCAAGGGCACTTTTTCGGTCTCGTAGCTCTGCTCCAGTGTGTAGCCCCAAGCATTGACGGCGGTGAGCACCACACCATTCTGCCCGGTGAGCACATCGTTGTATTTCAGCTCCAGCCCGCTCACACCGGCGTTGTCAACATTGGTAAAGCCCAGCACGCTGGCCAGAAATTCCCCCTCCGGGTACCAGCGCTTGGAGTCCTGATTGATGCGGATGCCGGTGATGCCGTTCTCTTCACAAAAATCCCGCACGCGGTCGGCGGTGTCGCGCTCCACGCGGTAGCGCAAAAGGCAGTCGTTGGAGGTGCGGTCACTGAATTTTTCCAGCAGCTTCGCTTCGTCCAGCTCCAATATTTCCGCAAGGCCCTGCGCGGCAAGGCTGAGCTTTTCCTCTGGCATCTCGCGCGGGGAGGTCCGCAATGTCCAGCAGCTGCTGTTGGCGGCAAGCAGTACACCGTCGGCGCTGTAGATACGGCCCCGGTCGGCAGGCACCACAGTATCGCGCAATTGCTGGCCGAGGGCACGGCTCGTATACCAGTCGTCTGAAAACAGCTGCAGATACGCCAGCCGCGCGGCAAGCCCCGCAAAGCAGACGCAGCACATCAACGCGGCCACCAGCCGTGCCCGGGCATGGAATGCCCGTTCCGGCAGGGTGCGCAAGGGGCGCGGCTCCGGTTTTGGCATGGCAGGCACCTCTCTTTCAAATGGAATGTATGCGCCGGTGCGCTGGGGATATGACTAACCGGCACCGCCGCCGCGTACAATAAAGGAACGGAGGTGATACGGATGCACAAAGCTGCTGCCCATGCAAAGCGCGGCCTGCCGCTGCGGCATCTGCCGGCCATGGACCTGCCGTTTCTGATGCTGGTGCTCACGCTGGTGGGCTTTGGCCTTGTAATGCTGGGCAGTGCCAGCAGTGCAGTGGCGCTGTACCGGCGGGGCGATGCTTTTGCCTACCTGCGGCCGCAGCTGCTGTATGCTGCGCTGGGCATCGGGGCCATGTGGGTGGCAAGCCGGGTGGACTACCATGTTTACCACAAGCTGGCATGGCCGCTGCTGGCGCTTTCAATGGTGTTGCTGACGGCGGTGCTGTTCATGCCGGAGTACAACGGCTGCAAGCGCTGGCTGGTGCTGCCGGGCCTGGGCACACTGCAGCCCAGCGAGATCGCCAAATTTGCGGTGGTGCTGGTGTTTGCGCATATCATTGCGCTCAACCACGACCGCATGGGCAGCTTTGCGGTGGGGGTGCTGCCCTTTGCACTGGTGCTGGGAGCGGTGGCCGTGCTCATGCTGCTGGAACCGCACCTTTCCGGCACCGTGCTCATTTTGGGCATCGGCGCGGTGCTCATGTTCGTGGGCGGCACCGGCCTCAAGTGGTTCGTGCTGGCCGGGGCGGGCGGTGCAGCGGCCATTGGAGCTGCCGTCATCATTATGCCGGACCTTGTGCCCTACGCGGCCAGCCGTCTCAGCTCATGGCTGGATCCCTTTGCCGACCCGCTGGGCGACGGCCACCAGACCATCCAGAGCCTGTATGCCATCGGCTCCGGGGGTGCGGCGGGCCTTGGCCTTGGCAGCAGCCGCCAGAAGCACCTGTTCGTGCCCGAACCGCAGAACGACTTCATCTTTTCCATCCTGTGCGAGGAGCTTGGCTTTGTGGGAGCCTGCGCGGTGATCCTGCTGTTTGCGCTGCTGCTGTGGCGGGGCATCACGCTGGCGGCGCATGCACCGGATCGGTTCGGTGCGCTGCTGGTAGTGGGCTTTGTGGTGCAGGTGGCCCTGCAGGCAGTGCTGAATATGGCGGTAGTCACCAACACCATCCCCAATACCGGCATCAGCCTGCCGTTTTTTTCCTCCGGCGGCACCAGTCTGATGATGCTGCTGGGCGAAATGGGCATCGTACTGTCGGTGTCCCGCGGGGAGACATAAAACCGGGCGCTCCCTGCCATAAAACGACAGCATCCGCTGCCGGTGCAGCCACAAATGACCGGACAAACAAATGACACAACTGCAGACAAAATAAACAAAAAGCCTTCGCGCCGCATAGCATGAGGTATCTTTTGCGGAACGGGGGCTTTTTGCATGGGCGGAGATCTTATCATCACAGGCGGCATGCCGCTGAACGGCACAGTACACATCCCGGCAGCCAAAAACAGCGTGCTGCCGCTGCTGGCAGCGGCCTTTTGTGCAATGGCACGGTGCGTTTTCTGCAGGTGCCGCATCTTGCGGATGTGGACACCAGCGTGGAGCTTTTGCAGGGTGCGGGCTGCACGGCCCGCTGGCAGGGCAGCGACATCACGGTGCAGGGGCGTGCCTTCCACCTGCCGCCTTGCGCCGGAAGCCGCCGCGCGGATGCGGGCATCCATTTTGTTCTGCGCACCGCTTCTGGCACGGCTTGGCCGGGTGGAAACGGTGCTGCCCGGCGGGTGCCGCATTGGTGCAAGGCCGGTGGACCTGCACCTTTCCGGCCTTGCGCAGATGGGCGTGCACTGCCGGGAGGAGGGGGCAAGGCTGATCCTGACAGCGCCTGCCGGACTGCACGGTGCGGACATCACACTTGGGTTCCCCAGCGTGGGTGCTACCGAGACCCTGCTTCTGGCAGCAGCTGCGGCGCAGGGCGAGACGGTCCTGCGCGGGGCTGCACGAGAACCGGAGATCAGCGATCTGGCAGCATTCCTGAACCGCTGCGGCGGCTGTGTACAGGCGCGGGCACCAGCACCATCCGGGTGCAGGGCAGACGAATGCTGTATAGCTGCAGCTTTGCGCCCATGGCCGACCGCATCGTGGCATCCACCCTTGCCTGTGCCTGCGCGGCGGCAGGAGGTCGGGTGGAACTGACCGGCTGCAGGCCGGAGACCTATGCACCGCTGCTGGAAATTCTGGCACAAATGGGCTGCAGGATAGAAACAGGGCCGGAAAGTGCGGTCATTACCCGGCTGGGCGCGCTGCACGGCGCGGGCAGAGTGTTTACCGGGGTATACCCGGCACTGGCAACAGACGCAGCGCCGCTGCTTGCTGCTGCCATGCTTGCCGCCGACAGCGCCAGCAGCATCGAGGATGTGGTGTTTGAGCGGAGATTCGGCTGTGCAGAGGGTTTTGCGGCTTTTGGAGCCGCTGTGCAGGTGCAGGGACGCACACTGGACATCCGGCCGGTGCGGCAGCTGCAGGCGCGTGTGCACGGGCTGCGGACCTGCGCGGAGGCGCGGCACTGGTGGTGGCCGCGCTGGCGGCAAGGGGACGGAGCCGCATTACCGACACCGGTTACATCGACCGCGGATATGCCGGTTTTGCACAGATGCTGGCGGAACTTGGTGCCCAAATTGAGCGGGAAATGCCGCGGGAAAGCGCCAGCGAGAAAAAAACACCTTCAAAAAAGCAAAATTGACTTGCATTCAGGGCAAAAAGATGATACGATACAGTTATATAAGTGTAAGCAGATAATTTCTGTGCGCTATGCGCAGTTTTACGATAAAATCCGATGGAGGACAAAGTTATGGCACTCATGCTCGATGAAGAAATGGACGAAAACGTTACGACGATCAAGGTGATCGGCGTGGGCGGCGGCGGCGGCAACGCTGTCAACCGCATGGTCAGCGACGGCCTGCAGGGCGTCGAATTTATCGCAATGAACACCGACCAGCAGGCTCTGGCCAAGAACCACGCTGCCACCAAGGTGCAGCTGGGTTCCAAGCTGACCAAGGGCCGCGGTGCCGGTGCAGACCCCGAGATCGGCCAGCGCGCCGCTGAAGAGAGCAAGGACGAGATCGCAAATGCGCTCAAGTTCCCAGATGGTGTTTATCACTGCCGGTATGGGCGGCGGAACCGGCACCGGTGCAGCACCCGTTGTGGCCGAGGTGGCACATGATCTGGGCATCCTGACCGTTGGCATCGTCACCAAGCCCTTCTCCTTTGAGGGCAAGCGCAAGATGGGTCTGGCAGAGCAGGGCATTGCAAACCTGCTCATGCATGTGGACAGTCTGATCGTCATTCCCAATGAGCGCCTGAAGATGATCAGCCAGGAAAAGATCACCCTGATGAATGCCTTCCAGGCAGCCGATAACGTGCTGCGTCAGGGCGTTGAGTCCATTTCCGCTCTGATCAATGTGCCTGCCTTCATCAACCTGGACTTCGCCGACGTGCGCTCCATCATGAAGGATGCCGGCTACGCACACATGGGCGTGGGCAGCGCCAAGGGCGCAGGCAAGGCCGAGAACGCCGCAAAGGCTGCTATTTCTTCTCCGCTGCTGGAGACCAGCATTGCCGGTGCACACGGCGTGATCATCAACATCACTTCCAGCCCGGACATCGGTCTGGAGGATGTGGAGACCGCAGCAGGTCTCATTACCCAGAGCGCACATCCCGATGCAAACATCATCTGGGGTACTGCGTTCGACGAGAACCTCTCGGACGAGATGCGTGTGACCGTGGTTGCTACCGGTTTTGACAACAAGAGCGCAAGCGACCTGCGCAGCAGCATCAGCAATGCAATGGGCGGCGCACAGTCCACTCCGTCTGCTGTGTTCAGCAGCGAGACTGCAAGCCCGGCAGCTTCTGCCGCAGGCGGCGCTGCACCGGCACCCACTGCTGAAAAGCCCGTGGAAGAGGACAACAGCGATAATGGCTATTACGACCAGCTGATGGCCATGCTGAACAAGCGCAGATAAAAGGCTGGCCGTCATAAGCGGATCAGGCGTATCGGATGGATCGGAGGGACACCATGGCGCAGGCAGGCAGCAGAACAATGGTTCGCGGCAGCGCTGTGCCCAGTCTGCCGCGGCAAAGGCTCCGGCAGAGCCGCCCAAGGCGGTGTGTGCCCAGCTGGAGCAGATGAACCGAAAGCTGGCAGCGGCCAGTGCGGAAATTTTGCGCTATCAGACCCGTCTGTTTGCCTGTGAACGGCAGATGGCCGCGCTGCGGCAGGAAAATGCCCAGCTGGAAGCGGCCTGTGAGCAGGCGCGGCAGGAGGCTGAGTGCGCGAGCGCTCATGCAGAGCAGCTACGTCAGGAGCTGGCCCGCCATGCCGAAGCTGTGCGGCCTGTGCCGGTTGCGGCACATACGCCCCCGCAGCCGGAACCATCGGCAGCGCAGAGTCCGCGGCCGGAGCCGGAGGCCGAACAGCCCCCACAGCCCGGGCCGGAGGCTCCGCAGCCTGCTCAGCCGGACTGGAAGCCCCAGACCAGATTGGAGCACCTCTCGGTGGAGCTGATGAACTGGTTCGACGATATGATGGGCGCATGACGGAAAGCTGGATGACCTGCAAAAAAAGCAGATATGAGTGAAATGAAAAGCTGCTGCAAAGCGCAAAGCTGTTGCAGCAGCTTTTTTTGTGGTCCGGTAGGAAACGGAAGACCCTGCGGCCGGAAGTACAGGAGCGAGGAGCGGTTGAGATGGAACCAAAACAGAAAATACTGATCGTGGATGACTCGGAGATCAACCGCGCTATGCTCAAGGAGATTCTGGGTGAGGGCTACGAATATCTGGAAGCCGAGAACGGCCTGCGCGCGATCGAAATTCTGCGCAGACGCACCGATATCGCGCTGGTGCTGCTGGACCTGATCATGCCGGAAATGGACGGCTTTGATGTGCTGCGGGTGATGCAGTGCTATGCATGGCAGGAGGAAATCCCGGTCATTGTGATCAGCGCGGCAGAGGACACTCGAAGCGTCGAGCGCGCCTATGATATGGCGTGGCCGATTACATCCGCCGCCCGTTCGAGCGGGTCATGGTGCTGCGCCGGGTGAAGAATGCGCTCATGCTTTACGCAAAGCAGAAGCGCCTTACCCGCCTTGTGACCGATCAGGTATACGAAAAAGAGCACAACGGTGTGCTGATGATCAGCATTCTGAGCCATGTGGTGGAGTTCCGCAACAGCGAGAGCGGCCAGCATGTGCTGCACATCCGCACCCTGACCGACCTGCTCCTGCATCAGCTGGTGCAGAAGACTGACCGTTACCAGCTGGATGAGAGTGATATCTCGCTGATCAGCACAGCATCGGCGCTGCACGATATCGGCAAAATCATGATCCCGGAAGAGATCCTGAACAAGCCCGGCCGCCTGACCGAGGAAGAGTACGCCGCCATCAAGACCCACACCACCGAGGGTGCCAGGATCCTGAAGGGACTTGCCATCGGGCAGGACGAACCGCTGGTAAAGGTGGCACACGCTATCTGCCGCTGGCACCACGAGCGGTGGGACGGCGGCGGCTACCCGGACAGGCTCAAGGGCGACGAGATCCCCATTGCAGCACAGGTGGTGGCACTGGCCGATGTGTACGACGCACTGACCAGCGAGCGCTGTTATAAGCAGTCCTACAGCCACGAAAAGGCCGTTGACATGATCCTGCACGGCGAGTGCGGCAGCTTCAATCCGCTGCTGATGGAATGCCTGAAAGAATCCTCGGAGTTGCTGCGCACAGAGCTGCAGCGCTCGGAGTATGACCGCGGTTTCCGCCACGAGACCCGTCGCCTTTCGGAGGAGATCCTGCACCGCGAAGCTCTGCCCCGTGAGGATCGTGCCCAGCGCCTGCTGGATCTGGAACGGGAGCGCACCGCTTTTTATGCCGAGCAGCGCGGCGGTATTCAGTTCGATTACGATATACTCAGCGGCAGCGTGACTGTGGTGAACCGCTACGAGGACCCGGTCAACCGAACCCAGAAGCTGGACTTTGATAAGGGTATGGGCCTGACATTTCTCTCCGGCAAGGACCGCCGCAAGCTGCTGGATGCCATTGCAGACGCAACGCCGGAAGAGCCGGATGCCGCATTCTTGGTGCTGATCGCGGTGGATCAGGAATACCGGCTGCACCGGCTGGTGATGCACACCATGTGGAGCCGCGCCGGTGTGCGCCACTGCGTAAGCGTGGTGGGCCAGATCACAGATGACCATGCCCGCCTGCAGGAGCTGATGCTGGGCGATGTGAACAGCGACCAGCCGGAAGCACTGCTGGAACGCCTGAAGGGCATTTTTGACATCGTGCGTCTGGTGGACCCGGAAAGCACCAAGGTGCTGAGTCTGGGCAAGGATGGCCGGCTGACCGAGATGCCCGGCACCTGCCACATGGTGTGGAACAAATCGGGCCGGTGCGAAAACTGCATTTCCAGTAAGGCCCTTGCTCGCAAGGAATCCCTGAACAAGATCGAGTTCAAGGACGATCAGGCTTATTTTGTCATGGCAAAGTATGTGGAAGTGGGCGGACGCGGCTGCGTGCTGGAAATGGTGTCCAAGCTTTCGGACGGACGCTGGCTGGATATGGGCGGCCGCCGGATGCTGCTGGACCGCGGCTCCAACTTTGACCGCAGCGCCTTTGTGGATTCGCTGACCGGGGCATACTCCCGCCAGTACTTCGAGTGCTTCCTTGCGGAGAGCGAACAGGTGGAAGGCGTAGTGATGATCGATGTGGATCACTTCAAGGAGGTCAACGACCGGTTCGGCCATCTGGTGGGCGATAAGGCCCTGCAGAGCGTGGCACAGTCCATCCTGAGCAACCTGCGCCAGACCGATGTGCTGGTGCGCTATGGCGGCGATGAATTCCTGCTGCTGGTGCCGCACATCCGGCCCGGGGAACATGTGATACAGCGCGTGCGGGAGGCTGCGGCTAGTGCCAGAGTGGAAGGCTACCCGGAGCTGGAGCTTTCGGCCAGTGTTGGCGGTGTGTGCGGTGTACATCCGCTCACCGAGGCCATCCGTCAGGCGGACGTAAAAATGTACCAGAACAAGGCCGAGCGCAAAAATTAAACAAAACAAAGCCCGGACAGGCTGCAGTGTCGCACTGCTGTGCCTGTCCGGGTATTTTTGTTTTTTCAGCGCACAGCGCTGGTGCGGTGTTCCATCAGATAGGTGGCTTCCAGATCAGCGATGTGCAGCTTGACGGCAAGGGGATACTTGTCGTAGGCTTCCGAGATGGCAAAGCAGCCGCCCCGGGCCGCATCGTCAAAGCCGCCCATGTGCCAGCGGATGGCAACGGCCTCCTCGACCCGCAGCTTCATGAACCGCTCGATGAGGAACACGCTCTTTTCGCCGTGGCCGTAGGGGAACAGATCCTCCACGCTGTAGCTGGGCACCTTTTCCCACTGGCCGGTGGCTTCGTTTTTCACGTTGCGGGTGCCGGGCTTGTAGTAGTTGGCCTTGCACAGATCGTGCAGCAGTGCACAGATGGCAAAGGTCTCCTCGCTGTCGCCCTCGGTAAAAAAGGTGTCGTGCAGCGCATGGTAGACGTTCAGGCTGTGCATACACAGCCCGCCCTCACAGGCACCGTGGAACCGGGTGGAGGCCGGTGCCGTAAAGAAATCCGTCTTGTGGTCCAGCCAGTCCAGCAGCTTTTCGCTGCCGGGGCGGGTGATGTGCTGCTGCCAGATCTGCAAAAACTCTTCGCGGCCGCCCATGCTTACAGCTCCAGATCGTCCAGAAGGCCCTTGAGGATGGCCATTTCGTCGTGGCTCAGGGAAATGCCCTTGCCCATGCGGGTGCCGTCCGGGGACCAGTCGCGGATGTCGTACTTGGGTTCGCCGTCGTTCCAGCTGATGAGGTTCAGCTGACGCTCCCAGCCGCGGGGACGCTCCGAGAGAACTGCAATGCGCTGAACAACTTCATATTTGATCTCTGCCATGATGCAAAACCTGCCTTTATCTTTGTTTGCTACCATAATAAGGGAAGCGGACGCAGATTTCAACAGGTAGAGCAAAAATAATTTGAAAAATTTTTGTTAGCCGTAAGGTGCATCCTCGCGCCAGTCCACAAGGCTCAGCACCTGAGAAGCATCCTCGTCCGGGGCCGGATGGCAGGAATGGGTGTGCTGGTCGGTGCTGAACAGTCCGGGTGCATAGTGGGCCATCACGCTGGTCTGCACATCCCCGGCCAAAAATTCCCGGGCGTTCTTCTGGTAACAGGCGGCCGGGGTGCCGTTGGTCATGGGCACACCCTGCGGGGCGCTGTTTGTGTCCGGGTGCGGGGTCTGGCCCGGTGTTTCGATCTGCGGCGGCACCTGTGTGCCGGGGGCAGCGGGGTCGCCGGGCAGCAGGGGATCCGGCTCCCTGCCTAGCGGCGGGCTGCAGCGGGTGCAGCTGTTTTCCGGTGCGGCGGCAGTGCCGGGCTGGTGTTCCAGCTCGTGGCGGATAAAGGGCGTCAAGCTCATTGGAAAATCACCTCCGCCCATAGGATGCCCCGGAAAGATGTAACTTATAAAGAGGCCTGCGGTGTTTCACACAATCAATTCTACGGTAGAGCCGCCGGTGTGGGCTTTGCGCACCACCACCTGTCGGTCGATGCGGTCTTTCAGAGCACCTACGTGGGAGATGATGCCCACCAGCCGGTCGCCCTCGGTCAGCCCTGCAAGTACGCGCATGGCCTGTTCCAGCGATTCGTCATCCAGACTGCCGAAGCCCTCGTCGAGGAAGAGCGTGTCCAGACGGATGCCGCCTGCCGCGCTCTGTACTTCGTCCGAAAGGCCCAGTGCCAGCGCCAGCGATGCCTTGAAGCTTTCGCCGCCGGAAAGGGTCTTGACGCTGCGGCGGGTGCCGTTGTAGTGGTCGATGATGCCAAGGTCCAAGCCGGACTGGCTGCGCTGGTTCTCGGCACCAATGCGCTCCAGCTCGTACTGCCCGGCGGTCATCTGCATCAGGCGGGTGTTGGCGTGGCGCAGGATGCGGTCCAGATAGTTCATCTGGATGTAGGCTTCCAATTTGATCTTCTGTTTGCTGGTCAAGGTGCCGCCCGCCGTGGCGGCAAGGACACTCACCCACTGCCAGCGCTGTTCAAGCTGAGTGCGCGCTTCGGCAGCGGTGCGGTATTTTTCAGCGGCTGCACGGTTGGGCAGCCGCTGTGCGGCCAGCTGCTGGGCCTGCTCCCGCAGGGCAGTGCGGGCGGCGGCAAGGCGGGCCTGTTCTGCCTGTAAAAATTCCAGCGGCTGGGCAGGCCCGGCGGTTTCGGCAGTGGCTTGCTGGGTCTGCAGGGCATCCACAGCGGCTTTGGCAGCGGCATAGGCCTGCTCTGCCTGTTTGAGGGAATGCTGAGCCCGCTCCATGCCGGTGCGCAGGGCGGTGCGGCTGGCTTCCAATGCATCCAGCGCGGCCTGTGCCTCGGCCCGCTGCGGATAGGGCAGGGCTGCACGAGCGGCAGCGGCCTGCTGTTCCAGTGCATCGGCGCTGGCATTCTGCGCGGCGGCGGTGCTGTCAGCTTCAGCGGCGGCTGTTCCAGTGCCGGGCGCTGGCGGCTTTTTGCCTGACGGTCGGCCTCCAATGCGGTGCGGCGGGCGCAGTCTGCTTCGGCCTGCCGAAGCGCGGCGACACACTCGGCCTGTGCTGCGTGCAGGGCACAGGCTTCTTCCGTCAGGACAGCGGTCATCCCCTTGAAGGTCAGCTGCACCGTCCATCCGGGGAAGTGAAGCGCTCTGGCAATAGGCTCTCAGCATCCCGGCGCAGGGAGCGGCGGGCTTCGTCGGCGGCGGCAAGGCGCTCTGTGCGGCAGTGCTGGCAGTCTGGGCCAGTGCATCGGCCTTTTCGGCTTCCTGCTTGGCGGCATCCACCTGCGCCTGCGTGGGGGCTGTGTGGGGCAGTTGGGCCTTTGCCGGGTGGTGGACGCTGCCGCACACGGGGCAGGGTGCACCCTCGGCCAGCGCCTGCGCCAGCAGTCCGGCCTGTGCGTCCAGAAAGGCTTTGTCCAGCGCATCCCGCCGGGCATGGGCCTGCTCCTTGGCTTCGGCGGCAGTGCGGTAGGCATCCTGCGCACGGTGGGCCTTTTGTGCCTGCTGCTGGCAGGCGGCAAGCCGCTGGTTCAGGGTGGTAAGGGCGGTGCTGCGCTGGGCCAGCTCCTTTTCCCGGTTCTGCAAGGCCAGCAGCCGGGTGGGAGCATCTTCCAGCGCGGTCAGCTCCTTTTCAGCAGCGGCCAGCGCTGTGTCCAGTGCGGCCAGCTGGGTGCGTTTCGCTTTGGCCTTGGCAGCGGCCAGCTGGGCAGCATCCCGCGCGGCCTGCTGCTGATGGCACAGGCATCCAGCTCATTGTAGGCGGCAAGGGCCGTCTGTGCCTGCGTCACTTGTCCGGCAAGAACATCCAGCTGGGCGGCATCGCCTGCGTGGCGGGCGCTCTCGACACGGGCAGCTTCCAGCACAGGCAGGGCAGCGGTAAGCTCTGCCTGCTTTGCGGCCAACTGTGCGGCCAGCTGTCGGGCCTGCTGGGCAGCACCCAGCTGACGTTGTACTTCGTCCAGCTTGGCTTCGGTGTCCTTGAGGGCAGCAGCAACGGTCTCCTGCGCGGCCTGCTGGCGTGCCAGCAGACCTTCCAGCAGGGCAAGGGCCGTCTCCGGCTCGGTCTGGGCGTTCAGTGCGGCAAGGGCATCGGCATCCGGGTCGTCGGGAGAAAACCGGATGCCGGAGAGCAGACTGTCCAGCTTTGCATTCTGGGTGGTGCGCTGCTGGCTGAGGGCGGCGCTTTCGGCCTGCAGGCGCTCCTGCAGCCGGGCATAGCGCTGGGTGCGGAACAGCTTGCGGAAAATGCGGCTGCGCTCCTCGGTGGAAGCGTTGAGCAGCTTTGTGAACTGACCCTGTGCGATCATGGCGATCTGGCAGAACTGGCTGTAGTCCAGCCCGATGATCTCCTGCACGGCGGCAGTCACATCCTTGGCTTTGGTCACCGGCGGACGGCCATCGGAATAGGTGAGAGTGGCATCCGCTTTCTCGGTGGTCATGCCCTCGCCGCGGTTTTTGGGGCGCTGATACTCCGGGTTGCGGCGCACGGTATAGCGCTGGCCGTTCACCTCAAATTCCAGCTCCACAAAGGTGGGTGTTTTAAGATCAGCATATTTGCAGCGCAGCATGGTGCCTTCGCGCACGCCGCCGCTGGAATGGTCGTACAGGGCGTATGTAATGGCATCGAACAGGGTGGTCTTGCCTGCGCCGGTATCGCCGGTCACAAGGTATAAGCCGCCCCTGCCCAGCTTTGCCAGTTCCAGAACCGTCTCGGCGGCATAGGGGCCAAAGGCCGAAAGAGTGAGCTTCAGCGGTCTCATGCGTCCTCGCCCTCCTTCCAAATCTCCTCAATGAGCTGCTGGCAGAATGCCGCCTGCTCCGCCGTCAGCGGCTGATTGTTCTGCAGCTGGTAGAACGCCGAGAAGTGCTCCAGCGGGGTGATGCTCTCGGCGCGCTCCGGTGCGGTGATCTCCTGATCTTCCGGGTGCGGAGGTTATCGTAGTCCAGCCGCATCAGGTTGGGGTAGATCACCCGCAGGCGGGCCAGCGCGTCCGGCACGTCCTGCTCGTCGGTCAGGGTAATGTGCAGGTAGTCGTCCACCGCAGTGCCGTCGTAATTGCGGCGGTCGGTCAGCTCCATGTAGCTGCCGCGCACTTCCCGCAGGTCGTGCTTCGGGGTAAGCGGCGCGGTGGTGATGGAACTTCGCCCTTGAAACCGAACTCCACAAAGGTGGCGCTCTTGTGCTGGTCTGCTTCCGAAAAGGAGTATTTCAGCGGGGTGCCGCAATAGCGCACGGCATCGCGGCCCACCTTCTGGGGGCTGTGCAGGTGGCCCAGCGCCACGTAGTCAAAGGCATCGAACAGGCTGGCATCCACGCTGTCCACACCGCCCACCGAGACTTCCTCGCTCTCGCAGCAGGCAGCACCGGCCACAAACTGGTGGGCCACCAGCACGCTGCGGTGGGCCGGGTCCGGCGGGCAGTGGCGCAGCACGCAGGCAAGGGCATCGTTGTAGCTCTCCACAGGCTCGTCCGGCCAGACATGCCGCACCATGGCGGGCTTGAGGAAGGGCAGAAGGTACACATCCAGCGTGCCGTATTCGTCGGTGAGGGGGATGGGCACCGGCGCACCGGAGAACACCGGGCTGACGTACACCCGGCTGTTTTGCAGCAGGGCAGAGCCGAAGGCGATGCGGTCGGCAGAGTCGTGGTTGCCGCTGATGGCGAACACGGGCAGCTGCCGCTCAGCCAGCTGGGTGAGGAACCAGTCCAGCAGGCGCACGGCTTCGGCAGGGGGAACGGGTTTATCGTAGAGGTCGCCCGCCAGCAGCACACCGTCCACGGGTGTGCTGTCCAGCAGGGAGAGAATCTGTTCCAGAATGTACCGCTGGTCGTCCAGCATGGAGAACTCGCACACCCGCTTGCCCAGATGCAGGTCGGAAAGATGCAGAAAACGCAAACGGAAACACCGCCTTTTCAGAGTTTTCTTTATTATACAGCAGGGCGGGGGTGGGGGCAAGGAAAACTCCCCCAGTCATCGCTGCGCGATGCCAGCCCCTCGGGATGGGGCCTTTGGCAGTGCGGAAAAGCTTCCGGTTTTGCCAGAGACTCCCTCTTTGAGGGAGCTGGCACGGCACAAGCCGTGACTGAAGGAGTTCGCTTCCCTTAAATCAGAACATCTTCTCCCACGTTTCTTCGCCGACCGCGCCGTCGGCGGTAAGGCCGTTGCGGCGCTGGAACCGCTGCACAGCCGCTGCCGTTGCCGCGCCCGAACCTGCCGCTCGGCGGTCAGCCGTTCACCCAGAGAGTTGAGCTTCTGCTGCACCAGACGCACCGTGCCGCCGGAAGAGCCGCTGCGCAAGGCAATGCCGGGGTAGGGCACATGCAGGCCGTGCTTGGCCGTGTAGCGGGTGTAGAGCACGTTCCATGTGTTCGCGCCCACCTTGCCGTCCACATTCATCTTGTTTTTCAGCTGGAACTCCTTCACGCGTTCTCGGTGGAAATGCCGAATTTTCCATCGGTCTTCAGTCGCCGTACCATGTGCAGGCGTCGCGCACACCGTTGAGCCAGGTCTGCACAAGAGCTACGTCCGGCCCGGAGGAGCCGCGCTGGAGCAGGGAATAATAAGCAGGGATCGCCATAGTGGATAAC
>ENA-OPZM01000471-OPZM01000471.1-human-gut-metagenome-genome-assembly--contig:-NODE-471-length-17379-cov-3.387723_pt1 | contig 17379 bp, 33 predicted proteins | sample MGYA00242478_ERZ504493 | MGnify/ENA primary metagenome ERZ504493 (study PRJEB26092, sample SAMD00036227) | human gut metagenome | host: Homo sapiens | study: EMG produced TPA metagenomics assembly of...
CTCCACAGCACTTACAGAACCGGCCCTCACGGATCTCGTTTGTTTTGTTCTCGATCACCGGTTTGCTGATCCCGTAGGTTACAAAAGGATTTCCGCAGTCCATGGCAAGATATGCAGACAGTGCATCGTCGCCATTGACAATGACCTTCATATCCGGAACCTTTTTCATCATTTCTTCCAGGATGTTCATAGTGATATCGATCTCGCCATAACGGTCCAGCTGATCACGGAACAGATTGGTCATAACCATATAATCCGGTTTGATTCTTGTGAACACATGTCTTGTGGATGCCTCATCCACCTCTATACAGGCATAATCCGCATCCAGTTTTCCGCTGAATTTGGCCCCCAATACAAAGGCTGCCACAACTCCATTCAGCATATTTGAACCGGTATGATTGCAGATGACCTTTTTTCCCTCTGCCTCAAGGCCTGCGCACAGCATGTTATTGGTTGTGGTCTTTCCGTTGGTTCCGCATACTACAAATATTTTTTCTCTTACCTGAGAAGAAAGCTCTTCCAGGATATCCGGACAGATCTTCATCGCGACCTTACCGGCCCAGGTCACACCCTGCCGGCCCATAAGCTTACAGACATGTCCTGTGATCTTTGCTGCCATCACAGCAATAGTTGTTCTTATTTTCATAATCTTCTGATTCCTTTGTTTTTATTTCTCTTACCACAGATCTTCCGCTGTCAGGAAATCGGTACAGATTCCTTCTGCGCCCTGTGAAATATACCTTCTGGCCTGGTCACGGTCATTGACCGTATAAACATATAGACTGATTCCATTTTTTTCGAAGATCTTCTCCGTTTCTTCTGACCAGTACTCCCAGTATACTGTTGCTGCCGGAATTCCCTTTTCTTTACAGAAGGATGCAATATGCTCCAGTTCTTCCACAGAATACTCCTGCCACAGTGAATATACATAGGAAGGAAAGGAATAGATCATGGCCGTCCCGGGAAACATTACTTCATTGTAGATTTCCGGAATGATCTGATCCAGCGTCTCACCGGCACCTGCATTCCTGGCGATTTCCACATAATCACTGTAATCCTCCAGCGTTCTCTGATAATTACGAAGAGAATACTGTTTGGAATCGATCAGCACATATGCATCCGGATAATCTTTCAGAAGAAGAAAAAAATCCTCCAGTGTCATGGGGGTGTATTTCCCATATATTTTACTTTGTCTGAATTCCTTTTCTGTAAGGACTTTTTTTCCGTTTCCATCCCACTGTCCCATGGAATCGTTCCAGTTATGCCTGCAGACCCATACTCCATCTGATGTCCTGGAAAGATCCAATTCAAAAAGACGTACTCCCTGTTCATACATGAACAGAAATCCCTCTCTGGAATTCAGGTAATCCTTTCCGTCCATACCTCCCAGAGCATGTGCAATGGTCCTGTAATCCTTCCAGCTAAATCTTCCTGATGTATTCCGGGCAGCTTCTGTTTCCGGAAAACTTCCTCCCAGAAGAAAAAGCGATACAAACAGTATTTCCAATGTCAGTATAAAACGTCGCATCATCTCAGGCAACAAAAAAATGCACAAGACGTAAAGGAAAACAGTTCCTCTCTGCTTTCCTTTTTATCTTCTGCAAATTTATCATATCCGGGAAACTGTCCCAAATCATTCCTATATTGTTTCTGTCCGGTAATACCAAAAGTCCCACCGACCATGTTTATCATCCTTTCGCATACGTGTAGTCGTATTTCGTACATTACCGATTGTACGCTAAAAAAGGATAATAATCAAGTTAATCCTCTTCTTCCTCGTCATATTCCTGCTGAAGTCTCAGATATTCATCATATTTCTCGTGTGCATTCCGGTTATAGGATCGAGAGATCGGTATTACATGCTCGCCAATATGAAAGCTGTCATTTTCAGCTCCTGTGACCCGTTCCATATTTACTATAAAACTCTGATGACACCGCAAAAATGTACTGTCATCAAGCTGTTTTTCAAAATCTTTCAACTTACCTCGGCACTGAAGTATGCTTCCGTCTGTCTTATGGAAATTCACGATATGAAGACTGCTGGTAATATAACTCACCTGACTGTACCGCACCGTATACACACGGGCGCGATACTGAAAATGGATCACCCGATCATCATTCCGTTGCAAAGTAGCTTCTTCAGTGGTTTCATTACATATTCCAAAGTTTCTTCGGTTACAGGTTTCAGTAAATAGTTATATGCAAACAGGTCAAAAGCCTCTCTGTAATATTCATCGCTTCTGCTCATAAAAAGCACTGCCATTGACATTTCTTTTTCCCGTATCTTCCGTATTGTTTCCAGTCCGTCTACTTTCTTTGAATCAATGTTCACAAAGATTGCATCATAAGGTTTCCTTTTCTTTTCCAATTCTTCCAGTAAAAGCTCGCCGCTTTTAAATATCCGAATTTCTGACCCTGGAACGATCCGCTCAAGCTGTTTGTGAAGTCTTCTTGCATCCACCTGCATGTCGTCACAAATGGCAATGGTCATCATCGTCATATATATGTATCCCCTTTTACTCCATCATTGTTACCTTTTGTTCTATATATTATACCATGATTTGTTATTCAAATTATGGTATCTTCATGTAATTTATGGTCGAAAATCCACCATTTATGCATTTTTTCAAACTTTTTGGAATATAAAAAAAAGGACATTTGCATTTCTGCAAATGTCCTTTAAATCGGTCAGAAGTAAATTATACAAGCTCGATAAGAACTTCCATAGCTGCATCGCCCTTACGCTGTCCGATCTTAACGATTCTTGTGTAACCACCGTTACGATCTGCGTATTTCGGAGCGATCTCGCTGAACATCTTGTCAACCATGTCAACTTCTTTTGTGTTTTTCTTTCTGCCAGCGCCCTTAGCAGGAACATCTGTTACAGGATAGAAAACTTTCATCATCTCACGACGTGCATGAAGTCTGGAAGAAGCATCTTTCTTGATCTCTTTCTGAACTTCGTCGTAAACTGTTTTCTTCTTACCGTCTACAACTTCTTTTACACGTTTTCCGTCAGCATCTTTACGAGCAACCTTAGCTGTTACTGTAACTGTTTCGAAATTGTCTTTCTCACGTACAGCCATAGCGATAAGTCCCTCAGCGATCTTACGGATCTCTTTAGCCTTAGCTTCTGTTGTCACGATCTTTCCGTGATAAAGAAGGTTTGTAACCTGATTTCTGAGAAGTGCTTTTCTCTGGTTAGATGTTCTGCTTAATTTTCTATATTTTGCCATTTTATTATCCTCCATCTGTGGGACACCAGGACATGCTTGTTCGGTCTTACTGCCCTGCTGCTGACACCCCACTCATTACTCTGTTTCCGGATTATTCCTCGGTAGGCTGGAGCTGAAGTCCCAGCTCTTTGAGTTTTGCAAGTACTTCCTCTAAGGATTTGCGGCCCAGATTACGAACCTTCATCATATCGTCAGAAGTCTTGTTGCATAATTCTTCAACCGTATTGATACCGGCTCTCTTAAGGCAGTTGTAGGAACGAACAGAGAGCTCAAGCTCATCAATGCTCATCTCCAGAACCTTTTCCTTCTCATTGTCTTCTTTCTCGATCATAACCTCTGCGGTCTTAGCATTCTCGGAAAGATCAATGAACAGACTTAAATGCTCGCTGAGAACCTTCGCTGCAAGGCTGACTGCCTCATCCGGATCAAGTGTTCCATTGGTATATACATCCAGTGTAAGCTTGTCGAAGTCAGTTACCTGACCAACTCGTGTATTCTCTACGATCATGTTGACTCTGTCTACCGGTGTGTAGATCGCATCCACTGCGATCATACCGATCGGCATGTCATCGGTTTTGCCTTTGTCTGCACTGATATAGCCACGTCCCTTGGTAATGGTAAGCTCCATGGCCAGTCTGCAGTCTTTTCCACCGTTCAGGGTTGCGATCACCTGATCCGGGTTCATGATCTCAATATCCTGATCTGCCTGGATATCAGCTGCTGTAACAACACCCTTTCCCTCACACTCAATGTATGCGGTCTTCGGCTCATTGTCACTGCTGTGATTCTTGATGGCAAGAGATTTCAGATTCATGATGATCTCGGTCACATCTTCCTTCACGCCCGGAATGGAGCTGAATTCATGAAGTACACCATCGATCTTCACCTGGCTTACTGCAGCTCCCGGAAGGAGGACAGCATAATTCTTCTTAAAGAATTGCCAAGGGTAGTACCATAACCTCTTTCCAGAGGCTCTACAACGAATCTTCCAAACTTCTTATCTTCGGATATTTCGGTAATTTCGATTTTTGGTTTATTGAAATCAAACACTATAAGGTTCCCTCCTTCTGGGTTAATCAACATTCGAGGGTATTACCAATTTTATAACTGTAGACACAGTAAACAGTTATTAATTATTTAGAATACAGCTCGACGATAAGCATCTCGTTTACAGGAACATCGATCTGCTCTCTTGTAGGAAGCTCTTTAACTACACCCTTCAGGTTCTCCTGATCAACGTCGATCCACTCCGGAACAAGTCTTCCGCCAGTGATCTCAAGGATTCCTTTATATCTCTCAGAGCCTTTGCTCTTCTCTCTGATCTCAATTGTGTCTCCTGCTTTGCACAGGTAAGACGGAATATTTACAGATTTTCCGTTAACAAGTACGTGCTTGTGATCTACGATCTGACGAGCCTCTCTTCTTGTTCTGGCAAATCCCATACGGAAAACGATGTTGTCAAGTCTGCTCTCAAGCATAACCATAAGGTTCTCACCTGTCTGGCCCTGCATTCTGTCAGCTTTCTTGTAGTAATTACGGAAAGGTTTCTCAAGAACTCCGTAGATGAATTTTGCTTTCTGTTTCTCTTTTAACTGAAGACCATACTCAGACACCTTGCGGTTTGCACGTTTTAACTGTCTTGTGGACTTCTTATCAATTCCTAAGTAAATCGGATCCAGGCCAAGGGATCTGCATCTTTTCAGAACAGGTACTCTATTTACTGCCATTTCAACTACCTCCTAATTAGACTCTTCTGCGTTTTGGTGGACGGCATCCGTTGTGAGGAACCGGAGTTACGTCACGAATGCTGGTTACTTCAAGTCCGCATGCCTGAAGCGCACGGATTGCAGCTTCACGGCCTGAGCCCGGGCCTTTTACCATAACGTCTACTGTTTTTAATCCATGAATTAAAGCAGCCTTTGTTGCAGTCTCTGCTGCCATCTGTGCTGCATAAGGGGTAGATTTCCTTGAACCTTTAAATCCAAGACCACCGGCACTTGCCCATGAAAGAGCGTTTCCTTCGTTATCTGTCAGTGTGACGATTGTATTGTTGAAGGAAGACTGAATGTGTGCCTGTCCGTGTTCAACGTTTTTCTTGACACGACGTTTTGTCGTTTTCTTTGTAACTTTTGCCATTTTAAAACTAACCTACACTTTCCTTTTATTGAAATTAATTAGTTATATCTATAAATTATTTCTTCTTGTTTGCAACAGTTCTCTTCGGTCCCTTGCGAGTTCTCGCATTTGTCTTAGTCTTCTGACCACGAACCGGGAGTCCTTTACGATGACGGATACCTCTGTAGCATCCAATCTCCTGCAGTCTCTTGATGTTAAGGGCGATTTCCCTTCTCAGATCACCTTCTACTGTCATTGTCTCATCAATAACAGCGCTCAGTCTCTTAACCTCATCATCAGTCAGATCTCTGACACGTGTGTCAGGATTAACCTCTGCTTTAGCAAGAATTTTGTCTGCGCTTGGTCTACCAATTCCATAAATGTAGGTAAGACCGATTTCAATACGTTTCTCTCTTGGTAAGTCTACACCAGCTATACGAGCCATGTACTGTTTCCTCCATTTTCTGTTTCTGAAAGTTCCGCATATCGTATGTCACTTGCTCTCGCAAGGTGAAATGGGACATATCGACCTGCCGCTTTCTTTTCTAGTTTCCTAATTGGGGTGCCTCGGTAAAACACCCAGCTGTAATTGGCGAATCACAGCCTTTCCGAAATTGCGGATCTTAACCGCTGTTGCCTCTCGGTATTAGGCAATACATGCTTATTATCTGTTCAGCAGAACAACCTACCGGGTGTTTCATACTGCAGCCGCACGTTTCACAAACATTCCAAAGAAGTTCCGATATGGAAATCAACCTGACGCTGTTTGTGCTTCGGGTTCTCACAGATGATTCTGATGGATCCCTTTCTCTTAATGACCTTGCACTTCTCGCAGATCGGCTTTACAGATGATCTTACTTTCACTGGAAATCCTCCTTCCGTAAATTAGTCTCATATCTGCAGTTTCACAGGCGCACTCATACACAGTATTTGCGCGCTTGAAATATATACTAACACCTGTTTTCCTGAAATGCAAGAAAAAATTTTAAAAAAATTTTGATTTTTTTTACGGGCTGTATTATAATGGGTGGCAAAGTCCGGCAGACATATGGAATCTGCCTATTTTAATGAAAGGAATCTTTACATATGCATACGGAAATGAAGTATCGTTTTCTGATACATTACACCTTATCTTTTATCGGTGGATACCTGGGGCTTTATGCCATTGTGTCAAGAGCTGATCTTTTTGGCAATGCCAGACAGCCAATCTTCTTGGTGTTGTGAGGGATCTCATAGGCAGAAATTTTTCGGATATGCTGCTGCGTGTGGGTGCGCTTCTCATATATATGGCTGCTGTGATCCTTACGGTCTGGATCCCGGAGCATTTTTCCACAGATCTTCGTTTTATCAGTATCGGGATCGATATCTTTGCGATCCTGCTCCTGGGATTCTTTCCTTCCGGAATGTCTCCGGTTGTGGCTCTTTACCCCGTGTTCTTTGCGATGCCTTTCCAGTGGTGTACCTTCAAGGCTCCCGGCGGATATAACAGCTCAACGATCTTTTCCACCAACAATCTCCGTCAGTTCACCACAGCTGTCACTCAGTTCCTTATGAAAAAGGACAGCACACAGTGCGATAAAGCAAAATTCTACGGAATGACGCTGCTTTCTTTCCATACAGGTGCAGCTCTGTCTCTGATCCTGTATATGACCTGCGGTCTCTCAGGTGTATGGCTCTGTCTGGTTCCTGCCTTCTATGCTGTATGGCTGATCAGTGCAGACCGGAATACTGCCGATACACCGGCAGTTACCCGAAGCAGCGCTTCTGCCTGCAGCAGCTTCAGGAATCTTTCTTATAATAAAAAAGAGGCCTGACTTTATTTTAGCTTTGATAAAATAAGAGGAAATGTGATCTGTTTTTACACTGTCACATTTCCTTTTTTGTTTACGCGTAAGCCCCTCTGGCGCTTACAGCTTATATGCGTTCGAAATCCAGTATCATGATTTTGAATGGCCGCAAATTGATTTCATCTATATTTCTCATACTGTCTTCATAACATATCAATATGTTTTGTAACTTGTTTAAACATTTTCCGGTATTTACATTGCGCTTACCGGGAAAATCTTTTATAATTATTTCAGAAATCATGAATCCCTCTATATATTTTTGACCGAACATGAATGGAGAATTAAAATGCCCAGAAGTATTTACGAAGATATCTATAAAGATCTGAAAATGAAAATAGAGGACAACACCTTTGCCTATCAGGAACTTCTGCCTTCCGAAAACACTCTGATCCAGACTTACGGCTGTTCCCGCAATACCCTGCGCCGTGCAGTCCGTCTTCTTGTCAGTGACGGCTATGTACAGACCATGCAGGGAAAAGGTGTCCGCAATATCTACCGTCCAAACGAGCAGACTGCTTTCACCATCGGAGAGATCGAAACCTTCAAGGAATCTGCTGCAAGGAACGGTCAGAATGCCCATACAGAGGTGGCTCTCTTTACAGAACTTTGTATCAGCAAAAAGCAGTCTGCTTACACAGGATTTCCCGCTGGTGCAAAAGTATATTATATTCAGCGTATCCATTACCTTGAAGATATCCCACTGATCATCAACCATAATTATTTTCTGAAGGAATCCGTTCCCGGCCTTACTGCGAGATCGCCAGCCATTCTATCTATGAATACCTGGAGCAGGAGCTTCATATGACCATTGTCAACAGCAAACGGGCCATGACTGTGGAAAAGGTTACGGAAATTGATGAAAAATATCTTCATCTGAATGTAAAAGATTATAACTGCGTGGCTGTGGTGTCCAGCCAGACTTATAACAGTGATGGCGTGATGTTTGAGTATACTCAGTCACGGCACAGACCGGATCATTTTCGATTTTATGATAATGCCCTGCGCCGATGAGACCAGCTCATAACTGCTTCGCAGCTATACAGTTATAAGCCGGCAACAAATGTGGTTCACAAATATCCGCCTGGATCTGTATAGATACTTGAATCTGTATAGATGCTGCAGTTTCCTATTTCCCGGAATTATGTTATACTGAAACGATCAAATGGAGAGAGGATATTTTATTTATATGAAAAAACGAGAATCTTTTAACAGCCGCTGGGGATTCATTCTGGCCTGCATCGGGTCTGCGGTTGGAATGGGAAATATCTGGATGTTTCCCACCAGAGTTTCCCTGTATGGAGGGGGATCGTTCCTGATCCCGTATTTTATTTTCGTGGCACTGATCAGCTTTACCGGAGTGATCGGTGAGATGAGCTTTGGCCGTGGGACACGTTCCGGCCCCATTGACGCCTTCGGCATGGCCTGTGAAACCCGCGGAAAGCGAAAGCCTGGCGAACTGCTCGGATGGATCCCTGTGATCGGAGCACTGGCTATGGCTATCGGCTATACAGTTGTTATGGGATGGATCTTCCGATATATGATCGGAGCCTTTACAGGATCTACCCTGGCACCTGCGGATATTGAGTCCTTTGGGTCTCAATTCGGAGGTATGGCTCTGCCTGGGGAAATAATCTCTGGCAGCTGGCTGCTCTTGTGATCTGCATGTTTATCCTGATGTACGGCGTTGGAAGTGGTATCGAAAAGGCCAACAAGATCATGATGCCTGTTTTCTTTATCCTGTTTGTGATCCTTGGCATCTATGTTGCGTTTCAGCCGGGCTCAAACGCAGGATACCGCTATATCTTCCGCGTGGAGCCGGAAGTTCTGGCCAAGCCTTCCACCTGGATCTTTGCACTGGGGCAGGCATTTTTCTCTCTGTCTGTGGCCGGAAACGGAACCCTGATCTACGGTTCCTATCTTCCGGACAGTGAGGATATCCCGGCTTCTGCTGCAAGAGTGGCTCTTTTTGATACCATTGCCGCCATGCTGGCAGCTCTTGTGATCATTCCGGCCATGGCGACCACCGGAGCCAAGCTTGACCAGGGCGGTCCCGGACTTTTGTTCATCTACCTGCCGCACCTGATCAAAACCATGCCCGGCGGACGGATCATTGCCATCATCTTTTTCGTAGCTGTATTCCTTGCAGGCATGACCTCGCTTATGAACCTTTATGAAGCACCCATTGCCACAGTCCAGGAAAAAACAGGGCTTGGACGGACTCCTTCCTGCATGGTGATCGCAATGATCGGCGTTGTAGCTTCTCTGCTGATCCAGAGCATTGTCTCTGACTGGATGGACGTGCTTTCCATCTATATCTGTCCTCTCGGCGCAGGACTTGCAGGAATCATGTTCTTCTGGATCTTCGGCCGGAGCTATGTAGAAAATCAGGTCAGCAAAGGACGTGAGAAACCGTTCACGAAATATTTTTATCCGGTGTGTAAATATCTTTATATTCCGGTGTGCTTTCTGGTGCTGATCCTTGGAATTGTACTTGGCGGAATCGGATGATGCGGCATCTGTTCTTATAATAAAGAATCCTGCCTGATGTTATCGGAACATCACAGAATATTTTCCTGTAGCATAAAAAACGCCGGAATGATAGTTCTCTATCATTCCCGACGTATATCAGCAAAATCTGTTCACTTTATGTTTAAAGCGTGAAATAAATGTGAGTAATAAACTCCACTTCAGATTCTTTTTCTGCAGAAAAGGCAAAAAAAGACCCGGCAGCTTAACGCCACCAGGTCATCTTTTACAATATTTCTTATTTATCTCTCCAGATGATTCTTCCCTTGGAAAGATCATACGGAGAAAGTTCGATCGTTACTTTATCTCCCGGGAGAATACGGATAAAATTCATACGGAGCTTGCCGCTGATATGTGCAAGTACCACATGTTTGTTTTCCAGTTCTACTTTAAACATCGCGTTAGGCAGTTTCTCCAGAACAGTGCCTTCTACTTCGATCACATCTGCTTTTGACATTTTTTACCTCCTATGTCATAACAACAATTGCTGCTTACAGATTCGTAAGCGTCAGAATCTCTGGTTCCCCATCAGTGATGAGAATCGTGTTTTCATAATGGGCGGAAAGTGAACCATCCATGGTTACTACTGTCCACTCATCGTCCAGCCATGCCACGTCCGCACGACCAAGGTTGATCATGGGCTCGACGGCCAGGGTCATTCCCGGAAGGAGCTTGATGCCCCTGCGCTTCTGCGGGAAGTTTGGAATCTGCGGATCCTCATGAAGATGAGTTCCGATTCCATGTCCTACAAGGTCACGTACAATACCATAACGGTATTTCGCTGCGTGGGCTCCGATGGCTTTGGAAATATCATTTAAATGATTTCCGGCTTTTGCCATTTTCAGTCCTTCAAAAAGCACTCTCTTGTAACTTTAATGAGCTGCTGTGCTTCTTTGGATACTTCACCTACCGCATAGGTACGTGCTGCGTCAGAATGGTAGCCCTTATAAATCAGGCCGGCGTCGATCTTAACCAGATCCCCGTCCTGGATGATCTTCTCCTCGGATGGAATTCCATGCACAACCTCATCATTCAGGCTGATGCAGAAAGAAGCCGGAAAACCTCCGTAGTTCAGAAAGTTCGGAATACAGCCCATAGACCGGATCATTTCTTCCCCGATCTTATCAATCTCTTTGGTGCTGACACCCGGTTTGATGTAAGGATCAAACGTCATGCACCTTCTCAAGAAGATGGCCTGCTTCTCTCATAAGTTCAATTTCATGCTGTGTCTTAATTGTTACGGACATTCTTATTCTCCTAAGATGTCAACGATCTCCTGGAATACCTCATTCAGCTCCCTGGTTCCGTCTACCGTCTTCAAAACACCCTGTGTGGTGTAATAGTCAATCAATGGCTGTGTCTGCTCATGATAAACATTCAGACGCTTCTGGACTGTTTCCGGCTTGTCATCTTCACGGAGTACAAGCTTGTCACCACAGGTATCGCATACACCCTCTGTCTTCGGTGCTGCAAATACAACGTGATAAGTTGCACCACATTTCACACATGCACGGCGTCCGCCCATACGTTTCACGATGTTATCATCCGGCACATCCACATCAATCGCATAGTCAATTTTGCTTCCAAGTTTGTTCAGAGCCTCTGTCAGACATTCTGCCTGCGGAATTGTTCTCGGGAAACCATCCAGAACATACCCTTCCCGTGCGTCATCCTGCTGGATTCTGTCAACAACAAGGTCGCAGGTCAGTTCATCCGGAACAAGAAGTCCCTGATCCATGTAAGTTTTTGCTTTGTTTCCAAGCTCGGTACCGTTTTTGATGTTGGCACGGAAAATATCTCCTGTGGAGATGTGCGGAATCCCATATTTCGCCGCAATTTTCTTAGCCTGAGTACCTTTACCTGCCCTGGTGCACCCAACATAATAATTCTCATAGCATACCCTCCATTTTCCTGTTTTCTGCCTGATTTTCAGACAGTCCTGTTTACAAATCAAGGCTGCGACACTTTCGCACCGCAACCTTCATTTTCAATTAGTTCAGGAAGCCTTTGTAATTACGTACAAGCAGCTGAGATTCCACCTGCTTAACGGTCTCCAGGATAACACCTACGATGATGATGATAGATGTACCGCCGAAGGAAACATCCGCACCGAACACACCGTTGAAGAAGAACGGTATAACGGCCACGATAACAAGACCTACTGCACCTATAAATATAATATAATTCAGGATTTTAGTCAAATAATCTGAAGTCGGTTTTCCCGGACGGATGCCTGGGATAAAACCGCCCTGCTTTTTGATATTATCGGCTACTTCCAACGGATTAAAGGTAATTGATGTATAGAAGTATGCGAAAAATACGCAAAGTACCACATACACGATCAGACCCCAGCTGTACTGGATCTGACTTGGATTACACCAGTTATTGGAGGAAAGTCCTCTTAATATCTCACTTCCGATGCCCGTTCCGTTTCCTTTGCCAGCGAACTGAGCAATGATCGACGGGAAAGACATGATAGAAGAAGCAAAAATAACCGGGATAACGCCGGCAGTATTTACCTTGAGCGGGATGTTTGTGGACTGACCGCCCATCATTTACGTCCAACCATCTTTCTGGAATACTGAACCGGAATTCTTCTCTCTGCTCCGTTGAGGATAAGTACGAGCACTACAACAAACAGAATAATCACAGCAATGATGCAGGCTGCAAGCATTCCTTTTGCAATTGTTTTGCCCTTGACGAAGTCTCATAAAGAAGGGACATATCACTCGGGATCCTGGACACGATATTGATAGTCAGGACGATGGAAATACCATTTCCAATGCCCTTCTCTGTAATACGCTCGCCCAACCACATAAGCATTGCGGAACCCGCTGTTAAACTTGCAACAACTACGACTCCTTTAAGGAAGTTCATGTTCGGGATCATACCCTGACGTCCGAATCCGATTGCCATGGCAACAGACTCAAACAGAGCAAGACCAACCGTTACATAACGTGTGATTGCTGTAAGCTTTTTTCTTCCTTCTTCTCCGTCACGCTGCATCTCTTCCAGTGCCGGAATGGCAATGGTAAGAAGCTGAATGATAATGGAAGAAGTAATGTAAGGTGTGATGTTCAATGCAAAAATTGACATCTGAGTAAAGGAACCGCCGGTGAACGCATCAAAGAAATTGAATGCGTCACCGGTATTAGATTCAAACCACTGCTTAAAGAAGTCACTGTCGACTCCCGGTACAGGAAGCTGGGATCCGATTCTGATCACGAATATCATCCAGATCAGATAGAGAAGTTTTCTTCTCATTTCCTTTACTTTGAAAACACTCTTAAGAGTCTCAAACATTAGATCACCTCTACTGTACCACCAGCAGCTTCAATTTTTGTTTTTGCAGTCTCGCTGACAGCGTTTACTTTAACATTAAGTTTTTTTTGTAAGCTCGCCGTTTCCAAGGATCTTAACACCATCACCGATCTTGGAGATTGCACCGCTTGCAAGTAAGCTGTCAACTGTAACCTCTGCGCCATCCTCAAAACGATTGAGAACGTCTACATTGATTGCGATAATTTCTTTAGAGTTTCTGTTAGTGAAGCCTCTCTTAGGAAGACGTCTGTATAAAGGCATCTGACCTCCCTCGAATCCCGGTTTCTTGTGGCCGGAACGAGCAAGCTGTCCTTTATGTCCTTTACCAGCAGTTTTGCCGTTTCCTGAACCATGTCCACGGCCTCTTCTGAAGTTATCGCTATGCTTGGAACCTCTGCGGGTCTTAAGTTTGATAATTCCATTCTGGCACCTCCTTAATCTTCTACTTTTACCAGGTGCTGCACCTGCTGAATCATTCCTCTGGTTGCAGCGTTGTCTGGCATCTCAACTGTTTTATGCATCTTTGTAAGACCCATAGCTTTTACAGTTTTTTTGTGTTTCGGTACTGCACCGATCGGAGATTTTACCAGTGTAACCTTGATTGTATCTGCCATTTCCATATCCTCCTTAACCCAGAATCTCATCTACAGATTTTCCGCGGAGCTTTGCAACCTCTTCCGGAGTCTTTAACTGGCTCAGGCCTGCGATTGTTGCCAGAACTACGTTCTGTTTATTTCTGGAACCCATACATTTTGTACGGATGTTTTTGATACCTGCAAGCTCGATTACGGCACGTGCCGGGCCACCGGCGATAACTCCAGTACCTTCCGGAGCTCTCTTCAGAAGCATCTCAGCACTTCCGAATTTTCCGATGAAGTCATGTGTAATGGAATTGTTCTCGTCTCTTGCAACAGTAACAAGTTTCTTCATAGCGTCCTCTTTACCTTTGCGGATCGCCTCCGGAATTTCTGCTGCTTTTCCTAAACCTGCACCAACGTGTCCATTGCCGTCACCTACAACAACTAAAGCTGTGAAACGGAAGTTACGACCACCTTTAACAACCTTGGTAACACGCTTGATTGATACTACTTTATCTTCTAACTCTAACTGACTAGCATCAATAAGATTACGTTTCATGTGTTCTTTTCCTCCTCTTAGAATTTCAGTCCAGCTTCTCTTGCTGCATCTGCCAGTGCTTTAACTTTTCCGTGGTAGATATATCCACCTCTGTCGAAAACAACGCTCTCGATACCAGCCTCAACAGCTTTTTTACCGATCACTGCTCCAACTTTTGCTGCAGCCTGTACATCATCAGTGTTCTCAAGCTCTGCTTTTACGTCCTTCTGGAGAGTAGAAGCGGATACTAAAGTTTTACCAACTGTGTCATCAATAATCTGTGCATAGATGTGCTTGTTGGAACGAAATACTGCCAGACGAGGAGTAGTTGCAGTTCCGTTTAAATGATGACGTAATCTTCTATGCTTCTTTTCGCGAATTTCGCTTCTGGATGCTTTGTTAATCATATTCTCACTCTCCTTAATTATTTCTTACCGGTCTTACCGACTTTACGTCTGATAACTTCGTCAACGTACTTGATTCCCTTGCCCTTGTATGGCTCAGGTCTTCTCTTGTCTCTGATCTCAGCTGCGTACTGGCCAACTTTTTCTTTGCTGATACCAGATACGATGATCTTGTTTCCGTCAACTGTGGACTCAAGACCTTCTGGATCTTCCATCTCTACCGGGTGAGAATATCCGAGGTTAAGTACAAGTTTCTTGCCCTGCTTAGCAGCTCTGTAACCAACACCGTTAACCTCAAGCTCTTTTTTGTATCCTTCACTTACACCAACAACCATGTTGTGGATAAGGCTTCTTGTTAAGCCGTGAAGGGCTTTGATTCTCTTTAAGTCGTTCGGTCTTGTTACAACTACATGACCGTCTTCAACTTTGATCTCTAACTCTGTCGGGAGTGCTCTCTCAAGTGTTCCCTTAGGTCCTTTTACTGTTACAACGTTTCCATCTGCGACTGTAACCTCAACGCCAGCTGGAATTGCAACCGGAAGTCTTCCGATTCGTGACATAAATTTGTCCTCCTTACTTAGATTGTCGGAGAGGGCCCCTGCCCTCTCTGTTTTCAGTTTAAAAGCTATATGACTGCTTCGTTAAGCGGCTTGCATTCATTAAGTTGCTTTCGGCCTACCAAACGAATGCAAGTACCTCGCCACCAACCTGAAGCTTACGAGCCTCTTTGTCAGTGACAACGCCTTTGTTTGTGGAAAGGATTGCGATACCAAGTCCACCAAGAACCTTCGGAAGCTCATCCTTGCCTGCGTATACACGAAGACCCGGTTTGGAGATTCTCTTAAGTCCTGTGATGATCTTCTGGTTTTTGTCCTCACCATATTTCAGTGTGATGTGAAGAGTTTTAACAACTCCATCCTCAACCATATCATATTTTGCGATGTATCCCTCATCTACAAGGATGTTTGCAATAGCAATTTTCATCTTGGATGCCGGTACGTCTACAGTGTCATGTTTTGCAGTGTTTGCGTTACGGATTCTTGTAAGCATATCTGCGATCGGATCGCTCATTGTCATGTAAGTTTCCTCCTCTTTCTTCAGACTTTACATGTCGTGTGAATATTATTTATATAATTAAAAAGTTGCTTTCGCCTCGGCCTACCAGGAAGCTTTCTTAACACCCGGGATCTGACCTTTGTATGCCAGCTCACGGAAGCAGATTCTGCAAATTCCGTATTTTCTCAGGTATGCATGTGGACGGCCACAGATTCTGCAGCGGGTATACTCTCTTGTGGAGAATTTAGCTTTACGCTGCTGTTTAATTTTCATTGCTGTCTTAGCCATGAATCTTTTCCTCCTATTTAGCAAATGGCATGTTGAATAATGTCAGTAATTCGCGTGCCTCTTCATCTGTTTTAGCAGTTGTAACGAAGATAACGTCCATTCCTCTTACTTTATCAACCTTATCGTACTCAACCTCTGGGAAGATCAGCTGCTCTTTGATACCAAGAGCATAGTTTCCTCTGCCGTCGAATGCGTTCGGGTTAACACCACGGAAGTCACGTACACGTGGAAGAGCAAGGTTGATAAGACGATCAGCGAACTCATACATCTTCTCGCCTCTCAGAGTAACTTTACATCCGATCGGCATACCCTCTCTGATTTTAAGTTAGCAACAGATTTTTTTAGCTTTTGTAGCGATTGCTTTCTGTCCTGTAACAAGTTCCATATCTGCGATTGCAGCGTCAAGAAGTTTAGCGTTCTCTTTTGCCTCGCCAACACCCATGTTAACAACGATTTTCTCGAGTTTGGCACTTCCATTACGTTTTTGTATCCGAATTTCTTGGTCATGGCATCCATGATCTCGTTCTTGTAAAGATCTTTTAATCTACTCACCTTTATATGCCTCCTCTCTTAATTAATCGATTGTCTTTCCTGTTGCTTTGGCAACACGAACTTTTTTGTCTCCGTCCATCTTGAATCCAACTCTTGTAGCTTTTCCGTCTACAACGAGCATTACGTTGGAGATATGAAGCGGAGCTTCTTTTGTCACGATTCCACCGTTCTGATTAGCTGCGGACGGTTTAGCGTGCTTTGTAACCATGTTTACGTTCTCAACAACTACTGTGTTGTCTTTTACGTTAACTGCAAGAACCTTTCCGTCCTTACCTTTATCTTTTCCAGCGATTACCTTTACAGTATCACCTTTTTTAATTTTCATAGCTGACATTCGGCACCCTCCTATAATACTTCCGGAGCTAAGGAAACGATCTTCATGAATTTCTTCTCACGAAGCTCTCTGGCAACTGGTCCAAAGATACGTGTTCCTCTCGGAGTTAAGTCATCCTTGATAATTACGGCAGCATTTTCATCGAAACGGATGTAAGATCCGTCTTTACGACGAGCGCCTTTTTTAGTTCTAACAACTACAGCTTTAACAACGTCACCTTTTTTAACAACGCCGCCTGGTGTTGCATCTTTAACCGTAGCAACGATTGTGTCACCGATGTTTGCATATCTTCTTGTAGAGCCGCCCATAACACGAATACAAAGGATTTCTTTTGCACCAGTGTTGTCGGCAACTTTCAGTCTACTTTCCTGCTGAATCATACTGGTTTCCTCCTTATTTAGCTTTCTCTACGATCTCAACCAGTCTCCATCTCTTGTCCTTGGACAGCGGTCTGGTCTCCATAACTTTTACGGTATCACCGATATTGCACTCATTGTTTTCGTCATGAGCTTTTAATTTATATGTTCTCTTCACGATCTTTTTGTAAAGAGGATGTTTTACATGGTCTTCAATAGCAACTACAA
>ENA-OPZM01000472-OPZM01000472.1-human-gut-metagenome-genome-assembly--contig:-NODE-472-length-17355-cov-2.655329_pt1 | contig 17355 bp, 18 predicted proteins | sample MGYA00242478_ERZ504493 | MGnify/ENA primary metagenome ERZ504493 (study PRJEB26092, sample SAMD00036227) | human gut metagenome | host: Homo sapiens | study: EMG produced TPA metagenomics assembly of...
CAGTTGAGTATCCCCAGTTTTATCACTCTTTCTTTGTTTTCCACAACCTGTGGAAAACTTTCGTGAACAGTGTGGATTTTTTATTTCCACCATTGTGGAAAACTTTTATTTTTTATGTTAGAATGAGTATTGAATTATCCACAAAAAGGAAACTACTATGACTGAAAATGAACAAATCTTTTGGAGTAGGGTTCTGGAATTAGCAAAAAGCCAACTAAAACAAGCAACGTATGAATTTTTTGTTTTAGATGCTCGTTTGATTCAAATTGAGCAAAATATGGCTACCATTTATTTAGACCCTATGAAAGAGTTGTTTTGGGATAAAAATCTTAAACCAATTATTTTGACGGCTGGTTTTGAGGTTTATAATGCTGAAATTGTTGTCAACTATGTCTTTGAAGAAGATTTAGCCAATCAAACAGAAGTAATGACCACTTCACAAGCTGTTCCAACAACTCAAAAAAACACTTTGCCCCTAGTTGATTCTGATTTAAATACCAAATATACCTTTGATAACTTCGTACAAGGTGATGAAAACCGTTGGGCATTTTCTGCGTCTTACGCCGTTGCAGACGCTCCAGGAACAACTTACAATCCTCTTTTTATTTGGGGAGGACCTGGGTTGGGAAAAACTCACTTGCTCAATGCCATTGGTAATGCGGTTTTGCAAAATAATCCCAATGCACGTGTAAAGTATATTACTGCTGAAAATTTCATCAATGAATTTGTTATTCATATCCGTTTGGACACAATGGAAGAGTTAAAGGAAAAATTCCGCAATCTTGATGTTTTACTAATTGATGATATTCAATCCCTAGCTAAGAAAACATTGTCTGGGACACAGGAAGAATTTTTCAATACTTTCAATGCTCTTTATGATAATAACAAGCAAATTGTACTGACAAGTGACCGTACACCTGACCATCTGGACAACCTGGAACAACGTCTGGTCACGCGCTTCAAATGGGGCTTAACAATTAATATCACTCCCCCTGATTTTGAAACACGTGTTGCCATTTTAACGAATAAAACGCAAGAATATAATTATATTTTTCCGCAAGATACCATTGAGTATTTAGCAGGACAATTTGATTCCAACGTTCGTGACCTTGAGGGAGCTTTAAAAGATATTAGCCTAGTTGCTAGCATTAAAAAGATTGAAACCATTACAGTTGATGTCGCAGCAGAAGCGATTCGCGCTCGTAAGCAAGACGATCCAAAAATGACAGTCATCCCAATTGATGAAATCCAAAGCCAAGTTGGAAAATTCTATGGCGTTACTGTTAAAGAAATCAAGGCAACTAAACGGACACAAGATATTGTTTTAGCGCGCCAAGTAGCTATGTATCTCGCACGTGAAATGACTGATAACTCACTTCCAAAATCGGAAAAGAATTTGGCGGTCGCGACCATTCAACAGTCTTACATGCCTATAATAAAATCAAAAATATGTTAGCTCAAGATGACAGTTTACGTATTGAAATTGAAACCATAAAAAATAAGATAAAATAGGTTTTGTGGATAACCAATAAAATCCACAGCAACTTATCCACAGGTTGTTAACAACTCTTTTCGCGCGATGCCCGTGCGATTTCAGGACTTATCAACAGTATAAACAAGACCTACTACTACTACTAATTTAATACTTAATAACTAAAGGAGTTTTCCTATGATTAAATTCTCAATTAATAAATCTTTCTTTCTTCAAGCATTGAATGCAACCAAGAGAGCTATTTCGACTAAAAATGCGATTCCTGTTTTATCAACAATTAAAATTGAAGTTCAAAATAGTAACATTACATTAACTGGTTCTAAACGGACAAATTTCAATCGAAAATACTATTCCAACTTCTAATGAAAATGCAGGTTTGCTGATTACTTCAACTGGTGCTGTACTATTAGAAGCAAACTTCTTTATTAATATCGTTTCAAGTCTTCCAGATGTAACATTGGATTTTGAAGAAATTGAACACCATCAAATTGTTCTAACAAGTGGTAAATCAGAAATTACCTTAAAAGGAAAAGATGTTGATCTTTACCCTCGTCTTCAAGAAATGGCTACTGAAAATCCTTTAGTTTTGGAAACAAAACTATTGAAATCTATCATTGCTGAAACAGCCTTTGCAGCAAGTCTTCAAGAAAGCCGTCCAATCTTGACTGGTGTTCACATGGTTCTTAGTGACCACAAAGACTTTAAAGCAGTCGCAACTGATTCTCACCGTATGAGCCAACGTAAATTAACTTTGGAAAATACTTCAAATGATTTCAACGTTGTTATTCCAAGTAAATCTTTACGTGAATTTGCAGCTGTATTTACAGATGATATTGAAACGGTAGAAGTTTTCTTCTCTGATAGCCAAATGCTCTTTAGAAGTGACTACATTAGCTTCTATACACGACTTTTAGAAGGAAATTATCCAGATACTGACCGCTTGTTGACAAATGCTTTTGAAACAGAAGTGACATTTAATACCAATGCACTTCGTTCAGCAATGGAACGTGCTCACTTGATTTCAAATGCAACACAAAATGGTACTGTTAAACTTGAAATTGCTAATAATAGCGTTTCTGCTCACGTTAACTCACCTGAGGTCGGTAAAGTTAAACGAAGAATTGGATACTATTGACCAATCAGGCAATGATTTGACAATCAGCTTTAACCCAACTTATCTGATTGAAGCTCTTAAAGCCTTGAAGAGTGAAACAGTTGTTATTCGCTTTATTTCACCAGTGCGTCCATTTACTTTAATGCCAGGTGATGATGCTGAGAACTTTATTCAATTAATCACTCCAGTTCGTACAAACTAAAAATCTTTAAGAAAAATTTAAGGAAGAATTTATACACTATAAACATCCTAAAACTTTTCTTTTTCATAATCTCCAGCGAGAACACTGTTTATGCGGTGTTCTCGCTTTTTATGGTATAATATCTATTAATATGACGCTTTATATTATTGCTAATCCCCATGCAGGAAATCATGGGGCAAAACAAGTTATCAGTGATATTGAAAAACATCATACATCAGATATTTGCACTTTATTAACACGCTATAAAACGATGAATTACATCAAGTTGAGAAACTGCTAAAAACATTTGACCCAGAAAAAGATAAGCTTCTGATTGTCGGAGGCGATGGGACATTATCAAAAGTTCTCTATCATTTGCCAGCAAATCTTCCATTTGCCTATTATCCTGTCGGGTCTGGTAATGATTTTGCGCGTGCTCTTGGTATAGTACCGAACTTAGATACATTATTAGTCTCGTTAACAAATCAACCTAAAGGAATTACGGTTTACAGTTATCAAGAATGTTTAGTATTAAATAGCTTAGATTTAGGATTTGCAGCATGGGTTGTTAATCAAGCTACTAATTCAACGTTAAAAACTGTGCTTAATAAATGCCACCTTGGGAAATTGACTTATGTTGCAATCGCTATTCAATTTTTATTAAAAAATCCCCTCCAAGCTTCTGTGAGTTTGGAAAGTTCGGAAGGAGATAACTTAATATTAAATGATCATTTCTTTTTTTCACTAGCTAATAATACTTATTTTGGTGGGGGTATCATGATTTGGCCAACAGCGACTGTTCATTCTGAGAATTTGGAGTGTGTTTATGCCAAAGGAGAAACTTTTTTCCAACGATTAACGGTACTGTTGTCTTTGGTTCTTAAAAGACATGAGAAATCGTCTTACTTAAATCATTGTTCGTTAAAACAGGTTACGGTTAATTTTCCAAAAGAGAGTTTAATTGAAATTGATGGTGAAATTGTATCATTGAATGAAATTACTTTATCATCACAAAAACGCTATATTTATTTGTAAAAGGAGAAACGATGTACGAACTTGGAAGTCACGTTGAAATGAAAAAGCCCCATGCTTGTAGGATAAAAGCTACTGGAAAAAAAGCCAATGAATGGGAAGTCATTCGAATTGGGGCTGATATTAAAATTCGTTGCACAAACTGCGACCATATCGTCATGATGAGCCGCCACGACTTTGAACGCAAATTAAAGAAAGTTTTGTCGTAAACTAAAAATAATCAATAATCATACTTAACTCAATTTTTATGGCTAATAGCGCTTGCTATATAGTAGAAATGCTTGTTTAATGCTGAGTTTTTCTGCTATAATAGGTATGATTGAATAATTTAAACGGAGACTTATAAAATATGGCTTTAACAGCAGGTATTGTTGGTTTACCAAATGTTGGAAAATCAACTCTTTTTAATGCGATTACAAAGGCAGGTGCGGAAGCTGCTAACTATCCTTTCGCGACAATCGACCCTAACGTTGGTATGGTAGAAGTGCCAGATGAACGTTTACAAAAATTGACTGAACTTATCACACCTAAAAAAACAGTTCCAACAACCTTTGAATTTACTGATATTGCGGGTATCGTAAAAGGTGCTTCACGTGGTGAAGGTCTTGGTAATAAATTCCTTGCTAACATTCGTGAAGTAGATGCTATCGTTCATGTTGTTCGTGCTTTTGATGATGAAAATGTTATGCGTGAGCAAGGACGTGAGGATGCTTTTGTTGACCCACTTGCAGATATTGACACAATTAACTTAGAATTGATTCTTGCTGACTTGGAATCTGTTAATAAACGTTATGCGCGTGTAGAAAAAGTGGCACGTACTCAAAAAGATAAAGATTCTATCGCAGAATTTAGCGTTCTTCAAAAAATTAAACCAGTCCTTGAAGATGGAAAATCAGCGCGTACGATTGACTTACAGAAGAAGAACAAAAAATTGTTAAACAATTGTTCCTTTTGACAACAAAACCAGTACTTTACGTTGCAAACGTTGATGAAGATAAAGTAGCTAATCCAGACGATATCGAATACGTAAAACAAATTCGTGAATTTGCTGCAACTGAAAATGCAGAAGTTGTTGTTATCTCAGCGCGTGCCGAAGAAGAAATCTCTGAACTTGATGATGAAGATAAAGCATTATTCCTTGAAGACCTTGGTTTAACAGAATCTGGTGTTGATAAATTGACACGTGCAGCTTATCACTTGCTCGGTCTTGGCACTTACTTTACAGCAGGTGAAAAAGAAGTTCGTGCATGGACATTTAAACGCGGTATCAAGGCTCCTCAAGCAGCTGGTATCATTCACTCTGACTTTGAACGTGGGTTTATCCGTGCGATTACAATGTCTTACGATGACTTAATCAATTATGGTTCTGAAAAAGCTGTCAAAGAAGCAGGTCGTCTTCGTGAAGAAGGGAAAGATTATGTGGTTCAAGATGGTGATATCATGGAATTCCGCTTTAACGTATAAGCAAAATTAATTAAATATTGCCGAGGTTGGAAAAAAGTTTTTTCCAGCCCTTTTGGCATTTATTGGAAAGGAAAATTAATGGTAAAAATGATTGTTGGTCTGGGAAATCCAGGCAGTAAATATCACGAAACAAGGCATAATATTGGTTTTATGGCAATTGATCGCCTTGCTAAGGTTTTCAATGTCACATTTTCAGAGGAAAAGAATTTTAAAGCAGAAGTTGGTTCTTGTTTTGTCAACGGAGAAAAAGTTTATCTAGTCAAACCAACCACTTTTATGAACAATTCAGGTATCGCTATTCATGCTTTGTTGACGTATTATAATATTGATATTAAAGATTTCTTGGTGATTTACGATGATTTAGATATGGAAGTGGGTCGTATTCGCCTACGTCAAAAAGGCTCTGCTGGTGGGCATAATGGCATAAAATCTATCATTGCACACACTGGAACGCAGGCATTTGACCGTATTAAAGTTGGTATTGGACGTCCGAAGCAAGGCCGTTCGGTAGTTGACCATGTTCTTGGAAAATTTGACCAAGATGATTATATTACAGTTACTAATACACTTGAAAAGGTTAATGAAGCTGTTCAATTTTATTTACAGGAAGCAGATTTTGTAAAAACCATGCAAAAATTTAATGGGTAAGTCTATGAATATTATTGATTTATTTAGCCAAAATAAGATTATTCAAACATGGCATAGCGGCGTGGCTAATCTTGGTAGGCAACTGATTATGGGCTTATCAGGTTCTAGTAGAGCTCTTGCCATTGCTTCTGCTTATCAGGCTAATGAGGAAAAAATAGTTGTCATCACCTCAACACAAAATGAAGTTGAAAAATTGGCTAGTGATTTATCTAGCTTGATTGGTGAGGACAAGGTTTATACTTTTTTTGCGGATGATGTTGCGGCGGCAGAGTTTATTTTTGCCTCGATGGATAAGGCACACTCACGCCTAGAAGCTTTAAATTTTTTACAAGATAATAAGCAATCTGGTATCTTAATTACAAGTTTAGTGGGAGCCCGTGTTTTACTACCAAATCCAGAAATTTATGCTGAAAGTCAGCTAAATTTTGTTGTCGGTGAGGATTACAACCTTGACAAGGTTGTAAAGGTACTGTCAAATGTCGGTTACCAAAAAGTATCACAGGTTCTTAATCCAGGCGAATTTAGTCGGCGTGGTGATATCGTTGATATTTATGAGATGACAGCTGACTATCCTTATCGTTTAGAGTTCTTTGGTGATGAAGTTGATGGCATTCGTCAGTTTGATGCAGAAACACAAAAATCACTTAGTAATATTGAGCAGGTAACCATTTCCCCAGCTGATGAGCTCATTTTATCGGAAGAAGATTTTGCTAGAGCTAGTAAGGCATTTGAGACGTTTTTAGAGACTGCTAAAGATGAACAGCAGGCTTATTTAAGTGAGCTTTATGCTGCAACTCAGGAACAGTATAAGCATCAAGACATTAGACGTTTCTTATCACTCTTTTATGCAAAAGAGTGGACGTTACTTGATTACATTCCTAAGGGAACACCAGTCTTTTTTGATGATTTTCAAAAGCTAGTTGACCGCAATGCTAAGTTTGATTTGGAAGTTGCAAACTTATTGACAGAAGATTTACAACGTGGTAAAGCAGTGTCAAGCTTGGTTTACTTTGCTGATATTTATAAAGACTTACGTCAATATCAGCCAGCAACGTTCTTTTCTAATTTTCATAAAGGATTGGGTAATCTTAAATTTGATAAACTTCATAATTTTACACAATATCCAATGCAAGAATTTTTCAATCAATTTCCGTTATTGATTGATGAAGTTAATCGTTATCAAAAATCTAAAGCGACCGTTTTAATTCAAGCAGATTCGCAGCATGGCTTAGAACGTTTACAGGAGAATTTACATGAATATGGTTTGGAATTACCTGTGGTTGCTGCAGATGATTTACAAGCACAACAAGCTCAGCTAGTTGTTGGAAATTTATCAAATGGCTTTTATTTTGCTGATGAGAAAATTGTTCTCATTACCGAGCATGAAATTTATCATAAGAAAATTAAGCGCCGTATTCGTCGTTCAAATATTAGCAATGCCGAACGTTTGAAAGATACAATGAATTGTCAAAAGGTGATTATGTGGTTCACCATGTTCATGGTATTGGTAAATTTTTAGGAATTGAAACAATTGAAATCCATGGTGTGCACCGCGATTATTTGACCATTCAATATCAAGGTTCTTCAACAATTTCATTGCCAGTAGAGCAAATTGAAAGTTTATCAAAATACGTTTCTGCAGATGGCAAGGAACCTAAAATCAATAAATTAAATGATGGTCGTTTCCAAAAGACCAAACAAAAGGTTTCTAAGCAAGTTGAGGACATTGCGGATGATTTGTTGAAATTGTATGCGGAACGTAGTCAGCTAAAAGGTTTTGCTTTTTCACCAGACGATGATTTGCAGCGGGAATTTGACGAAGATTTTGCTTTTGTAGAAACAGAGGACCAACTTCGCTCTATCAAGGAAATTAAGAACGACATGGAAGAAGATAAGCCAATGGATCGCTTATTGGTTGGGGATGTTGGCTTTGGTAAAACAGAAGTTGCGATGCGCGCCGCTTTTAAAGCTGTTAAAGACCATAAACAAGTAGCTGTCTTAGTGCCAACAACTGTTCTTGCTCAACAACACTACACAAATTTCTCGGAGCGTTTTGAAAATTATCCTGTTACAGTTGATGTGCTTAGTCGTTTTCGTAGCAAAAAAAGAACAAAATGACACCCTAGACAAGTTGAAAAAAGGTCAAGTTGATATCATTATTGGTACTCATCGTCTGCTATCTAAAGATGTTGATTTTGCTGATTTAGGTTTGATTATTATTGATGAGGAGCAACGTTTTGGCGTTAAGCACAAAGAAAAATTAAAAGAGCTTAAGACTAAAGTTGATGTATTGACCTTGACAGCGACTCCAATTCCACGAACCCTTCACATGTCAATGTTGGGAATTCGCGACCTGTCAGTTATTGAAACGCCACCGACTAACCGTTACCCTGTTCAAACTTACGTTTTGGAAACTAATCCTGGTCTGATTCGTGAGGCTATCATTCGTGAAATTGACCGTGGCGGACAAGTTTTCTATGTTTACAATAGGGTGGACACCATTGACCAAAAAGTGTCAGAATTGCAAGAGTTGGTTCCTGAAGCAAGTATTGGTTTTGTTCATGGTCAGATGAGTGAAATTCAACTTGAAAATACGCTCATGGACTTTATTGACGGTGTTTACGATGTTCTGGTTGCGACAACTATCATTGAAACAGGTGTTGATATTTCTAATGTTAATACTTTATTTATCGAAAATGCAGACCACATGGGCTTGTCAACTTTGTATCAACTTCGTGGACGTGTTGGGCGTTCTAATCGAATTGCTTACGCCTACCTCATGTACCACCCAGACAAGATTTTGACAGAGGTCTCTGAAAAACGTTTAGATGCCATTAAAGGCTTTACAGAATTAGGTTCTGGTTTCAAAATTGCCATGCGTGATTTATCCATTCGTGGTGCAGGAAATATTCTTGGCGCCTCACAAAGTGGTTTTATTGACTCTGTTGGTTTTGAAATGTATTCACAGTTACTAGAAGAGGCTATCGCTAAGAAACAAGGCAAATCTCAAGCGCGCCGTAAGAGCAATGCGGAGATGAATTTACAAATCGATGCCTATTTACCAAGCGAATATATTGACGATGAACGTCAAAAAATTGAAATTTATAAACGTATTCGTGAAATTGAAAGCCAGAAAGATTATCAAAGTTTACAAGATGAGTTAATTGACCGTTTTGGCGAATACCCTGACCAAGTCGCTACTTACTTGAAATTGGCTTGGGTAAAGCTTATATGGACAATGCTTTCACAGAACTTGTGGAACGTAAAGATAACAATCTATTAGTACGTTTTGAAAAAGCTTCGCTGCAACATTACTTGACACAAGATTATTTTGAAGCTCTTTCAAAAACAAACTTGAAAGCCCGTATTGTCGAAAATCAAGGTAAAATTGAAATTACTTTTAATATCCGTGATAAAAAAGATTATGAGATTTTAGAAGAACTTCAGAATTTCGGTAAAATGCTAGCTGAAATCAAATCCAGAAAAATTGAAAAGGACTAGTTGTCAAAGCCTTTTGTCAGTAGAAAGCTAGTATATCAAAGAGATTTTATGGTAAACTTTTTGATAAAGTCTAGACTGGAATTATCAAGGAGGTCAAAATGGAACTTGAATACAGAGAAGTATATCACTCATAGCTTTTCGGATAAGTTGGACTAACCAAATTAATTGTCTCGACCGTCGATTAAATCGACTTCTCTCAAGTAATTGACCACACGGAAAGAGGCGACAAATTTTGTAGAAATGTCTTTGCGAAGTGATTCCTAATTCAGCCTGCAATAAGAGCAAAACTAAGAGTGATGTATCTGAAACTTTGACTAATCCAACGTTACGCCGATGTTTAAAGGAATCTGGGCAATACTTTTGATAAAAATGGTGGCAAATTTGTGATAATTGGCGTACATTCCATTGCAAATGATGAGATTTAGCTGTATACTGTAAGTGGCTCATTTGGACTAACCTCCTGTATGTTTCGTCACTTACAGTATAGTCCATTTGGGCTTTTTATTGTATGTTGAAATGAACTAGCACCACGGATATTTATTATCTTTTTGCTGGTACAGTTATTTCTGCCCTGATTTTTCATTATTAAATTATTTTAAGCCATTTCATAATTTACATAGGAGGGTATTAGCTCTCTTTTATTACATTATCTTAACAAACGCGTTTTAAGTCGGCTATTTTCCTAAAAAAATGATAAAATAGAAAAGATTGCGAGGTGACATATTATGAGACTCGATAAATATTTAAAAGTATCCCGTATTATAAAACGTCGTCCAGTAGCTAAAGAAGTTGCAGATAAAGGACGCATCAAAGTCAATGGTATCTTAGCCAAATCATCAACTGATTAAAAATTAACGACGAAATTGAAATTCGTTTTGGAAATAAATTGCTAACAGTACGTGTTCTAGAAATGAAAGATAGCACGAAAAAAGAAGATGCAACCAGAATGTATGAAATCATTAACGAAACAAGGATAGAAGCGGATGGAGAAGCTAATATCGTTCAATTGAACAATCAATATATCAATGATGAAAACACCAAAAAGCGTTATGTCGAAGAAGAAAACCGCAAACGTAATCGTTTTATGGGTTGGATTTTGATTGTTGTCATGTTACTGTTTATTTTACCAACTTATAACCTTGTTAAAAGTTACCAAACTTTACAAGAGCGTAAAGAGCAAGTTGTTTCACTGCAAAAAAGTTATGATAAATTAGTCGTTGAAACAGACGCAGAAAGCTACTAGCTGACCGTCTAAAAGATGATACTTATGTTGAAAAATATGCTCGCGCTAAATATTACTTATCACGTTCTGGTGAAACAATCTATCCGTTGCCAAACTTATTACCAAAATAATATGGAAAATTTAATCGAAACCATTGAAAAATTTCTGGCTTATTCCGATGAAAAATTGGAAGAATTAGCCAAAGAAAATCAAAAAATCAGAGAAGAAAATTATCAATCAACTAAAACTAACGAAAAGGAGAAGCCAATGAAAAAACTATTTGCAGTAATGCTGATACCATTTTTCTTGACTTCTCTTTCTGTCGTTAGCACCGAAAAAACGATTGCCTTAACAAATGAAGAAAAGTATCAACTGACATCAAATGTAGTAGTGGAAACAACTTATTTTGATAGTATTCCGACCAATCCTATTTTGGCTCAAGACAGCAACACCTACAAAGACGCTGCTTTAACGACAGTATCTGATACTTTATCAGCTGGTGATACGTTATCAATTGTTGATTTAACCATTAATGATAGTGCCATTCCAGTTTTTGAATTATCGGATGGTAGTTATATTGAAGCCAGTCGTCAATTCATTTATGATGATGTTGTGATTAGCCAAGAAAATATTTCAAAAGAATATTGGCTAGAAGATGATTTTAAAGTTTATCAAGCACCTTATGTCACGGGAACCAAAGAAGTAAAAACTGATTTGACTTCGTATTCAGAAGTGACAGTGACTCAAAAAGCAACAACTTACCACGGAACATACTATAAAGTAGATGGTAAAGGCTGGATTAGCGAAGATGATTTGTCAGCTACTGATAACCGTATGGAAAAAGTTCAGCAAGTTCTTAATCAAAAATATAATAAGAGTAATTATTCTATTTACGTTAAGCAGCTATCAACGCAAACAACCGCTGGGATTAACGCTGATACTGTTATGTATTCAGCAAGCATTGCTAAATTGGCTACACTTTATTATGTTGAGGGAAAACTTCAAGATGGTACAATTTCAGCAAATGATACTTTAAAATATGTTGATGCTGTCAATAGTTTTGCTAAAGCCTATGACCCAAGTGGTAGTGGTAAAATTAGCAAAACCGCTGATAATAAAGAATATGCTATTGACGATTTGTTAAAAGCTGTCGCTCAAAATTCTGATAATGTGGCAACTAATATTTTAGGTTATTATGTTGCTAATCAATATGATGATGACTTTAATTCAGAAATTAGTGCGATAGCAGGAACAGATATTGATATGAAAGCACGTAATATGTCATCTAAGACAGCAGCTAACTTAATGGAAGCTATTTACAATCAAGATGGTGACATTATTTCTTATCTATCATCAACTGCTTTTGATACAACACGTATTTCAAGAGATATTGACGTTCAAGTAGCTCATAAAATAGGTGATGCCTATGATTACAAACATGACGTTGCCATTATTTATGCTGATGAACCTTTCATCTTGTCAATTTTTACCAACAACGCTTCTTATGACGATATTTCAAATATCGCTAATGATGTTTACGCCATTTTAAAATAGTGATATGTACGATAATATTTTTAAAGAAATTCAAAAAAAGGCATATTTTGCCAAACATAAAAAAGTTTTAATAGCTGTATCGGGTGGAGTAGATTCTATGAATCTGCTACACTTTTTGTATATATACCGTGATAAATTAGAAATTGAGATTGGAATTGCTCATATCAATCATAAACAGCGACAAGAGTCAGAAATGGAAGAAGCCTATCTTTGTGAATGGGCTGAAAAACATCAGATTCCGATTTATGTCGATTATTTTTCTGGTATTTTTTCGGAAAAGCTGCGCGTGATTTTCGTTATCAATTTTTTAAAAAATTATGGTAGAAAAAAACTACACTGCTGTGGTGACCGCACATCATGCAGATGACCAAGCTGAAACGATTTTTATGCGTTTTTTGCGTGGCAGTCGTCTCCGTCATTTATCAGGAATGCAGGGTGTCAGCTCGTTTTGTACAGGAGAATTAATCCGTCCTTTTTTGACAATCTCTAAAAAAAAAATTTACCAGAAATTTTTCATTTTGAAGATGATTCTAACCAGTCATTGGATTATCTGCGAAATCGTATTAGAAATCAATATCTGCCAAGTTTGGAAAAGGAAAATCCCAAATTTAGGCAAGCTTTGCAACATCTTGGACAGGAAAGTCAACAACTCTTTCAAGCTATTCAAGATTTAACAGCAGAAATTGATGTAACAGATTGTTCGCAATTTTTAGCACAAACAACAGCTGTACAAGCTGTCCTTTTTCAAAATTATCTTGAAGAATTTCCTGATTTGCAAGTGTCACACGGTCAATTTGATGAAATGCTGCGGTTGTTACGAAGTAAGGCAAATGTAGTTTATCAAATCAAGGGAAATTATTGGTTAAAGAAAGATTACCAAAGCTTTCAGGTCACAAAAATCAGACCTAAGACCGATAGGGAATCAGCAGAAAAAATGCTAGAATATGACAGTATAGTCAAATATGGTCAATATCAATTTCAATTTAAAAACAAGGATGAGGATGGCATTCCTGTTTATAGTTCTCACCCCATTCTTTTAAGACAAAGACAAGCGGGTGATTCCATTGATTTTGGAACTTTTTTCAAAAAAAATTGCGTAGGCTTTTTTATTGACGAAAAAAATTCCGATTCAAGAACGAGCAGATGCTATTATCGGTGAACAAGATAAAAAAATTATTTTTGTCTTGGTTGGCGGTAAAACTTATTTGAGAAAATCCTCTAAACATGATATAATGGGGGGCAAATTGTATATTGAAAAAATTAGAAATAGGTGATGTCATGCTTGAACAAGATATTGAAAAAGTTTTGTACTCAGAAGAGGAGATTATTGCCAAAACCAAAGAATTAGGCGAACAACTAACGAAAGATTATGAAGGCAAAAATCCTCTTTTAATCGGTGTTTTGAAAGGTTCTGTACCATTCATGGCAGAATTAATCAAACACATCGATACACATGTTGAATTAGACTTTATGGTCGTTTCTAGTTATGGTAATCAAACAACTAGTAGCGGTGAAGTTAAAATTTTAAAAGACGTTGACACTAATATTGAAGGTCGTGATGTCGTCTTTATCGAAGATATCATTGATACTGGACGTACTCTTAAATATCTTCGTGATATGTTTAAATACCGTAAAGCAAATTCAGTAAAAATTGCAACTCTTTTTGATAAACCAGAAGGTCGTGTTGTCGAAATCGAAGCAGATTATGTCTGTTACGATGTTCCAAACGAATTTATTGTAGGGTTTGGTCTTGATTATGCTGAGCGTTACCGTAATTTACCATATGTTGGTGTACTAAAGGAAGAAATCTATTCAAAATAATAGAAGGTCGATAATTACTATATGAAAAACAACAAAAATAATGGCTTTGTTCGAAATTCCTTTATTTACATTCTTTTGATTATTGCAGGGATTACAGCCTTTCAATATTATCTAAGAGGGACAAGTACACAAAGTCAACAAATTAATTACTCAACTTTAATTAAACAAATTAAAGCGGGTGATATTAAATCAATCACTTACCAACCAAGTGGAAGTATTATTGAATCAGTGGTGAATATACAAAAGCTCAAACGAACTGAAACAAGTTCAAGCCTTCCGTTCTTGGAGGGAAGTACCACTTCTACTGTAACAGAATTCACTTCAATTGTTTTACCAAGTGACTCTTCTATTGAAGCCATTACAAGTGCAGCAGAAGATGCCGATGTTGAAGTTACTGTCAAACAAGAAAGTTCAAGCGGAACTTGGATTTCTTACATTATTACTTACATTCCTTTCATTGTCTTGATTGTCTTTTTCTTTGTGATGATGAATCAAGGAGGAAATGGCGCTCGTGGAGCGATGAGTTTTGGTAAAAATCGTGCCAAATCTCAAAGTAAGGGTAATGTAAAAGTTCGTTTCTCTGATGTCGCTGGTGCTGAAGAAGAAAAACAAGAACTTGTTGAAGTTGTTGATTTCTTGAAAAATCCGAAAAAATACAAAGCCCTTGGTGCTCGTATTCCTGCTGGTGTCCTTTTAGAAGGCCTCCGGGAACAGGTAAGACACTCCTTGCTAAAGCTGTCGCTGGTGAAGCTGGTGTTCCATTCTTCTCAATCTCAGGTTCTGATTTCGTTGAAATGTTTGTTGGTGTCGGTGCAAGCCGTGTAAGATCGCTTTTTGAAGATGCTAAAAAGGCTGAACGTGCCATTATTTCATCGATGAAATTGACGCCGTTGGACGCCGTCGTGGCGCTGGTATGGGTGGTGGAAATGATGAACGTGAACAAACGCTCAACCAACTCCTTATTGAAATGGACGGTTTTGAAGGCAATGAAAGTATCATTGTTATTGCAGCAACAAACCGTAGCGACGTCCTAGACCCAGCCCTTCTTCGCCCAGGACGCTTTGACCGTAAGATTCTTGTAGGTAGCCCAGACGTAAAAGGACGTGAGGCTATTCTCCGAGTTCATGCTAAAAATAAACCATTAGCAGAAGATGTTAATCTAAAAGTTGTTGCTCAACAAACACCAGGATTTGTAGGTGCTGACTTGGAAAATGTTCTTAACGAAGCAGCCCTAGTGGCCGCTCGTCGGAATAAGAAAAAAATCGATGCTTCAGATATTGACGAAGCAGAAGATAGAGTTATTGCAGGCCCTTCTAAGAAAGACCGTACGATTTCTCAAAAAGAACGAGAAATGGTTGCATATCACGAAGCAGGACATACAATCGTTGGTTTAGTACTTTCAAGTGCACGTGTTGTCCATAAAGTTACTATTGTGCCACGTGGTCGTGCTGGTGGGTATATGATTGCCCTTCCTAAAGAAGATCAAATGTTACATTCAAAAGATAATTTGAAAGAACAATTAGCTGGTTTGATGGGTGGTCGTGTTGCTGAAGAAATTATCTTTAATGCTCAAACAACAGGTGCTTCAAATGACTTTGAACAAGCCACACAATTAGCTCGTGCTATGGTGACTGAGTACGGTATGAGTGATAAACTTGGTCCTGTTCAATATGAAGGAAATCACGCAATAATGACAGGCCAATTGTCACCTGAAAAGACCTATTCTGCACAAACTGCACAAATGATTGATGATGAAGTTCGCACACTTCTTAACGAAGCACGTGATAAAGCTGCGGATATTATCAATAATAATCGTGAAACACATAAACTTATTGCAGAAGCGCTTCTAAAATATGAAACACTTGATGCTGCTCAGATTAAATCAATCTATGAAACAGGAAAAATGCCTGAAGAACTAGAAAACGATAGTGAAGAAGCACACGCTCTATCATATGATGAAGTCAAAGAAAAGATGGATGACTCTGATGATTCTAAAGAATAGTATAAATTCTTAATATCAATGATTACCAAAGAGAGAGCCTATATGTCAAGCCCCAAATAAAATGGACAGTAAAAAAGGTTAGTGTTTTAGAAGGTATGCTTCCCTAAATTCTAAGGGAGTCATACCTTTTAATTTTTTTGTGGTCTGTGGTAATTATACCAGTCAGTGTATTCCCTGATTTGACGGACGAGGGTTTCCCTGTCCTCAGGCGGAAATAGTCTTAAGGACTCACTCTTCAAGTGGGAAAAGAAATTCTCACATGCTGCATTATCATAACAATTTCCCTTGCCAGAATGAAGGATACAGACTTTGGTTGAATCCCAGGAATCATGAAAGACCAGGTCAATGTTGTCAAAAACTAACTTGTTATCATTGAAATCTGATAGCGTATAGGCTAAAATGGAAGTGTCATAACAATCTTTAATGACACTCAGGAACATTCTCCCTTGTTTGTGGTAAACGTAGCTGACATCTGTTGTCAGTTTTTGGAGAGGACGTTCTGCTTTAAGGTTTCGGGCAAGCACGTTGTAGTGGACGTGTCTTGCCTTTTCATTTATCTCTCGTTGCGTGCAGGTGCAGTATTGATACTACGTCTTCCGAATAGGGGACTGGTGACCAAGAATACGCATATAGCGCAAGACAGTTTTAGGGTTAGGGGAAAGTTGATACTGTCTTCCCGGTTGATAAAAAATGAAGCGACAGCCTTTTGAGTGTCATGGAAGATAGCTGTAATCTTTGGGGCTAAGTTCGCATCAAATCGCTTATAGACCGGTCTCCCCTTGCTCAACCAAAAGCAATAAGAAAAACTAGGGAAGCCGAAATAGACATACAAAGAGGAGACGGAGTAACGATCTTTCAACCGCTCCACTATTTGATAGAGGTGGACTCTTCTCACGGATTGAAGAGAGTCCTTAAGGTCTTTAAAATCGCATTCTCCATTCGTAGATAAGTATTCTGTTCCTCTAGATTCTTTGTTTTGGGACGACCAGTGGACTTCCTACCTTGTAAATCTTGGGTGGGTAAAGTAGGTTCTTCTCGGTATTTTCTTGTCCAAGTTAGAGTCTGGTTGTCTGATTTTAACCCATATTTTTTGACAATAGAAGGCCTCTCTCCGCTCTTTGCGCTTGGGTAGTCTAATTTGAACTCGGGTGGATATTTTGTGAACTTGCTTCCTTTTCAATATAAGCTCTCTTTTTTTGTAGAAAGACAAAAAACTTGAAGAGCCCCAATCGCCCTTTTTACGCCTCCCCTACACCTTTTCCACAATCTCCTTAGTCATATTCTCTACTACATCCCGTGAGGGGGACAAGCCACACTTAAAAAA
>ENA-OPZM01000473-OPZM01000473.1-human-gut-metagenome-genome-assembly--contig:-NODE-473-length-17336-cov-6.628218_pt1 | contig 17336 bp, 24 predicted proteins | sample MGYA00242478_ERZ504493 | MGnify/ENA primary metagenome ERZ504493 (study PRJEB26092, sample SAMD00036227) | human gut metagenome | host: Homo sapiens | study: EMG produced TPA metagenomics assembly of...
AAAAAAATCCAATTGACATCAACCGCACAGAACGTCTAATAATACCAATACGAAACCCACAAACAATGTTGGTATAAAGGTTTTGGAATCGGATCGTCCAGCAGGCACATGTGCCATAACTGTATCAGGGAGGAAACTACAATGAGCAAGATTTATACTGCCGCAGATCAGCTGATCGGTCATACTCCGTTGCTGGAGCTGACCCACATTGAAAAGGAGCAGGAGCTGCTGCCACATCATTGCCAAGCTGGAATACTTCAATCCGGCCGTTCTGTCAAGGATCGCATCGCCAAAAAGATGATCGATGATGCCGAGGAAAAGGGCCTGCTGAAGGAAGGTTCCGTGATCATTGAGCCTACCTCCGGCAATACTGGCATCGGTCTGGCCGCTGTGGCAGCCGCCAAGGGCTACCGCATCATCATCGTGATGCCCGAGACCATGAGCGTGGAGCGCCGCCAGCTGATGAAGGCTTACGGTGCAGAGCTGGTGCTGAGCGAGGGTGCCAAGGGCATGAAGGGTGCCATTGCCAAGGCCGACGAGCTGGCAAAGGAGATCCCGAATTCCTTCATCCCCGGCCAGTTCGTGAACCCGGCCAACCCTCAGGCCCACATCGAGACCACCGGCCCCGAGATCTGGGAGGACACCGACGGCAAGGTGGATATCTTTGTGGCAGGCGTGGGCACCGGCGGCACCGTGACCGGCGTGGGCCAGTACCTGAAGAGCAAGAACCCGAACGTCAAGGTGGTGGCTGTAGAGCCTGCTTCCTCTCCTGTGCTGAGCAAGGGCACCGCAGGCGCACACAAGATCCAGGCATCGGCGCGGGCTTTGTGCCGGACGTACTGGACACCAAGGTGTATGACGAAATCATCGCCGTGGAGAACGACGATGCCTTTGCCACCGGCCGTCTGATCGGCCACAAGGAAGGCGTGCTGGTGGGTATCTCCTCCGGTGCTGCTGTTTATGCTGCCCTGCAGCTGGCAAAGCGCCCGGAGAATGCCGGTAAGAACATCGTGGTCCTGCTGCCCGATACCGGCGATCGCTATCTGTCCACCCCGCTGTTTGCAGACTGATCTTTCAAAAAGCTCACTTCTCCCGTTCTGTGACTTCACAGGGCGGGAGTTTTTTGTTACAATATCCCTATCAAACACTTTGGAGATTTGCTCATGAATTACTATGCTGCCCCCATGGAGGGCCTGACCGACCGGGTGTGGCGGCAGGCACACCAGAAATGGTTCGGCCCTGCTGGCAATGCCGACCGCTACTATGCCCCTTTCATCTCCCCGCCGGAGAACCGGGTGCTCATTAAAAAGAAGATGGCCGAGCTTGCCCCTGCGGCAAACCCCGGCGCACCGGTGATCCCGCAGCTGCTGGCAAAGGACGGCGAACTTGCCGCATGGATGATCGGCGAGCTGCGCGGCCTTGGCTACACCGAGGTGAACCTGAACCTCGGCTGTCCTTCCGGCACCGTCACCGCCAAAGGCAAGGGTTCCGGGATGCTGCGCGCCCCCGTCAAGCTGGACGCTTTTCTTGCCGCCGTATTTGCCAATGCGGAAGGGCCTATCTCGGTCAAGACCCGGCTGGGCGTGGAAAATCCGGAAGAATTTGCTGCCATTCTGGACATCTATAACCGGTATCCCATCTGTGAGCTGACCATCCACCCGCGTGTGATGCGCCAGCTCTACCGCGGGCAGGCCGACCGTGCCGCTTTTGCCGCCTCCCTGCCCGGGTGCCGGATGCCCGTGTGCTACAACGGCGATGTGACCACCGCTGCGGACCTGCACACGTTGGAAGCGCAGTATCCGCAGCTGTCCGGCATCATGGTGGGGCGCGGCATCATTGCGGACCCGGCGCTCTTCCGTGAGGCACGCGGCGGCGCACCGGCCGCACGGGAAGAGCTGCGCGGATACCTTGACGACCTCTACCACGGATACTCCGAACTGTTCGGCAGCGCCGGGTGCGCGGTGAGCCGCATGAAGGGACACTGGTTCTACCTCATTCACAAGTTTGAGGGGGCCGAAAAGCTGGAAAAGCAGCTGCGCAAGGCGCGGGAACCGTGGGAATATGAGGTCGTCGTAAACCAGATCTTTACGCTGCCGTTCCGGCCGTAACGGTTGGAATGGCCTCCGTTTCGCTCTGGCCATCTTCAGCGAAAATTTTATTTTATATAGTTGCAATTCAGAAAGATCTGCGGATTTTTCTGAATTGCGTTTTCACCGGAGGGGCTGTAACGGTAAATGGCAGCTACATTCTATTATGAAAAAGCCCCGCCATCATAGCGACGGCGGGGCATGAGCAGACAAGCGATATCAGACGTTCAGATAACTGCGCAGCATGGCCTGCAGCAGATCGTCACGATCCACCTTGCGGATCATGGAACGGGCATTTTTATAGGTCGTGATGTAGGTGGGGTCTTCGGACAGGATATAGCCCACCAGCTGATTGACCGGATTATAGCCTTTTTCCTTTAAAGCATCGTACACCTGCTGTACGATCTCATGGATCTCATAGTCCTTTTTGTCGTGGATCGAAAAAAATAGCGGTCTCGCCACTCACGGAATACACCCCCTTAGGAAGAACTACATTCATTGTACACGAATTGCGAGGAAACTTCAAGCTAAACAGACCGGATTTGCACAGTTTGCATAAAATTTCCGGTCCTGATTTTGCAGGCTGACGGCCTGCACCGCCGCAAATGCGGCAGAAGGAGGGCCTTTATGCTGTATGGCATCGGCTGCGACCTGTGCGAGATCGCGCATCTGGAAAAAAGCCTTACCGGCGCACACGCTGCAACCTTTATCCGCCGGGTGTACGGCGAGGCCGAACGCGCTGCGCTGAGCCTTGACGAACCGCTGCCGCCGGGCGCAGCGCCGCCCACCGGCTTGCCAGCGCCGCAGCCAACTTTGCCGCCAAGGAAGCCTTTTTAAAGGCGGCAGGCACCGGCCTGCGGGAGCCGTTCTCCCTGTGTGAGATCGAGGCTGTCCGGCTGGAAAGCGGTGCACCCGCCTATCATTTTTCCGGCCAGACGGCGGAATGGATGCAGGCCCATGGCCTTGCCGCCCGGCTCTCTCTGAGCCACGAGGGCGGCATGGCGCTGGCCTTCTGCACACTGGAAACTCTGTAAGCCTTTGTGCATACAATGGAATATCCCCTGCGCTGCATAACCGGCGCGCAGCCGGCTCATACTGAGATCAGACGAAGATGCGCCGGACGCATCACATAAGCGGGGCGCATCCTCCAAATGCAGGGAGGGAGATCCATGGAGGTACACAGAGGAGAAGTTTTTTACGCAGACCTTTCGCCGGTGGTGGGGTCGGAGCAGGGCGGCGTGCGCCCGGTACTGATCGTGCAAAACGAGATCGGCAACCGGCACAGCCCTACCGTGATCGCTGCGGCCATTACATCCCGCTGGACAAAGCCCGCCTGCCCACCCACATCAATATCCGGGCAGCGGATACCGGCCTTGCCAAGGACAGCGTGGTGCTGCTGGAGCAGATCCGCACGCTGGATAAGCACCGCCTGCGGGAGCGGGCCGGGCAGATCACGCCGGAAGATCAGAAACGTGTGGATCAGGCTTTGGATGTAAGCCTGGGGCTTACTTCATATTAAGGGGCTGTTGCAAAACAGCTCTTTGAAAAGATCATCCGCAAAACCCGGAACCTTTTTTCGGCCAAAACGGCTCAAAAAGGGCTCCGGGTTTCTGATTTTACGCTGTTTCTTTGTGCAAGCTGCGATCGTTTTTTCATTTTCCAGCTTAATTTTTTTGAAAAGGCGCGCGAAGGCTGGTTATTCCCGCCAGAAAATGCTATACTTTTCTGTAGAATGGTTGTGCTGTCGTGCACAGCATATGCAGGTTTTATGATGATATCGGAGGGCTGATTATATGATCATCCAGAGCAAAAAAGTATGGATCGCCGACCAGTTCATTTCTGCCGCAGTCGAGCTGGAGCAGGGCAAAATCACCGGCATCTTCCCCTATGGTGAAAAGCAGGCCGATGTGGACTATGGCTCCAAGCGCATCGTGCCCGGTTTTATGGATATCCACTGCCATGGTGCCTACGAGTTCGACACCAACGACGCAAAGCCGGAGGGCCTGCGCTACTGGGCAAAGCATATCGTCTCTGAGGGTGTGACCAGCTTTCTGGCCACTACCGTCACCCAGAGCGTGGAGGTGCTGACCAACGCCGTGGCCAATGTGGCCGACGTGATGGAGGCAGCTACGAAGGTGCCGAGATCCTTGGCATCCACTTTGAAGGCCCCTACCTCGATATGAAGTACAAGGCGCACAGCCTCCGGAGTACATCGCAAAGCCCAGCGTGGAGCAGTTCAAGCACTACCAGCAGGCAGCACGCGGCCACATCCGCTATGTGACCCTTGCACCGGAACACGACGAAGGGTTTGCACTGACCCATTACCTGACCGGGCACGGCGTGGTGGTCAGCATCGGCCATAGTGCCGCCACCTATGAGCAGGCCGTGATGGCCTATGCCAACGGTGCCCGCTCCATGACCACGTGTACAACGGCATGTCCCCCTTCGCCCACCGCGCCAACGGTCTGGTGGGCGCAGCCTACCGCATCCGCACCATGTACGGCGAGATCATCTGCGACGGCTGCCACTCCACCCCTGCTGCCCTGAACAACTACTTCATGAGCAAAGGCCCGGATTACGCCATCATGATCTCGGATGCACTGATGGCCAAGGCACCCCCATTGGCAGCGAGTACATCTTTGGCGGCAACCATATCACCATCTACCCGGACGGCAGCGCCCATCTGGACAACGGCACGCTGGCCGGTTCCACTTTGAACATCAACAAGGGCCTGCGCATTCTGGTGGAGGAGGCCATGGTGCCCTTCAACTATGCACTGAACGCCTGCACCATCAACCCGGCACGCTGCCTGCATCTGGACGACCGCAAGGGTTCCATCCAGATCGGCAAGGATGCCGACCTTGTGGTGCTGGACGACAACTACGATGTGCTGCAGACCTACTGCATGGGCAAGGCCCAGCTGTAATTTCTGGCTGACGCGAACAAAGGATGTGTTAAACCCGTTATGATCCAGATCGCCTTCTGCGACGATGACCAAACAGTTCTGGACCAGCTCTCTGCCCTGCTGGAAAAATATCGCGCCCAGCGCTGTGTCCAGATCCAGTGCACAGCCTTTCGCAGCCCGCTGGATCTGCTGGCCGAGATCGAAAAGGCACCCGGTACGATATCCTGTTTCTGGATGTCATCATGCCGGCCGAAAACGGCATTACCGCTGCCAAGGAGATCCGGCAGTACGATAACGTCGTCAAGATCATCTTTCTCACTTCTTCCGCCGAGTTTGCAGTGGAATCCTATGTGGTGGGTGCCTATTTCTACCAGCTCAAGCCCATCTGGGAGGACAGCTTTTTCCGTCTGACGGATTCGGTGATCGCCGAGTGCCGCCGCGCCGACCAGCGCAGCCTGATCCTGCGCTGCAAGACCGGCATCTCCCGCATCGATCTGGACCAGCTGCTCTACTGTGAAGTGCTGGGCCGCACTGCTGGTCATTGCGCTGTTCCCGACAGGCGGCACCGCGCTGCAGGATGCCACCGAGCTGGTCGTCACCCTGCCGCTGCTGCTGGCACTGGTGCACTGGATCGCGCCTTCGGTGCGCGCGCTGTCGCACTCTTCGCTCAAGCTGCAGCTGCAGTTCGGCGTGGACGGCAGCGCAGGCTTTTACCGCATTGAAAAGTCCGGCACCTTGCTCCGCCTGAAGGCAGAATAAAATCACAGTGCGCATTCGTTCCACCCTTAATACGCAAAATACCCCTCGGCTCCCGCAGCAGGAAACCGAGGGGTATTTGTTATGCTTTATTTGTGTTATTTGTGTCGGTTCAAGCCCTTACGCGATCACTTGCGGGGATTCTTGATCGCAGCCTGGGCGGGCGATAAAATTGCAGAGTTCTCCTTTCCAGAAATATCATTTCACTTTCCGTTGCGCCCGTGGTTCTTTTTTGTAAGCCCCGCGTATGCGGGGAAAAGTGCCACGTCGCGCCCTGCGGCGATTTCTCGCTTGGGATCACCCCCGCGTATGCGGGGAAAAGGCCTCGTTTGCCTTGAGCGGGATATCCGTGTAGGGATCACCCCCGCATGTGCGGGGAAAAGACCGATGCACAGTATCAGCTGCCTATCATGCAGGGATCACCCCCGCATGTGCGGGGAAAAGCGGTTCTCTGCGGTTTTCCACCGCGCGATGTCGGGATCACCCCCGCATGTGCGGGGAAAAGCTGACATGGTATAACGAACAGGGTGACTATGTTAGGATCACCCCCGCGTATGCGGGGAAAAGTAAATGCCACCTTGTTTCTTGTGGTCATATTTGGGATCACCCCCGCGTATGCGGGGAAAAGACTAAAAAGATCCCGTAGCACCGTGTCTCCTGTTGCTATTGTACCGCTGTTTCCTTCAGTTTGCAATAAACCTGCTGTATCAGACGGCAGTCCGGCAGGGCGCGATGCTCCACTTTTTCTGCCAGCTGAAAATGCTGTGCCAGCGTCACCAGCTTATAATTTGCGATCCTTGTAAGGTTTCGGCGGGCAAGTTGTGCAAGGTCGATCTGGCGGTTGGTCGGTGCCGGAAAGCCATATCGTTTGCAGGTCATGCGCAGAAACTCCAGATCAAAGGCAATATTATGTCCCACCAGTGGGTCTTTGCCAATAAACAACAAAAAGCTATTCAGCGCTTCCCGTGGTTCTGTTCCCTGCTGCAATTCCGCAGCGCTGAGTCCTGTCAGGGCTGTGATCTCTGCCGGAACGTTTTCTTCCACGCAGACCAGCATTGTCAGCTCCTCCACCGGTACACCGTCCCGGACCCGCAGCGCTCCATATTCGATGATGGAATCGGACGCGGCTGCTCACATTGCCCACATAAACGCCCGTGTTGATCTCGCACAACCATTTGGACAGATCCCCGCGCAGTTTTGGCGGGCAGTTCGTCATGGTGAGAACTACGATGTTTCATCACCCTCTTCTTCAAAATAATTGATGCCGTTGGCCACAGTGCCCACTTTGTTGTCCCACAGATAAACAGCTTCCGGCTCCTGTTCCCGCTCATCCGCATTCAGGAGCAGATACCGGATATCGTGCACCATGCGCTCCAGAATATGATGCTCTACCATGGCATCCCGCACCCGGCGGCGCACTACGGCCGGCAGGTCGTCCGGAGCCTGTGCCGCCACTTCAAAGGCGATGGGAATGGTCACCTCGGCCTTGTACAGGTCGGCAATATCGTACACAAAGGAGCACTCGTGCCCCACATGAACAAAGCCAAGACCCGGGGCGCAGCCCAATGCCACGATCACCGCGTGCGCCAGACCGTACAAACAGGCGTGCCCGGCAGAAAGCGCCTGATTGACGGCATCTCCCGATGCAAAATCCTCCGGGCGGTACAGTCGGCCGCTCCACGGAACACCGGTATCCTTGGAAGCTTTGCGGTATACCTGCCGCACACGGCTGCCCTCGCGTCCCCGCAGCTGCTGCATCGTCAGCCGGGAGATATCTTCGTCCGGGAAACGGAGCTGATACATCTTGCGTACCACATCCAGGTGCTTGCGGGTGTTGCTGACAAGCTCTGCCTGCCGCAGCAACAGCTGCGAGTGGGTGGTCAGGGGACGGCCATGGGCGTAATACCGCACACCGTGCTCACCTACCCAGACAGCACCCACGCCCGTGTCACCCATAAGTTCCATGGCACGGTGGGTCACCCGTGTACCCGGCCCCAGCAGCAGCACCGAGATGCCCGCCGCCGGGATCTGAACGATCCCTTTTTCGTCTGTAACGGTGATTGCGCCGTCCTGTCGGCCAAGGGTGCAGTGTTCCAGATACAGAAAGGTCATCCGGTCTTTCACCTGCGGCAGCGCCTGCAGGTCCGGCCGGATCATGCCCGGCATCTCGTCCATCTCAGTTTCCTCCGCGCATAACGGTCATCAGTCCAAGGCCATAGGCCTTGCCGCGCCCCATGCCCTGACACAGCAGTGCCCGGAACTGCTCTGCATCGGTCACCTGCAAAATGCCCTCATAGGTCACTGCCAACAGGGTCACCGGCCGGGTGCCGTGCTTGGCAAAGTGCTGCCACTGCACCCGGGTCACGGTAAATTCCTCCTCCCGCAGCAAAGCCGTGCTTTGCGGCGCGCTCCAACAGCCACTGCTTCTGGTACTGTGTCGTGCAATGTGCGGCTACAGTTCCTCGCGCTGCGGGGTTTTGGGGGTCTTTGCAGCTTTTGGTGGGGTTTGCGGTCAGCCGAAACTGCCAGCAGCTGCCCGGCTCCACCCGCTGCAAAAGCGGGTCGTAGCTGCGGGTCTCCGCAGCCGCTCCGGTGCCAAACTGCTCCACCACGCCGGACAGCTCTGGCGCATCTTCGCTGAGCAGCAGCAGATACAACCGCTCTCCCAGACGATCCAACCGCCACAGTCTGCGGCGGCGCTCCCCTGCAAAAGCGCTTTCCACTGCGCCATGCAGTTTTTGCGGTGCCGACAGCGCAGCCATGGTGCTGCGGCGGGTGGGATCTAGTTCTACCCGTGATAAATACATTCTCTCGCCCCCTTTTTACAATTCCCGGAACGGTCATGCTCCGTCTTTTCCGGGCTGTCCGGCACTTTCTGCCAAAGCTCCCGTACCGAGCGGTAGCCGTACTGCCGATGATGCGGGTCAAAGCTCACCGGCACATCCCGCTGCGGAGCCGTGCCCGGCTCCAGCGGGTCGGCGTCCAACAAGATCCGGCTCTGCCGTCCCGGACACAGGGGCGGTTCCGCTTGCAGCACCTCCTGCAAGCTGCCCGGGCGTACTCCCAGACAGAGCGGCAGGGTAGGCGGGCAGCAGCGGCGGCCGAGATACAGCGGAAACGCCGGGTGTAGCAGCGCCTGCTGCAGCTGCTGCAAAAGGGCGGCATCCTCGCTTTCAATACCGGCCAGAAACACGGCGTCCTGCAAATAATGGCGGTAGGTCACATAAGAGGTCTTTTCATCCTGCGTCTTTGCCGTGTGGTAGTCCACCAGCAGCTGCCCTTCCCGCTCCACGCGGACGCCGAACCGCAGCCCGGTCAATCGGAGCAGTGCTTCGCGCTCGTCCCGCCGCAGCCCCAGAGCTGCCGCCAAAAGGCCGATCACGCCGCTCTTGGTGGGTTCACGGCCCGTCTTGCGGGTCTCAAATTTGGAGTCCGCGCCCCACGCCTGTAAAGGCGCTGCCAGCCGAAGCAACAGCGTTGCCATTACCCCACCTCATTTCCGGCAAGTGCATCCCGGACAGCCTTTTCCAGTGCGTCCAGCATCGCCTTTGCCGTCTGCGCCGGAGCCAGTTCCTCCAGCCCGCTGCCCACGGTAAAGCTTTGCGCCGGGGCCTCGGCAAAGCTGCTGTACATCTGCTGCGCATACTGTGCCAGTGCCGCCTTGGAAGGCGCGGCATACCCCTGCGCACTGCGGGGCACGGCCCGCTCGAATGCGCCGCACAGGTTCACCGGCTGATCCTCCCGCAGGTCACATATACCGCATCCGGCAGAGTGCGGTTTGCAAAGGTGTTCTGCTTGCCGGTGGGCATGGAGAAGAGGAACGCCTCACCAAAGGCCCGCACCGTTTCCGCGGTCTGCGCTGCACCCAGCTGCCCGGCCAGCTCCATCACGTTCACTGTGGCATAGCGGTACAGGGTGGAGGAGTTGTACTCCACCGTGCCCAGATGGCCTGCACCGGCGTTGTCCTCTGCTTGACAGTCATCCACGGCGGTAAAGTAATCGTACTCGTTCTGCACAGCATGAGTGGAGATGCTGTGCGCCACCTGCGCAGCGGCGTCATAGTTCAGAGAAGGGTCATCTGCCACCATGCGGCCAAACAGCGCCATGTCCATCGAGGGCGCTGCTTTCAGGGCATCCCGATACTGCTTTTTATCCGCAGAGCCCTCCACAGCCAGCTCTGCCAACGCCTTTGCCTGCGCAGCGCTCATGAAGAACAGTGCCTTGGTGCCCTTATCGTCGCTCTTGATGCCCGCATTCTCCAGCGCTTTTTTTGCCAGCTTGTCCGCATCCAGTTCCGGGGCCAGTGCAAGGATCTGCGCCTTCACCAGATCGGCAACCTTTTTGGTGCGCTTGCCCACGTCCAGCCGGGCGTTCTCCGCAAAGGCAGCGCGCATGGCGTGCTTCCACGCCTGTGAGGAAACTCTGGCGCGGAGCACACCGCCGTACACTGCCGTTTTTGGGCTGCCGGTATCGTCCCGGTTGATGCAGCTGGGCGGGACGGTCTGCAAAATGTGGAAATCAACATACAGGCGCTTATTCATGATCAATTCTCCTTTTCTTTCTCATCCGGTGCAGGCTTCGGGTCGCGGTACAGGTCCTGTCCCCACCGTAGACGAACATTGGCGGGGGTCTGCACATACCGCGGGTCGGTGCATTGCAATTCATACAGGTCTGCCGCAAGCTGCGGATAGTCCAGCGGGATGCCTCCATCCTTTGCCGCGCTCAACAGCTGGATCATGCCCCGCAGATGGTGGCTGATCTCGGTAATTTCTTCTGCGGTGGCCAGCGCGTTGAACCGCCGGAGCACACTGGCCTCGGTCCAGTCCTGTCCGGCACTGTTCCGCTCTGCCAGCTGCCGCACCGCACGCCCCAGCGTGTTGCCGGGGCAGTTCATGGGGCGGTCGTTCCCCTGCTGATGCATAGCATACAGGGTCAGGGCGAGGTAGACCGCCCACTCTGCCGCCGAGGGAGCACTGCGGCCCTGAAAGCTTTCCGGCATTCCCAGCAAAAAACTTCCCCACAGTTCCGGCAGCTCGCCGGGTGCGTGGTCGATGCCCCGACGCAGCTTTGCCAGTTCTGCCCGCCGCTGGTTGTCCGGCAGAGACTGAAGCCTGTGCAGCTGCTGCGCCGCATACAGTTTGACGTCCTGTGTTTTCATACAATTCCCCCTTTATGGTTCTGTTTTGGGATAGATCTCCCAAAGCCTTGTGCGGAAACGATTATAGGCCTTTGGCGAGGTATACAGATGGTACGCTCGGTCTTTTTATCCTTATCCACCACAATGCGGTGTCCCTTCAGGGCGGCATTTCCAGCTCCATCACCATCTGTTTTCCCAGCTTTTCCGCGATGTTTCGCGCCTGCGCCTGCCAGCGCAGCGCTGCCTCATCCGGGTCGTCCTGCTCCGGGTCGATCGCCTGCAGCCACTGCCGAAAAGGCTGATCCACTGCAAAGTAGAATTGTGCACGGGCGTCCTCCGTTACCTTCTGCTTATCCTTGAACCCTTTCACTTTATTGTAGTCCAATCCCCCGGCAAGCTTCAGTTCCACGCACAGTGTGCCAATGTTTTTGGCAGTTTCTTCACAGCGCTGTACTTCCCGGCTTATCCGCACCGTCCATTTTCGGCCAAGATTGTTTAACGTTGCAAGTTGCATTTCCAACTGGTCAGTATACACATCCTTAACAGATGCTCCCTGATCGTCATATCGTATTCCGACCACACTAATCACGATTTGTTCTTTTTTGCTCAGGATTCGCAGACTTTGCAGCTTTTGATTCCATATCAGAACACCCGGTTTACGGCCCTCCGGGTCTAGCATGGCGGGAAGTTCTCGCCACAGCTGCTTTCCCATCTCATGCTGTTGCGGTTCATAGGTCACCTTTTCATTTTCCTTCGATGTTCTGCGCCAAAGAGTCATTTGCTCGCCAAACGCATTTTCGCTGTCCCAATAGTCTCCGCCCAACACCTCATACCCGACTACACCGGGCATTTCTTCTGAGCGTATCAGCAAAATGCGTCTGGATTGCAGGGTCAAAAGTTCTGCCTGATTTTTCGGCATCACAATCTCAACGCTCTGTTCCGTTCTGGCGTGCTCCCGCTCCCAGCAAGGCAGTTGCTTTTCCCGTAGAGCATCCTGCTCTGTCGAAAACGCCATATTCCGCAGCAGCGTTTCGTACAGATTTTCCCCTTAACAGCCACAAACCCAATCTGCCCCAGCCAACCAACACCATGCCTTGGCTTATTGCCAGCCTTCGGGCGGCCGCCGCGTTCATCGTATCCATTTTGATAAATCAGCCATCGAGCTGCCTGTGCATAGGTGAGTACCGCACATTCTGCTTTTGAAATGTTCTGAAATAACGGCGTTTTATTACCGCTTTCCGCTCGTTCCCCGTTCAACTTTTTTCCGTCAAACTCAATGCCATTGCTAAGGGTCGGCACCTGCCAGAAGGGGTGTGTCGGGTGGAACAGCCAGAAGCGGTCCTTCCACTGCTCCAGGTAGTCCCGGACAGGCTCTGCCGGGAAATGCCCAAGCTGCCACAGCTCGCTCCAGCGCTCCAGTGCATCATCGCTCTGTGCCAGCGGTTGGGGTTTTCCCTTTGCATTCACGCGGGAAAACACGGTAAACAGCACCGCCAGCAGCAGCCGCAGCATGGCGGCATCCTGCGTGGGTATTTCGCCTGCCAGATCCACATAATCCTGCGCATGGAGCAGTGCGTCCGTCAAAGAAACTTCCTGCACCGTATTGTCTGGCCGACGAACCCGGACCCACGGCTCCGTCAACAGGTTAAATTCGATCTCCTTCATCCGTTTCCTCCTTTTGGTAGGTCAGGCCGTTTTCACGGTCATAACAAAGCTCCATGCCCGCAAGATGGGCGGTCAGGTTTTCGTCCAGTAGCAACACCAGCTCTCCGTGCAGCAGCGGAGACAGCTGCCACGCCGCAAGGCGGCTGCGGTTATCCGCTTCCAACTCCCGGATGACCCTATCCACCTTCCACGCTTTGCCGAACACCGCCGGGAGCCGCAGCTTCTGCCGGGCAATCTTCAGTGCCGTTTCCGGCGGGGGCGGGCTGTCAGCAGCTACGGCGCTGCCACCCTCCTGCCACGGCAGAAAGTGGATGCTGCCGTCTGCCCGACACTGCATTATAAGCACCTCTACCGAGGGGTCGCCGTCCCGCACTGCTGCCCGCGCTGCCGGGTCGGAGCGGGCACCCTCGTTCTGCATCCAGTCGTCCAGCGTATTCAACTGCGCCAGCCGGTGCGTTTCCGGCTGCGGCACAAGGTACGCCTCGGCGCGCGCTTTCTTTTTCTCCTGCGTCTGCTCATATACGCAGCGCATTTCCTCCCCCTGCGCTCCACCGGGAGCTTCCCGCTCCCAGCCGTAGACCTGCTGCACCAGCGGAGAGATTTCCTCCGGCAGCCGGATGCTCCGGGGCAGAAACTTCCGGGTGCGCCAGAGCAGCCACTGTCCATATACCGCCTCGCTGCCCGCATCAAAGGCATCTTCCCCGGTGTCCAGCACCGCGCAGCAGGCCTGCTGCAATGGGGCGGGGCGGCTGCGGCGGTGACGGTGCAACCGTCCGATGCGCTGCAACAGCAGATCCATGGGGCAAAGCTCTGTAACAAGAACATCCAGATCAATGTCCAGCGACTGCTCCATCACCTGCGTGCCCACCACGATCAGGTCGTTCCGGCGCTCCGGTTCAGAGCCCTTGCCAATGCGTGCCATCAGCTGGTTTTCCCGCGCTGCGCGGTCCGGCATCAGGAACTGCGCATGGAACAGCTGCACCTCTTTGTCCGGCAGGCTTTCCCGCAGCAGCTGCGCGATCTTCTGCGCTTTTTTGACCGTGTTGACGATCACTCCCGCGCAGCCGCCCTCTGCCAGCTTCCGGCGCAGCAGCGCGGGCAGCTCCGGCTCTGTGAGCGTGGTCAGCTGCACCGTTTTACCGGGTGCGTCTGGTGGGATGGCCGTCTGCTTTACCTCTGCGCCGTCCGTCCATGTCAGCAGCGGATAGCCGCAGCTGGTTTTCCATGGGGCGTCCGGGACAGCCTTTTTCTGCTGGTAAGCCTCGACCAGTTCCGCGCGCCGCCGGGCAGGCAGGGTGGCTGACAGCAGGATGACCGGCACCTTGTACCAGCCCAGCCATTCCAGTGCGCGGTCCAGATAGCAGTTCATGTAGGTATCGTAGGCGTGGCACTCGTCAATAATGACCACCTTGCCTGCAAGCCCCAGATGCCGCAGCATAACGTGCTTCTGGGCAAGTGCCGCCAGCAGCAACTGATCCACTGTGCCAATCACAAAGTTTGCCAGCAGTGCCTGCTTGTTTCCCCGAAACCACTGGTGTACCTGCACCTGATGCGCTTCCTGCGCGTCCTCCTCCAACTGCACCCCGCGCCCCTGCAGCCGCAGATAGCACTCGTTCAGTTCTGCCATGCCGTGTGCCAGCTTTATAGCCTGCGGCAGCGTCTCCTCAGACTGTGTGTCTGCCCAGCCAAGCAGCCGGGGAAAGATGCCGTTTGCCGTGGCCTGTGTGGGCAGTCCGAAAAAGACACCACCCAGCCCGAACCGGCTGGCCATGACCTCCGCAGCGGCCAGCGCCGCCTCGGTTTTACCCACGCCCATCTGTGCTTCCAAAATCAGGATGCCCGGTTCCGCTGCGGTATCCACAGCCTCCAGAACAGCCTTCTGCACTGCATTGGGCGCAAAGCCGAACCGCACCGCAAACTCCTGCGGGTCTGCGATGCCCGGCTGTGCCTCCCACGGGAAGGGCAGCGCCAGCTTTTCCCAAGCCCTGTCCACCCGCGCCGGGTAATCCTCCATGCTGCCCAACTCCTCTACCGGGATCAGGGGAAAGTATTCCGTATTGCTGGCGATCCAGTCTGCCATGATCAGAAGTCCGGTCAGAAGCACTTCCTCCTGCGGATTCAGATCATCCAACTCCGCTGTGTCGTCAAAGCCGCAGTCCTGCAAAACAGTCATGAGCAGTTCTGTCCAGAAGTCCTCCCAGACCTTTTTCTGTTCCTTGGGGTAGTAGTTGCTCTCCCAACCCTCTAACTGATCATCGACCGCCGCGCAGCTCTGTGGCTTGCCGTGGTGCGCCCCCCACAATGGAGGCGATCCCGCCGGGGCAGTCATCCCACAGCAGGACTGCCTCGCCCGCCCGGGCATGCGGCGACTCCCGGCGGTTCTGTTCAGGACAGTCCAGCGGCGTCAACGTTTCCAGCCGCTGCCTCGCCTCCGGCAGGGTGCGCAGGATATTTGCCTGAAAGGCTACCGTAGCCTTGCCTATATCATGGATTCCACCCAAAAACCGGGCATGCGCGAGCAACGCTTCCTCGCGCTCAAAGCCCATGGCCCGTTTTACGCTTTCGGGGAGCCACTGCCGGACTAGCCGCTCCATGATGCCCGCCGTATCCCACAGATGCATCCAGAGCGGCAGCCACAGGCTGGTATTTTCCGGGTCCGTTTTACCGGCCAAAAGCCTTGTTTTATTCAACGTCCTTCGCATTTTTGCTCCTTTTCCGGTGTGTGTGCCTTCCATGTACCGAGCATAACAGATAATGTGTACTATAATCCGTACTTTTTGTATTTTATCTCCGCAAATGAAAAAAGCGGCACACCGGGTCGTGCCTCATCAAAACGAAGTGTCCTCGCAAGGTAAAGAAACCTGCTATTTATAGCCCGGTTCCGTTTTCTGTTTCAAAGATACGCTTCTGCCCTTCTGCTGTCAATGACTCTGCGCCAATTCATCAAAGCTACAAAAAAACGATTTCTTTTTTGTATAAAAAACCGCCCCGGCTTCCATTGCGGAAACCGGGGCGGTTCGTTTATTTTATTGGTGCTTTTTTAAGCCCTTACGCAATCACTTGCGAGGGTTCTTGATTGCAGCCTGAGCGGGTGCCAAAATTACAGAGCGTTGGGGAAGAATGATAATACGTTTTTATCTTCGCGCAAATCCTACTCCAGAAATATTTCCTGTTCGATCGTGACTCCGTATTGCAAAATCTTATCCTTCTATGCAAAAAAGCTGCCGCACCGGAAAAACCGGCGCGGCAACTCTTTTTGCAGGAACCTGTACCGGCGCTACGGGACGCACCAGCCGCAGGAACACACTTATTTACCAAAGACGGCAACGTAGTCCTTCTGGAACTTTTCAATGCCGGCATCAGTCAGAGGGTGGTGGATCATCTGCTCCAGCACCTTATATGGCACGGTGGCAATGTGTGCACCGGCCAGTGCGCAGTCCGTGATGTGGATAGGATTGCGCACCGAGGCAGCGATGATCTCGGTATGGATGTCGGGGTAATTGCCGAACATCTCTGCAATGGTCTGAATCAGGTCGATGCCGGGCTGGCCGATATCGTCCAGACGCCCCAGAAAGGGGCTGACATAGGCAGCACCGGCACGGGCAGCCAGCAGCGCCTGATTTGCGCTGAAGATCAGGGTGCAGTTGGTGGGAATGCCCTCGCTGCTCAGCACCTTGATGGCCTTCAGACCCTCTGCCGTCATGGGAATCTTCACTACCATGTGCGCAGGATCCAGTGCGTAGATAGCACGGCCTTCCTCGATCATCCTGCAGCGTCCAGCGTAGTGGCCTTGACCTCGCCGGAGATGGGGCCATCCACAATGGAGGTGATTTCCTTCAGGGTCTCGGCGTAATCACGGCCTTCCTTGGCGATCAGGCTGGGGTTGGTGGTGACACCGGCAATGATGCCCATATCGTTTGCTTTGCGGATCTCGTCCACGTTGGCCGTATCAATGTAGAATTTCATACCTGTATTCCCCTTTTTTCAGCAGACGCTCACTTCAGCAGCGCCTCGGCATGGGCTGCAATGTTCTCGGCGGTCAAACCGTACTCCTTGAACAGATCGGCGGGCGAGCCGCTCTGACCAAAACGATCCATAATGCCCACGCGGTCAAACTTGCAGCTGCACTTACCGGCAATGGTCTCGGCGGTCACACCGCCCAGACCGCCGATGATGCTGTGCTCCTCGGCAGTAACAACAGCCTTGCACTTATTGGCATAGGCCAGTGCAGTCTCGGTATCAAAGGGTTTGATGGTGTGGAAGTTGACAACAGCGGTGCTGATGCCCTTGGCCTCCAGCGCATCCGCTGCCTTCAAAGCTTCCGGGATCATCAGTCCGGTGGCAAAGATCGCCACATCAGAGCCATCCTTCATCACGTTGGCCTTGCCGGGGATAAAGGGGGTGTCCTCCTCGGTGTACACATCGGACACCGGACGTGCCACGCGGATGTACACAGGACCCTTGATGTCGATTGCTGCCTTAACCGCCTTACGGGTCTCAATGGGGTCGCAGGGTACCAGAATGGTCATGTTGGGCACAACGCGCATCAGGGCAATGTCTTCCACGGTCTGATGGCTGCCGCCGTCCTCGCCCACGCACAATCCGCTGTGGCTGCACGCCACCTTGACGTTGGCGTTGACGTAGGCAATGCTGTTGCGGATCTGCTCGTAGGCGCGGCCGGTACCAAACAGTGACAAAGTGCTGATGAAGGGGATCAAACCGCTGTGTGCCATGCCTGCTGCAGCACAGGTCATGTTGGCTTCGGCAATGCCGAAGTTGAAGAACC
>ENA-OPZM01000474-OPZM01000474.1-human-gut-metagenome-genome-assembly--contig:-NODE-474-length-17332-cov-2.048939_pt1 | contig 17332 bp, 22 predicted proteins | sample MGYA00242478_ERZ504493 | MGnify/ENA primary metagenome ERZ504493 (study PRJEB26092, sample SAMD00036227) | human gut metagenome | host: Homo sapiens | study: EMG produced TPA metagenomics assembly of...
TAATGCAATGAAGAAGGCAGGAAAGCTTCCTGAGATTTAGTCGAAAACGACTCTAAAGGGGACAGGGGGGTTTCCAAAAAGGGACAACCCGCAAACGCAAATTGGGGACGTACAACTTTTGCAAAAAGTGTACGTCCCATTTGTACATTTGCTACCGAAGTGAGAACAGCAGTTCGTCATATGTGGGATATGGCAGGCTGCCGCTTGGCATCAGTGCCTCGGCCTGGTCTACGGCAAGGCGCAGGGATTCCATGGCGGCCAGCACCTGGTCGTGGTAGGACCTTGCCGCTTCCAGCACATCTTCCTTGCCTTCGGCGCAGGCGGTGCTTTCTTCCAGCTCTTTCAGCGAGGTCATGATTTGTTCGGCGGCTGCGCTGAGCGTGGTGATGATATCTTTTTCGTAGGAGAACGGAAGCTCGGGCAGCAGCTCCTTTTTATGCAGCACTTCTTCGGTCAAAGTGTTTATGTAGGCGAACAGTGCCGGGGTGAAATCTTTTTTCACCATGTCCTGCATTGCCAGGGACTCGATGTGGAGAGTTTTTGCATAATTCTCCAGCAGGATCTCATAGCGGGAGTAGATTTCATCCTTGCTGAAAATGTGATGTTTTGTGAACAGCTCTACGTTTTTGTCAGCGATGAACTGAGGAACGGCGTCCGGCAGGGACTTCAGGTTGTAAAGTCCGCGGCGGGCGGCCTCTTCTACCCATTCATCGGTGTAACCATTTCCATTAAACAGGATCTTTTTATGATTTTTGATCATAGTTTTCAAAAGTTCCTGGATAGCATCGTCAAGCCCATTCTCCGGCACGTCTTTCAAGGTTTCGTATATCTGATCCAGAGCCTCGGCCACTGCTGTGTTCAGGATAATATTGGGCTCGGCAACAGACAGGGAGCTTCCCGGCATACGGAACTCAAACTTATTTCCGGTAAAGGCAAACGGAGATGTACGGTTCCGGTCCGTGGTATCCTTTGCAAAATGAGGCAGTACATGAGCGCCGATCTCCATCAGTGTCTGCTTTTGCTTTTTAAAATCGGTTCCCTCCTCAATAGAGCGAAGTACAGCGGTCAGCTCATCTCCGAGGAAAATAGAGACGATAGCCGGAGGCGCCTCGTTTCCGCCAAGCCGGTGATCGTTGCCGGCGCTTGCCACGGATACCCGCATCAGATCTGCATATTCGTCCACAGCCTTGATGACAGCTAAGAGGAATACCAGGAACTGCTGGTTCTCGGCAGGAGTCTTTCCGGGATTCAGAAGATTTTCTCCGCCGTCAGTTACCATGGACCAGTTATTGTGTTTGCCGCTTCCGTTGATGCCCTCGAAAGGCTTTTCATGGAGCAGGCAGGCAAAATGATGCTTGTCGGCCACCTTCTTCATGATTTCCATAGTCAGCTGGTTGTGGTCTGCCGCTACGTTGGCGGTGGAAAAGACCGGAGCCAGCTCATGCTGGGAAGGAGCAACCTCATTGTGCTTGGTCTTGGCAGGTACGCCAAGCTTCCACAGCTCTTCATCCAGATCATGCATGTAGGCAGATACCTTTGGCTTCAGGACACCAAAATAGTGATCCTCCATTTCCTGTCCCTTCGGCGCCGGTGCACCGATCAGCGTGCGTCCGCAGAACAGAAGATCCTTTCGCTTTTTATACAGGTCCTTGTCGATCAGAAAATACTCCTGCTCCGAACCAATGGTCGTGTCCACCTTCCGCACATCCTCACGGCCCAGGAGATGCAAAAGCTTTACCGCAGAAGTATTTAAAGCTTCCATGGAGCGCAGCAAAGGCGTCTTTTTGTCCAGTGCTTCACCGTTGTAGGAGCAGAATGCAGTAGGGATATACAAAGAGCCGTCTTTGATGAATGCCGGGGAGGTGGGATCCCAGGCCGTATATCCTCTGGCCTCAAAGGTGGCGCGGAGTCCGCCGGAAGGGAAGCTTGAAGCATCAGGCTCACCCTTGATCAGCTCTTTGCCGGAAAATTCCATGATGACCTGTCCGTCTCCGGTAGGAGAGATAAAGCTGTCATGCTTTTCGGCAGTAAATCCGGTCATGGGCTGGAACCAGTGTGTAAAATGAGTAGCTCCATGCTCGACCGCCCACTCTTTCATGGCCGCTGCCACAACATTTGCCACGTCCAGCTCCAGATGGGTACCGTTCTGGATCGTTTTGTGCAGAGCTTTGTAGATGTCCTTTGGCAGGCGCTCCCGCATGACCTTGTCATTAAACACAAGGCTTCCGTAAAGTTCCGGTATCAGTTTCGTATCATTCATAAAAGCAGCTCCTTTCTTTTTCAAAAATCCGGTAACAGATATCCGCAAAAAGCAGCTCCGGATATTCAAGACATGAAAAAAGGCACTTTGGAATTCACCAAAGCGCCCTTGCTTCATGCATTGAAGTATACACGAAATTTTGAAAATGTCAATCAAAAATTTGAAAAAACTTTCACAAAGGGGAGAAGATCTGTAAACGGGCAAAAAGTAAAAAAGTATTTACAAATTTTCAAAAATGGGGTATAAATGTACCTAAGATGACAAAGAAGTCACCCGGAATACGTCAGAAATGGCGTGGGCTTTCTTTGTCATCTTTTTTATTTTTAGAAAAAAACCGAAAAAAGGGGTGAACACATATGGGCAGCAGAGAAGGACTGTACGATCCGGTGTTTGAGCATGATAACTGTGGAATCGGAGCGGTAGTTAATATTGACGGGAAGAAAAGCCACAAGGTTGTAAGCCAGGCGTTGCAGATTGTGGAAAATCTGGAACACCGGGCAGGAAAGGACGCGGAAGGAAAGACAGGAGACGGTGTGGGGATTCTGCTACAGATTTCCCATTCTTTTTTTTCAGAAAGCATGCAAAAAAGCCGGTATTGAGATCGGAGGGGAACGGGAATATGGCGTTGGAATGTTCTTTTTTCCCACAGAGCGAGCTGAAGAAAAATGAAGCGAAAAAAATGTTTGAAACCATTGTAAAAGGAGAAGGCCTTACATTTCTGGGCTGGAGAAAGGTGCCGACTGTTCCGGAAGTCCTGGGAAACAAAGCCAAGCATGTATGCCTGATATCTGGCAGGCATTTATTGAAAAGCCGCAGGAAGTAGAAACCGGCCTTGCGTTTGACCGAAGGCTTTATATTGTCCGCCGGGAATTTGAACAGAGCAGCACTGATACCTATGTGGTATCTCTGTCAAGCAGGACGATCGTATACAAAGGGATGTTCCTGGTGGGACAGCTTCGGACATTTTATAAAGACCTGCAGAATAAAGATTATCAGTCAGCCATCGCCATGGTCCATTCCAGATTCAGCACCAACACAGAGCCAAGCTGGGAGCGCGCACATCCGAACCGCCTCATTGTTCACAATGGTGAGATCAATACCATCCAGGGAAACGCGGACCGGATGCTGGCGAGGGAAGAAAACATGGCGTCCCGGTATTTTGAAGGGAAGCTTTCCAAGATCCTTCCTGTAGTGGAAAGGAGCGGGTCTGATTCTGCCATGCTGGATAATGCACTGGAATTTATGATGATGAACGGCATGGAGCTTCCGCTTGCTGTGATGGTGACCATTCCGGAGCCTGGGCGAATAATGATACCATTTCCCAGGATGAGAAGGATTTCCATCAGTATTATGCGACGATGATGGAACCATGGGACGGTCCGGCCTCTATCCTGTTCTCCGACGGAGACATGATGGGCGCGGTACTGGACCGGAACGGGCTTCGGCCGTCCAGATATTATCTGACCAGAGACAATTGTCTTTATCTGTCATCAGAGACAGGAGTATTAGAAGAGATCCGGGAAGAGGATATCAAAGAAAAAGGAAGGATCCACCCGGGAAAGCTGCTGGTGGCGGACACGATTGGACACAGGCTTAAGACAGACGAAGAACTAAAAGAATACTATGCAAAAAAGAAGCCCTACGGCGAGTGGCTTGATCAGCATATGATTGAACTTCGTGATCTGAAAATTCCGAATCAGATGGTGGAACAGTATACGGAAGAGACCTGCGCAAGGCTTCGGAAAGCTTTTGGATATGCTTATGAGGAGTATCACGATACGATCCTGAACATGGCGCTGAATGGCTCGGAGGGTATCACATCCATGGGAATCGACATCCCATTGGCTGCACTTTCAAAAGAATTTCAGCCTCTGTTTTATTATTTTAAGCAGCGCTTTGCACAGGTTACCAATCCGCCGATCGATGCTGCCAGAGAAGAGATCGTTACCAATACCAGCGTCTACATCGGAAAAGAAGGCAATCTTTTGAAGGAATATCCGGAAAACTGTCAGGTGCTCAAGGTCAAAAATCCTATTTTATCAGATACCGATCTTCTGAAGATTAAAACATGAAGGTTCCGGGATTTTCCGTGAAAGAGGTGCCGATCATCTGTTACAAAAACACTCCGTTTGACAAAGCGCTGGAACGCCTGTTCTTAGACGTAGATAAGGCATATAAGGACGGGGCTACGATTGTGATCCTGACAGACCGGGGCGTAGATGAGACGCATGTAGCTTTGCCGTCCCTTCTGGCTGTATCAGCGGTACACCATTACCTGGTGCGGACCAGGAAGAGTACGTCCTTATCTCTGATCCTGGAATCCGGGGAGCCAAGAGAGGTGCATCACTTTGCAACGCTTCTGGGATATGGGGCCTGTGCGGTGAATCCGTATCTGGCGCATGAGACGATCCGGGAGATGATCGAGACGGGACTTCTGAAAAAGGATTATTATGCGGCGGTGCAGGACTATGATCATGCTGTCTTAAGCGGGATTGTAAAGATTGCGTCCAAGATGGGTATTTCTACGATCCAGTCCTACCAGGGGGCGCAGATTTTTGAAGCGATCGGTATTTCAAAGGAAGTCATCGACCGGTATTTTACCAACACAGTCAGCCGTGTGGGGGGCCGTGACCATGGAGGATATCCAGGCAGATGTGGAAAAGCTCCACCGTGCGGCCTTTGACCTCTGGGGCTTGGCACAGATCTGACCTTAAAGAGTCTTGGCCGCCACAGCTTCCGAAGCCAGGGAGAACACCACCGGTATAACCCCCAGACCATTCATCTTTTGCAGCAGGCGGTATGGAACGGGGACTACGAGACCTTTAAAAAGTATACGGAGCTGGTAGATCAGGAGGATACCGGATATTTAAGGAGTCTTCTGGAGTTCGATTATCCGGAACAGGGTATCCCCATCGATCAGGTAGAAAGTGTGGAGAACATTGTACAGAGATTTAAGACGGGTGCGATGTCCTACGGCTCCATTTCCCAGGAGGCCCATGAGACGCTGGCTCTAGCTATGAACGCCATCCATGGAAAGTCCAACAGCGGAGAGGGAGGCGAGTCTCCGGAGCGCCTGGAGTCAAAGGGAACAAAAAGAAAACCGCTGCTCGGCCATCAAGCAGGTGGCAAGCGGGCGCTTTGGCGTGACCAGCAGATATCTGGTCAGCGCGGATGAGATCCAGATCAAGATGGCTCAGGGAGCAAAGCCGGGAGAAGGCGGACACCTGCCCGGGAAGAAGGTATATCCCTGGATCGCAAAGACCCGGTATTCTACACCAGGCGTCAGCCTGATCTCACCGCCGCCTCACCATGATATCTACTCCATCGAGGATCTGGCACAGCTGATCTATGATCTGAAGAATGCCAACAAATATGCCAGAATCTCGGTGAAGCTGGTATCCGAGGCAGGAGTCGGCACCATCGCCTCCGGCGTGGCAAAGGCCGGAGCACAGGTAGTACTGATATCCGGTTATGACGGCGGAACCGGCGCGGCGCCCGGAAGCTCCATTCACAATGCGGGCCTGCCCTGGGAGCTGGGACTTGCAGAGACGCACCAGACGCTTCTTCGGAACGGGCTTCGCGGCAGGATCAAGGTGGAGACAGACGGCAAGCTGATGAGCGGACGGGATGTGGCCATCGCGGCCATGCTGGGAGCAGAAGAGTTTGGGTTTGCCACGGCACCCCTGGTTGCGCTTGGATGCGTGATGATGCGGGTCTGCAACAAGGATACCTGTCCTATGGGAGTGGCGACCCAGAACCCGAAACTTCGGAAATGTTTCAAAGGGAAGCAGAGTATGTGATCAATTTTATGAAATTTATCGCTCAGGAGCTTAGGGAATACATGGCCCGCTTAGGTGTGCGCACGGTCGATGAACTGGTGGGAAGAAGCGAGTTTTTAAAGAAAAAAGAAGTAACGGCAAATCCGCGGGCTTCCCGGATTGATTTAAGCGCGGTGCTGAATCATCCTTATTCTGCTGAAAATAACGTGCCGGGAACTTATGACTTTGAACTGGAGAAGACTCTGGATGAGACAGTTCTTTTGCAGGAGCTGGGCGAGAAACTGAAAAAAGGGATGCCAGGAGAAGTAAATGTACATGTCAAAAATACGAACCGGACCTTCGGGACATGTTTGGGTCCGAGATTACCAGACGCTGCCCGGAAGGCATGGAGGATGACACTTATCAGATCCACTGTACCGGAACAGGAGGACAGAGCTTTGGGGCATTTATCCCCAAAGGATTGACCATCGAGCTTCGGGGAGACAGCAATGACTATTTCGGCAAAGGTCTGTCCGGCGGCCAGCTGATCATTGCTCCGCCAAAAGAGAGTACCTATCCGGCGGAGGAAAATATGATCATTGGGAATGTGGCGTTTTACGGAGCTACCTCCGGCCGTGCTTTTGTAAACGGTATGGCAGGCGAACGGTTCTGCGTCCGTAACTCCGGCGCGACGGTAGTCGTGGAGGGAGTAGGAGATCATGGGTGTGAATATATGACAGGAGGCAAAGCGTGATCCTTGGGCGGACCGGAAAGAACTTTGCGGCCGGTATGAGCGGCGGCTTTGCCTATGTGCTGGATGAAGAAAATGCACTGTACCGCAACATCAATAAAGAGATGATTTCCATGGAAGATGTAAACCAAAAAGCAGATAAAGAAGAACTGAAGCGCCTGATCAGCGAGCATGTAGAAAAGACAGGTTCACAGAAAGGGAAAAAGATTCTGGAGGCATTTGAAGAATACCTTCCAAAGTTTAAGAAAATCATCCCGAACGATTATAAGAAGATCCTGAGTTTAAGCCTGCATTATGAGGAGCTGGGAATGAAGCCTGAAGAGGCACAGGTAGAAGCTTTCTATGAAAGTACGGGACAGAAACGGACAGGAGGGATATAGAAATATGGGAAAAGCGACAGGATTTTTAGAATATATGCGAAAAACGGGACCGTGCAGACCACCGAAAGAGCGGATCGGCGATTTTAAAGAATTTCATGAGCTTCTTCCGCTCGGGGAGCAGAAGCTTCAGGGCGCAAGGTGTATGGAGTGCGGTATTCCGTTTTGTCAGTTCGGAGCCATTCTTGGCGGCATGGCCTCCGGCTGCCCCTTACACAATCTGGTGCCGGAGTTTAATGATCTGGTTTATCGGGAGAATCTGGAAGGTGCATATCAGCGTCTGCAGCAGACAAACTGCTTCCCGGAATTTACCTCCAGGGTATGCCCGGCACTCTGTGAAGCTGCCTGTACCTGCAATGTCAATACAGAGCCGGTTTCTACAAAAGAAAATGAGAGAACGATCATTGAGTATGCCTTTGCACACGATCTGGTGCGGGTAGGACCGCCAAAGTCCGTACCGGTTATCGGGTGGCGGTCGTAGGGAGCGGACCGTCAGGACTGGCGGCAGCCCTCCAGCTCAACCGCCGGGGGCATGAGGTGACGGTATTCGAGCGGAAAGACCGGATCGGAGGCCTTCTCATGTATGGGATTCCCAACATGAAGCTGGATAAATCAGTGATTGAAAGAAGAAGGAAACTGATGGAGGAGGAGGGGATTACCTTTGTCACGGGAGTGGACGTGGGAAAGGATAAGAAAGCCGCCCAGATCCTGAAGGAATATGACCGGGTGGTTCTTGCCTGCGGAGCATCACAGGCAAGAGATATCAAGGCACCGGGAAGAGAAGCGAAGGGAATCCGTTTTGCGGTAGACTTCCTGTCGGAAGTGACAAAAAGGCTTCTGGACTCTGATTTTAAAGAGATACCATATTCCCTGGCAAAGGGAAAAGACGTAGTGGTCATCGGCGGCGGAGATACGGGAAATGACTGCGTGGGTACCGTGATCCGTCTGGGTGCAAAGTCTGTCACACAGCTGGAGATGATGCCAAAACCGGCAGAAGAACGTACCGCGTCCAATCCATGGCCGGAGTGGCCAAGAGTCCTGAAGACAGACTATGGTCAGGAGGAATCCATAGAAGTCTTTGGGAAGGATCCAAGAATTTACCAGACTACCGTGGAGGAATTCATTCCAGGCAGCAAGGGAGAGATTTGCAAGATCAAAACGGTGGGACTGGAATTTCAGAAAAATGAGAAGACCGGACGCATGGACATGAGTCAGGTGCCTGGCAGTGAAAAGATCATTCCGGCGGATCTCGTGCTGATCGCGGCAGGCTTTACCGGAGCCCAGGATTACGTTATGGACGCTTTTGGCGTAGAAAAGACACCTCGCGGAACCGTGGCAGATAAAGGATATGAGACTTCTGTGCAAAAGGTATTTACTGCGGGAGACATGCGAAGAGGACAGTCTCTGGTGGTGTGGGCCATCCATGAGGGAAGAGAGGCCGCAAAGGCGGTGGACGAATCTCTGATGGGGTATACAAATCTATCCTGATGTTTTATTATAAAGGAAGAAGAAAAAAGAAGGGAAGAAGGCCATGGAGATCAGAGAGTTGAATATGTCGGATATTGAATCAGTCAAGAGGCTGATGATCGATATTTTTTCAGTAGAGCCATGGAATGATGTGTGGACGGATGACAAGCTTCATACGTACATCCGGGAACTGATGGGAAACGAAAATTCCTTATCCTTCGGCGTTTATCAGGACGAAGTACTGATCGGCATAGCGCTTGGCAGGCTGAAAAGCTGGTATGAGGGGACGGAATACTGGATCGACGAGTTTGGAATCCTTCCTAAGATGCAGCAGGCAGGAATCGGGTCTGGATTTATGAAATCCATCGAAGAGAAAGCGGCGGAAAAGGGAGCCGTATACATCACGCTTCTTACAGAGAAACAGGTGCCGGCCTATCAGTTTACAGGAAAAACGGGTTTCAGGAAAGAGAAGAAAACGTATTTTTTGTAAAACAGATTGGGAAGTGATGGCGAAATAAAATATCATGCTTAAAAGAAAGGAAGAACTGGATCATCCGGTGCGGGGATGTCAGTTCTTCCTTTTTTTGTCACGATCAGCAGGCATCATGTGGCAGGCATTGTCCTCCAAGGACCAGGCTTCGTATCTGCAGAATCTGTATATGCTGCCCTTTGAAAACCGGAAATTGGTACTTTCTTATGTATCTGCCCTTGGAAGCTATACGCTCCTGACGAAACGGCGGCGCTTCTTTCGGTGGCCTTTGCGGTCTCCGCATGGACTGGACCGAAGTTCTGGGAAGCTTTCTGTGTGCGGTTCATGCGGCCCTGTTTGCGGCAGTTCTCTTTTCGTTTAGAAATCATCCATGGGCAGGGAGTCTGTGGGCGGTGGTGGTTGTGATAGTTTTGCTTGGTGGGGAGAGGAACATTGGCCGTTTTTTTGGATTCTCGCAATCCATTCCCTGTTTTTGCTGCTGGTTTTGTGGAGGGCGGATGCCTATTCCTTCTATTTTGTGGATGGGAAACGCAGCCGCACGGTAAAAAGCCGCCGGCACGTCCTGATGTTTGCCTATTTTGTCCGTTATTTGCGGGGACATAAAAATTACCTGGCTAATACAGGGATTCTGTGGGGGCTTGCATTGGTTCTGCCTGTATTTTTTGAGAAGACGGCAGACACATTCGCACTTCCCATGGGTTTTGCCCTCCTTACCTTCAATACGCCTGTCTGTATCCTGCTGTCCGGTGATCCGGCCCTGGAAAGGGCTGTTCGGTTCCTGGCCGGGCAGGGAAAAGGGTTCTGCATCCCTTATGGTCTGTTCCTGTTTTTCTTTAACTTTGCAGCGGATGTGATTTTTCTTTGCAGCTGGCAGATCCAGTCCGGCGGAGTTGCCGCCAGGATGGCGGGAATGGCGGCAGTCTTTTCCGGCCTTGGCGCAGTCCTGTCCGTGATGCTGGAATGGTTCTTCCCGTCCGTGGGTGGAAGATTGAAAGTGACCTGTGGCACCATCCGCGAAAATATGTGGTGCCCGGGATTATGCTGATGTTAGCAGGAGGAATCTCCCATTTCACAAAATGAACATACTTTTACCACATATATTTCAAACTTACCGCTTATATTGTTAGCATCGGTGCGTCATAGTGCTGTGACGCTCAACAAAATAATAAAGCGGGAGGAATGGCATTGATAGAAGTGAAGAATCTTACCAAATGTTACGGGAAGCATCTGGCCGTAGACAACTTAAGCTTTACAGTAGAAAAAGGGCAGATATACGGCTTCCTTGGGCCTAATGGTGCCGGAAAATCCACGACCATGAATATCATGACCGGGTATCTGGGCGCACAAAGGGGGAGGTGCTGATAGACGGGCACGATATTCTGAAAGAGCCAGAGGAGGCAAAGCGGTGTATCGGCTATCTGCCGGAGCAGCCGCCTCTCTATCTGGAAATGACAGTCATGGAATATCTGAGATTTGCGGCAGAGCTGAAAAAGATACCGAAAGAAGATATGGAGATCCAGATTGAAAAAGCTATGAGGCTGACCAGACTGTCAGATGTCCGGGGCCGGCTGATCAGCAACCTGTCCAAGGGGTATAAGCAGAGGGTCGGGCTTGCGCAGGCAATCCTTGGATTTCCGGAGATCATCATCCTGGATGAGCCACCGTGGGTCTGGATCCCAAGCAGATCATCGAAATCAGGGAACTGATCCGTAAGCTGGCAAAAGAGCATACGGTCATTTTAAGCTCCCATATCCTGGCGGAGATCCGGGAGGTGTGCGACTATATTCTGATCATTGCCAGAGGAAAGCTGGTAGCCAGTGATACGCCGGAGAACCTGGAAAATTCCATGAGCGGGACCGGTCATATTGAAATAGAAGTCCGCCGTGAGCAAAAGGAAGTGGAAAGGGTTCTGGACCGGATCGACCAGGTCAAACGTGTGGAATATACATTGCTGGAGGATGGCACGGTGCGTGCCCAGATAGAGGCAAAGGGTTCGGGAGATATCAGGGAACGGATCTTCCATGCGTTTGCGGACCAGAAGATGCCCCTTCTGACATTGAAACTTAACAAGTCAACCCTGGAAGAAATATTCCTGGAACTGACGCAGAAATAAAAGAAGGGGAGGTTAGACAAACGTGAAAGCAATCTATAAACGAGAATTAAATTCCTATTTCCATACGATGATCGGATATGTGTTCATTGCATTTCTGGTGGCGTATGCAGGAGTGTATTTTATGGCATATAACCTGAACTATGGATATCCCTATTTCTCATATGTGCTGACGGGGATTCTGTTTGTTCTTTTGATAGCGGTGCCTGTACTGACCATGAGAAGCTTTGCGGAGGACCGGAAAAACAAAACGGATCAGCTGCTCCTTACCTCTCCGGTCAGCCTTTCTAAGGTAGTGCTGGGAAAATATCTGGCAATGGTGACGATCCTTATGGTGCCATGCGTTATTTATCTGATTTTTCCGCTGATCATCAAAAGCCAGGGAACGGCTTATATTCTGACGGATTATCTGTCAATCCTGATGTTTTTCCTGATGGGCTGCGTATATATTTCCATCGGGATGTTTATCTCATCGCTGACAGAAAGTACGATTATTGCAGCCATCGGTACCATGGGAGTCCTGATGGCGCTGTATCTGTGGAACGGAATCCTGGATTTTATCCCTTCCGGAGCAGGGACCAACGCCATCGGAGTGGCAGTCATCCTGTCCTTGCTGGCATTTCTTGTCTGGCAGATGACGAAGAACTGGATCATAAGCGGGGCAGTGGAGCTGGTGGTGATCGCAGGCACGGTCATTGCATATGTGGCAAAGTCAGAGCTGTTTGAGAATCTGCTGCCGAATATCCTGGCAAAGCTGGAGCTGACAGATCCCATGACAGTTATTACAGACAGCAGTTACCTGGATATCAGCGGGATCATCCTGTATCTGTCCATGATCGCGGTCTTCCTGTTTCTGACGATTCAGATGATACAGAAAAGGCGTTGGAGTTAGGAGGGCATTATGAAGGAAAAGATTAAAAATATATTCAGCAGCACAAGTATGACCTGGAGAAACGGAAGCTATAGTGTGGGTCTGATCGTTCTGGTCATAGCGATCGCGGTTATCATCAATATGATAGCGGGGCAGCTTCCGGAAAACATCAGGAACATAGATATCAGCGATAACCGGATCTATGAGATTTCTGACACCAGCAGGGAGATCTTAAAGGATCTGGATCAGGAGGTCACCTTTACGGTATATGCCGAAAAGAGTTCTACGGATGATATGATCAAGACATTCCTGGATAAATATACGGCTTTGTCAGATAAGATTACCGTAGAATGGGTGGATCCGGTACTCCATCCCTCGGAGCTTACGGAAAATGATGTCAGCGAAGATACGATCCTGATTTCCTGCGAGGATACCGAAAAGTCTACAACGGTGGCATTTTCAGACATTCTGGTAACCGATGAGTATTCCTATTATACGACCGGCTCTTCATCGGCCACGGAGTTTGACGGAGAGGGACAGTTTACCAGTGCGGTCAATTATGTGACCTCGGATTCTCAGAAGAAGATCTATTACACCACAGGTCACGGAGAAGCCACTTTCTCGTCTTCGGTAACAGATCTTCTGGAGAAAAATAACATGACGCAGGAGGAATTAAACCTGCTTATGACAGGGGAGATCCCGGAGGACTGCGACCTTTTGTTTATGTATTCTCCTGCCACGGATATTACAGAGGATGAGCAGACGCTTCTGAAAGACTATATTGCAGACGGTGGAAAGGTTTATATCACACTGTCCTCGGAGAGCACAGAGGATACGCCAAATCTGGACGCGCTTCTGAGCGCTTACGGCATGACCCCGGCAGATGGATATATCGCAGATATGTCACGGAACTATCAGGGCAATTATTACTATATCTTCCCGGAAATCAGCGCCTATGATGAAATGGCGGAAGGGCTTGCCTCCAACATGGTGCTTCTTATCAATGCGAGGGGAATGACGATTACGGATCCGGAAGCGGATACGATTACCGTATCTTCCTTTATGGATACCTCAGACCAGGCTATGCGGTGACGGAAGAGAGCCAGACAGAGGGCACCTACAGCCTGGGCGCTGTTGCGACGCAGACGCTGTCGGCAGCGGACACTTCGGAGGAAGAGGAAACGGACAGCTCAGAGGAGACAGATGCGTCAGAGGACACAGAGGACAGCGAAGAAGAGCTGGAAGAAGGGCGGCTGACAGTCCTGGCGGCAGACAGCCTGATCAATTCCCAGGTCACGGATTCATTTACGACGTTGGAAAACCTGGATCTGTTTATGAATACCATTTCGGCGAATTTTGACGATGTGGAAAACGTAGCGATCGAGCTAAGAGCCTGGAGGTGACCTACAATACCATGCAGCACGCCGGAGTGATCAGCCTGCTGGTAATCTTCGGTATACCGGTAGTGATCCTGGTGTTTGGCTTCGTACGCTGGTGGAAACGGAGAAAGGCATAAAGGAGGCAGGATATGAAGCAAAAAAGGATGATGCTGATGCTTGGCGGCGTGCTGGTCGTGCTGATCGGCTGCTATGTGGGACTTAAGGCATGGAATGACCATCAGCAGGAACAGGCAGAGGCGGACGAGGAAGCGGCGAAGATCAGACTGGTGGATGCGGAAGGATTGACAGCGGTTTCTTACACGGACGGAGAGAGTACGCTGGGATTTACACTGGAGGAAGACACATGGCGCTATACGGAGGATCAGGAAATCCCGATGAATCAGGACGTGGTCGGCGGCTTTGCAGATACTGGTAGCATCGCTTAACGCCACCCGGGAACTGGAAAACCCGGATGACATCTCGGACTACGAGCTGGATTCGCCTTCTTATACCATCAATTATACGACAGAGGATGGAGAGGACGGAACATTTATATCGGGAATATGACAGGGGAGGATTATTACGCCATGCTAGAGGGATCGGATAAAGTCTACACGATCCCTGACGACCTTCCTTACAGTATGGATTTCGACCTGTCCGGGTATATTCAGACAGATACCGTGCCATCTATCAGCAGCGGCAATCTGAAAAAGGTGGAGGTCACGGAAAACGGGACCACGACTACTTATGAGGACGAAGATGCGCTGGGAGAACTGGCAGGCGGTTTTGGGACGCTTACGCTGACCAGCCTTGCGGATTACCATGTGACAGATGAGACCCTTGCGGATTACGGGCTGGATGAAGCGTCCAGGGTCACAGCCACGGCAGAATATGAAGACGTGGATACAGAGGAGGATAAGACCTTTACCGTTTATCTGGGAAGTACGGATGAAGACGGCAACCGTTATATTATGGTAGATGGGTCTATACTGGTCTATACCATCAGCAGCGACGTGGCGGACAACATGATCAAGGTGGAAGAGACGGCAGAGGAAGAGTAGAAATCCGGATGATTACCGTTGAAAAGCTCTTGCAGAAGGTATATAATGGTGCCAGTATTTCATTCAAGGAGCAAGAGGATATGGAGACGGATACTTCCAGACTGCTCCGGCGTGCTGACCGGTTCCAGGTGGTGCTGATCGGAGAAGGCCTGCTGATAGGCGGGATCGCCGGATTTGTCGTATTACTTTACCGGATGGCGCTGGAATATGCAGGCAGCGGACTTACATACATTTTAGACTTTGCGAAGGGCCATCCCGCCCGAATGGCGGGATGGTTTGCTGTGCTTGTAATCCTTTCGAGGGTGGTCGGAAAGCTGGTGACCTTTGAGCCGATGATTTCCGGCAGCGGGATTCCGCAGCTGGAGGGAGAGATGGTCGGAAAGCTGACCGAGAAGTGGTGGCGGGTGCTGCCGGCAAAATTTCTGGGTGGCTTTTTATGTATTTTCGGAGGACTGGCCCTCGGAAGAGAAGGCCCGTCCATCCAGCTTGGAGCCATGGTGGGACAGGCGGTGTCCAGAGGACTTTTCCGGGGCAGGACAGAAGAAAAATACCTGCTGACCTGCGGGGCCAGTGCAGGGCTTGCGGCAGCCTTTCACGCACCTTTGGCAGGGGTAATGTTTTCTCTGGAAGAAGTGCATAAAAGCTTTTCGGCTTCAGTACTGGTGTCGGCTATGACTTCTGCGCTGACAGCAGATTTTCTGTGTTCGGTAGTAACGGGAAGAGAAACGGTTTTTCAGTTTGATATCCTGCATGTGCTGCCGCCGGAACACTATGGGCTGATACTTGGGCTGGGAGTAATACTTGGCGTCTTCGGAGCATTCTATAACTGGTTTACGCTGAAGGCCCAGGAACTTTTTCAGAAAGCGTCCGGACTGTCTCAGTGGCAGAAGCTTCTGATCCCCTTTCTTCTTGCCGGTATTCTGGGATTTACAGCGCCGGAGCTTCTTGGTACCGGGCATGGGCTGATCGAGGAACTGACCCATGGACAGATGGCTCTGGGAACGATCCTCTTTCTTCTTGTGGGGCGTTTCCTGTTCTCCGCTGTCAGCTTTGGCTCGGGGGTGCCCGGCGGTATCTTTTTCCCGCTTCTGTCATCGGGGGCCTGACGGGGGGTGCGTATGCCGGGCGGCGGTTCAGTTCCTGGGGATGGATCCTGTCTACATCAACAACTTTGTGCTGCTTGCCATGGCCGGATATTTTGCCGCTATTGTACGGGCGCCGCTGACCGGTATCATTTTGATATTCGAGATGACCGGATCTTTAAGCCAGATGCTGTCTCTTGCTATCGTGTCTGTTACAGCTTATGTAGCGGCAACCTTCCTGCGCTCCAAGCCGATTTATGAGAGCCTGCTGGACAGGCTTCTGAAAAGGCAGGGACAGAAAGGGGATTCTGTCTGCGGCAGGAAAATACTGACGGAATTTGTGGTAGAAAAGGCTTCCCTTCTGGACGGAATAGAGATCAAAGAAGCAGACTGGCCGGAAAACTGTCTGCTGGTGACGGTAAAACGGGGAGCGGAGGAGATCATCCCCAGAGGGAAGACAAGGCTTCAGGTGGGAGACGTGGTAGTATCTATGATTAGCGAAGCGGATCAGCCCCGGATCCACGATTATATGGAGAAGCTGTGCCGGGAGCGGCCGGCAGGATAAAATGGCTGAAAAAAAATTCTTGCAATCTGAAAAAAGTTGTGTTAACATAAGAACCAAATTTTAATGTAGTAAAGCGATGAAAGAGACTCTGTCCTTTGGAACTTGACAGGAATGAGGCGTCACCGACTGAGAGCGCCCCTTGAGGAATAAGGACAATAGGGAACACTCTGGAGCAGACCGTCTGAACATGGAAGTAGGCCGGTACGTGGGCACTCGTTACGTGCAAGAGCGGAATCCTGCAGCGAAGACGCGCGGGGTTCAATGCGGGTGGTACCGCGGATAGCGAAGATGATATCCCGTCCCGGAACGTAAGATCACGTTCCGGGGCGGTTTTGTTTTTCTGGAAAGCTGTTCGTCCCGCAGGCGAGAAAAGGAGGTACAAAACATGACAGAGTATTTGACAGGTGTGAAACAAACGGCGGCATTGGAGATCAGCGAGCTTCTGGCGGATGGCCGGGAAGGCGGGCAGGTCATTGTAAACGGCGCTGTCCACACGATCCGGGATATGGGTAACGTGTCCTTTGTGATCTTAAGGAAGCGGGAAGGACTTCTGCAGTGTGTCTATGAAGAGGGCACGGCGGATTTCCCGAGAAAAATCCTCAAGGAAGCAGCAGCCGTGGAGGTGACAGGCATCCTGGAAAAAAATGAGAAGGCGCCGAACGGCATTGAGATCCGAATGAAGGCGGTGAAGATCTTAAGTGAGCCGGCCGGCGGGCAGATGCCGCTTCCGATTGCAAAATGGAAGCTGAATACATCTCTGGAGGCAAAGCTTAATTACCGGCCGGTCGCACTCCGGAATATACGGGAGAGAGCAAAGTTCCGGCTGCAGGAAGGACTTTGCCGGGCATTTCGGGATTTCCTCTACGGACAGGGGTTTACGGAAATCCATACGCCGAAAATCGGCGCGAAGAGTGCAGAAGGAGGCGCCAACCTGTTTAAATTGGAATATTTTCACCGTCCGGCCGTGCTGCAGCAAAGCCCCAGTTCTATAAGCAGATGATGGTGGGGGTCTTTGACAGAGTCTTTGAGACGGCTCCGGTATTCCGGGCGGAGAAACATAACACCAAGCGCCATCTCAACGAATATACCAGTCTGGATCTGGAGATGGGATATATTGAGGGCTTTGAAGACCTGATGGCACTGGAGACCGGATATCTCCAG
>ENA-OPZM01000475-OPZM01000475.1-human-gut-metagenome-genome-assembly--contig:-NODE-475-length-17314-cov-7.018270_pt1 | contig 17314 bp, 30 predicted proteins | sample MGYA00242478_ERZ504493 | MGnify/ENA primary metagenome ERZ504493 (study PRJEB26092, sample SAMD00036227) | human gut metagenome | host: Homo sapiens | study: EMG produced TPA metagenomics assembly of...
CTCGCCGGTCGCAGCATCGACCGCCACGACCTCGGCGCCCGCACCGCCCTCATCCCAGCCGGCGCGCAGAATGCGGCTGCGGCTTCCTCGAGCGCGGCGATGAGCTCCTTGGTGGTGTCGAGCACGCGCTGCAGGTCGTCACCGCTCGCTTGTTCAACATGAAAACCCGTGCTTGCAACTACCGGCACGCCAAAGCGCGTGGCCAGCGCCGCCGCGATATCGTGCGCCGGGATCTCGTCTCGATGGCACGGAACGGCCAGGATGCTCACCGTTGCCGTACGGCCGGGCTCGGGGCGCGGAATGGCCTGCGCCGTGGCGCCCAGGTGCGCAAACTCCGGCGAGCAGGCGTACACCGCCATGCCTCGCGGCGTCACCGTCAGCTGGGCCTCGAGCGCAAACTTGCCCTCGCCCACTGCAACCTTTGTCGTGTGCATACCCATGGGATCTCCTGCCGCCCGCGATGTACCTGAGACCATCTTCGCCTGTATTGCGACTATACAGGCAAGCCCTCCATGTGACAAAGGGACTGCCCCTTTGTCACATTCTGTTAGAGTTGCAGGGATTGAATCCCGCTTATTCATGCGACATTGGAGTGACAACCTTGACCGCCACAACCACGCCTAAAAGTAAGCCAACCGCCGCCGCGCTCTCCCCCGCGCGCACCAAGCTCTGCCTGGCGCTGCTCGTGCTGTTGGGATTCTCGCTCGGCTGCTCCGAGTTCGTGGTCATCGGCATCGAAAGCGACTTGGCAACGGAACTCGGCATATCACTTGCACTGCGGGCCAGCTCATCAGCGTGTTTGCGCTCGTCTACGCTATCGCGACGCCGGTGCTCGCGCTCAGCACGGGGCGATTCCGCCGCTACCAGCTGCTCGTGTGCTATAGCGTCGTCTTTGTGCTCGGCAACCTGGTCATGGCGTTGGCTCCCAACTTCCAGGTGCTGTTTATCTCACGCATTGTCCTGGGCTCTGTCTCGGGTGCGCTGCTCGCCGTGGGCGTGACGTACATCCCTGAGCTGCTATCCCCGCAGCAAACCTCACTTGCCATCTCGGTCGTGTACGGCGCGTTTTCCGTGGCGATGGTCTTTGTGACCTCGATTGGCAAGTTTGTGGCCGACACACTCGATTGGCACGTGGCCATGTACGGCACGCTGACCTTTGCCGTTTTGATCTGTAGCGCGCTCGTGGCGTTTATGCCTCGCGCCGGGCAGACCGATGAGCCCGCCACCTTCCGCGAGCAGGCGGGGCTACTACGCGAGCCGAGTATCATCACCGGCATGCTCATCTTCTTGTTTGGCGTGGGCTCGGTCTACGTATTCTACGGCTACGTGACGCCTTATCTGGAGCAGGTGCTGGGCATGGATACCGTTCAGGCGAGCACCACACTTATGGCCTATGGCGTGTTCTGCCTGATCTCGAACATCCTGGCGGATGGATCGATGCGCGTTTTGGCATGAAGGCGCTGCTGGTTACGTTTGTGCTGCAGGCGGCGGCACTGCTCGGGCTGTTTGCCGTGGGCGCCGCCATGCCGCTCGCGCTGGTCTTTGTCTTTAGCCTGGCGATGCTCATGTACCTGTTCTCGGTCTCATGCATCACGCACTTTATGGACGTGGCACGCAGCCGCCATCCCAAGTCGATGGTACTCGCAAGTTCGGTTGAGCCATGGCGTTTAACGTCGGCATCTCGTTTGGCACCGCAGTGGGCGGCGCCGTGGTAAGCAGCGTTGGCATTGCGTACGTGGCGCAGTGGGCGCCGCGTTCTCGCTTGTGGCCTGGGCCCTCACGCTGGTGACGATTAAGCTGGCTCGCTGGGAGCGCCGTCGTCAATCAGCACGGCCCTCAATACGGGCATAGGGGCAAACATAGCCCAAGGTGGCGAGTAACCGGTGAAAACCGCCCAATATGAGTATGTTTATCCGCCTGGAAGCTTCAGCAGTGCAATTTCGTGTATTTGAGATACACGCTTTTCTATTATTTCGTGTATTTCAAGTACATGAAATCGTACTAAACTATGTATCTGAAGTACACGAAATTGGAAAGGCGGCCCCATGCGCAGATCAATCGAGTCCGTTATCGAATCATGGGCGACAAAGGACGCCTCACGCCCCCTCCTCATCCGTGGTGCGCGACGCGTAGGCAAAACGTACGCTGCCGAGGAAATCGGCAGGCGAATCGCCGGCGATGCGTTTGTCAAACTCGACTTTCAGACCGATCTTGAGCTGATCGCTCCGCTGTTCGATTGTCCCACCGACGACGTTGACACCATCGTGGCGCGGATTTCAGACTATAAACGCGCCCCCATTCGCAAAGAAACCACCTTCATCCTGTTTGACGAGGTGCAGCTCTGCGAACGGGCGCTCAACTCGCTTCGCTTTTTTTCGGGTTCGGGCTGGCGCATATGCGCGACCGGCAGTCAGCTCGGCGTCGCCACGCGCAAACGTAAGCTGCCTTTTCCCAGCGGCGTTCGTCAAGAGACCATGCATCCTATGTCGTTCGAGGAGTTTCTCTGGGCGCTCGATGAGGAGCAGATGGCCGATGCCATTCGTACCCACGCCGGCACGCTCGAGACCTACGCCGCGCACCAAGCCGCGCTCAGCCTGTTTCATCGATACCAGATCGTGGGCGGCATGCCCGCCGCCGTCAACGCATATCGCAAGACGTTATCTATCGAGGATGCGCGCGTCGAGCAGCGCGAAATCAACGAGACCTATACCGCCGATATGACCGACCCCGAAAACGGGATCAGCGGCGTGGCGGCACGCAAGGTCTGGCGCTCCATTCCGTCCCAGCTGCTGAGATCGTCCACAAAAAAATTCAAGTACTCCGAGGTCGAACGCGGAGGCCGTCGCGCCAAGCTTATCGAGCCGCTCGACTGGCTCGAAGGCGCCGGTATCATATCGGTCAACAACCTGACCGAAGGCATCGAGCTCCCCTCGTCCCCTTCGACGACGAAGATGGAAGTTTCTTTAAGGTCTATCTTCTCGATACCGGCCTCATGTTCTACAAACTCGGCATCAACCCGAGGCTCTGGCTCGACCTCAAAGAAGATTCCGCCATAGCGCTATCTTCCGACTTCCGAGGCGCCCTGGCGGAAAACTCGGTCATGCAAGCATTTTCGGGTAACAGCTTGCAGACGTATTACTGGGTGCCGCCGTCGTCTTGGAAGACGACCGGCGAGCTCGATTTTCTACTTCAGACCGACCGTATGGAAATCGTGCCCGTCGAGGTAAAGTCCGCACGCAACGTGCGCGCGAGAACCCTCGGGTCGTTCATGGACAAAGCCCGATCGCCATATGCCTACATTTTGTCCGAGAACAATTTTTTCCGCAGCGAAACCGATGACGGGCGCGAGCTACGCCACCTCCCCTTGTACGCAGCGGGCTTTATTGGAGCAGACTGCCTCAAGAGCAGTCTGTAAGCCCTGCGCGACCGCCTAGAAAGGAAACCGCATATGCACCGCGTACTGTTTATCTGTCATGGGAACATCTGTCGCTCGACGATGGCTGAGTCGGTGTTTACCGAGCTGGTGCGGCGCGCCGGGCGCGCGGGCGAGTTTGTCATTGACTCCGCTGCGACCTCGACCGAGGAGATCGGCAACCCGCCACACCACGGTACCGTTGCCAAGCTGCGCGAGGTCGGGATTCCCGTCGTCGCACATCGTGCACGTCAGGTGCGTCGCGCGGAGTATGGCGACTGGGACCACATTGTCTATATGGACGACGAGAACGCGCGTGGCCTGCGTCGCATCTTTGGCGACGACCCCGACGGCAAGATTACGCGCATGCTCGATTGGACCGAGCGCCCCGGCGACGTGGCCGACCCCTGGTACACCGGCAATTTCGATGCCACCTACCGCGACGTACTCGACGGCTGCACCGCTATGCTCGAGCAGCTGTAGGCAATCGAGGTCGCGGGCCACGCCTTTGTCACATCCGGGACTAGCCCTAGACCGGCTTGACCTCCAGCTTTATCCCCTCGGCGCAGGAGTCGCCCAAAACATCCGAAAGGGCCCAGGTCGCATATAGCGGCAAATAGAGAACCGCTCCGTTGCGCTCAACGTTGCCTCTCGAGAAAACAATCCCGAGCCTTACGCCATATTCAGCCGTATCAAGCACATGACCGAGCGCAGCGTGCGCGTGGTAATAGGAGCCCGATTTAACCTCGATCGGAACAGCCGTCCCATCCGGTCCATCGACCACAAAGTCCACTTCACCGCGCTTTTTTGTCTGATAGTAGTAAAGCTGGCGATTTTGGGCAGCCAGCTGCTGGGCCACCACGTTTTCGTAAATGCCGCCCAGATTGGGCTCCTTGCTATCAAGATACGCCGCTTGGGCGACTCCGACGGGGTAGCGCGCCATCAACATGCCCGTATCCGATTGATATAGCTTGAACTGCGATGGCCGTGCCGTCTTGAGCAAGGGCGATTTTGGCTCGGTTACGATATCGGCTTTGAGAGCAACGCCGGCATCGACAAGCCATACAAAATCTCGCTGATACTTCTCGTAGTGAGCCTTGGGGTCAATGGAATTGAGCACGAAGCGCTTGTTTTCGCCCTCGAGCATAATAGGGAGCTGATCGTAAATGCTCTGCACCTGAAGGGATCGCCCGCTTGCATACTTGGAGATATCCCGCCGGTACTGTTCGTTGAGCTCTGACTGTAGCTGACGAACAGAGGCAAGGTCGCCCTGCGTGTCAAGGAAACGCTGCACGACCTCCGGCATTCCGCCGACAACGGTATAGGTCCTGAAGTTTGCCATCATCGCGTCATGAATGTAATCAGGAACGGGCCTCTCGCTGATACACGCGTCACGTATCGTTTGGCGAGCCCCCTCGCTCACCCCGGTTGCCCAGCAAAACTCCTCAAAATCGAGCGGGAACATCCTAAGCTCGTGGACATACCCCACGGGATAGGACCTGACGCCCTTGAACTGAGTCCCGAGCATTGACCCCGAAAACGCCCAGCGGCACCTCCCGTCCTCAACAAGGAACTTTGCCATCGTCATGATGTCGGGGGCCTCTTGGACCTCATCGATAAACACGAGCGTTTTGCCTGGCGCAATCGACTTTCCCGAAAGAAGCGTCACCCTGCTGATGAAATCATCGGCATTCCGCGCCTCGAGAAGAGCATCTTTTGCCTGGCGGTTTTCCATGAGGTTAAGCTCGATGTAGGTTGCATGGTTGGCTTTGCCAAATGCGCGAATCGAATAGCTTTTGCCAATCTGGCGAGAACCCGTAATGAACAAGGCCTTTTGCTCGGAAGACTTCAGCCAACGCTCCAGCTCTGCCGCTATTTTCCTGCGCAGCATAGGCTCTCCCCTCGGTGTCATCGAATGAAATGCAAAGTTTTATACGCTTGATTATCAATGAAACGCAGAATTTTTAGAACCTAAAATCGGATGAAATGCAGAGATTTGAAATTATAAGCAAAAGGAGGGGCATCACCGGCGAATGTGTCAAAGGGGCTGCCCCTTTGTCACATTGCGCTCGACTACTCGTCAACGATCTCGGCAAGCCAGACGTTCAGCGTATCGACCTCGGGGCAGCAGAACTTTGCCGTACCAGGCTCGTTGCCAGGCACGGTTCCGCCATAGCGCAGGATATCGATATAGAGAAAGCCCACATGGCAAGCCATGGCGCACATCTTGCCGCGATCGCGGTCGAAGTCAAAAACGTCGCCCGGCTTGTGACCATGGTGGCAACGGCACGTTCCCAGCTGGTCCACGCAGCTCACGCGGATACGCGGACGCTTGCCACGCGGCGCGCCGAGCGGCTTGCTCTCGCCTGCAGGTTGATGCCGCCCTCGCCAGCGTTACTCATGGTCGATCACGTCCAAGCAGGCCTCGATGGGAAGGCCGGCCGACTTGTCCTCTTGGTCGGCATTGCGCTCGATAAGCTCAGCCACCACACGCATGGCATCGGACGTCGCGCGCTGCAGACTCCAACCTGCCATAACGCGGCCGACGAGCACCGCCGAGAACGTGTCGCCCGTGCCCGGGAAATACACCGGAATGAGCTCAAAGGGAATCGTGAAGTACTCCCCCGCTACATGGTCGTAACCGATAACCGCGTTCGTGCCATTGACCACGGCGCTCGTAATGACCACCGACTTGGCACCCAGGGCACGCACGGCGTCCACAAGAACGCGGCCCTCATCGGGCGTGATTTGCTCGGCAATAGCGTATCGGTGAGCAGACAGGCCTCGGTGTAGTTAGGCACCGCGTAGTCGGCGCACTCGAGCAGGTGCCTCATGAGACCGATCGTGGACTCGGGCACGCCGGCGTAGAGCTTGCCGTTGTCGCCCATGATGGGGTCGACGAACACCTTGGTGCCCTTTTGCGCGCGACGGTGGCAGAAGTCCGAAATAATGCGCGTCTCTTCCTCGGTCACGATAAAGCCAGTCGAGATGGCGTCGAACTCAAAGCCGAGCTCCTCCCAGATAGCGAGGCTCCGGCGGACATACTCCGTGGTGTCGTGGATGTAGAACTTGGGGTAGTTGAGCGTATCGGAAACGAGGGCCGTCGGCAGGTTGTGAATGCGATAGCCCATGTGCGACAGCACCGGCAGCATTGCAGAAAGCGCGACCTTGCCGTAACCGCACATATCGTTGATCAGCAGCAGCTGGGTATTCTTCATGAGGGTCTCCCTTGTTTCGGGCGCGGCGCGGCAGCGCCACAGTGCGACTAAGTGTAGCGCAGGGGACGTTGCGAGCGGAGGCGAGCGGTGCGAAGTGCAAATTGTTGCGGAAAGGTTTCGGAAATGGGAGGCAAATCGCGGCGGTAGCGGCACAGTAGCTGCCATCTATTTACTACCATTCCAAAACTATGCCGGATTACTACGATAAACCGCCAGTCTCCAACCACAACGAATTGCACTCCAGCAAAAACCGCAGGTAGACAGCTTGTGATTTTCCGAAAAACAATGCCGAGGTCTGAGATTTCGAATTCATCGTAGTAATCCGGCATAGTTTTGGGCAAAGCAACTTCGGAAGGGTGTCACCGCAGCCCAAAATGATCCCTTTTCCTCCGTCCCCAAGGGATCAACATGCACCGAAGCGGACCGTGGCGGAATCACAGGTTGAGGACGGACAGCGAAAGCGTTCCTAAGCGAGCAAGGTGGCGTGAAAGAGGAGGGCATAGGCCTTGTGGCCATGCCCGACGATTGAACGCCAGATTGCGCTTAGGAACGCTTGCAGCGTCGAGCGGTTACGGCGTTTGGCAAAACGCCGTAACTTAATAAGTTTGGTACCTTGACATTTATTTACCATGCTCCTAGATTAGTTAGGCACAAAACAATTCCACTACCTAACTAAAGAAAGGAGCGAAGCTTAGATATGTGTGTTGAACCACTCGTCCTTCCACATGAGCCCGGCGGTGACCCGTCGCAACCGGTAGACATACCCGAAGCGGTCAGCGCCGAAGACAAACTCGCCAAGCGCATCCTGAGCGGCCTGGGCTTTTGCGGCCATTACATGCACTTTCATGGCGGGGGCGTGTCCGGCAAGGCGCCCATCGTCTGCCTGCTCGCCAAGCAGCCCACCGGCGAGCTTTCCCAGCAAGAACTCGGCATGCACTTCGACCTCAAGCCGGGATCCCTTTCCGAGATCCTGTCCAAGCTCGAAATGGGCGGCATCATCGAACGCAGTCGCAATCCCAAAGACCGCCGGCAGCTCACCATACGCCTAACCGAAGCGGGGTGGGAAAAGGCCCGCGTTGAGCAGGCGCCCGCATTCGCTTTAGAGAGCAGGCCTTTAGCGCCCTCACCCACGACGAGCGCGAGCAACTCGCCGAAATGCTCGAGAAAATCCGTGTAACCTGGGAGGAACTGGATGATTAAAACCCTCATGGGCAGCATCCGCGACTATATGAAAGTCACCGTTGCCACGCCGTTGCTCGTGCTTGGCGAGGTGCTCTGCGAGATGCTGATTCCATTTATCACCGCCAACCTGATCGACGCCATCAAAGACGGCGCCACCGTAGCGAGATGCTTCCCACCGCAGGCCTTTTGGTGCTCATCGCGCTGACATCGCTTGCTTTTGGCGCCGCGGCAGGCATCACCTGCAGCCATGCGAGCTGCGGCTTCGCCAAGAACCTGCGTCACGACCTGTTCTACAAGATCCAGACGTTCAGCTTTGCCAACATCGATGAGTTCTCGAGCTCCTCGCTCGTCACGCGCCTGACCACCGACATCAACAACGTGCAGCAGGCCTTTATGATGATCATCCGTATCGCCGTGCGCGCGCCGTTGGTATTGATCTTCGCCTTTACCATGGCGTTTATCATGGGCGGCAGCGTCGCCATGGTCTACCTGATCATCATTCCGCTGCTGGGCTTTGGACTGTTCTTTATCATCTTTAAGGTGCGCCCCATCTTCTCGCGCGTGTTCCACAAGTACGACGCCCTTAACGAGTCCGTCGAGGAAAACGTCACCGGCATGCGCGTGGTCAAGAGCTACGTGCGCGAAGACTTTGAGAAGGAGAAGTTCGCGACCGCCGCACGCGACGTCCAGATGGACTTCACCCGCGCCGAGAAGCTGCTGGCCTTTAACAACCCCATGATGAACATCTGCGTCAACGGCGCATTTGTCGTCATCATCTACCTGGCTCCAAGCTCATCATCACGAGCCAGGGCACGCTGTTCGACGTGGGCCAGCTCTCCTCGATCTTTACCTATGGCTTCCAGATCCTTATGAGCCTGATGCAGCTGTCGATGATCTTTGCCATGGTGACCATGGCCGACGAATCGGCACACCGCATTACCGAGGTGCTGGCCGCCGAGCCCACGATCGCCAATCCCGCCGAGCCCGTACTCGAGGTTGCCGACGGTCCATCGACTTTGACCACGTGAGCTTTAAGTATTCCGCGCACGCGAAGCGCCAGGCGCTCGACGATATTGACCTGCACATTAAGAGCGGCGAGACCATCGGCATCATCGGCGGCACCGGCTCGGCCAAGTCCACGCTCGTCAACCTCATCGCCCGCCTGTACGACGCCACCGAAGGCACTGTACGCGTGGGCGGCATGGACGTGCGCGACTACGACCTGGACGCCCTGCGCCACCAGGTGGCCATGGTGCTGCAGAAAAACGTGCTGTTTAGCGGCACCATCGCGAGAATCTGCGCTGGGGCGACCCGAACGCCACCGACGAGGAAGTCCGCGAGGCGGCACATCTGGCCTGCGCCGACGAGTTTGTCGATGGCTTCCCCAAGGGCTATGACACCTGGATCGAACAGGGCGGCTCCAATGTTTCCGGCGGCCAGAAGCAGCGCCTGTGCATTGTGCGCGCCCTGCTGCGTCGCCCCAAGATCTTGATCCTGGACGACTCCACCAGCGCCGTCGACACCAAGACCGACGCAAGATCCGCGCAGGTTGGCAAGCTATCTGCCCAACACGACCAAGCTCATCATCGCCCAACGCATCAGCTCCGTGCAGGACGCAGACCGCATCATCGTCATGGAGGGCGGCCGCATCGCGCAGATCGGTAACCACGATGAGCTGCTCAAGACGAGCGAGATCTACCGCGAGACCTTTACCTCGCAAAACAAGATGTCTGCCGAGGGCGAAGGGGCCGTCGAGGCCGACACCGAGGCATCCGCAACGCAAGCTCAGACCCAGGAAGGAGGCGAGGCACATGAGTAAGGCAACGACCGCCGAGCGCGCGCTCAACCGCAAAGGCGGCACCATGTCGCGCCTCATCAAGACGCTCTTTGGCTTCTACCCCGTGCTTTTGCCCCTCGTCGTCGTCGGCGTGGTGCTCTGCGCCATCATCAACTCCATCGGCGCGACCTTCCTTCAGAGCGCCCTGCAGATAATTAGCGAATCGTGGCAATCGGGCGATTGGGAAGCTGCACAGCCCAAGATCGCACAGCTCGTGACCACCCTCGCCTGCATCTACGGCGTCGGCATCCTGTCCTCGCTCTTCTGGAACCGTGCCATGGCCATCGTCACGCAGGCTCGTTGGAGAAGCTGCGCGAGAAGATGTTCAACCGCATGCAGGACCTGCCGATTCGCTACTTCGACACGCACCAGCGCGGCGACATCATGAGCCACTACACCAACGACATCGACACGCTGCGCCAGATGATCAGCCAGTCGCTGCCCAACCTGCTCATGACGACCATCGTCATCGTCACGGTGTTCTTTATCATGCTGTACTACAGCGTGTGGATGTGCCTGGTCATTGTGGCAGGCGTCGCCTTTATGACCTTTATGACCAAGCTGCTCGGCTCCAACTCCGCGCGCTTCTTTATTGCGCAGCAGACCGAGCTCGGCGTGGTCGAGGGCCATATTGAGGAAGTCATGAATGGCCAGAAGGTCGTCAAGGCATTCTGCCACGAGTCTGCCGCCGAGCCGATTTTGACGAGCGCAACGAAAAGCTCTTCGAGGTCTCGCAGAAGGCCAACATGTATGCCAACATCCTCATGCCCATCCTTATGAACCTGGGAAACCTGCTCTACGTGCTGGTCGCACTGGCGGGCGGCATTTTCCTGGCGCTGGGCGTGCCCAACCTGAGCATCTCGGGCATGGCACTGTCCATCACCGTCGTGGTGCCGTTTCTCAACATGACCAAGCAGTTCTGCGGACAGATCGGCCAGATCTCGCAGCAGATCAACGCCGTGGTCATGGGCCTCGCCGGCGCCGACCGTATCTTTGAGCTCATCGACGAGGAGCCCGAAGCCGACGAAGGCTATGTGACGCTCGTCAACGCTCAGGTGAACCCCGACACCTGGCAGCTCGAGGAGGCCGACCACCACACCGGCATGTGGGCGTGGAAACATCCGCACCGCGCAACCGGCGAGATCGAGTACGTGCCGCTGCGTGGCGACCTGGTCATGGACAACGTCGACTTTGGCTACACGCCCGACCACGAGGTGCTGCACGGCGTGTCTGTGTACGCCAAGCCGGGCCAGAAGGTCGCGTTTGTCGGCGCCACCGGTGCCGGCAAGACGACCATCACCAACCTCATCAACCGCTTCTATGACATCGCCGATGGCAAGATCCGCTACGACGGCATCAACGTCAACAAAATCCGCAAGGCCGATCTGCGCCGCTCGCTGGGCGTCGTGCTGCAGGACGTGAACCTGTTCACTGGCACCGTGATGGATAACATCCGCTACGGCAACCTGGACGCCACCGACGAGGAGTGCATCGCGGCGGCAAAGCTCGCCGGCGCGGACGACTTTATCACCCGCCTGCCCGACGGCTACGACACCATGCTCACCGGCAACGGCGCGCAGCTGTCGCAGGGCCAGCGCCAGCTGATCTCAATCGCACGCGCCGCCGTCGCCGATCCGCCGGCAATGATTCTGGACGAGGCCACGAGCTCCATCGATACCCGCACCGAGGCTATCGTGCAGGCCGGCATGGACAAGCTCATGGAAGGCCGCACGACGTTTGTCATCGCGCACCGCCTGTCCACCGTGCGCAACTCCGACGCGATCATCTGCCTGGACCACGGCCGCATCATCGAGCGCGGCAACCACGACGAGCTGATCGCCAAGCGCGGGTATTACTACCAGCTCTACACCGGAGCGTTTGAGCTGGAGTAGGACCGGTTACTGACGGAGGGCGCCCCGGGGGCGCCTCCTGCGCGCGATCAGCCGTCATTTAAAACGGAATAAAAGTTTGCGAGGCCCCAGCCGTTTGGCCAGGGCCTCGTTTTGTAAGGATGATTTTTCTGGGACGGATTAAATAATCATTGTGTACCGAATGATTATTTAATCCCCGTCCCAGAAAAATCATCGGGCAGGCAGAGTGGCCAAAGTAGTTAAAAGAGCCCTGTCCCAAATGAGCTACTTGAGAAGTTGGGCCATGGCGTTGACGAATTTTTGTACTTGGAGGGTAGCTCGAGCGGATAGTGCAAGACCGGCACCTCTCGCCCGCACAGGAACGGTACGCCCACAAAGGCCGGGTGCACGCCCGACCATGCGCCGCAGGTAAGCACCGCGTCGCCCTTTTCCTCGGCTTCGTTAAAGAGCGCAAAGTCAAAGCTATCCACATCGATCACGTCCACGCCGCCGTCGGCCAAAAGGTCGATGCGCAGGCTGTCCATGGCGTCGTTGCCGTGGCGCAGTACGCGCAGACGCATCCCCTCCAAGTCGGCGACCGTAATGCGATTCTTGCGCGCCAGCGGCTCGTGCGCGGCAGGTCGATATAAAACGGCACGTTGACAATGCGGAGCTTTTGGCAGGCATCACCCCAGCGTGGGGTAGAAAAACTCGACTGCACCACATCGACCTCGCGGCCCAAGCTGCGCATGACGGTCTCGCGCTCGTCGTAGAGGTCGCTTACCGGCACGATCTCAAATCGCAGCGACGGTTCCAGATCGTGAATGCCCGACCACATCGACAGCGTTTGGCGCCCCGGCACATCATCGACACGCCAGGCGCACGGCACCGCCATCGCCCGCGGCGCGTCGGGTACGGCGCAGCGCGTCCTCGGACTGCCGCATGATCGAGCGCGCGTCGTCCACCAGCAGAGCACCCGCCGGTGTCACCTTGACGCCCGAGTGCGAGCGTTCGAACAGCGTGATGCCAAACTCGGCCTCGAAACCCGACACCTGCTTGACGAGCGCCGGAGTCGATACGCGCAATTTTGCCGCCGCACGCGAGAAGCTTCCCAGCTCCGCGGCGGCCGATATGGCCTCAAGTCGTCGATCGTACACGTCAATCTCCCGTTTTCGCGCCCGTGGCCACATGGCGCCACAGGGGGTTGTTTTCGCAGGTCACGCGCTCGGCTAAGCATAAACTGCATCACACAGTGTAAACCTACGGTTAACACTATTCTAACAAATATGCAATTCACCTGCGCAAATGCAGAGCATACGATAACCAGCGAAAACCACGTGGGTCGATTAATGGGAGCGGCCCACCGGGAGGCACAAGAAGGGAAGTTCCTATGAGCAATTGGCTTAAGCTCGAGGGCGATGTCTGCGCCGTGACTGGCGCGCTCGGCGGTATGGGCGTCGAGATTTGCCGCGAGTTCGCCCGCAACGGCGCCAACGTCGTCCTGCTCGACCTGGACGAGGAGAAGGTCAAGGCCGCTGCCGCCGACCTCGCTGCCGAGTTTGGCATCCACGCCGAGGGTTACAAGATGAACGCCACCGACGAGGCCGAGGTTCAGGCCGCCGTCGACGCCACCATCGCCAACTTCGGCCGCGTCGACGTCCTCGTCAACACCGCCGGCATCCTGCGCTTCGCAGCTATGGAAGACCTGCCGCTGAGCGACTGGGAGCAGGTGCTCAACGTCAACCTCACCGGTTACTTCATCACCTCGCAGCGCTTTGGTCGCGAGATGATCAAGGCCGGCCAGGGCCGCCTGGTGCACATCTCGACCGTCGCCAGCCACTCCCCCGAGACGTTCTCGGGCGTGTACAGCTCCACCAAGGCCGGCGTCAACATGATGTCCAAGATGCTCGCCGCCGAGTGGGGCCCCTACGGCGTCCGCTCCAACTGCGTCGAGCCCTGCTTCGTTAAGACCCCGATGTCGGCCAACTTCTACGCCGACCCCGAGGTCGAAAAGAGCCGCAGCCGTCTCATCGCCACGCGCCGCATCGGCGAGGTCAGCGATATCGCCAACGCCGTCATGTTCCTGGCGTCCAAGCGCTCGGACTTTACCACCGGCGACGCCATCAAGGTCGACGGCGGCTTCTCCAACATGATGGGCGACCTCACCGCCAAGCCCGGCGGCCGTCGCGCCTATGCCGACAACTACCTCAAGAACAAGGGTGTCGAGCTCTGGTCCGATGAGTCCGGCGTCGCAAAGCCAACTGACCAGTAAACCAACCTGACAGGGAGGCCCCGCGGACACGCCCGCTCCTCCCCCGTATCGATGAGAAAGAATCCAATGGCTTCCACCAACTCCAACAAGGGTCGCGCCGTCGTGCTTTCCGCCGCGTGCGTCACCATGTTCTTCATCAGCTCCATCGCGCTGTATTCCGTCGTGAGCAAGAATCTGCTCGCCGTCTATCCCGAGTGGTCGAGCGCCCTTACCTGGCCTTCCCGGTCTTTCAGACCATCATGGCCGTGACGGGCATCTTCGCCGGCCGCATCTCCGACAAGATCGGTCCGCGCAACGTCGTGATCGCCGCCGCCGTGTGCTACGGCGTGGGCTGGTTCATGTCCGGCACCGTCACCGAGCCATGGCAGTTCTACCTGTGGTTCTCGCTCGTCGCCGCCATCGGCAACGGCTTGGGCTACAACCCGGCGCTCACCACCGGCCAAAAGTGGTTCATCGACAAGAAGGGTCTCGCCTCCGGCATCACCCTGGCCGCTTCGACCGCCGGCCCCGCCGTGCTGTCCCCGGTGCTCGCCTCGCTGCTCATCCCGAACCTGGGCATCTTTGGCGCCTCAAGGCGCTCGGCGTCATCTTCTTTGTGACGATCGCCGCCTCCGCCCTGTTCCTGAAGGCCCCCGAGGCCGGTTGGCTGCCCGAGGGCTTCGAGGCCCCCAAGGGCGGCGCGCACGCCGGCACCTTCGGTGACCTCACCCCGGGCGAGATGGTCAAGACCCCGCGCTTCTGGGTCCTCATCGTCACCTTCGCCTTTGCCGCCACCGCGGGCACCTGCTCGTGGGCAAGGTTGCCTCCATCGCCGCCGTTCAGCTCTTCGCCGACCCCACGAGCGCCGCGGCCGTCGCCCTCGGCGGTGTGGTGGTCTCCGTCAACACCTGCGCCAACCTGGTTGGCCGTCTGTCCTTTGGCCAGATCATCGACAAGCTCGGCGCCTACAAGTCGCTGCTCATCAGCTTGTCGTCACCATCGTCGCCCTCGTCATCATGTCGATGAGCTTTACGCAGAGCATGTTCTTTGTGGCGCTCGCCCTGCTCGGCTTTAGCTTTGGCGCCCTGCTCGTCATCTACCGCCGCTCACCGGTGGTGCCTTCGGTACCAGCAACATCGGTGTCAACTACGGCATCATGTTTTTAGGCTATGCCGCTTCCACCTGGATCAGCCAGCCCATCACCGCCGTGCTGTATCACGCCGAGGCCGGCAGCGCCGCCTACCAGCAGTCCTTCTACGGCGCCATTGTGATCGCCGCCATCGCCGTCGTGCTCACCGTCTACATGATGGTCTCCGACAGCAAGAAGAAGTCCGCCTAGTTTTACCGCTGCGACAAAGGGACAGCCCCTTTGTCGCATTCCACCGGTCACCAGTATTAAGGAGTCGAAATGTCTGAGCTCAACCCCGTCCGCATTGCCGTTATCGCGCCGGCGCATGGGCCGCAACCACATCCGCTTTGTCACCGAGGAGCCCGAGGCCGAGCTCGTCGCCATCGCCGACGCCTTTGAGGGCGCCCGCGCCACGGCAGAGGCCGCCGGCGTACCGTTTTACACCGATCCCGCCCAGATGATGGACGAGGTCAAACCCGAGGCCGTCATTATCGCCACCCCCAACGACCTGCACCTGGGCGTTGCCCGCGAGGCTGTGAAGCGCAATATCGTGCCGTTGGTCGAAAAGCCGATCTCCAACGACCTGGAAGATGCCCAGCCTTCGCCGCCGAGGCCGAGACCGCCGGCGTGCCCGTACTCGTGGGCCAGCACCGTCGCCACAACCCCTTCGTCAACAAGGCCAAAGAGATCATCGAGTCCGGCGAGCTGGGCAAGCTCACCGTGTCGAGCTTCCACTACATGATCTATAAGAATGACGAGTACTTCGATGTCGAGTGGCGCCGCAAGAAGGGTGCCGGTCCGATCCTTGTCAACCTGGTGCACGACGTCGACCTACTCCGTTACCTGCTGGGCGAGCCCGTTGCCGTCCAGGGCATGCAGTCCAGCGCCGCCCGCGGTTTTGAGACTGAGGACTCCGCCGTGGTCAACGTCCGTTTTGCCGATGGCGCGCTTGCGAGCATGACCATCTCCGACGCCACCGCCAGCCCCTGGAACTGGGAGGCAACCGCTCGCGAGGATCCGCAGTATCGCCCCTTCGACGCCGACGCCTACTTTATCGGCGGTACCTGGGCGCTGTCGCTGCCCCGCCTGCACCAGTTCTCCTACGACGGCGCCTCCAACTGGCACAAGCCGCTGCAGATGGAGATTCCGGCCGTCGACCCAGCGCTGCCGCACAAGATGCAGCTCAAGCACTTTGTGAAGGTTGTCCGCCGTGAGGTCGAGCCCGTCGTGACCCCCGCCGACAACGTCAAGACGCTCACGCTTCTCAACGCCATCAAGGAGGCCGCCGAAACCGGCCAGCTCGTCGAGCTGTAACGCCTTAAGAGCGGCCGCGGCAAAACCCCATGCCGAGCCCCTCGGTCCGCCACCAACAAGCCCCTCTTCTTTGCCCCGCGAGCAGCCTCCTGTCCGCGGGGCATTTTGCTACCTTGCCGACGATTTTTCTGGGGCGGGGGCCTTTTTGCACCTCGGCTTGATTCGTCCGCTACGAAATGGGGCTATCTACTACGTTTAACCGATCGCCTCAACCGTGCCAAATTTCGCGAAGTAAAAACCGCAGGTAGACAGCTTGCGTATTCTCGGAAAACCGGGGGATGGTCGACCCATACGGTTCAAACGTAGTAGATAGGTCGTTTTCGTGGCGCGGGCCCAAAACAGTCTTTTGGGACGGGTGGTATCCTTGGTAGCCTGTGCTGCAAACGCACCTCAAACGCAAGGAGTTTCATGGATCTTATCGGTCAGCTCGCCCGCGAGCTCAACCTTAAAGCCGCCAACATCGAGGCGGCCGTCAAGCTCATCGACGAGGGCAACACCATTCCCTTTATCTCGCGCTACCGCAAGGAGGCCACAGGCGGCATGGACGACGTCGCCCTGCGCGCGCTCGACGAGCGCCTGTCCTACCTGCGCAATCTTGAGCAGCGTAAAGAGGACGTCATCCTGCTTATCGACGCCCTGGCAAACTCACGCCCGAACTCGAGCAGCAGATTCGCGAGGCCACGCAGCTGCAGCGTGTCGAGGACCTCTACAAGCCCTACCGCAAAAAGCGCATGACCCGCGCGCAGAAGGCCCGCGAGGCGGGTCTGGAGCCGCTCGCCAACATGATCATTATGCAGGCCTCGGCCAAGGGCAGCGCGCTCGACGCCGCTGCGGCATACGTCAACGAGGAGGCCGGCTTCGACACGCCCGAGAAGGCGCTCGCCGGCGCCGCCGACATCGTGGCTGAGACGGTGGCAGAGGATCCCGAGAACGTCGCCGACCTGCGCGCCTTTACGCAAAACACCGCCGACATCGTCGTCGAGGCCACCGACCCCGCGAGAAGACCCCCTACGAGCCGTACTACAGCTATGATGAGCCGCTGCGCCGTATACCCAACCACCGCGTGCTGGCTATCGACCGCGGTGAGCGCGAGGGCAAGCTCCGCGTGCGCGTGAACGTCG
>ENA-OPZM01000476-OPZM01000476.1-human-gut-metagenome-genome-assembly--contig:-NODE-476-length-17308-cov-6.643851_pt1 | contig 17308 bp, 26 predicted proteins | sample MGYA00242478_ERZ504493 | MGnify/ENA primary metagenome ERZ504493 (study PRJEB26092, sample SAMD00036227) | human gut metagenome | host: Homo sapiens | study: EMG produced TPA metagenomics assembly of...
CCCTATAAACTCGCTACTCTATAATGATAAGAAACCGGGGCGCTCCTGTCAAGCGAAAATGCACCTTTCCGGCAATTTTTTCGCAAAGGAATCTGCCAGAATGGAAAACAGGGCTTGACAATACGCATGGCATGGGATATAAAAAAAGAGAGAGTTTTGTACAGTCCGGGGCCGCGCAGCATCTGCGGGTGCATCCGTCACGGCAGCCGCACGCACGGCACCGGTGTACAGGACAGGCAAAACAACTGCAAAAAGGAGACCACAGGAATGGATACTTTTGAAAAAATCCGTGCATTGCTGGCGGAGCAGCTGGATGTTGACCCGGCAAAGATCACGATGGACAGTGACATCATGAGCGATTTTGAGGCCGACAGTCTGGATATCGTGGATATGGTGATGACGCTGGAGGATGAGTTTGGCATTGAGGTGCCGGACGATGCCATCGAGTCCCTGCGCACCGTGGGCGATGTGGTAAACTTTGTGGACAGCCACGCGCAGAACTGATTCAGTCAAAAAGCCCTGCCTTCTGGTGCGGCACCCGGCCGCACTGCATGGACGGGGCTTTTAATATGGTTCGTGCGGAACGCAAGCCGTTTGGCGCACGGCCTTAGGAGGAAAAAGCAAAAATGGCAAAAGATTCAAAGAAGCTCGTACAGGCGATCACCAGCCAGGAAGAGAACTTCGCACAGTGGTACACCGATATCTGCGTGAAGGCAGAGCTGGTGGAGTACTCCAGCGTGAAGGGTTTCATCATCCTGCGCCCCTACGGTCAGGCCATCTGGGAGCTGATCCAGAAGGACATGGATGCCCGCTTCAAGGCCACCGGCCATGAGAACGTGGCAATGCCCGTGCTGATCCCGGAAAGCCTGCTGCAGAAGGAGGGCGAACTGGTCAATGGCTTCGCGCCGGAGGTGGCGTGGGTCACGATGGGCGGTTCCGACAAGCTGGAAGAGCGTCTGGCCGTGCGTCCCACCAGCGAGACCATGTTCTGCGACCACTGGTCCCGCGTGCTGCACAGCTACCGTGAGCTTCCCATGAAGTACAACCAGTGGTGCAGCGTTGTCCGCTGGGAAAAGACCACCCGCCCCTTCCTGCGCAGCCGCGAGTTCTGGTGGCAGGAAGGCCACACCATCCACGAGACTGCGCCGAGGCTGAGGCTGAGACCCAGCAGCAGCTGAACTGCTACGCAGATGTCTGCGAGCAGGATCTGGCCATCCCCGTGGTGAAGGGCCGCAAGACCGACAAGGAAAAGTTTGCCGGTGCCGAGGCCACCTATACCATCGAGGCCATGATGAAGGACGGCAAGGCCCTGCAGAGCGGCACCAGCCACTACTTTGGCGATAAGTTCAGCAAGGCTTATGACGTGACCTTTACCGGCCGCGACAACCAGCTGCATCATCCGTTCCAGACCAGCTGGGGCGTTTCCACCCGTCTGGTGGGCGCTATCATCATGACCCACGGCGACGACGACGGCCTGATCCTGCCCCCGGCAGTGGCCCCCATTCAGGTGGTCGTAGTGCCCATCGCAGCCCACAAGCCCGGCGTTTCCGAGAAGGCTGCCGAGCTGGCCGAGAAGATCAGCAAGTACGCCCGCGTGAAGCTGGATGACAGCGACAACGCACCGGCTGGAAGTTCTCCCAGTGGGAGATGAAGGGCGTGCCTCTGCGCCTGGAGATCGGCCCCAAGGATTTGGAAAAGAATCAGTGCGTGCTGGTGCGCCGCGATACCCGCGAAAAAGTCTTCGTCTCTCTGGACGAGCTGGAGACTGCGATCCCCGCACAGCTGGAAGCTCTGCGCAAGGACCTGTACGAGCGTGCTCTTGCCAACCGCGAGAAGCGCACCTGGCTGCCACCACCATGGACGAGGTGAAGGAGCTGGCCAAGGCAAACACCGGCTACATCAAGACCATGTGGTGCGGCGACCTTGCCTGCGAGATGAAGATGAAGGAAGAAGTCGGCCTGTCCAGCCGCTGCATGCCGTTTGAGCAGGAACACCTGAGCGATGTATGCCCCTGCTGCGGCAAGCCCGCCAAGACCATGGTCTACTGGGGCGTGGCGTACTAAGCTTTCCTTTTACTGACAATACAAGAAAAAACGGAACACTTCGGTGCTCCGTTTTCTTGTATTTTGACAATTTTTGTGTTATTATGAATTTGTCGCTTTCAGGCGGCAAGGCACTGCATACAACGGCAGGCGGTTCGGCCCCACTTCCGAAAGGAGGTGAAGCTCATGCCAATTACTTTGACATTCCATATCTTCGGATTGGTATTTACTATCAAGGTAAAAAGCGAGAACCGCCACCCTGGCCGGTGACGGTTCTTAGTTTTTAAGACTGTTCATCAAAAAGGCTGACCGCTTGTCGCAGTGCCTTTTCTGTTTACAGTATACTCATTTTCAAAGGTTCTGTCAAGTGCACGCAGCTTCGTTTCTGCGTGCTTTTTTATCGTTCAAACGTGGTGCTCAGGGTGGTCTCCCAGCTTTCACCCGGGGCAAGGCAGGCGGCAGCGGCACGCTGGCTCCACTGCTGCGGGTCAGTCTCGGCGGCGGGCAGACTGTGCCACGGCTCAATGCACACAAACCGCACCGGCTTTGCAGGGGCCGACCAGATGAGCGCGTAGGGGTAGCCTTCCACATTGCAGGTGATCTTGCGGCCGGTGCCCTTCTCATAGATGCCAATGGTCTTGGTGCGCAGGCCCGCCATGCAGAAGCTGTCGTTTGCGAACAGATCATCCGTCAGCTGGATGGCCTGCTGGTTCTTCCACTGATAGTAGCACTTGCCAGACAGCAGGCCGTTCGGACGGGCATCCAGAATGACCGGGCTTTCCGGCTGGTCGAACCGGAACTCGTAATCCGTGGTGGTGTGCTGTGCATCAAAGGGGATGTTGAACGCCGGGTGATAGCCGATGCCAAAGCGCAGCTCTTCGGTGCCGGGGTTGCGCACCGTCAGCGTATGGTGCACGGTCTTGCCGTCCAGACGGAAGGTGCTGGTGAGCACAAAGTCGAAGGGGAAGCGTTCGGCTTTGATGGCATCATCCGAGCGCAGCTCCAACTGGATGGTATCGCCCTCGGCCTTGAGCAGGGTGTGCTCCATGTCGCGGGCAAAACCGTGCTGACCGCCCTTGTACGTTTTGCCGTCCACCTCAAAGGTACCGCCGGGCAGCTTGCCCGTCCACGGGAACAGAATGGGGGCGTGGCGCTTCCACACAGCCGGGTCGGCCTGCCAGAGCAGCTCTTCCCCCGCCGCATTTTTCAGGCTGACTGCTTCGGCACCGTGGGTATCCACAGTCAAGGTCAGAAATTCGTTGTGAATGGTTGCCTGCATTTTCAGTATCTCCTTTGTCCTTCTTATTTTCCGGGGTCTTCTGCTTCCAGTATACTCCCCCGTGTGCCAAAAATAAAGTCCCGCCCAGTTTCAGCAGGGCTGTGCCAGCGGCAGGGTGACTGCAAAGGTAGTGCCGTTTTCGCTGCTGCGTTCCACGGTCACACTGCCGCCATGCAGCACGGCGATCTCCCGCACAAGGGCAAGGCCAAGCCCAACGCCGCCCATCTCCCGGCTGCGGGACTTATCCACCCGGAAAAAGGCTGGAAGATGCTCTCCCGGCAGTCTGCGGGAATACCCGGGCCGGTATCTGCAACGCGCAGTACAGCGGTCTGCTTTTCCTGTTGCAGGGTGACGCGCACCGCACCGCCGGGGCGGTTATACTTGATGCCGTTTTCCACCAGATTGAACACCAGCCGGTAGATCAGCGCATCGCTGCCCACCATGCCAAGTTCCTCGCAGTCCTGCTGCAAAGAGATATTGTTTTTCTGGGCAAGGGGGGTCAGGTCGGTCAGGATCTCCTCCACCAGCGGCGCAAGGGCGATCTGGTCGGTGCGGGAGACTGATTGCAGATTGCTCATCTCTAATAAAGTGCGCACAAGAGCGGTCAGGCGGTCCAGCTGCTCCCGCAGAGAGCGGATCAGCCCGGCAGTTTCGGCGTCCATGGCCGGGTGCTCCTCTGCAAACAGTTCCAGCTTCGTCTGCAAAATAGCCAGCGGGGTGCGCAGCTCGTGGGCGGCATTGCCCGCAAACTGCCGCTGCAACTCAAAGGACTGCGCCAGACCATCCAGCATCCGGTTCACCGACCGGCTCAACTGCCCGAATTCCTGCACAGTGTTTTCGTCCAGACGGGTGGTGGCGATGCTGTCCTGATCGACCTGCTGCGCCTGCTGCGCAAGCTGCTGTAACGGTTTCAGCGCTCTGCCGCTGACAAAATAAGCAATGGCAGCGCTGACGATGGTGACCACGACGGTGATGCACCAGCCCTTGCGGCCAAAGACCACCTTTGCATCGTAGACTTCCTGCGAAAAATGCGCCAGCAGACTGGACATTTCCTCCTGCGGGATCTCGATGGTCAACGGATCCGCACTGCCGGGCTGGTACTGCATCATAAAGCCGTTGAGGCATCCATGCCGGTAACGCCGGTGCGGTATAAAAGCAGGTTCATGCACACGCAGGCGCAGGCGATGAGCAGCGCGGTCAGCAGGGTGATGCGCCATTGCAGGGACAAATGTTTCATTGTACCTCGCCTCCGATCTCGTAGCCTTCCCCGATGCGGTTGCGGATGGGGTCGTAGCCCAGCGCCGCCCGCAGCTTTTTGCGCAGGGCAGAGATATGCACCCGGATGGAGTTGCTGAAGCTGTCTACACTGCCATCCCAGACGTGCTCGATGAGTTCTTCCTGACTGACCGGGCGTCCCTGATGCAGCAGCAGATATTCCAGTACGCCGCTCTCCTTCCGCGTCAAAGCAAGGGTCTGGCCGTCCACAGCAGCAACGCGGCTACGGGTGTTGAAGCTCAGCCGTCCGCAGCACAGACAGACGTCTTGCTGAATAAATTTGCGCCGGGTCAGGCTGCGCACCCGGGCTTCCAGCTCTGCAAGGTGAAAGGGCTTGGAAAGGTAATCGTTCGCCCCGGCATCCAGCCCCTCCACTTTATCTGCGATTTCACTGCGTGCCGACAAGATCAGCACACAGGTCTCAAGGTCGTGCCGGCGCAGGGTGCGCAGCACCTGCATTCCGTCCACCTTGGGCAGGTTGAGGTCCAGCAGTACAAGGTCGTACCGCTCTGCTGCCAGTGCCTCCAGCGCGGCCTCGCCGTCTGCACAGGCATCCACCTCGTACCCGGACAGCCGCAGCTTTCGGGCAATATCCTCCCGCAGGGAGTGCTCGTCCTCTACCACCAAAAGGCGCATCTTTGTTTTCCACCTTTCCCATAAAAATTGCGTTTTTTCTTCATTATAACAGATTATAGCAGACGGTGTTAAGATTCGTGTTAAGATTTTCTTAGCAGAGATTTTATCACGCATGGTGTATACTGATGCCATCAAACAACAGGAGGCTATGATGTTCATGACAAAAAAACAGGCGCAGCTGCTTTTGCTTGCCGCCGGGGTTCTGATGCTGCTGTTCGGCTTATGGCGGGGCGAGGCAGACACCGTATTTTCAAAAGCCATCCGGCTGTGTATGGAGTGTGTGGGCATTGGATAAGAAAAAGAAAAAGCTTTCTCCCCTTGCCCGCTTCCGGGGCTTTATACAAGCCGGGGCTACCCTGCTGACCAATCTCCACCTACCCAATTTTGCAAAAGGAGCGCTGTATCAGGGCGGCGGAAAATACGTCTGCGTGCCGGGGCTGAACTGCTATTCCTGCCCGGGCGCGGCCGGTGCCTGTCCGGTGGGAGCATTCCAGGCGGTGGTGGGCTCTTCCAAGTTCCGCTTTTCCTACTACATTACCGGCATCCTCATCCTCTTTGGGGTGCTGCTGGGGCGGTTCATCTGCGGTTTCCTCTGCCATTCGGGTGGTTTCAGGAGCTTTTGCACAAGATCCCATCCCCCAAGCTTTCCACCAAAAAGCTGAAGCCGCTGCGCTATTTAAAGTATGCGGTGCTGCTGGTCATGGTGGTGTTGCTGCCTTTGCTGGCGGTCAATGAGCTGGGCATGGGCGACCCCTTCTTCTGCAAGTATCTCTGCCCGCAGGGCGTGCTGGAGGGTGCCATTCCCCTCTCCCTGACCAATGCGGGCATCCGCGCTGCGCTGGGCAAGCTGTTCACATGGAAGGCCTGCATCCTGCTGGCGGTCATCGTGGGCAGCGTGGTGTTCTACCGCCCCTTCTGCAAGTGGCTGTGCCCGCTGGGCGCGTTCTATGCGCTGCTGAACAAGGTCTCGCTGTTCCAGATGCGCGTAGACACCCACAAATGCGTCTCCTGCGGAGCCTGTGCAAAGGCTTGCAAGATGGACGTAGACATTACCAAGACCCCCAACCACGCCGAATGCATCCGCTGCGGGATGTGCATGAAAGCCTGCCCCACGGACGCCATTCAGTACAAGTTCGGGCTGGGGGACCAATCAAATACCGAAACAACAAAGGAGTAAAACCATGAAGATCCATCGTATAGCCGCACTTTTTTCTCAGCCTTGTGCTGGCTTTCAGCCTTGCCGCTTGCGGGCAGGGCGCATCTTCTGCATCTTCTGCATCCTCTTCTGCCGCTTCCTCTGCGGCAGCAGAAAGCAAAACCGAGGAGCAGCTGCTGGCCGAGGAAAACGAGATCCTTTCTGCAAACGATGCTCTGTGGGAGAAAGTGTTCTCATCCATGGACAAAAACGTGACCGAAACCACGATCAGCGCCAACTACGGCGATTTTCTGCTCAGCGCTGTGGAAAAGGCCAAAGATCAGTTCTCGGACGAGGAGTACAAGACCCTGACCGCAGATGCCGAAAAGATTCGTGCCATCGAGGAGCAGATCGCCGCTCTTGCCCCCGCAGAGGATGCCGCTTCCAGTGCCGCCGCACAGGGCACCGCCTTCCCCAAGTTTGAGGGCAGCGATTTAGAGGGCAACCCGGTGGACAACAGCCTGTTTGCGGGCAACGCCTTTACGGTGGTGAATTTCTGGTTCAACGGCTGCAAGCCCTGCGTGGAGGAGTTGGACGACCTGAACGCCCTGAACGAGAAGGTCAAGGCACAGGGCGGTGAGGTCATCGGCATCAACACCGAGACGCTGGACGGCAACCAGCAGGGCATTGATGCCGCCAAAAAACTGCTGGAGACAACGGGCGCAAGCTACCGCAACATCTACTTTGCCTCCGGCAGTGAGGCCGGCAAGTTTGCACTGAACATCATGGCCTTCCCCACCACTTACGTTTTTGACCGGGACGGCAACGTTGTGGGGCAGCCCCTGCTTGGCGGCATCGACAAGGAAGAAAACCTTGCCGCTCTGCAAAAAAATATCGACGCCGCCCTTGCCAAGGACAGCGCCAAATAAACCTTTCTCCCCTGCCGCCTTCGGGCGGCTTTTTTATTTGCGGTGTGCATTGCCATGCACGCCCGGGTGCCGGACGGAATACGCTGGGGCAGAAGCATACTTTTACCAGCAAAGGAGCGTATCTCCATGAAAAACACCGGCATTCTACGCATTCAGGCTTTCGGTGCCCGTCAGTCCTCGCCCATCGAGGGTGTTCTCGTCACCGTGTCCGGCAACGGCTTTACCGCTCAGCGTATCACCGACGAGACCGGCACCGCTGCCGACCTTTCCATTGAAGCCCCCTCCTGTGCGCTGTCCCTGCAGGAGGACAACACCATCCGACCCTATGCCGTTGTGGACCTGACTGCCGCAAAGGCAGGCTTCCGCACCGTGCGCATTCAGGGTGTGCAGATCTTTGCCGGGCAGGTCACACTGGCCCAGCCGGAGATGATCCCCGAGACCGAAGAGGATCGCGACGTGGTAAACCCGCCCATAGTCATCCCGGAGCATTCACTGTTCACCGGCGATGGCGGCAGCGGCCCGGACCCCATGGAGAACTGCGTGCCCCGGGTGCTGGACAGAGTCATCATTCCCAAAAACATCACGGTGCATCTGGCAAGCCTGCGGCATCCGCCCGCAATGTGACTGTCTCCTTCCGGGATTATATCGCCAATGTTGCATCCAGCGAAGTCTACCCTACCTGGGCTGACGAAAATAACCCAACGGGGCCATTAAACTGCTCTACCACTTAGAAATTCCATTCAATCGTGATTTTTTGCTCTCCGGTGAGTGGGTCTTTCGTTCCGACAACGACACGATGAACCAGCAGTACAGCAAGTTCACGGGTCAGATGGGAAACCTGTGCCAGTTCCCGCACACGCTGCATCTGCGTCTGAACCACGCTGGTTTCTTCCTGCTGTTGTTCCAATTCCGCTTCCAAAATATTGATTCGCGTTTCTGCGTTTTTTACATCTTCCAGAAAAGTCTGGTTCATTTCAGAAAACTGGACGGTATCAATCAAACCAGACACCTTATCCAGATACAGTTCCTGCATAGCTTTGCGCCGCCGGTCTACTTCGCTTTTTAACCGTTTCAGCTCGTCACGCTTTGCATGCTCTCGCTGCTGGATTGGGTCATCCTGTTCTGGAAGGGTAACTTTTTCAGGGTCAAAATAATCTGCCACATACGCCCGGATACGTTCCAGCACAGCATTCTCCAATGCGTCCATATCTGTACAGGTCTTGTTGCCACACACTTCCGGTGCGCGCTGGTGCATCCGGCAGCGAACATAGCGTCTTTGAGTCCCATCCGCCTTTGGCTGACGGCCAGTTTGTTCCATGTAGCTGCCACAGCATCCGCAAACCACTTTTTTCGCCAGCGGATGAATCGTTCCTTTTCCACCACTCCGGGTACGTTCTTTCAGCATCATCTGAACCGTTTCAAACGTCCCCCGGTCAATGATGGCTTCATGGGTGTTTTCTACAACGATCCACTGCGACTGGGGAAGCCAAATCGTCTTTTCGGACTTATAACTCACCTTTTTATGCCGCCCCTGCACCATATCTCCGACATAAAGCTGATTGTGCAGCATCTGGTATACCGTGGGGCTACTCCAAAGGTCTGCATTGGGATTTTTCGCTGCAATATGGTAATGGATGCCATGCTGCTGTTTATAAGCAGTTGGGCTTGGAACTTTCTCATCATTCAGAATCCGCGCAATCTTATGCGCACCGATTCCACTAAGAGCCATAGAGAAAATCCGCCTTACCACTTCGGCTGCTTCCGGATCGATGATAAGTTTTCCTTTTGCATTCGGGTCTTTGCAATACCCATACCGCGCAAAAGAGCCGATGAACAAACCCTCTTTCCTCTTGTGGTCAAGCACCGAGCGGACATTGGTAGACAAGTCTTCCAGATACCACTCGTTGATCAGCCATTGATCTGACGAGATTTTTTATTCGCAGTATCGTTTGTATCCACATGGTCAACGACAGCAATGAACCGAATGCCCCACTCAATAAACTTTCCGTGCAGGTATTTTTCCACGAGTTCCATATCGCGGGTAAAACGGGATTGCGTCTTGGCCAGCACCACATCGAATTTATGTTCGCTTGCGGCTTGTATCATCGAATTGAAAGCCGGACGATTCCGATCGATGCCGGAATAATCCTCATCCGAATAAATCTGGTAAATATCAAATCCTTTCTCAATGGCGTACTGGATCAGCATCGATTTCTGGTTCTGAATACTTTCCGATTCGCCAATTTTATATTCATCTTCTTTGCTCAGGCGGCAATAAATTGCCGCTTTCATGATTTGCACCTTTCTTTTTGTGCACAATCGTCCATGCGCAACATACCGCATTCTCCCCTCAAATTCAAGGATGCCAAATCAGGCGCAGGATTTTGAAGGAGCGGTATCGGACAGCTCATCGACGATATATCGTTCAAATTCCTTTTGAAAATGTTCTTTGCGCTGTTCGTTGTTGTCCGAACAAAATTTTTCGTGCAGAATAAAAGGAGTTTTTTCCATCGAATCCCCCTTTTCGGTTCACTTGATTGTGATATGTGTCACTTCAGTCTATTTCCAGTCGGCGAAATTCAGAACTTTTCAACCAGTCAATATGGCTTATAAACTAAAAAAGCCTCTGAGGACGACTCCCAAATGGGAAGAGTCCTCGGAGGTATTCGTTTAGCGGGTGTTCTGCTGTCTGCGAGCGTCCTTCTGCACAGCTTTCTGTCCGCATCAAAGATATTTTCGGATGGTCGGAACAAGGATATTCCGATTGATTAACTTTGCGATACTGTTCATGTTGTAGTTGGTTCATTGCAGTTTCAGCTTACAACAAAAAATGAGATAGGCAACCCCTTTTGGGGGAAGTCTATCTCATTTTTGTTGGGGCTATTTTGCAACAGCCCCCCTTTATAACAACCCTGCCTTACAGTTTGGGAGAAACGCTTAGTGCTTCAGTTCCAGCAGCGCATCGCCCTGCTTTACGGTGCCACTGGCTTTAGCCGCGACAGCGGCATAGTCATCAGTATTGCAGACAATGAGCGGTGTGGTGACGGGATAGCCCTCGGCCTTGATGGCTCGATGTCAAAGCGGATCAGCGGCTGGCCCTTGCGCACCTTGTCGCCCTCATTGACGAGGTAGGTGAAGTGCTTTCCGCCCAGCTTGACCGTATCGATGCCGATGTGCATCAGCAGTTCGGCACCGTCAGCCGTGGTCATGCCCACGGCATGGTGGGTCTCAAAGGTGGAGGAGATCTCACCGTCAGCAGGTGCCACCAGTTCACCATCGGTGGGCTCAATGGCAATGCCGTCCCCCAGTGCACCGCTGGCAAAGGCTTCATCCTTCACATCGGCCAGCGGCACTACAGTGCCGTTCAGGCAGGCAGACAGCACGGTATCCTTTGCTGCGGGGGCCGCCGGGGCGGGTGTTGCGGTCGCCGCCGGGGTCTTAGGTGCATTTTCCAGATAATCTTCCAGCTTTGCCTTGATGACGGCCACCTTGGGGCCGTATACCACCTGCACACCGTTGCCCTTGCAGATCACGCCGGAGGCACCGGAGGCTTTGAGCACATCCTGCCGGACCAGCGCAGCGTCCTTGACGGTGCAGCGCAGGCGGGTGGCGCAGCAGTCCACGTCGGACAGATTAGCGGCGCCGCCCAGACTTCTACGATCAGGGCGCTGACCGGGTCATCCCCTGCGGGGGCGGTGCTGCCGGAAGCGGCGCTGCGGGCGTTCACGTCCGCACGGGTGTACAGCTTGACCTCCTCCGCATCGTCGCGGCCCGGGGTCTTGTAGTCAAACTTGGAGATCATGAAGCGGAAGATCAGGTAGTACAGCACAAAATACACCGCACCCACAACGACCACCCAGATCCAGTGGGTCTTGGCGTTGCCCTGCATCACGCCGAACAGCACCAGATCGATCAGACCGCCGGAGAAGGTCATGCCCACGCCCACATTCAGAATGTGCATCAGCATGAAGGACAGACCGGCCAGCACGCAGTGCACGGCGTACATGGCAGAGCCACAAAGATAAAGGTAAATTCCAGCGGCTCGGTGATGCCGGTGAGGAAAGCCGTCAACGCAGCAGACAGCAGCAGGCCGCCTGCCGCCTTTTTCTTTTCCGGCTTGGCGCACTGGTACATCGCCAGCGCCGCGCCGGGCAGACCGAACATCATAAAGGGGAACTTACCGGCCATGAAACGGGTAGCGCTGACCGAGAACACAGTGGTGGACTTGGAAGCCAGCTCGGCAAAGAAGATGTTCTGTGCGCCGGTCACGGTGACGCCATCGATGATGGCGGTGCCGCCCACAGCGGTCTGCCAGAACGGCATATAGAACACATGATGCAGTCCAAAGGGGATCAGCGCACGCTCCAGCAGGCCGTAAATAAAGGTGCCTGCGTAGCCGGAAGCCAGCACCAGTGCACCCAGCGCGGCAATACCGCTCTGCACCACCGGCCAGATATAGAACATGGCAATGCCGACCACCAGATACACGATGGAGCTGATGATGGGCACAAAGCGGGTGCCGCCGAAGAAGGCCAGCACCTGCGGCAGCTCGATCTTATAGAACTTGTTGTGCAGCGCTGCCACGCCCAGACCGACCACGATGCCGCCGAACACACCCATTTGCAGGGTTGTGATACCCAACATGGTGGTGGTGGAGTTGGCAGGCATCGCTTCTACGCCGCCTGCCGCATTGATCATTGCCTGAATGGCTGTATTCATAATGATATAAGCCACTGCACCGGACAGGGCGGCCACCTCTTTTTCCTTGCGGGCCATGCCGATGGCCACGCCCATGGCGAACAACAGCGCCAGATTGTTGAACACGGCGCTGCCGGTCTGGCTCATCACGTCCAGAATGGTGTAGATCAGGGTACCGGGGTGGATGACGCTGTTCAGGCCATAGGCCGCCAGCATGGTTTCGTTGGTGAACGAGCTGCCGATACCCAGCAGCAGGCCCGCTACGGGCAGCAGTGCAATGGGCAGCATAAAGCTGCGTCCCACGCGCTGCAGCACGCCAAAGATCTTGTCTTTCATCTTCAATTCTCCTTTTTCCAAATTTGTATCCAGCAAATATATCCACACAGGAAAGACCTGTGGAGAATCAAAGGTGGAGCAAGAAAGCTTACTTCCCCATCCGAATCCGTTTCAGATGGATTGTAAGGAACACCAGTTCCTCGTCCGAAAGCTCCTTGTGCCAGGTGTTGCGGACATACTCCGCAATGCAGCAAGCGCATTTGTAGTGCTCGCTGCAATTGCGGGCAATCAGGGCGCGGAACACTTCGTCGTGGGTATCGCTTTCCTGCTCCTGTTTTCCTTGAAATACGCGTTGCGCAAAAAAGCGCAAATGTACTGTAAAGCGGCTGAAATCCAGTGCATCCCGGTCAAAATGGCAGTTGTAAAAGTATTCCACTACCTGCACGCAGCCATCCACAAAGCGAGTGACATCGTTCACCACGCTCATGGTGGTGTTGAGCTCTGCGTTGACGATGTGCAGCGCAATGAAGCCACCCTCGTCGTCCGAAAGGTCTGCATGGCAGCGTTGGCGGATGGTGGCAAGGCACTCCATACCAAGGCGATACTCTTCCGGGTAGAATTCCCGAATGGGAGCCATCAGCGGGTTGGAAAAGCGAATTCCCTGCTCGCTGCGCTGGATGGCAAAACTGATGTGGTCGGCCAGCGTGATGAGCAGGCTTTCGTTCAGCGGGTAGTTCACCCGGCTGCGGATCATTGCCACCAGCTCATCGGTGAGCAGCAGATGCTCATACGGGATCTGTTCCAGAAGTTCCACCAACTTCTGCTGCACGGCAGGGCTGGTCATGCGGTAGCTGCGCTCCACAGTTTCAGCCTCAATTTTATAGCCCGGCTTAACGCCAAAGCCCAGACCGCGTCCGGTGACGATCAGCTCACAGCCCGTGGGGTCCACCACGCGCAGAATATTGTTGTTGATCGGTTTTTTGACGGTATATTGCATTGTTTCTCCTCCTCAAGTTGAAAAAGGCAATAAAAAAAGACCATCCTCGACACAGCAAACATACCGAAGGCTGAAACACGCTTTCGGCTTGTGCTATGCAGAGTTGGTCTAGCCCGCCAAACGGTAACAATCCAACGACGCTGCTCACGTACAATTTTCTTTTTTGTAAGGCACGAACAAATTAAGCACTTGAATGGAAATTTATTCTATACTTGATTACAATACCATATTCTTTGCGGAGTGTCAAGATGGGAACGGGTTTCTTTTTCACTTTATCAATTTTGCCCAAACTCAGGTGATTTTCTACAGCAAATCGACAAGTAAGAATATTCCTTTTTGCTTTATATGTGCAGTTGTTTTCAATCGAGATCATTGCGGAGAAAGCTGTGCTCCATCTCGTAACTCATCGCCTTCACAAAAGACGGTCAAGAATTGCTGCCCTATATACAAAAAAGCCGCCGAGGACATCTTCCCAAAATGGAAGAGTCCTCGGCGGTATTCGCTTATCAGGTGTGCTGCAGTCTGAGAACGTCCTTCTGTACAGCTTTCTATCCGCATCAACGATATTTTCGGAGGGGCGGTACAAAAATATTCAGATTGATCAGCTTTGCGATAAAGGGATGCTATTTTGCAACAGCCCCAAAATCAGCTTTTTCTTAATTACAGCTGGCCCATAGCATGCTTTGCGGCCAGCATGCCGAAGGTATAGCAGCGGCCCAGGGACAGGCCGGTCTGGTGGAACGGATAGTCCGCGCCGCCGTAGAACACGCCGCCCACGTTGCCCACGCAGTACAGGCCCTCGATGACGTTACCGTCAGCGTCCAGAGCCTGGCCGTTGGCGTTGGTGTTCACGCCGCTGTCGATGGAGGACACGCGGATGTGCTTGCGCACGCCCCAGAAGGGAGCCTTCTCGATCTTGTGCATGTAGGCGCTCTTCTTGCCGAAGTCCGCATCGGTCCCCTGATCGCACAGCTCGTTGTAGCGGTCAATGGTCTTTTGCAGCTCATCGGCGGGCACGTCCAGCAGAGCAGCCAGCTCCTCGATGGTGTCGGCCTTATAGGTGTCGATCAGGTTGGTGAACACGCCCTGCGGGTTCTCCACGGCACCGGGGATGTACTTGGTCATCACCTGCTCCGGCACGGGGCTGTTGGCGTAGCTCATGTAGTCGCTGTCGTAGATCTGGCAGTACCAGCCAGAGAGCCGTCCGGGTGGTTGGCATCCACGTTGGCACCGTTGTAGCGGGGCAGATACTTGGTGATGTTGCCCATGTAGACAAAGCCGGTGTCCTCGTTGCAGAAGCGCTTGCCCTCCATGTTGACGTACAGGAACGGCTCCTCGTACATCAGCCGGAGTCGAAGTCGTGCATCATCTTGGTGTGGCCCAGGTTCTCCATCTTGGCGCCTGCGTCGATGGCCATGATGTGACCGTCGCCGGTCTTCTGGTACTGCTTCTTGTCGTAGCCGTCCACGTCCGGGCACCAGCGCTTGACCATGGCCTCGTTGTTCATGTAGTCGCCGGTGGCCAGGATAACGCCCTTGGAGGCGTTGAACTGGATGTACTTGCCGCTCTCATCCTTGGCGATGACGCCGGTCACCTTGCCGTTCTCATGCACCAGCTTGACGGCGGGGGTGTTGAAGAAGGCCTCCAGATTGGAGTTCTTGGCCTGCACGTTCTCCAGCACAGTGGCCAGCACGTCGCCCACGTTCTTGGGCTTGGGGCCGATCCACGGAGCAAAGAAGTAGCAGTGCTCATCGCCGAAGTCGTAGGTGTCCATGCGGTCCTTCCACACGCCGGTCAGATCCTGGCTGGTGCACATGTAGCGAAGATCTCCTTCTCGTCGTTGTGCAGCAGGTCGGAGGGGTTCTTGTTGCTGTCCACGAGGCTGCCGTCGCCGTACTCGGTCTGGTCGGTCAGGCCGGCGCGGTTCAGGTACCACATCAGGGCCTCTTCGGAGTTCTCGACGTAGGCGTTCAGCAGGCTGGTGTCGGCGCGCCAGTCGCACAGGCCGTTGGTCATGTGCACCCACATCTTCTTGCCGGCTCGGTGGACTTGGACTTGATGATGGCGGAGCCGCAGTTGCCCTGGCTCACCACGATGCTCTGCTTCTGCAGCAGGCCACATGGCCGCCCAGCTCGGCTGCCCAGCCTGCTGCGGGCACACCGGCTGCACCGGCACCCACAACGACCACGTCAAAGTCCTTCGTCTCGTCCGGGGTGATGTCGCCCAGCTCCACCACAGAGGACTCCACTTCCTCGGTGGTCAGTCCTTCGGGCACAACGGTCTCAGCTTTGTTGGCCTCGGTGGGGGCAACGGCCACGCCTTGGCCTGATTGATGCAGCTCTCGGCAGCCTTTTTGATGGCGTCGGAGGTGATGGTAGCGCCGGAGTGGCCATCTACCTCGCTGGACTGTGCATCCAAGATCTTCTTCACCATCTCATCGGCGATATCGGCACCGTAACCCTTGGTTTCGTTTGCCACATCGATCTGCACATCGGTAATGGTATCTGCATTGAAGGTCATGGTCACGGTGACCGGGGTGGTGGTGTTGATGCCGGTGGCAGTGGCGCTGTAGGTGCCTGCGGTATAGGTACCGGCAGCAGTGCTGGCAGCGGTGCTGCCAGAAGCTGCGCTGTTGCCGCAGCCGGCCAGCAGGCCTGCGGCAGCTGCACCCAAGGTAGCAGTGCGCAGGAAGTTGCGACGGGAAATCTTTTCGCTCATAATCGTTCTCCTTGCCTTTTCTTTTTTCTTCTTTCTTCGTGTGATCCGTGTTTGGCAGCAAAGTCCGCAGACTTTGTTACTGGATAAACAAAGCTTACACGTTAGAGCAGCGCGAAGGTCAAGGGCCATTTTGACAAAAATATCACAAGAATTTGTCTGATATAACAAATTCTCGTGGTATTGCAATTTTATGTATATATTTTTGTCCGCGTCAGATGGTAATTCACGATGCTCCCATCGGGCTGCTCCCGGCTAGCAGCGATGCTGCTGAAGGTCTCGCCCACCGCACGGAACCCGCGCTGCACGATCTCCGCATGCAGGTCGTCCAGCGAGTCCCACCCAAAGGACCCGCGATAATCCTTTTTCCAAATGGTAGTCAGATAGTCTCCGCCGCACACCACCTCCACATGCTTTGTGCGCTTCAGCCCCAGCCTGCGGGCGGCATCGGCCTCAATCATAAGGCCGTAGTCGTACTCGTTGCGTCCCACCCGAAACTGCTCCATCACCCGCCGGGGCAGGCGGCTCACCCAGCGGGTCGCAGGCATACATTCCAGCCATTCAGCCTTTTCCTGCTGCAATTCTTTATCCCGGTCTGCTGCTTCTTCCTGTGAGAAGGTCAGTCGCCACATTTCCGGGAAATTCTGCACCCAGATGCGCCCGGCATTCTGTTCCAGTGTACGGTACTGCTCCCGCTTGTGTTCCAAAAAACGGATGGCCAGTTCGTCCAGCACCTGCCTGCGCCGCAGCTGGGCGATCTGATGGTTGAACATGGCGTCGCTCTGCTCCACCGTGGGTGCGCCGATCAGCTCCCGGCATTCTTCCAGCGAGAGCTCTGCCGCCCGCAGTTCCCTGCACAGGTTGAACCGCCGGGTATCAGTGACTGTATAGTAACGATAGCCGGTATCCTCGTTGACCTCGGGGTGGATCAGGCCCATTTTTTCATAGTAGCGCAAAGTATGGGTTGTGACACCAAGTAGAGATGCCATCTCACTGATGGTATAGCGCATAACAGTAAGCTCCCTTCCGGGCAGCAGAACCTTAGAGCTGCTCGAATGTTATTTTTCTATCCATCCTTATTATATCGTATCCGCGCACCGTTTCAAGTAAAAAAACTTTGCCGTTCTCTGCCGGAAAATACCGGGCAGCAAAAGCAGGGCGTTGACTTGGATGCCGTGACCGGCAGAGAGTAGGACTGAGTTTAACAGAATAAATCCAACATCTTAAACCTGCTGCATAAACAAAAATCCGCCTATTATAAGTATGACTTATTCAGTACAAAATCAGTTCTTGAACGTTCCAAATTTGGCATATTTTATACGATTG
>ENA-OPZM01000477-OPZM01000477.1-human-gut-metagenome-genome-assembly--contig:-NODE-477-length-17306-cov-3.033238_pt1 | contig 17306 bp, 18 predicted proteins | sample MGYA00242478_ERZ504493 | MGnify/ENA primary metagenome ERZ504493 (study PRJEB26092, sample SAMD00036227) | human gut metagenome | host: Homo sapiens | study: EMG produced TPA metagenomics assembly of...
GTTTTTTCAGCATCCGGGGAATTTTCACTCTGCCAATATCCTCTTTCAGAGGTGCATGTGTGCAGCATTCGGCAATCAGTACATGAGAAGTTTCTTTCAGACTGTCAATTGCTTTTGCTCCCTCTATGTAGTAAGAAAGATCTCCCTTGTATGCCGCAAACAGTACAGAAAAGGAAGTAAGCATGCTCTCTTTTGGTTTGTTCTCATAGATGTATGGGAACACCTGAGAATCTGTGATGATCAGCTTCGGTGGTCTGGAAAGAGTCTGCAATGCAGCCGGATACCGGTCAGTAGTTACACTCATTATGAGACATCTTTTATCCAGCAGTTCTCGTAGAGTCTGTACCTGGGGCAGGATCAGCCGTCCCTTTGGTGCCTGGATATCCTGTGGCATTACAAGGAGTACCAGATCATCTTTGGAAACCAGATTCCCGGTGATCATTCTGTTACCGTAGCCTTCCGGGATTTTTTCTGTCAGAAGCTCTTTTAATTTCCGGATTCCCTCTCCCGTTTCAGAACTGACAGGACAGACTGTTTCTCCTGTATTTTTCTGAATCATCTGAATCAGATATTCTTTTTGTTCCTGTGTATATAGATCAGCTTTACCAAGCACCGGGATTACCGGTGTCTGCCGTTTCTTAAAATAGTTATACCATTTTAATTCCTGTACCATTTCATCCCCACAGAAAAGGATGATCGCCAGTTCAGTTTTCTGTGCAGCCAGACTGGTTTTTTCTATTCGTAATGCACCCAGTTCTCCTTCATCATCAAATCCTGCCGTATCGATGAGGACACAGGACCAAGAGGATAGATTTCCATTGATTTGTATACAGGATCTGTGGTAGTTCCGGCAACATCCGCAACAATAGATACTTTCTGCCCGGAAAAAGTATTGATAAATGAGGATTTTCCACTGTTGGTTTTGCCAAAGATTCCGATATGCAGACGGTTTCCGGAAGGTGTTTCGTTCAATGTCACTGCCATATTAATCCCTTCTTTCAGGTGTTGTTATTGATCGTTAAAAGTGCAGAGAATGTCAGAATCGGAAATCTCTCTGTCCGTTTACAATATCTGCAAGGTGTTCCTCTGTGAGTTTCCTTATCTTTTCGCCCGGGATATTTTCCAGTTTCTTTTTGAATCAGCTCCAGTCCGACTTTTTTTCGTCTCAGGGCTTGCATAATCCTGGAGATATTCCATCAATGTCATCAGCGCATTGGGATGGCAGCAGTTAGAAATCTGTTTACTTTTGCACAAAGACATAAAACGGTCACCTGTTCTTCCTGCTCTGTAACAGGCAGTACAGAAGCTTGGGATATCTCCCATACCCATCAGCCAGTTAACGATTTCATCCAGAGATCTCTGGTCACTGACGTCAAATTGTGCAGATGTCACTTCATCTTCTGTTTCAGGAACGTCATACCCGCCAACACTTGTTCTGGAGGCACCGCTGATCTGAGAAACTCCCAGAGGAAGTACTTTTTCACGAACTGCTTTACTTTCTCTTGTGGAAATGATCATTCCCGTATATGGCACAGCAATCCGGATCAGTGCACAGATTTTGGCAAAAATTTCATCACTGATACTGTTATCAAAAGCAGAAGGATCAATATCATCCGCATGTTTGATACGAGGCACACTGATAGTATGAGGACCTACTCCATGAACTGCCTCAAGATGTTCCGCATGCATCAGAAGCCCGGCAAACTCATATCTGTAAAGTTCAAGACCAAATAATACACCCAGTCCTACATCATCAATGCCACCTTCCATTGCGCGGTCCATTGCTTCTGTATGATAGGCATAGTTATGTTTCGGACCTGTTGGATGAAGTGTTTCGTAACTTTCTTTATGATAAGTCTCCTGAAAAAGAATGTAGGTACCGATTCCTGCATCTTTTAATTTCCTGTAATTTTCCACAGTTGTGGCAGCAATATTTACATTGACACGTCGAATGGCACCATTCTTATGTTTAATGCTGTAGATTGTCTGGATGCATTCCAGAATGTACTCAATGGGATTATTGATCGGATCCTCTCCGGCTTCAATAGCAAGACGTTTATGTCCCATATCCTGAAGGGCAGTTACTTCTTTTACAATTTCTTCCTGAGTAAGTTTTTTGCGGGCAATATGCTGATTTTTCTTATGATACGGACAGTACACACAGCCGTTTACGCAATAGTTGGAAAGATACAGAGGGGCAAACAGAACGATTCTGTTTCCGTAGAATTCTTTCTTGATCTCCGCTGCCAGATCATACATCTTCTGAATCTTCTCAGGAATGGGACAGGCAAGAAGGACAGAGGCTTCTCTGTGGGTAAGTCCTTTACATTCTTTTGCCTTCGCAAGGATCTGGTCGATCAGCGCCACATTTTCTTTGTTTGCATCTGCATATGCAAGGGTTTCTCTGATCTCTTCGTCGGAAATAAATTCCTCTGCTTTTAATGATTTTGGATTATACATAGATTTGTTTCCTTTCTTTTCGGTCAGGGGCTTCCTTATCTGCCGCTTTCCGATTAGTTTTTTCTATATTCAGTTTTATGTTCCGCTTATCGCGGATGCTTAAGTTATTCAGGAGTGAACTGCAGTCATGCTTTATAATCGCCTCTGTCTGTCACTACTTCATAACCAATGCTCTTCATACGTGCTGCCATACAGGCTTTGCATTCAGCAGCTTCATCACCTGTACAGATCTTATTATCATAAAGGGTATACTTATCCCGGACATTGACCGGTGATAAATTGGGCATTACTACATTGGCCCCTGCCAAAATTCCCTTCTCTCTGCCCTTGGGGTCTATGGTTCCAAGGCTGTTGTTGCCGGAAGAAGCGCGTGTGGGTGGATCAGGCGGATAATTGACAATAATCGCAGAGTCTGCTCCAGAGTTCCGGGTAATTCTTTAGCAAACGGGGTGTCTTTGTGAGGAATAAACGGTCCAATTCCTATCATTTCAGGCTTTAATTCCTTAATAAATAAAAGATCGCGGTAAAGTGTATCTGCGGTTTGTCCCGGAGATCCTACCATGAATCCACATCCGGTTTGATATCCTATTTTCTTCAGGTTTTTCAGACAATTTTTTCTGAAAACCAGGGACATCTGTTCCGGGTGAAGTTTTCTGTAATGATCTTCATCTGCTGTCTCATGACGCAAGAGATATCTGTCAGCGCCTGCATTAAAATATGCCTGATAGCTTTCTTCACTCTTTTCTCCAATAGAAAGAGTCACTGCACAGTCAGGGTATATTTCTTTAATCGTGCGGACAATCTGACAAATATGTTCATCTGTGAAATGCGGATCTTCTCCGCCCTGCAGAACAAAAGTCCGAAAACCAAGATTCCATCCTGTTTCACAGCAGGACAAAATCTGTTCCAAAGAAAGCCGGTATCTGTCTGCATCCGTATTTGAACAGCGTATACCACAATAATAACAATTGTTCTTGCAGTAATTTGTAAATTCGATCAGACCACGGACATAAATTTTATTTCCATAAATTGCTTTTGCGGTCTGTTGTGCTCTTCTTCGTAGTTCTTCCGTTACCAGTGGATTCTGTGTATGTAAAATCATTTCCAGTTCTTCTCTGGTAATATTCTGTGTCTCCTGAATGTGTTCAGGTATCTGCAACTCTGCTGATGCCATATATTTTCATTTCCTCTAAGCTTTCGAATAGACTGTTTTTGCTGAAACCCCTGCCAGCCGGCCAATTTTTCCGGTCAGTGCATTGATTATATCCAGAGGTGCATCTATTGCCACACTGATAATGCTTATCCCTCTCTGCCTATAAGGAATCCCCATTCTGCCGATGATATAAATGCCAAATTCATGAAGAATCCTATTCAGACATTCTACAGAATCTGAATTCTCTACTATAATACTGATCACTGCAATTCTGCTTTCCATAGAAACACCTCTCATATAATTAATCAACTTATCGGCACATTAGAATTACAAAAGTTAACAACTCTCTGGATCTGGTGACTGATCGGGTAATAATCATAACCATAAACCCTGTCATCCAACCGGCATACTGTGCTTCCGGATCATAATAAAGACCATTGATCTCTACCCAGCAATGACGGGTGAAGCCATCTGCCGCTCCATCTCTACTTCCCGGTACCCGGCCACAGATCATATACGGTGTATATCCTATTTCTCTTGCAAGAGCAGCAAAAATACAGGAAAATCCATAACAGTTGCCATATCCTGTACGAAACATCCTCAATGCCTCACTGCGCGCCCAGCCACTCTGGTAAATGTTAGGATCCGGACCACCATAGTAAAATCCTCCGTAAACAACATATTTCCAACATGCATAAAGCTTCTGGCTCTGACTCATACCTGAATTTGTGATTGACGATACAATCTGCATCACACGCATTTTCAGCAGAGCATTATAATCTTTTCTTGCAGCACCGGAATTGGTAAAATAAAGCTGGCCGTTCTGTCTGGATTTCTTCTGATACACCTTCCTTTTGGATCCGCATAATACAGATTATTCTTATAGATAAAATATCCAATGCTGGCACGGCCGTGTTTTGTCCTTATATGATAAATATTGGATCCGGATTTTACAATTTTATTCTGTTTATTCTCAAATAAACGTCCTTTCTCATCAAAAACATAAACTACATTGTTGATACGCTGTCCTCCCCGCACAGCATTTCCATTTGCGCCAAAATAATACTTATAGCCATTATATCTCTTCCATTTGTTCTTAACCATTTTTCCCTTATAATAATAGTAAATCTTGTTTCCCTTTGTAACCAGTTCTCTTATGGGAACCGGAGATGGCGTCGGGGATACTCCGAGCTGCTCTGTAACAGGAATATCACTTTCCGCAGCCTGTACACCAAATACCGGCATAGCTAAAACAGCAACTGCCATTATGATAAAAAGCAACTTTTTCAGTGTTTTCATAAACCTTTTTCTCCTTACACATTTTCATAATCTCAGAAACAAAAATATAACTACACTCCATGACTACAATCCTGTCTCTTCCATTACCTTCTTCACTTTAGTGTAACAAAAAATTTATCTGATTTCCACATTTTTGTGGCATTTTAGCAAAAAATACTGCTGTCCGAACTTTTATCAATGTTTCGAACAGCAGTATCTGCTATATCTCTGAATTATTATAATTTCTTACCTGTAAGCATTTCATAACCCTGAAGATATTTTCCGATTGTCTTATCTACAATATCCTGCGGAAGTGTCCAGTCATTGTCCGGATTTGCTTTCAGCCAGTCACGTGCAAACTGTTTGTCAAAGGATGGCTGGCCATGTCCCGGTTCATATCCTTCAGCAGGCCAGAAGCGAGAGCTGTCCGGTGTGAGCATCTCATCACCGATCACCATGTTTCCGTCTTTATCCAGACCAAATTCAAATTTGGTATCTGCGATGATGATTCCCTTGCTTAATGCGTATTCCGCACATTTCTTATAAAGTGCAATTGTATTATCACGAAGTTTTGCAGCTAATTCCTCTCCTCTGCCCGGGAAATATTTCTCAAGGTGAGCGATGCTCTGCTCATAGGAGATATTTTCGTCATGATCGCCAATCTCAGCCTTTGTGGACGGAGTATAGATCGGCTCAGGAAGCTTGTCAGATTCCTTCAGTCCTTCCGGTAATTCAATGCCGCAGACTTTACCTGTCTTCTTGTAGCTTTCCCAGCCGCTTCCTGTAATGTATCCACGAACAATACACTCGATAGGCAGCATTTCAAGCTTACGGCACATCATGCTGTTTCCGTCAAATTTCTCCTGCTGGAAAAATTCAGGCATATCTTTTACATCTACAGAAATCATGTGGTTCGGCAGAATGTCTTCTGTCATGTCAAACCAGAACTTGGACATCTGAGTCAGTACAGTTCCCTTCTTGGTTACCTGATTGTTCAGGATAACATCAAAGCAGCTGATGCGGTCTGTCGCAACCATGATCAGGCTGTCACCGTTGTCATAAATCTCACGTACTTTACCTTCTTTGATTGGTTTCATTTCCTGCATTTTTTCGCACCTCAATATTCGTTATGTAATTTGTAAAACTTCAAAATCATCGGCCTTTGCCGAAATTACTGTATTACCGTACCACTATCTCTGTAAGATTGTCAATACACTGAATTTTATTTAGCTTTGCTGATAAAATGTAAGCAAATATGAATTCCATTTCATATCCTGAAATGCTTTATTCATCCTTCGCCCATCCGTAAGAATATTTCACAGCTTTATTCCATCCTTTAATCTTTTGCTCTCTTGTTTCTTCGGTGATAGACGGGTAGAATTTCTGGTCAATGGACCAATTGTTGCGCACTTCTTCTTTACTGCTCCAGTAGCCTACTGCCAGACCTGCCAGATAAGCAGCCCCCATTGCAGTTGTCTCAACACAGCATGGACGGTTGACCGGTGCATTGATAATATCTGCTTGTGTCTGCATCAGGAAATTGTTGGCACTGGCTCCGCCATCAACTTTTAATGCTGCCAGATTAATGCCTGAATCTGCTTTCATGGCATTTAGTACGTCATTTACCTGATAGGCAATAGATTCCAGCGTTGCGCGGATAATATGATATTTGTTCACACCGCGGGTAATTCCTACAATCGTACCTCTCGCATACTGATCCCAGTGGGAGCTCCCAGTCCTGTAAAGGCCGGCACAACATAACATCCATGTGTATCTGATACTTTATTTGCCATATACTCGGAATCTTCAGAGGAATCAATTACCTTTAATTCATCTCGCAGCCACTGGATAGCTGCACCTGCAACAAAAATTGATCCTTCCAGTGCATAGGTTACCTTTCCGTCCAATCCCCACGCAATCGTAGTAACCAGTCCGTTCTTTGAAAAGACAGGTTTCTCTCCTGTATTCATCAGAAGAAAACATCCTGTGCCATAAGTATTTTTTGCTTCTCCGGCATTAAAGCAGGTCTGGCCAAACAAAGCAGCCTGCTGATCACCTGCTGCGCCTGCAATAGGGATAGCACCGCCAAGGACTGCCGGATCTGCTTTTCCATAAATACAGCTGGATGGCATTGGTTTGGGAAGCATGGACTTTGGAATGTCAAGTTCATTCAGAATTTCCTGATCCCACTGTAAAGTATTGATATTAAAAAGCATGGTTCTGGATGCATTGGAATAATCTGTAACATGGACTCTGCCCTTTGTCAGTTTCCAGATCAGCCAGGTTTCCACAGTTCCAAACAAAAGCTGCCCTTTCTGCGCTTTCTCTCTGGCTCCTTCTACATTGTCCAGAATCCACTTTATTTTTGTTGCAGAGAAATAAGCATCGATCACAAGCCCTGTTTTCTCCCTGAATTTCTCAGTCAGTCCTCTGGCTTTCAGCGAGTCGCAGTATTCCGATGTTCTGCGACACTGCCATACGATCGCATGATAGACAGGTACGCCGGTATTTTTATCCCATACGATTGCAGTTTCTCTCTGGTTTGTGATTCCGATCGCAGCGATCTTTGAAGCATCTGCTCCGATCTTGGTCATTGCCTCTACTGCCACACCCAGCATACTGGCCCATATCTCATCTGCATCATGTTCTACCCAGCCCGGTTTCGGGAAATACTGGGTAAATTCTCTCTGTGCAACACTTAAACGTTCTCCCTTTTCATTAAACAGGATACAGCGGTTGCTGGTCGTCCCGGCATCCAGTGCCATAATATATTTTCCCATAAAAGATTTCCTCCGTTCTCTTTCATTATTATAACCATACCACAAACATCTAAAGGTTGCTATTCTTTTTTATTCATGTTATGATGCAGACAAAACGAAACGTTACTGCTATTATAGAAAGATGGAGTACAATATTTTGAAGAAAAAAGAATTTATTTTTATAGGTGGTATCCTTATTCTTGCACTGGCGATGTGGGGAGGAATGTCTCTTATAAATAAGGGCAGTCATGGTTCCATCCGCATTACTGTAGACGGAAAAGAATATGGAACTTATTCTCTGGAAAAGGATCAGATGATTAAAATCAACGATACAAATGTCTGTGAGATCAAAGACGGTCAGGCACGTATGATCTCTGCACAATGCCCCGATCATCTGTGTATGAAACAGAAGGCAATCGATGAAAAAGGAGGCACCATCGTATGCTCCCTAATAAAGTCGTTATTGAAGGGGAAAAAAGTACTGACAGTAAAAAAACTGACGAACCGGTAATTGACGCAGTAACCTGAGCTCTCCGTTGCCTGTAACTGAATAACTGTTTCACAGTTCGGCTAAAAAGCAAAATTAAAAGGAACCATATTATACGGCAGCTATATGATAATACACACCAGCCCGCCCTTACTGTCATTGACAATTTTCTGCATGGTATCCTGAAGCTTTACCTGGCTTTCTTCGCTGATAGCTGCAATCTTGCTTCGGATGCCATCCTGTACCAACTGCTCAATGGATTTACCGAAAATATTAGTCTCCCAGATACTCTCCCCCTCTGGCTGCCTTCATCAATATACTGGATCAGATCCTTTGCCTGCTGTTCTGTTCCTACTATGGGAGCAATTTCAGTTTCTATATTTGCCTTTATCATATGGATAGACGGACTCTTTGACTTGATCTTTACTCCATATTTATTCCCCTGTCGGATCACTTCAGGCTGTGCGATCTCAATCTCATCCAGATTCGGGACAACCACACCATAACCGGTTCCACGCACTGCTTCCAGTGCAGCCTGCACTTTTACATATTCCTCTTTCATATGTACCAGTTCCTGCATTGTATGGATCAGTTCATATTCACTCTCCATTTCGATTCCACTCATCTGACTGAGCATCCTGTAATAATATTCTTCCTTTATGCGTATTCTTACCTTTACTGTTCCATCGGATAAGCCTACATCTTCCAGAAGGGAATCCTGTACATAAGGTCCGGATAATTTTACAGATTCCTTTGTGATATCACGTATATGCTGCATACTTTTCATTTTATCCCTGATCTGTGAAAGGATCTGCTGTTTTAATTCATGCTCCAGGGGAAGCATTTCTACCCAGCGCGGAATAAAAAACTGAATCTGACTGACAGGAAATTCATATAAAACCTTCTCCAGAATCCTGGCAATATCTTCTTTTCTCAATTGGTCACAGTTTACTGTCAGAGCAGTTACCTTATATTTCTGTTGGATTTCTTCCGCTGTTTTCAGAGCCGCATCTTTATATGGCATCTGCGAATTTACCAGCACGATAAATGGTTTCTGCTGTTTTTTCAGTTCCTGAATAGCCTTCTCTTCTGCCTCCGAAAAATTGTCTCTGGGAAGTTCACCGAACTTCCGTCAGTTGTGACCACAATACCTATTGTGGAATGCTCCTGAATTACTTTCTGTGTTCCGATGCGTGCGGCCTCGCGAAATGGGATTGCCTGCTCAAACCAGGGAGTTTTTACCATTCGTTCTTTCCCGTCCTCCGTCTGCCCGGATGCACCCTTTACCAGAAAACCCACACTGTCGATCAGGCGGATCTTTACCTGCTGATCTTCTCCGAGAGTGATGGGAACTGCTTCTTTGGGAATAAATTTTGTTTCTGCTGTGGTGATGATTTTGCCTGATCCGCTTAAAGGAAGCTGATCTCTGATCTCTGCCTGCTTTGTATCTGACATCTGCGGCAATGCAACAAGTTCCATGAATCTGCGGATAAATGTAGATTTTCCTGTGCGGACAGGTCCTACGACCCCTATGTATATATCTCCCCCTGTACGGGCCTGGATATCACGATACACCTGAAAATTTTCCATAAAAATAGCCCCCTTGCATATTTACACATAACCTTCATGTATTGTTATAAAATATGCAAGGAAGCTTTAAAATATTCTATTTATCATTTGGACATATTGTTACTGTCAGGTATCACAGATGTTTCTTAATAGGAATCATTGTGAAGCAGATGATGCTCTTTGCCTTTCAGAAGTCCGTTGTAAAGTTCCAGAACTAACGGGTTTTCATCGGATTTCTTAATGATAGTTGTATTATCTGCATTATACAGGCCCTTAGCTCTCAGAGCTTTGGTTCTGTCGCCGGATCTTGTCGGCTGTCCGCCACCCATGATACATCCGCGGCGGCATGCATGATCTCGATCAGATGATATTCTTTCTCACCATTCTTAACCTGTTCCATAACGGTTCTTGCATTTGCAAGGCCGCTGGCAACACAGATATTAAGGTTCATTCCTTCATAAGGAACTGTAAATTCCTTGATTCCCTCATCTCCACGAACACCGCATTCTGCGATCTCATGCATGGTTTCTTTGCTGTGATCCGGAGTCAGGCGGCGGAGAACTGCTTCTGTAACACCTCCTGTAACACCGAAGATAACACCACCACCGGAGCCGAAGCCAAACGGCATATCACAGGCTTCCGGATCAAGAGTTGCAAAGTCAAGCCCAAAGTTATCGATCATGCGGAGCAGCTCTGTAGTTGTAATAACGATATCTGTATCCTGTTCACCGTCTGTGAAGCTGTTCGGACGAACTGCTTCTGCCTTCTTGGCTGTACATGGCATAATAGAAATCATAACTGTTTTCTTGCCGCCGGCATGTTCCGGATCGCGGAAGTACTCTTTGATTACTGCTGAGAGCATTCCCTGTGGAGAACGGCAGGTAGAAAGATTAGGAATATACTCCTTGTATTGGTCTGTGATAAACTTCACCCATGCAGGACAGCAGGAAGTAAGAAGCGGAAGTTTCTCACCCTTCTTAATTCTGTCAAGGAACTCGGCACTCTCTTCCATAATAGTAAGGTCAGCACTGAATGAAGTATCATAAACTTCATCGAATCCCATTCTGTGGAGAGCATTGACAATCTTACCCATAACACTCTTACCTTTGGTCAGTCCATAATGATCACCTACTGCGACACGTACTGCAGGAGCAATCTGAGCAACTACACGTATATTCGGATCAGCAAGTGCTTCCCATGCCTCGTCCATATGTGTCTTGATCGCAATAGCACCTGTTGGACAATATACACGACACTGACCGCAGTTTACACATTCTGTCTCTGCGATTTTTTTGTTAAATGCAGGCATTACCATGGCCTCAGTTCCCCGGAATGCAAATCCTAAAGCTCCGATTCCCTGAAGTTCTTCGCAGGCACGTACGCAGTTACCACACAGAATACATTTGTTTGGATCACGAACCAGAGAAGGAGAACTTGTATCCAACTCATGATATTCCCTGGTATTTTTGAAACGGATTGTCTGTACGCCCAGCCTGTGTGCCAGTTCCTGAAGGACACACTCACCACTCTTAACACAGGTTGTACAGTCACGACAATGTGCTGCAAGCAATAATTCTACAATTAGTTTTCTGTATTTCTTGACTCTTCCGGAATTGGTATAGATCACCATTCCATCTCTTGGCTGTTCAGAACATGAGGCAAATGTTTTTCCCCTCTCGTCTTCAACTGTACATAAACGACAGGCACCAAAAGTGGATACCTCTGAGTGGTAGCACAGTGTCGGAATATTGATCCCTGCCTTGCGGATGACAGACAGGACATTTTTTTCATCGGTAAATTCTACCTTTCTACCGTCAATTATCATATGGCCCATAGTGTATCCTCCCTTCTATGCTTCCACATATACTGCATCAAAGTTACAGTTGTCCTTACATGCACCGCATTTGATACAGATGTCGTTATCAATGTGATATGGATGTTTAATCTTACCTGAGATCGCACCTGCCGGACAGTTCTTTGCGCATTTACCGCAGCCAATACAGAACTCAGGGTTGATGTGGAACTGACGAAGAGCAGTACATACTTTTGCACGGCATTTCTTATCGCGGATATGTTCCTCATATTCATCGCGGAAGCGTTTGAGAGTACTGATAACAGGAAGAGGTGCACTCTTGCCAAGTCCGCACAGAGCCATGTTCTGAACCATATTTGCAAGCTCTTCCAATTCGTCCAGATCGGACATTTGGCCCTTTCCCTCTACAATCCTTTCCAGGATCTCCAACATACGCTTGGTACCCTCACGGCACGGTACACATTTACCGCAGCTCTCACGCTGGGTGAAGTTCATAAAGAATCTGGCAACCTCAACCATACAGGTATTCTCGTCCATAACTACCAGACCACCAGATCCCATAATCGCATCTAATTTTTTGACAGAATCAAAATCAAGAGGTGCATCCAGCTGGTCAAGGATCAGACATCCGCCGGACGGACCGCCGATCTGGACACCTTTAAATGCGGCGCCACTCTTTAAACCACCACCGATATCATAGATAATGTGGCGGAGTGTGGTTCCCATAGGAACCTCGATCAGACCGGTATTCTCGATAGAACCGGTCAGTGAGAAGGTTTTTGTTCCGGGGCTTCCCTCTGTACCGATGGTGCGGAACCAGTCTGCTCCCTGAAGAATAATCTTCGGTACATTAGCATAGGTTTCTACATTATTAAGAACTGTAGGCTTACCCCACAGACCTTTCTCTACTGTACGGGGCGGTTTTACACGAGGCATACCTCTGTTACCCTCGATAGATGCGGTAAGTGCCGAACCTTCTCCACATACGAAAGCTCCGGCACCTCTGTTGATATGTAAATGGAAGTTTACACCGGAATTTAAAATATTATCACCTAACAGGCCATATTTTTCTGCCTGTTCAATCGCCATCCTAAGTCTCTTTACAGAAAGAGGATACTCTGCACGAACATAAATATATCCATTCTCCGCACCGACTGCGTAGGCTGCAATAGTCATACCTTCGATCATCTTATATGGATCACCTTCCATGACGGAACCATCCATAAATGCACCGGGATCACCCTCATCACCATTACATACAACATAGCGGGTTTTCTCTGCCTGGCGTGCAACCTGAGACCATTTCTTGCCTGCCGGGAATCCTGCACCGCCACGACCGCGAAGCCCGGATTTAGTTACTTCATCAATAACTTCCTGCGGGGACATGCTTCCCATCACTTTTGCAAGTGCCTGATAGCCTCCCACAGCAATATACTCTTCGATAGATTCCGCATCGATTTTTCCACAGTTTTCAAGAACGATACGTGTCTGTTGATTTAAGAAAGGAATATCATCAGGATGTGGACAGACTGTATTATTATCGCGATAAAACAGTCTCTCTACAGGTTTCCCTTCCAATATAGTTCTCTCCACAATTTCCTTACAGTCTTCCGGCTGTACGTGAACATACTGATAATCATATGGTTCAATTCTCATCAGAGGTCCCAGTTCACATAGGCCCTGGCACCCTGTCTTGATCACGCCTACATGAGGCACATCCTTCTGCATTTCAACTGTTACTCCATCAATTCTCTCACAGAGTACTGACATCTCTTCATAAATCTTCTGCGCTCCGGATGCGATACATCCGGTACCTGAACAGACAAGAACGCGGCAGGTATAAGATTTAATCTGCTCATTTACTTCAGCCTGCTTATTTAACAGGTCTTCTTTACTCTTAATACTCATACGCACTCTCCTCTCAGTTTATTCAAAAGTTCTACAGCTTTTTCAGGAGTCATCTTCGGATGTACTTCATCATTGACAGTCAGTGTGGGGGCAAGTCCACATGCACCCAGACAGGATACTGTTTCTACGGTAAAAAGCATGTCATCTGTAGTGTGTTTCTTGTTGCTCAGTCCAAGTTCTTTCATCAAAGCTTCTTTTACAGGCATGGATTTTCTCACATGACAGGCTGTTCCGTCACACACTTTAATGACATATTTCCCTTTCGGCTCAAAGGAAAAATTCTCATAGAATGTGGCTACACTGTAGGCCTTGGCTTCTTTTACTCCGATTTCTTTCGCTACATAAGTCAGCAATTCTCCCGGCAGGTAACGATATTCCGCCTGAATATCCTGCATGATCGGAATCAGCGATGCTGCTGTACGTCCGTAGTGCTCGATGATCTCATCCACTTTTCTGTAATAAGACTGGTCTAACATTCGGTTCCCTCCTTAAATAGTAATTTTGATACATCGGTTTTAATATAGTACCGATATATCGATTCCCACGCAACTTTAGTTATTTTCAACATATGTGCTGTTGATATTATACATTATATAGTTGTTTTGCACAATATCATTTTTGAAATTTTCTGAAATTAATTTATAACAATTTGTTATAGATGTATAGTATTCATAAATGTATATAAATGAAAAGCAATTTCTTTAACAGGGTTGTTAATTTAATAGCAATATCAAAACAAAAAAAGATCATTGAAAAGAATATTATCTTCTTCTCAATGACCTTTCTGGAAATGGCTGCATTATTTAATTTCATGTTCCTCATGGAAATGCTTATATTTTTCTATAAACATCAACAGAAAGCTGATCATAAGGAATCCACAGGAAACCCAGATCATTCTGATTCCATAGCGTATGGACAGATTTCCACCAATGCCGGCACCCAAGGCAAACATAAGGATGATTCCAAAATAATACATCGCCTGTTTTAGCTGTTTTGATTTTTTTTCACGAAAATAAACTGACAACGCAGCTGTACCACTGCGCAAATTACCGATACACATAGTACTTGCATAGGAATATCCGTTTACCTTGCGGAAGGACTGTACCTGCATTGCACAGGCGAAAGATGCCATGGCATTTGCCAGCATATTGTATTCGGTTGGCAGGAAACCTACTGTAAATAAGATCAGGATTTCTGCCAGCAGAACACCCTGTCTCCAGTGGAGCTTCTGCGCATATTTATAATTTGCCTGTATTTTCTCCGCAACCCATACGCCCAGTGCAAAGAAAATAATAGGAAAGAAGTATCCCAGTCCTGCTGTCAGTTCTCCTGCCATAAAGTGCTGGCTCATAAGAACGACGTTTCCTGTCTGTGCATTACAGAATACTTCGTTTCTTGCATTATAGGTGTAAGCATCCTGAAAACCTCCTGACAGTGCCAGGAATGCACTGTTTAAAAAGGCTTCCGACATTTGTATTTCGTGTTGATTATGATCTTTCATGATTTTCCCCGTTCAAGTTTATTTGCAGTTATCTCCTGTACGGATAACTGCCTTTATTCTTTTACCGTTTATTTTCAAACATTCGAAATCCGCTGCTTTACTGCGTAAATCGCTGCTTTCTCATGTTTGGCGGGTCCCTTTTTGACCCTGATTATCATGTTATACGTTTATAGGTCAAATGTAAAAGATATAATTCATATTATTGTATATATGATTTTTATATATTGGGTACAATATATATATAATTTGGCTATATAAAGCAACTTCATATACTGTATGTCTACAGCATATGGAAGTTATTTTTTTATGTATCTGCAGAATTACTTATCTCCATGTTCTTTGAGATATTCTGCTTTTCCCATCTCGTACAGATTATTACCTTCTGAGTCAATGATGACTACAAGAGGCATATCCTCTACATACAATTTACGAAGTGCTTCTGCTCCCAGATCTTCATATGCGATCAGTTCGGCCTTTTTGATGCATTTTGCAAGAAGCGCACCTGCACCGCCGATAGCTCCGAAGTATACACCATCATATTTCTTCATGGCGTCTACTACTTCCGGAAGGCGGGCACCTTTACCGATCATTCCTCTTGCTCCCACAGACATCATTGTGGTGCATAAGCATCCATACGTCCGCTGGTTGTAGGGCCTGCGGAGCCGATGACTGCGCCTGGTTTTGCAGGAGTTGGTCCTACATAGTAGATGGTTGCATCTGTAGGATCAAATGGAATTTTCTCCCCTTTTGCAAGGGCCTCACACATTCTCTTGTGTCCTGCATCACGTGATGTATAAATAGTACCTGTTAATAATACCTGATCACCTGCATGGAGAGTTCTTGCCAGCTCTCTAGTAAGTGGAAGTGTAATTTTCTTTCTTTCCATCTCAGATCACCTCCGATTTATGGCGGGTTACATGGCAGTTGATATTAACTGCACATGGCATACCTGCAATATGAGTCGGCATTGTTTCGATATTCAGGCCGATGGCTGTTGTCTTTCCGCCAAATCCCTGCGGTCCGATTCCAAGTTTGTTTACTTTCTCAAGCATTTCTTTCTCAAGGTCTGCATAAAATGGATCCGGATTCTGGGAATCCAGTGGTCTCATCAATGCTTTCTTTGCAAGAAGCGCACATTTATCAAATGTACCGCCGATACCAACGCCAACTACCATTGGAGGGCATGGGTTAGGACCTGCTGTCTCTACTACTTCAAGGATAAAGTCCTTGATTCCCTGCAATCCTGCGGATGGTTTGAACATACGAATCTGACTCATGTTCTCACTTCCGAAACCTTTCGGTCCTACTGTGATCTTAACTTTATCGCCAGGAACGATTTCTGTGTAAATCATAGCCGGTGTATTGTCCCCTGTGTTTCCACGGCGTACCGGGTCTTTTACTACAGATTTTCTTAAATATCCTTTGTCGTATCCGCGGCGTACACCTTCATTGATCGCATCGGTGAGATCTCCGCCAACAAAATGTACATCCTGTCCTATTTCAAGGAATACACATGCCATTCCTGTATCCTGGCAGATCGGCACGTTCTCGTTATCTGCAATATCAAAATTCTCAATAATATTGTCAAGGATACCCTTGCAATCTCTCCGTCTTCGCATGCGCGGCATGTTTTGATCGCACATTTTACGTCTTCCGGAAGATGTTCATTTGCTTCGATACAGAGTTTTTCGATGACATCTGTAAGTCTGCTTACTTCTACTTCACGCATTCTGGTAAGCTCCCTTCTTTCATTTGGGGATATTCACCGGGAGGTGACATATCCCTTTTGCATTATATCAAAGGCTCCCGGTACCGGTAATCCCTTATCGATACCGGGAGCTCTTTTTTACATTCTGAGTATCTTATTAGCGCTGTTCGTGACGAGCGTATTTTGGAAGCAGTAATGGAGATACCTTATCAGTATGTACGCCTGCTTTATCCAGTTCTTCTGCATATTTGTAGATATGGTCGAGGTTCATTTCACCAAGCTCTACGTTCTTGCATTTTGCAGCTGCTTTTTTACCGGCATTTCTTCCAAATACGATTACATCCAGAAGAGAGTTACCCATCAGTCTGTTTCTTCCGTGGATTCCACCTGCGGCTTCTCCTGCAACTAACAGGTTTGGAATTTCTTTTGTGAATCCGTCTCCGTTAATCTCAAGACCACCGTTCTGGTAGTGAAGTGTCGGATAAATAACGATAGGAACTTTTCTCATATCAATGCCGTAGTTCATGTACATACGGAACATAGCCGGGATTCTCTTTTCGATGGTTCCTTCGCCACCGAGGATCTCGATCATCGGAGTGTCAAGCCATACACCTTTCAGTCCGCCTGGAACTTCTACGCCGCCGGCCTTCTTCGCATTCACGGATAACAC
>ENA-OPZM01000478-OPZM01000478.1-human-gut-metagenome-genome-assembly--contig:-NODE-478-length-17302-cov-2.498574_pt1 | contig 17302 bp, 24 predicted proteins | sample MGYA00242478_ERZ504493 | MGnify/ENA primary metagenome ERZ504493 (study PRJEB26092, sample SAMD00036227) | human gut metagenome | host: Homo sapiens | study: EMG produced TPA metagenomics assembly of...
TAAAACTTTGAACCTGCAATCTTCCTTTCTTTTTTCATTCTTTTAAAGCAATTGCCTTGCGAAGCCAATACTGCCACCCTTCGACGCCCAAGCAGTCAATTTTAACAGAGCTATCTTGCGAAGCTTAATGCGAATCCAACCCAGCCCAGAATAAACCACATCCATTTTAGCTTAATGGTAAATTCATGGCGGACTAATTTTGGAAAATCAGCTAATTCCTTGTCTATTGGTGGTGTTAAAAGACTACCAACGTGTTTGTCATAGAAAGCATCAGCACCAGCTAATTTGGTACGGTGCAATTTCAAATTATTGTCAAAATAAGCTGTAAAACCTTGCTTGTCTCCTGAGATAAAATCAAAACGTCCCAAACCGGCCAAGAACAGCGTTTGTTCAGGGTTGAGCTGATAAGTTTTCGGTTTAATTTCTTTCTTAGGACTGATGTATTTCAAATTTTTATCCCCAAGATAATGTGCCATTTGGTGACGGTGAATAATCCCTGGTGTATCAAAAATATAACTACCGTCGTCCAATGGAATTTCGATTTTATCAAGGGTTGTTCCAGGGAAGCGAGATGTCGTAATAATATCTTTTTCACCTGTTATTTCTTTGATAATAGCATTGATAAGGGTTGATTTACCAACGTTTGTAACACCCACGACGTAAACATCACGCCCACGACGTAATTTTTCAATTTTTTCAATCAAGTCCTTGATAGCCTGATGATTTTGGGCGCTCGTCAAAATGACATCAACTGGACGAAGCCCTTCTTCATGCGCACGTTCTGTCAGCCATTGTGTCACTTTGCTATCCTTAACTGATTTTGGCAAAATATCCTTTTATTTCCGACAAGTAAGACTCATTGCCAGAAACAAAACGTGGCAAGCCAGGGATAACTGAACCATTGAAATCAAAGATGTCCACAACATTAACCACAAGAGCATCACTATCTCCAACTTCGTGTAGAAGTTTCAAAAATTCATCATCAGTGATGTGCACATCGGTGATTTCATTGTAATGACGTAATCTAAAACATCTTTGGCAATACAATTCGCCACTCTCTAAACCTTTTTCAAGAGCAGCTTTTGGGGTATATCCTACCTTTTCCTTATCTTCTATTTGAATTTTAGCTCCACAGCCAATACATAATAATTCTTCCATTAAATTCCTTTTTGATATTGAATTTTTCCGTATTTTTCTTCAAGTTTAGCCCAAACACGGCGTTCGCGCCAACGATTAATCTTTGTATTCCAAGCATCAGAAGTCACTAATGGCTTAACCAAAACAGACTGAATACCAGCACGGTGTGCCGCACGAATGTCCGTCATTAACTGATCACCGACCATGATAACCTCATCACGATCAAAACCATAACGTTTGATTGCCATATTGATACCGCGTGTAAAAGGTTTCATAGCACGGCTAACAAAGTCCACACCAAATCGCGAAACCGCACGATTCACACGAGAATGCTTGTTATTTGATACGACCACAACTGAAATATCCGCCATAGTCATCTCATCTAACCATGCACGCACTTCAGGCGTTCCATCAGGATTATTCCATGCGATTAAGGTATTATCTAAATCCACTAACACGGCATGAATCCCACGTCGTAATAAATCATCTGCTCTTAAATCATAAACTGCCTCAACCACGAAGGTCGGCCTATAATCGTCTATACTCAAATCCTTCTCCAAAAAATATATTTTACTATTTATTTTAACATATTTGCCAAAATATGGCGAATTGAAAACCATTCCCACATAAGGAAATTTAATGAAAAAAGAGCAGCAAGCCACTCTCTATAAACTTATTTTTCTTTTCCGTCAACAACTCGTAGTAAGATAACAAGTTCGACAGCTGCTAGAATGAGCAAGACGATAAAAGCGTTGCGTGAACCTTGGGCTGTTGCTGCAGAGTAACTAAGGCTGCTGTTTGTTTGGCTTAAGGCTACAACCAGTGAAGCGATTGTTGTTCCAACAGCACCAGCAAATTGTTGTAGTGTATTAAAAATAGCATTAGCATCTGCACGCTCCTTAAGTGCTATTTGTTTTTGACCACTTGTCATGACATTACCAAAAGCAATTCCAGTTCCACCCATTGATAGGATGTAGAAAATTGTCAACCAAGTATTTGATAAATGCAAGCCAAAAATACTATAAAGACAAAGAGCAAAAACAAGCATGCTTACCCCAAAAATAATTGGCTTTTTAGCTCCCAAACGATCTAAGATACTTCCGCTAAATGGAGCAAAACAAGCACCAATAAACGCTCCTGGAAAAACCAGAAGACCTGCTACTGTTGATGTTGAATGATTAACCATTTGAATATAGTTTGGAATCAAGAATGATAGTCCCAAGTTAACAATTTGGAAAAGGAAAAATGCCACGACGTGTCCTGCAAATTTTCCATCTTTCAAAACGGATAGCTCAACAATCGGCACAACTAATTGAGCTGAACGTTTCACAAGTACGACAAGCCCTGTTATACCAACAAATAAACTGCCTAGAACAGGCAAGCTAAGAAAATCGTAATCAGCAAGATTATTAATTCCTAAAATCAAACCAATAAAGGCACAAAGAATCGCAATCACGCTAAGAATATCTAATTTTTCACGCGCTACTTCATCTTTTTGTTCAATAGACGTCACACCTAATGCCAAAGAAATTAATAACAGCGGAATTAACAGAACAAAAATAAAACGCCAACCTAAGTTTGAAGCGACCAGACCACCAAATGTTGGCCCAACTGCTGGAGCGACCGCTGTAATCAACGTTCCCACTCCCATCATTGTACCAATTTTACTCATTGCACTTGGTCCAAAATGATATTAAACATCAAAGGGAGAGCAATTCCGACACCAATCCCTTGAACCACACGACCAAATAAAAGGAGGGCAAAACTTGGCGCAATAGTATCGATTAGAATCCCCAAAATAAACAACAAGTTGGCTGCTAAAAAGACAGATTTTGTCTTAAATGAACGTTTTAAATAAGCTGACAAAGGCACAACTGACGCAACAACCAAAAGGTAAATCGTTGTCATCCATTGAACCGTTGAGGTATTAATTCCAAATTCTGTCATCAAGTTGGAAATGTGATATTCATAGCTGTTTCGACAACCACACCACAAAATGATAACATTCCCGCACCAACAACGGCTCTAATGACTTTAGGTGAAATTTTTTTCTTCTGACATGTGTCCTCCTATTTTTCTTTCATGTAATACTTTAAAATTTTCTCAAAAATGGCAATATCCTCTTCTGAAAAGTTTTTTTTCCAACTCTCTTTCTTGATTTCTGAAGTAAGAGCGACATTCTTCCACTAAACCTTGAGCTTTCTCCGTTAAATAAACGGATTTTTGTCTGGCATCCTGTTGCGATACTTGACGATAAATTAGTACCTTTTTCTCCATTCGTTGCAAAAGTACCGTCGTCGTTGAACGCTGAATGTTAAATTCTTTTTCAATGTCTTGCTGGAAATATTCTTCCTTTACACCTTGACTTAAAAAATCAATGATAGACATCTGCATACCAGTCAAATCAAACGGTTTTGCGAATTGGTCAAACTCTCGCCCCAATTGATTGCTTGCCTTTTTGACCAAACGTCCGATATTTTTTTCCATAACGTTTTCCTCATTTTTGTTAGTTAGCTAATTATTAGAAAGCTAACAAATTATAGTTTAAGCCTATTTTATAAAAAATGTCAAGGGACAAAACAAAAAAACGTCATGGCAAGCAAATTTGCTCAACCATAACTCTTTGATATTGTGATTAATGCAATTGTTTACGCACAGCGATTAAGTCATGGAGAGAAACCGTTAAAACAGCTACGATGATGAAAATCATTCCCACAAAATCCATTGGGTAGAAAATTTCATGCATAATGGTTACCGAGAAAAAGACTGATGAGACTGGTTCTACCGCTGCAAGCAGGCTCCCTTTCACAGCCCCAATAATCGTCGTCCCTTTTAAGAAAAAAGTATAAGCAAAGACAGTTCCGATAATGATAATTCCAAATAAAGCTAACCAATTACCTGATGTTAACACTAGCGGATACTGCCATGAGCGTGTCATGATTGGAAAAACGATGCCTCCCATAAGCATGCCAAGTCCAATCACCGTAAAACTTCCAAATTTACGAATTAATTTGACAGGCAAAACAATGTAAAAAGAATAAGTTACTGCTGAAAATATCCCCCAGAAAAAGCCTTTCGGAGTCATTGCCAAACCGTCAAAATGACCATGTGTTGCAATGATAAAGGTACCTAAAATCGCAAAGAGAATCGCAAAGAATTCTGACAATGTCGGTAGTTGCTTATTTTTCAACGACACGTAAGCCAAAATAATAATCGGTGCCACATACTGTAAAACCGTCGCCGTACCAGCATTCGTGTAGTGAATTGCCATCAAATACGCATATTGATTCATCAAAAGCCCAATAATGGCAAAAACAGCGATACCGCCTAAAACTTTCAGCTGTTTTATTGCACGAAAAAAATGCTGTGGTTGCGAAATTATCGCCATTACAGTCAACAAAAGCCCAGAAACAATTAATCTCATGCTTGTCAGCAAGTTAATGTTCAGCCCATGTGTCATAAGATATTGCCCTGAGATGCCAGAAATCCCCCAAGCAATACCTGCCATAAGCACCATAATTGTTCCCTTTAAATTCTTATTCATCTTAACTCCATTCAACACATCAAAAGTAAATTCAGCTATCAGTATAACATATTTAAATCAAAGAAAACACACCACTTCTGATACTTTTGTCAAATAATCTTTCTAAAAATTCTGCCCTGCTGTACAAAAATCACCCCGAAGGATGATTTTACTTATTATTAGTCTTCTTTTAATTTTGCCAACTCTTGTGCCAACAATTTAAGCGCAACTTGTGGGTTAGCTTTACCTTTTGTAGCTTTCATCAAAAATCCAGTGAAGGCTTTATCGGCATTACGTTTACCAGACTTGAAGTCAGCAACAGCAGCTTCATTATCCTCAAAAACTTGGTGGATAATCGGAATAAGCACAGCAGGGTCAGAAATTTGAACCAAACCAGCTTTTTCAACGTATTCACGCGCAGAACCACCATTTTTAGCCAAATGAACAAAGACTTTCTTGGCAATTTTTGATGAAATCGTACCGTCAGCAATGATAGCAAGCATTTCAACAAGATTTTCAGGTGTCAACAAGATTTCTGGAAGTGTCTTATTTTCGCTGTTCAAGAATTGAGCAACTTCACCCTGCAACCAGTTAGAAGCTTGTTTAGCATCACCACCAAGCGCAACTGCACTTTCAAAGAAATCAGATGTTGCTTTCGTTGCTGTCAATTGCGCAGCATCGTAAGCTGTCAAACCAAATTCAGTGACGTATTTGGCACGACGGTCTTTTGGAAATTCTGGCAATGTTTTGCGAACTGATTCAATCCATTCGTCTGACACTTCGTAAAGTGGTAGGTCTGGTTCTGGGAAATAACGATAATCTGATGACCCTTCCTTAACACGCATCAAAATTGTTTCACCAGTCGATTCATCATAACGACGTGTTTCTTGTTGAATTTGACCACCTGAACGAAGAACTTGTGCTTGGCGTTTTTGCTCATAGATAAGCCCTTTACGCACGTTGTTAAATGAGTTCAAGTTTTTCAATTCAGCTTTCACACCAAATTCTTCTTGACCATATGGACGAAGAGAGATGTTGGCATCCACACGCATAGAACCTTCTTCCATTTTAACGTCAGAAATACCAGTGTATTGGATGACTTCTTTAAGAGCTGTTAAGTAAGCATAAGCTTCTTCCGGGGAACGCATATCAGCTTCTGAGACGATTTCAATCAACGGTACACCTTGACGGTTAAGGTCAACATAAGAATAACCATCAGTACCGTGAGTGTTTTTACCAGCATCTTCTTCCAAATGAGCACGTTCGATACGAATTTTTTTAGTTGACCCATCTTCAAGCTCAATTTCAATCCAACCATTGTAGCCAATTGGCTCATCAAATTGTGAAATTTGGTAAGCTTTTGGATTATCAGGATAGAAATAGTTTTTACGGTCAAAGTGCATATTTTGGTGAATATCCATGTTAAGTGCCAAGGCTGCTTTAATACCAGCATCAATAACACCTTTATTCATCACAGGAAGAACACCTGGGAATGACCAGTCGATAACATTTGTATTGGCATTTTGTTCATTACCAAAATGTGCTGATGTCGGTGAAAAAATCTTTGAATTTGTATTTAACTCAACGTGGACTTCAAGCCCGATGACTGTTTCAAAGTTCATTATTTGTCACCTCCAAAAATAATCGGTTGTTGTTTATGATAATCAGTTGTTGCTTCAAAGGCTGCTGCAGCTTGGTAGATAGTTTCTTCGCTGTATTTTGGACCAATCAATTGCATACCAACTGGAAGCCCTTGGGCAAATCCAGCAGGAATTGAAAGCCCTGGAAGCCCAGCCAAGTTGACAGGAATTGTCAAAATATCTGCCAAATACATAGCAACAGGGTCATGATTAAGGGTATCCAAACCAAAGGCTACACTTGGAGCAGTTGGACCTAAAATCAAATCATAATCCGCAAAGATTTTTTCAAAATCACGAATAATCAATGTACGAACTTGACCAGCTTTTTTGAAGTAAGCATCGTAATAACCTGATGACAAACTAAATGTACCAAGCATGATACGACGTTTCACTTCATCACCGAAACCTTCGCTACGTGTATTAACATAAATATCTTCAAGATTGTTGTAGTTTTCAGTGCGGTAACCGTAACGAATACCGTCAAAACGTTGCAAATTTGAAGAAGCTTCTGATGATGCAATGATATAGTAAACCGCTACGCCATATTTACTGTGTGGAAGACTAACTTCCTCAACTGTTGCACCAAGTTTTTCAAAGTGTTTAGCCGCTTTAAGAATTGTTTCTTTCACTTCTGGATCGATACCTTCTCCAAGGTATTCTTTTGGCAAAGCAATTTTCATGCCTTTAATATCTTGACCAATTTTAGCTGTGAAATCAGCCACTTCGCGGTCAGAAGATGTCGCATCTTTAGCGTCATGACCAGCAATCACATTCAACAATTGTGCATTTTCTTTAACTGTTTGAGAAAATGGACCGATTTGGTCAAGTGAGCTACCAAATGCAATCAAACCAAAACGTGACACACGTCCATAAGTTGGTTTCAAACCGACAACACCATTAAAGGCTGCCGGTTGGCGGATTGAACCACCAGTATCAGAACCTAATGCCAAACGAACTTGACCTGAGGCAACAGCTGCCGCAGAACCACCAGATGATCCACCAGGAACTTTGCTATGATTCCAAGCATTTTTTGTTTTCTTAAAGTATGATGTTTCAGTTGAACCACCCATGGCAAATTCGTCCATGTTTGTTTTACCAACAACAATCATATCCTTACCGTAAAGTTTTTCAACCGCAGTTGCATCAAAAATTGGTTCATAGTTGTAAAGCATTTTAGACGCTGCTGTTGTTAAAATACCACGTGTTGAAATATTATCTTTAACAGCCAAAGGAATCCCTGACATCACATTATCAGCATCAATTCCTTTCTCATCAACGGCTGCCGCTTGTGCAAGAGCTGCTTCTTCAGAAACAGTGATGAAAGAATCAACAGCTGCTTCACGTTCTTTAATATCTTCAAGTGTTGCTTTGGTTAATTCAACCGCTGAGATTTCTTTATTGACAAGAAGATTATGCAACTCATCAATTGATTTTGTATTAAATGACATTAGGCATCTCCTCCGTCCTCTAAGATAGCAGGAACTTTAATATAGTAATTTTCAGATTGAGGCACATTTTTAAAGAGCTCATCACGGTCATCACCAGCTACTGCCACATCTTCACGCATAACAGTCTTACGGTCTGCCATTGTTGTCGTTACAGGGATACCCTCTGTATCAACTTCATTCAAGAGTTCTACCATATCTACAATTTTAGACAAAGTTGTCGCAAATTCTGCTGTTTCTTCTTCAGCAAAGGACAATTTTGACAAATCAGCCACATGACGAACTTCTTCTTCAGAAATTTTCATCTCTATCTCTCCTTGATTAAATTAAATCGTAACTTAAATTACAATACAGTCCTTAAAATTATACCATATTTTAAGCCTCTTTAACATGAAAAAAAGAAGTAGTCTCCCACTTCTTCCAACTTTTAAACAATCTTTGCACCTAAGACATTTTTTAAAATGATTTAGTGCAAACTGATGATTTTCCTCTGTTAAGCTCGCGACTGCTTCCGCCGGAATCTCAATGTCATATCCTAAATTGTAAGCGTCAATAGCTGTATGAAAGACACAAATATCCGTCAAAACACCTGTCAATACAACAGTTGTCACACGACGTTCGCGCAATCGAACATCCAAATCCGTCCCTGAAAAGGCTGAATAATGACGTTTATCCAACCAAAAAACTTTGCTATCTTCCTTGATTTCTGCATATAAATCAGCTAACTGACCATATAAATCACGACCGCTTGTTCCCTTGATATTATGAGGTGGGAACAATTTTGTCTCTGGATGAAAATCATCACCCTCATCATGACCATCAATGGCAAAGAAGATATAATTCCCCGCTTCATAGGCTTCTTTGGTGACACGCGTAATAGCTTCTTCAATAGCTTGTGCTGGCTTTCCAGCCGTTAACTTGCCATCATTTGCTACAAAATCATAGGTATAGTCAATTGAAATAAGAGCTTTTTTCATTAATTATATTCCTTTAATTTATCGAAGATACCTTCATTGATGACTTTAAGGTAAGTTCCTTTCATCCCCAATGAACGGCTTTCGATAATCCCTGCAGATTCCAATTTACGTAGGGCATTGACAATAACTGAACGTGTAATACCAATGCGGTCAGCAATAACTGATGCAGTTAAGCGACCTTCTGTACCGTCTAATTCACCCAAAATAGCTGATACAGCTTTCATTTCTGAGTAAGATAGCGTGTTAATAGCCATATTAACAGCTGTTTGTTTACGAATGGTTTCTTCAAGATTTTCAGTTTGAAGATTAAGTAATTGGATACCAACTACTGTTGAGGCAATTTCAACAAGAATCAAATCATCTTCTAAAAATTCTTTATCATTACGCCAAATGATAAGAGAACCTAGACGCATACCGCCACCATAGATTGGTGCAATAGTTGTCAAGCCATCAGGATAGATGTCTTTTGATTCTACTGGGAAAATAGTCAATTCATTATCCACAGACAAATTTGCCTCTGTGTCGTAAACACGACTAGCCGCTTTAACATAGCTTTCTGGGAATTGTTTGGCATCAAAGAATTCCTCTACGCGGTCAGTATTTGTTTTATACTTCATTGCATAACCAAGAAGGTTACCCCCTCCATTAATGATGCAAGCGTTACAATCAATGATATCAGCTAATTGAGCAGCCATTGTATTATATGGCAATTCAGTGTCTAAGCTGTCAACGGAGCGTTGCAAAATTGATGTAATCTTTCGTGTTTTTTCTAATAAATTCGGCATTTTCTACTTCCTTTGCGTTATTTGCGTTACAATTATATCAAAGGAATTCTTATTTTGCAAACAATTATCTGAAAATTCCTTTATCTTCTGACATTTTTTGTAAACGCATTCTTTTTAGGCGGATTTTAATTAAAAAAAGCATTAAAACGTTCGGGTTTTAAAGTTTGATTTTTCAATCAAACTGTAAACTTCCAACATTTTAATAGCTTTTTCCTTAGCGTCGATATTGATTTAATACTCTTGTTAACTTTTCTTGAACTTCTGCCAATTCTTCCACGCGTGTAGATAAACGATACGGAAGTGGTCCGGTTCATTCCAATTGAATCCTTTACCAGGAACCAACATAACTTTTTCTTGTTTCAATAATTCCAAACAGAATTGTTCGTCATCATCAATCTGATACATGTCACGGTCAATTTTAGGGAAAATGTAAAGTCCTGCATCTGGTTTTACAGCTGAAAGCCCTGGAACTTCATTAACAGCTTTGTAGATAAAGTTACGTTGTTCATAGATTCGACCACCAGGAATCAACAATTCATCAACTGATTGGTAGCCACCAAGTGATGTTTGAACAACATGTTGACCTAAAACATTAGCGCAAAGACGCATATTTGCCAACATATTAAGCCTTCAATGTAGCCTTTAACATTATTTTTAGGACCTGATAAGACCATCCAACCAACACGAAAACCACAGATTCGGTGAGATTTTGATAAACCATTCATTGACACACAGAAAACATCTGGTGCTAAGCTAGCAATTGCTGTGTGTTTTTTGCCATCCATTACCAAGCGATCATAGATTTCATCAGCAAAGATAATCAAATCATTTTGACGAGCAATTTCAACAATTTCTTTAAGAAGCTCATCAGGATACAAAGCTCCCGTTGGGTTATTAGGGTTAATCACAACAATCGCTTTTGTGTTAGAAGTGATTTTTGATTTGATATCATCAATATCAGGATACCAGTTGGCTTTTTCATCACAAAGATAATGAACAGCATTGCCTCCCGCCAAGCTAACACAAGCTGTCCACAATGGGTAATCAGGCATTGGTACTAAGACCTCATCGCCATCATCAAGAAGCGCCTGAAGAGATATTGAAATCAATTCAGATACACCATTTCCTAGATAAATATCATCAATATCCACATGTGGGAACCCTTTTAGCTGACAATATTGCATAATTGCCTTACGCGCAGAAAAAATCCCTTTACTATCTGAATAAGCTTCACTATTGCGAGCATTGGCAATCAAATCTCGAATGACTTCGTCTGGTGCTGTAAAGCCAAATTCAGCTGGGTTACCAGTATTAAGACGCAAGATTTTTTCACCATTAGCAATCATACGAGTGGCTTCGTCAAGAATTGGTCCACGGATGTCATAAGAAACGTGTTCTAGCTTTGAAGATTTATCAAATATTTTCATAGATTTTACCTCGTTTTAGATATTATAAACTTTCCCCTACAAATTTTCAATCCAAGAAAGGTTAGTTAGACGCAAAAAATAGTCAAGATAGCTATTATCGTTTGCTAAATATACTTCAATATCTCTCACCAAATCTGGATAATCGGTAATAATCCCGTCTGTACTGGTTTTGACGTATTTTTCAATATCATCAGTTGAATTAATCGTCCAGACGTAAATCTTCTTGCCATTTTTATGCGCTGTACGTGCTAAGAGCTCATTATATGAGAAGTCCTCAATCGCATAAAAATCCACTTTCTGGCTGGTGAAATTTCCAATTTGCAAAGAAATGGTATAACCTGTTTTGATTGCTGGGTCAAGTTTTTCAACCGTTTCAATTGTCTTTAGGTCCGCAGACATGGTCATATAAGATTTCTCAACACCCAGCTCTTTCATTTTATCAACAAACAATTGTTCATAATTTGCAGGTTCATTGCCTGTTGGTTTTAACTCGACTAACAATTTAATACCGAGTTGCTTTGCCTTAGCGACGTAATCCTCGAAAGAAATAATTTGCGATTGGTATCCATTTTGACTTGTTTTCAAACCAATGACGTCTTTAGCATTAGATTGTGAAATCGTGATATCCTTGCCCGTTAAGCGTTTAAGATTATCATCATGGCTAACGATAAATTGCTGGTCTTTTGATAAAATAATATCCATTTCAGCATAGTCAGCGCCAGCATTTGCCGCACCTTCCAAAGCCTCCAGAGAATTTTCAACCCCTTGCGAAACCATTCCCCTATGTGCAATCACTTCTAGGTGCTCTACAGGTTCGCCAGACACTTTCAAAACATTGTATATATAATTCATACCACCAATGACCAGAATTAGTCCAGCCAAAGCTAACAAACGATGTCGCCTATTTCCTTGATTAGCGGGTGCTAAAGTGCTACTGCTATTTTCTATCACTTGTAATAAGTAGGAAATCGATGCTAATTTGAACAGCAGTCGCCCTGCAAACAATACTCCCCAAACAAAGGATAAGAATAAAGTTTCAAACCAAAACGATTTATCTACACCATCAACCAAAGCCGCCAAACTGATGCCAAGGAAACTAAACACAGCAACAACAGCTATAACACTAATCAAAACAATAGCAAGCCCAAATAATTTAAAAATTTTCTTACCACGTGTTAGTTGCCAAGATGTTGCCATATGACGTCCAAAACGTTCACCTTTTCCAGTCACCGTCAAGGGCAAGGTGTATAAAAATCGAAGATTTAGGTAGCCTAAAACAAGGTAAAGCCCATAATAGAGTAGTTTTCCATTTGCCGTTTTCGAAAGCTCACCTGAGATAAATTTCGGAATATAGAGATTTTCTAACAAAGCTGATGAAACATCACATTCAAAAACGGAATCGTTAAGATAAGATAAACCAAAAAGGCTAAGAAGTGCCAGCCTGAAATGGCTTTAAAAAAGTAAATTGCTTCTTCTTTTAACCGCATCCAAGTCAACCGTAATTTTGCTTCCTTATGCCGAACAATTTCAACGAGAAGCGAAAATTCTAGGTAAACTAAAAAAGCTAGCAAAAAAAGATAAATCACCAAACACTTAATGTTAATGGATTGGTTAAAAAAGAAAAGATATTGTCGGTTGTCATTCCTGGAATGTCAGAACCAACCAAAACAACCCTAATTAACAGTGACAAGGACATAAGCCCCAACTGTCGTGATTAGGAGTTGTAAAATCGTTGCTCGTAAAATGTATGTGTATTTATGACGATACAAATCTTTTAAAACAGCTATCATATCTTTTCTCATTACTTTTTTCCTCACTTTTTCTATTATAGCAAAATATATTCAGAAAAAATACTTCAAACGCTTTCATTTTTTACATAAAAAGAGTATAATAAGTTTAGGGATGTTTTAACAATAATTGTAAGCGTTTAACGCTACTTGTTCATCCCGCAATTAGCTTATTAAACTTATTGATATGGGCTGAAAGTTTGGAATGCGGGATGCTTTTACCTGATGTAATAGCACACGGATAACTAACCTTAGGTCACTAAAACCAAGATTTCTTATTAATCCTACATTTTCGGTCACTTTTACGCTCTTGCTAGCATAATTAAGGAGGAGGCAGTTATGTCACATCATTATGAACGAATCCTAATTGCGATTGATGGTTCTTATGAATCAGAGTTGGCTTTTGAAAAAGGGGTAAACATTGCACTACGCAATAATGCTGAGTTGCTACTAACACACGTTATTGATACACGCGCACTTCAAAGCGTTGCTACTTTCGACACTTACATTTATGAAAAGCTCGAACAGGAAGCAAAAGATGTATTGAACAATTATGAGCAACAAGCACGCGAAAAAGGATTAACGAAAGTCAAACAAGTTATCGAATTTGGTAATCCTAAAACTCTCCTAGCACGAGATATTCCTGACAAAGAAAAAGTTGACTTGATTATGGTTGGGGCAACTGGTCTCAATACATTTGAACGACTTCTTATCGGGTCTTCATCAGAATATATCATGCGTCATGCAAAAGTCGATTTGCTAGTTGTTCGTGATAGCGAAAAGACTTTCTAAGTCTTGCGCCATATCGATACTCTTTAATAATAATTTTTAATCAATCTTCTATAATTACAAAAAAAGCCAAGTTAGTTTAATGACTAGCTTGGTTTCTTTTTTTACGATTTAATGATTTTTGAATTTGACGGTCAAGTTCACGTTTGATAGCAGGTTCAGGCGCAAACCGTTCTTCCCAGTCATCCGGTTTCAAAATTTTATGTGTTACAGGGTCAAAATGCGCTTTTCCGTCAGGAAAGATTTTTCCCATATTGGCTTCATGAACCGTATCAAAAAACGGTTTTGGGTCAACTCCCATCAAAACAAATGAACCATAGGTCAAATATAACAAGTCCGTCAAAGCATCTACCTGACCAACCAGCGGTGTTTCTAGATGTTCTTTACTTCGTACTTTATTTACTGCCTTATCAATGGCAACATGCAAATTTGATATTGATTTTTCAAACGTTTCTGGATTCCCCTTACTTGCCGCATGTAGAAATTCGACAATTTCTTCCACTTTAAAATCAGAACGATGTGTTGCCTCTTCACTGCCGTACAATCGTGGTGTTTCGCAAGTCTCACCGTCCATAAGATGATGAAAATCCTTAACTTTATTGAAATTCTCGTCTTGACTTTCAAAACTTTCTTCAACTTCAAAATGAATTAAGCCGTAATGAGCCAAAGCCTTTGAAATGCCATCATTGTTATTGCTGTCAGTTGTGTAGTGAGCGAGTTCTTTAACCGAACTTTTAGCATTTCCCATAGCCACACCAATACCGACACCTGATAACATCTCAATATCATTATCAGAATCACCAAATGCCATGACTTCAGCTAATTCAAAGCCAAACATCTCACCCACACGCTCAATCCCTTTTATCTTTGATTGTTCTTTTGAGATTAAGTCCGCAGAATAAGGGCTACTACGTGTGATTTTGATATAAGGAAAAGCTTCCTGAATCTTATCAGTCTCACCTTCAGTTGCAACAAGAACGATTTGGTAAATCGGCTGGCGCATAATGGTTAACAGATTGTTCAAATTTTGCGGTTTGAAACGACGAATCAAATACTTAAAGCTGCGCTCCACCGCTTTTGCCCAACGTTTTGGGACAATCGTGCTAACCACTTGTCCAAAACGGCTAGTTCCCATATCAATAATACGTGAACCAACTAAACCAGATGCCGTTCCCAGAGAAATTTCACGGCGCCTATCATTCGCATAACGAATAATACGATAAATGGTTGAAACAGGTAATTGATTATGATAAAGCACTTGGTCACGTGTAAAAATATATTGCCCATTATAGGTTACCGCAAAATCCAAGCCAAGATTTTCAAGATACGGTTGTACAAAACTTGGTCCGCGACCTGTCGCCAGACCAACAAAAATTCCTTGTTTTTTCAAACTTTTAATGGCTTTTTGTGTTGATTGTTGCACATTTTTTTCGGTCATTTAAAAGAGTTCCATCAATATCAAAAAAGACTGCTTTTATCGCCAAATCGTTTCCTTGCCCTCCATCTTTATGTTAAAATAGATTATAACACATTTTTAAAGGAAGTTTTATAATAATGAAAAAAATCCTTGTTCTGCATACTGGTGGTACCATTTCTATGCATGCTGATGAAGCAGGTAATGTCTGCCCAGATACCGATAACCCAATGAATCATGTTGGGATTAATCTTGAAAACATTCAAGTGACGGCACTTGATTTTTTTAATGTTCCAAGCCCGCACATTACACCTAAACATATGCTAAAACTCTACCAAGAGATTAAGAAAAACGCTGATAACTATGACGGCATTGTCATCACTCATGGCACAGATACCCTAGAGGAAACGGCTTATTTTCTTGATACAATGGAAATTCCCAATATTCCTATTGTCCTAACGGGTGCTATGCGCTCATCAAACGAGCTTGGTAGTGACGGTGTTTATAATTATCTTAGTGCCTTCGTGTGGCTAGTCATGACCAAGCTATCGGAAAAGGTGTTCTCGTTGTCATGAACGATGAAATTCACGCAGCCAAATACGTCACAAAAACGCATACTACTAACGTTTCAACCTTTCAAACACCAATTCACGGTCCACTTGGTCTGATTACAAAACATGACATTCTTTTCTTTAGAACGGCTGACCCACGTGTCCGTTTTGATTTGCAGGATATTTCAGGGACAGTTCCTATTGTAAAAGCTTACGCTGGTATGGGGGGAGACGGCATTATCAGTTTCCTAAATCCTAGCAATGTCTGTGGCGTTGTTGTCGAAGCCTTGGCGCTGGAAATGTGCCACCACGCGCAGCTCAAGAAATCGTTGATTTAATCAAACAAGGGGTACCTGTTGTTCTCGTTTCACGTTGTTTCAACGGTATTGCCGAACCTGTTTATGCTTATGAAGGTGGCGGTGTTCAACTCGCCAAAGCTGGTGTCATGTTTGTCAAAGAACTCAACGCCCAAAAAGCACGCTTGAAATTGCTCATTGCCTTAAACGCTGGCTTAAAAGGACAAGCCCTCAAAGAATACATTGAAGGTTAATTAATACAAAAAGATCTGAAACATTGATTCTGCCAAACTGACAGACAGTGTCTCAGATTTTTTATTAATCAGGAATATATTCTAAAATGTCCCCAGGCTGGCAACCCAATTCACGGCAAATGGCATTTAAAGTCGTTAACCGAACAGCTTTAGCCTTTCCTGTTTTAAGAATAGAGAGATTAGCATTCGTAATCTCAATACGTTCCGCCAATTCCCCAGATTTCATTTTCCGCTTTGCCAGCTCAACATCAAGATTAATTCGAATCATATGCTTCCTCCTTTAAATCGTAAATTCGTTTTCTTCAGCGATGATATTTGCTTCTTTTAAAATCATTGAGAATACCCAGACTACAAAAGCAGCCACCAAGTATGCTACATTAACAAGGTTAAGCACCTCCGAACCAGAACATAAACTTTGGAACCAGCTATCCAAAAATGCCAAAGCGATAAAATTATATTCAACATAACGCGCTAGTTTAACATTGTCTTGAGTAAAAATGCGATTATCAATAATATTTTGAAAGAACATTTTAACCCAAACAAGCAAAGCAATCCAAAGAACAGAAACAATAACGGTCAATCCAATAAAAGCTGGCGAATGTAACAGTTTTTCTGGAATGTTAATATCAAATACGATGCCATTGCCTACTTGATTAGTCAAAGCTAAATGTGATTGAGTCACCGAAAGTCCAATAGCGATTATCGTTGATATGACAATAACAGCAATCACAATATTGATAAAAATATTAGCAATTTTCAAGACTTTATAGTTTGTTTTTTCATGATATTCTCCTTTAATCGTATCTTTTTTTATTGAGCTAAACGACGTGTGCGGAAGTATTTAACTGCCAAAGTCGCTAAATCTGTTTTGTCAGCTAAAACTTCCTTAATAGTGAATTCTGAAATAAATGCTTTTAATTGCGCAAGACCATAGATAATAACACTGTTTGTTAGAATGGTTAAAGCAGTCAACAACCATGTCTTTGTTTCCTTACCGATTGACCAATCAATGACACCATAGTGACCAACGTGGACAGTATCATAACCGTAAATATGTGAAACCAAATCAGCAATAATAGTTAAAGCTAGAACGATAGTTGTAAGATTGATAGCGACTTTAGCGACTGTTTTGATAAGGTTTCCGATAGTTTTTGTATTCATGATAAATCTCCTAAAAATTGTTTTCTTGAATTTATTGTGAGCTCAGTTTTTAAATCCGTTTTACAATATGTAATTATTCTTTTTCGAAAATATTTTATTGTTTTTCGATATTTTTT
>ENA-OPZM01000479-OPZM01000479.1-human-gut-metagenome-genome-assembly--contig:-NODE-479-length-17251-cov-6.375788_pt1 | contig 17251 bp, 25 predicted proteins | sample MGYA00242478_ERZ504493 | MGnify/ENA primary metagenome ERZ504493 (study PRJEB26092, sample SAMD00036227) | human gut metagenome | host: Homo sapiens | study: EMG produced TPA metagenomics assembly of...
CCGAGAGCGCCGCGGCTCACCCGCACCAAATTGCCGGCGGAGAGCTTGCGCAGAATCTGGTAGGCAAACTGATTGGGGATCAATTCCGTTTCCGACATCTCGGCCACCGAATGCTTCTCCCCGTCCATCAGCACCCGCAAAATGCGCAGCGCGTAGTCCGTCTCTTTGGTGATGATCATGCTCCACATCCTCTTTTCGCTTGCTTGTTAATACTATCATATCAATCTTGATAAATTTTGTCAAGATTATTTCAAAAAAAATATTGCTTTCATACAGACCGCCCCAGCCCGGGTCAACTTCGCTTTCCATTCAGCGAAAAGCCATGTTCCTTACAATTATAGAAGCCGAAAAAGCTCTGCCGTGGCAGTCCGCCGAAAGCAGAAAAGACTATGCCTGAAAACCAGAAAGCGGAGAAATTGGTTGGGGCTCGCAGGGGTCGCCCATCCAAGGCGGATGAGGCGATCCCTGACAAGCCTAAGCCATCCAACCGAAACAAGCAATAAAGTGCGTGCTTTTCATTTTATTCATGCCGATCATTCTTGGGAGATAGTAGAAAAATTTCCATTGTTATTGACATGATGTGCGTTACAGAGTAAAGTATTCATCAAGACTGATTCGCAATAAAGAATATCATGGTCGTTCCGTGATCGAGGTCGTTATGATAAAAGGAAATGTAAAAAAAGATCGCAAAAATCTCATCAGCATCCTGCAAAGCTGCCTTGTGCTGATTTTGGTGATCCTTGTCGCTCTGATGATGGTCGAGATCGGCAACCTGAAGGGCACGGCCCGCGTCATCAATTATGCCGGGCTGGTGCGCGGAGACACGCAGCGGGCGGTAAAGCTGGAGATCACAGGCACCCGAAACGATGAGTTGATCGCGTATTTAGACGATATCTTAAGCGATCTGACATCCGGAGAAGGGCACTACGAATTGGTAAAGCTCAAGGACGCGGCCTATCAGGAAAGGCTGGACAGCCAGCGTGCCTACTGGGAGCGGCTCAAGGCGGAGGTCGCGGCGGCCAGACAGCGTGGATATGAGAACACCCAAATCGTTGCCATGAGCGAGACCTATTTTGAAATGGCGGACGAAACGGTGTCTGCCGCGGAACACTATTCAGAAAAGATCGCCATGAAGATCCGCACTATTGAGATCCTCTCGGCACTGGATATGCTGTGCCTGGTGATCCTGATCATGCTCCAGACCGCCATGGCACTGAAAATGGCCCGGAAAAACCAACTGCTGGAGCAGAAGGCATACATCGACATCCATACCGGCCTGCCCAACAAAGGCTCCTGCGAGGAGCTTCTCAACAACAGGGAAATTCTCCGGGAGCCTACGGCCTGCGTCATATTTGACCTGAACAATCTGAAAACCGTCAACGATACGAGGGGTCATTCGGCTGGTGACCAACTGATCCTGAGCTTTGCCCGGCTTTTACGCCGGGTGATCCCGGAAAAGCATTTCGTGGGCAGATACGGCGGCGACGAATTTATGGCGGTCATTTACCATACGGACCGGCAGGAGGTGGAGGGCATACTGGACAGTCCGCGCAGGGAAGTCGACGCTGCAAACCGTGACGGCAATCAGCTTCCTCTCAGCTACGCCTACGGTTGGGCGATCTCCGCCGATTATGAAGACTGCATCATGCAAACGCTGCTGGACAAGGCCGACTATTGCATGTACGAAAATAAGCGAGCCTACTACGCCACCCACGACCGGAGAGCGCCCAGGTCATAAGGCTCTTTTCAAACGAAAAACAGCAAGAACGAATTCGTCGCCACTATTGCGAAAAAAGCCTGGCCTGACGAAGAAAGGACAGGGAGGCGGCACTGAACGTCCACGTCGCAGTTGTGATGGAGGTACTGAAGGCTGGTGGCAGCGTGCAGTTCATTAGCTTCGTTAGCTTTGAGGTGAAGGGGTGCGCTGCCCGATCTGCCGGTTCGATGGTTTGCTGTACAGGAAACTCACCAGCAGGTACTTTACGATGAACGCTGGGGCGAGGGGCGGACGACTATCTTCTTTGCTGCACAACTGCACCATTTTCTCATACACGGACGGTAGATCCAGCACTGCCTCACATTTCCGGAGGATGGTCTCCTGCTGCATTAGATACTCGATTAATCCGCCAAGCTGATCTGGCCATTGCTGTAACGATACATAGCTGCCCTCCAGGTACAAGGTTTTTGCTGGATTTTTTCCAGTTCTCTTGCTCCAATTATACCACAGATTGGCCTCTATGGATTGAAATATAAGGCTTTTTCTTTTATTCAGTGCATATTAAGTTAGGATGTGCAGTAGATGCTCCATTTTAGCGTTTATCTGGAGATTGCCAAAGGATAAATAGAAGCAGTATTATGATGAGCAGCTTGCCGCAGAAAAGCAGCGCACCGAGCGGGTGACCAAGCGCATTTTGACCGAGGAAGAAATGTCGGCTCTGTCCGATCGGCTGATGCAGGTCACCAAGGGCATGACCATCACGGTGCGGTACTTCAAGGAGGATACCGCCCACCCGGAGATTCCCGCAGTGGGCAACTACGTCACCCTGACTGGCAAGGCAGACCGCATCGACCCGGTGTTCCGCACCTTGCAGGTGGGCGACACCGTAGTGCCCTTTGAAGATCTGGTGGAGGTCAGTGGGGAGGGTATCATGAGATCGACCAATATCTCGGCATCTCCGAGGAATAAAAAACGCTGGGAGAAATCTCCCAGCGTAAGCAGCCCTAATCACGGTACCAATATGTGCCAAGCCAAAGCGGACCCAGCACCCACAACCAAGTCAGTGAAACCGTTCTCGTCACTTTTAATACCGTAAGCACCAGCGTTAAAGCAAATAAGAGGGTCATTGCAATTATTTCGGAACGGTCAGGTTTCTTATCCATACGCAGATCACCTCGAAAATCCGGTCACATCTGCGAAATAGTATAAAAGTCAGTATGCTTCATCCGGTTCGGTAGGTGCTGCGATAATATCGCGGTAGAAAGTGGCCCATGCAGCTTCCTCATAGGGGCGTACAAAAAAGAAGCCAATGCTCAATGGAATTGTCAGCAGAAGAAAAAGAGAAATCGCCATAGCCTCTGAACCGGTGAAATATTTGAGAACCAGAAAACCCCCGGCATACAGTGGCAACGAACAGAGCAGCTCCCAGCCAATGAAGCTGAAATCCAGACAGAACAGCCGCCATTTGTTGCCGTCCATAATCCGCCGGGATTCTGTGATCGCTTCATTTGCAGTCAACGAAGGATGTTCGGACATGATGTAAGGTGTCATCGCATAGCTGTATGTTTTCACGATTCCCGGAATCACCAACAGCAGCGACCAGAGGGCGATGTACAGACCCTGCAGGAATTTCATGCAGAAGCCATCCCACAGACGATCTTTCTGAGAGAACAAGTCCGAGATGGCAGCATCATTTCCATCTACAAGGTTCAGATTAAAATGAGCATATCCCAGTTGAACTGCACCGCCCACGATCAGTTGGAGGATTGCCCACAGACCAATGCCGACAAGCAAAACAGCAAGCAGCCGACCGCCGTTTGGCTGGGCGAACAGGTTAAAATGAATGTCCTTTGCCTGATTGGAATTGGAAACGACACTGTTGGAACTGCTCACAATGGTAGCACCGAGCGCACTGGCGGCAATACCTGTCAGAACAGCAGTTTTCCATTTTCCGCGCAGAGCATCGAGAGCGAGCATACGATAGTCGGCAGATATTTTCATAAAAGCAACCTCCTGTCTGAAAATGGCAAGTATGTGTGAAAAGGAATATGATATGCCACTTTAATTTAGATACGTTTGAAACGCTGAAAAAATTGCAGCATGAATGAAAAAGAGGCTGTTGCACCGGCTTTTATCCGTGTGCAACAGCCCCTTCCTTTACTTCAGCAGCTTGTCCAGTTCATCATATTGCATTACTGGAGTTTTGCAAGGATTTCCTCAGCCGTCATACCGCTGGCCAGCAGCTTCTTCAGCACATCTTCTGCTTCGCCTTTCTTTGCTTCTTCCATTGCCTTTGCTTCGGCGGCAGCTTTTTTGTTTTCGGCTTTAGTAAGTTCCTTGGTGGCGGCTTTCAATTCTGCTTTCTTGGCTTTCAGCTGCGTCTTCAGATCATCGAGATTTGCAGTCAGCGCAGCAACCTCAGATTCGATTTTTTCCTTTTCGGCGGTCTTTTCTGCAACGACGGCTGCATAATCAACGTTGGCATTTACAATACGGGTCTTATTCTTGCTTCCCTTGGGTCTTGCCATAATAATTTCCTCCCATACAGTGAAATAATTTGATACTTACAAGTATATTCCAAATAGTCAGAATTGCAATAGGTAACCTGAGCTGTTTTCAACTGCTACTGTGCCACATCAAAAGGTAGGGCTTCATAATGGCAAGATACTTATCGCGTGCAGAACTTTCGTGCATATGCTTCTTGAGAATCCATCTAGTGAATACCGACACCCTCCATGATCTTTTCTATCCAATTTGTGGAAGAATCATTTTTCTCACTAAATGACCCCAAATAATGTGACGAACTCTCAACCTCTATTATTACACCATCCGGCATTCTGTATTTTTCTAAACTGAGATTCAAACCTTTAAGTGGGATTGTTCTAGCCAGTTGAGGGATAGAAACTGTATGGAGAATATCAATTTTTGATAAACCTCTATACGTTTCTGTCTTTTCGGCTTCACTTAGCAACCGTTCTGCATACTGATTTGAAATAACCTGTATGCGAAATTGTTCTTTTTCATCCTCGGTCATCTCAAGTGGAACGCCGTGCAATGTGTCCACAATATAGGACGAAATTTTAGCGAAGTGCTCGTCAAAATCAGTGGTATCTTCGTTGGTCATATTTCTGTTCTACCCTCATTATAAGCTTTCCGGTCTGCTTAAAGTTACAGCTTTCAGCGTAAAGCTTCCGTAGTTTTTAATGCTAAACGATAGTTATCGAACTTTTCCACAGCTTTTGCAAAATCGTCGAGAAAAAGTTCTGTATCTTTTTCATTCGTACCACTTTACCCCATTATTAGAATTGAAAATTAGTAGCCCTTTGATATAAATAAGTAAACGATGAATCCACCCACAAAACAACTTCAGCAATTATCAAACACTTCAAGTGTTGCTGCAATTTTCGGGGTCAATTTCGCCTTTTTTCAGAAAATCATAAATTGAATTTCGCAATTTATCTATGTCTTCCTGCTTGATTTCCAGTTTCAAATAAAAATTTTTCCCGAAAAGGAGCTGGTGCATCCCATAATATATTGAAAGCAATATTAAAAATGAAGTAATACTTACAAGCGCTGGCTGGGTCCAGCTTATTGTCATACCTTCTACCGATGTAAGATTTCTATAAAAAATAATATCACTTAAACCAGCTACAAACAACAGAAAATTCCAAACCAAAAATGTATATAAAGTTTTCTTCATTGTCTATACCTTCTTTCACTACTGCCCACATCGCTGGCAATATCGAATTCCTACTTTATTTTTATGCTCTCATTTTTTACAAATCATCAAACCTACCTCCTTGCTTTTTGTTTAGATAACGAAATTTAAGCCTGATTTATTTCATCTGTCCACAATTTTTTTTCAAAATCATATGGCTGCACATAAATTTCCAGAAAACTTGTAGCACAATCACGATTTTTCTTTTCGTTCATACAAACCACCACGCAATTCCAGCCACAGGTTATCCATAGCCTGTTCCTCGGTCTTTTGGGCGCGGCCTTTTGTCAGGTGGAAATATATCGCCGTACCAATCAAAGGATGTTCCTTGCCATCAGTAAAGCCATAGCGGTACAGCAGATAGGTCTGCTCCCGTTGGGTCAACCGTTTCAGGCCATCGTACAGTTCCCGGCGCGATTCCTGATCCTCCATAATGCTCTGCGGCTGCATGGCGTAGGGGTCGGCTATGGCTTCGATGCGCTGCAGTTGTTCCTCTCCCGGCAGAACATCATCCAGCGAAACGCGCTGGTAACAGATACCATCCTTGTCCTCTGTCACCATCCGCTGCTCAAAAGCGGCAAAGGCATCCCGAACCATATCCATCATGCGTTGCGGATGGCCGGAGCCGCGTAGGTCAGGAACTTCATGCCACGCGCTGCATCGAACTTCGGCACGGTCTTCCACAAGCCAGATTGCCCGCCTGTTTCAAATCGTCCGTGTCAAGGTTCAGGCCGGACTGTGCCAGATTCATGCTGCGGAAAAGGTCATTTGCCACCTTGCCAATAAAGGACTTGTTGTTGTCGATCAGGCTGTCCAGTGCTGCGGCATCGCCTTTCTGTGCCAGCGCACAAAGCCGTTCATTCGTCTGCTTCATGGGCGTTTTCCTGCTCTGCGGCAGACTGCAAGATTCCCAGCAGACCGCTTCGCAGCTGTTCCAGTGCTTCCGGCGTAGCTCCTTCCATACCCGAAACGCTGTCCAACATTGCATCTGTCAACTGCTCTGCCGTGATCGTTGGGTGCTGCACATCCTGCCCCTTGGTCAGTTCATTGAACATCTTCTCGGCCACTTTCTTGCTCATGGCTTCCTGTTCGGCGTAATGGCTCCCGATACCCTTTTTGATTTCCTTGACCGCCGCCATGAAGTACATTTCAATGTCATCAAGGTCGCCTTGATACACTGGCTTTCTCCGAAGGCTGATGTCCTTTGCGGCTTTGGCTGCTTCCGGGGTCTTGACCTTTGTGCGCAGCAGGGTGCTCAATGTCGTGAGCATGGCATTCTGTGCTGCGATGCCGGACGCAAAGGTGTCATCAAAATACTGCGATATGCGGTAAGTAAGCTCTGCAAAGCGGGCGTTTTCCAGCAGCAGGTTGACTACCTCTGCATTGACGCGCCCTGTGTAGAGGTTCTTTGCGGCTTCTACGGACAAGCCAAGTTCAGCAATGTCGTAGTTCTTGCGGTCGGGGATGTTGGTTTCTCCCAGCAGAAAATCCGTGGACACGTTGAACAGCCTTGCAATCCTCAGCACCTGCTCATGGGTCAGGGTTCCCTTTGCACCGCTGATAAAGCGGCTGATGGTACTCTTGGAGCAGCCGATTTCCTTGGCAAGCTCCGGTTGGCTTATGTTGTGCTCTTTCATCAAGTCCGCAAGACGGACGTTGGATGGTGCGGGCAGATATTCCTGTGCCATGTGGTCGGCCCTCCTTTTTGAGCTTTTTCCTCATTATAATACGCTCTGCCGTTTTATTCAATATACGTTTTCCTCTCTGCCCTTGCTGTTGCAAATCTGCAACCAGTAAGGGCGTTTTTCTTTTCCATTGCAGTTCTGACGCTTTTTTGCTCTTTCTGCAAAATTCCCCGTATATTCAGGCAGGAAGCAAAAAACACCAGAGTTCCCACTTTGGGGTACTCTGGTGCAACGCACAAAACAAAGGAGGAATGCCCTTGAGCCTGTATCAAAAGATCAAGTCCGCCATCACCGTTCGGCAGGTGGGAGAAATGTATGGTATGGAGCCAGACCGCCATGGCATGGTGTGCTGTCCGTTCCACTCCGACAACCACCCCAGTATGATGCTGAACGAATCCTACTATTACTGTTTCGCTTGCGGGGCCAATGGAGATGCCATCGACCTCACCGCCAAGCTGTTCGACCTGAACCCCCGGCAAGCCGCCGAGAAGCTGATACACGACTTCGGGCTTGACCCGGACAAGCCTCCCGCCAATGCCATCGCCCTGCTGCCGCCCAAGCGTGGTCTGACAGACGAGCAGTGGGCAGACATCGCCTACTGCCTGCGGGTGCTGACCGATTATCTCGACCTGTTGCACGACTGGCAGGAGCGCTACAAGCCCGCCACCCCGGAGGAACCGCATGACCCACGGTTTGAAGAAGCCCTCCACATGACCGAGACCATCGAACACCTGACGGACTGCGTTGCATTTGGGACGCCCCAGCAGAAGGCCGCTGCCGCCGCACAGCTGCTGTCCGGGTCGTACCTGCTGATGCTGGAAGAGCGCACCGACCGCCTTGCTCTGGCAAAGTGTGCCTGACGATTCATTCACCTAAAGTGGTGTTTATCATTATGATAATCACCACTTTACTTTTTAAAGGAGAACCACCACATGAAGAAAAACATTTCCCGCAACCCTTTATGGCCGGACTGGTACAACGGTAAGAAGATCGATGAAGTCCAGTTTGGCCGCGCCTTTCTGGAACAGTGGCCGCTGAAATGCGTCAACGGTACGCTGTACACGCTGGACGGTCCGGTGGAGGACGAGAGCGAGATCAAGCAGCGCATCTTGGAGAACATCGAGGAATATGTCACCTCCGGCCTGTCCAAAAAAGTCACCAACATTCTGGAGACCATCAAGCTGCTGGCTTTTTCCGACCCGTTCCCCATCGAACAGGACTGCATTCACCTCCAGAACGGCGTGTACCATCTGCCGGACGGTACCTTTCAGGAGAGCCGCCTGTTCTGCCAGAACCGCTTACCTGTGAGATATGACCCCAAAGCCGCCAGCCCTGACCGCTGGTTGACCTTCCTGCACGAGCTGCTGGACGATGCCGACATCCCCACCTTGCAGGAATATCTGGCTACTGCCTTATCCCCAGCACCAAAGGGCAAAAGATGATGCTCATCGTTGGCAAGGGCGGCGAGGGAAAATCCAGAATCGGGCTGGTACTCAAGCGGCTCATGGGAGATGCCGCCAGCAACGGCAGCGTCCAGAAAGTCGAGAACAACCGCTTTGCCCGTGCCGATCTGGAGCGCCGCCTGCTGATGATCGATGACGACATGGACATGAACGCCCTGCCTAAAACGAATTCTATCAAGACCATCGTGACCGCCGAAGCAAGCTGGACTTGGAGCGCAAGGGTGTCCAGAGCTACCAGCGGGACATCTACGCCCGGTTCCTCTGTTTCGGCAACGGCGCGTTGACCTCGCTGTACGACCATTCGGACGGTTTCTTTCGCCGCCAGCTTATCCTGACCACCAAGGACAAGCCCGCCGACCGCACAGACGACCCCTTCCTTGTGGAGAAGATGTGTGCCGAGTTGGAGGGTATTCTGCTGTGGTGTCTGGAAGGGCTGCACCGACTGGTGCAGAACGATTTCCGCTTCACGGTCAGCGAACGAGCCGCCGCCAACGTGGACACCATCAAGCGCAGCAGCAACAATGTCATCGACTTTATGGAGTCCGATGGCTACTTCCGTTTCAAGGCGGACTACTCCATCAGTTCCAAGGAGTTCTACGACATTTATAAGCAGTGGTGCGAGGACAACGCCTGCCACAGCGTATCGGCGATCCGTTTCAGCGCAGAGCTGCGCCAGAATGACCGCCGTTACAACCTTGAAGCAACCAACAACATCTACCTGCCCGGTGGCCGCAGGTGCGGGGCTTTGTGGGCATCGAGCCGCTTGTCCACCCCTGCCCGTAAAAAGTGCATTTTTTCACGGAAGAAGTTCGTACAACCTGTACGGTCTGTACTTGTACGCACCTGTACGGCGAATCGAAGCGAATTAAGACGTGTTATCGTTTATATTTCAAATTTTCGTACACCGTACGAACCGTACAGGTTATTTGAAGTCCGTACGCAATTTTTTCAGATGCGTACGGAGCGATCAAGTTCGCATTGTGCGAACTTGTCGGGGCGAGGCCCCTCCATCTTGCTGGCGCAAGACCGTTCGGTCACTTAAAAGCCCCACTGGGGCTTTCATGCTTCGCAAACGTGAACTTGATTAACTCTCCCGCAGGAGACGTTCCCCCTCGGAGAGCCCACTACACTTTGCAGACCGCAGGGATGAAAGTGTCATAGTGGGTTATTACACTTCCGAAGAAGTGCATCTCCGTTCCTCGTAACCTTCCTCTGACCCCTGAAAGGAGGGATGCCTTTTGGCAAGAAATGATGGTATTGACCGCACCAGTGTCCGAAATCTCGCCGTTTCGGATAAGGCTGTTGGCAACACCCAGCAGCACAACGAGCGTGAAAAGGACAGCTATCGGAACCCCGACATTATCCCCCAGCGCGCTGCATGGAACGTCCACTTCAAGAAGCCAACCGCCAGCTATACTGACCTGTTCGCCCAACTGGAAGCCGATGGAACCATCTCCACGCGCGGCCTGAAGCCGGATGCCACCCATTACTGCGAACTTGTCTTTGATGTCAACTCGGCCTACTTTGACAACCACGGCGGCTATGAGTTCGCCAAACAGTTCTATGAGGATGCCTACAGAGCAGCCGTTCAGATTGTTGGTGGTGAGCAGTATATCCTTTCGGCAGTCATGCACTCCGATGAGATCAACCGTGCCATGACCGAAGCACTAGGCCGGGAGGTCTACCACTACCACCTCCATGTGGTCTATGTGCCTGTGGTTGAAAAGCAGATCCTCTGGTCGAAACGCTGCAAGGACAAGGCGTTGGTCGGCACAATCAAGGAGACCGTCATGCAGGTCAGCCGAAGCAAGAAGTGGGCATCCAAGCCCTTGCTGGACGATGCCGGAAAGCCTGTCCTGCAAAAGAATGGCAAGCCCGTCCTGAAGAAGTCGTACAGTGTCCTGCAAGACGATTTCTTCAACTATATGCGCAACGCCGGGTACACGGATGTAGAGCGCGGTGAACGCGGCAGCACCGAAGAACACCTGACCGTCACCCAATTCAAAGTCCAGCGGGAGCAGGAGCGTCTGGACAGCCTGACTTCTCAAATCGACCAGAAAGAACAGTCGCTTGCCCGAACCAGCACCGCTCTCTCCAAAAAGGAGAAGGAACTTGCCGCTGTGCAGAAAAAGGCCACGCTCACGAAAGAAGCCCTCATTCATGCGCGCGATCTGGATTATATCGGTAAGCGAACCTTCCTCGGCAACTATTCGCTGACCGAGGAAGAATTTTCCAAACTGAAAAAGCAAGCCGACCACGGTTATATGATGGACGTGGAGAACCGCCGCCTAAAAGAAGAGCTTTCCACCGCCAAGAAGGAAGCTGCTCATTGGGGTCAAAAGTATCATGAACTCTGGTACGAAGTGAAGCCCTATCTGGACGCCCTCCACCGTGCGCCTGAACTGGTTCGCAGCTTTCTGGAAAAGATTCTTGCCCCCAAGCAGGAGCGCACCATGAATGTGCCGCAGAAAAACCGCAAGCGTGGGCAGGATATGGAACTTTGATTTTCGGAGGATACCATTTGAACAAAAAGAAGAAGTCGAACAAATCCGGCTACCCGGATGAAGCAATCAAGGCGCTGGCACGTTGCTTTTATCCCTCTATGGTTGAGTTTTTCAACAGCGAGGAAGGCCAGCGTGAATATGAGGAATGGCTGAAAGAGCAAGAAGCTCTACAAGCCTTGCCTGTTGCAGCATAAAAACAGCAGGACGCTCCCAGTAAAGGGAACGCCCTGCCTTATATAGATGTATCTCACCGAGGTGTGTCCAGTTGGGCACACCTCTTATTTTTTTGTCCTTAATCTTCTAACCTATGGCTCCCGGCCACATTCTTCAAATATTCCTCCGGGTCACCGTTCAGAATCAAATCTGCATAGCCCAGCGGATCATTGTAGATGAGGTAGTCCAGTTCCGTCTGCTGTGCCATAGTCACATTCAGTGCATCCTCGACCCCGGTACAGTCAATGGAGATCATTCTCCCATCCCGGAGCAGCAGTTCCACGCAGCCAGTGTCCATATTAAACTTGCAGGCTCTTTCATCGTACTTCATAATCATACCCTCCAAATCTTGTGATTGGCTTACGGTCTATGACAATGTATCGGAGTTTTGTGCCGTCCACAGGAACCTTCGTTGTTGTACCCGAAGAAAACGAAAAATCCGAACCCTTCTCCAATCGGAAACAGGTTCGGATTTTCTTGTTTGGTGGAGGCGATGGGAGTCGAACCCATGTCCGAAAAGAGTTCAGTGTAGGTATCTCCGGGTGCAGGCGATCTACAACATTCCCGCCGCGCCACGCCGATCGTCAGGCTAGCGCATTGGTAGCTTCATGAGTTCCTGCCGGTCCGCAAAGCTTAAGTCCGTTCAGGTGCTGTGTCTAAAGGACGCCCCGGCCCCACACGACACAAGAGTGGGCGGAACGCGCAGCACTCAGGCTGCGAGCAACTGAGAATTGTTATTGTCAGTTAATTTTTTTGGAGGAGTTATAGAGCAGTTCCCCCACTGCTACCCGCTGCCCAGACCTCACTCTCCCCGTCGAAACCTTTACGCCCCCTTATAAAGCACACCTTGCGGTGTGCAGAAAGCTTTGAAAAAGTTCCGCTTCAGGAAGCGGTCTGAAAAAATCAATAGTATTTGCCGTTGGACTTCATGGCACGGTCAATGGAACGCTTTGCATCGCGCTGGGCGGCATCGGCACGCTTATCGTAGAGCTTTTTGCCTTTGCAAAGGCCCACTTCCATTTTCACGCGGCCATGTTTGAAATAGAGCGAAAGCGGCACAAGTATATCCCTGCAGCTTGCACTGCTGATGCAGCCGCCGGATCTCACTTTTGTGTGCCAGCAGGCGCCGGACGCGCATCGGATCCTGATTGAACATGTTTCCGTGGTCGTAGGGACTGATATGCATTTCCTTTACCAGCAGTTCGCCATCCTCAATATCGACCCAGCTGTCTTTCAGGTTGACCCCTCCGGCACGCAGGCTCTTGACCTCCGTACCTTTCAGTTCAACGCCGGTTTCCAGCGCTTCCAGAACGAAGTATTCATGGCGCGCTTCACGGTTTGTGGCAATGGTTTTTGTTGCCGGACGCTCCTTAGTGGGTGCCATTCCGCGCGCCTCCTTTCTCCATTGTGGTTTGTTGTATCAGTATACCATTTTTTTATGGTTTTGCAAGGGCTGTTTTTGAAGAAATTGTAAATTTTTCCCAATTCACAGCTCACCACGGCCAGAAAGTGCACGGTACAAAGTGGTTTCGTCAGTGTATTCCAGGCTTGCGCCCACCGGCAGGCCATAGGCCAGACGTGTGGTCTTGATGCCAGAGGTTGATAAGCTTTGCCAGATACATGGCGGTGGCTTCACCCTCCACCGTGGGGTTCATGGCCATGATGACCTCTTTCACCTTGCCGTCGCCCAGGCGGGCCAGAAGTTCCTTGACGCACAGCTGTTCGGCAGTAATGCCGTCCATCGGGCTGAGCAGACCGTGCAGCACATGGTACAAGCCGTGATACTCCCTTGTGCGTTCAAACGCCTGCACATCGCGGGGCGTTTCCACCACGCAGATCACAGAAGGATCGCGTTTTGCACTGGCACAGATGGGGCAGATATCCGCTTCTGTATAATTCTGGCAGATACGGCAGCGATGGAGCTTGGTGTGGGCGCCTGAATGGCTCCCGCCAGTGCGGCGGCATCTTCGTCCGACATGCTCAGCACCTGATACGCCATGCGGGTAGCGCCCTTGCGCCCGATCCCCGGAAACTTGCTGAATTCTTCGATCAGCTTTTCCAGCGGGGCAGCAGTATAGCCCATGTTCTTCCCTCCTGCCGGATCAGAGACCGGGGATGTTCATGCCGCCGGTCAGCTTGCCCATTTCAGCTTCGGCAGTTTCGTCCACCTGCTTGACGGTTGCGTTGATGGCAGCAGCCACCATATCTTCCAGCATTTCAACATCATCCGGGTCCACAGCCTCGGGCTTGATGGTGATGGACAGCACTTCGTGCTTGCCGTTCATCTTAACAGTGACCATCTCACCGGCAGCGCTGCGGTGTACTCGGCAGCTTCCAGCTCGGCCTGTTTGGCTTTCATATCTTCCTGCATCTTCTGTGCCTGACGCATGAGGGCGTTCATATCGGGGCGGCCAAAGCCTGCGGGCATTCTTGCTTTCATAATCGTTTCTCCTTATTGATGCAATGTATTTTTATGATCTCGTTTTCCTTGCGGAATCCTCAATGGACACATCCAACCCCAGCTTTTCCAGTGCACGAAGCGACTGCTCTGCGTTGGAGACCGTTTTGCCAGCGCTCTTTGGTTCATAGGGACCAATGGGCACCGCCATACCGGACACATCCTTGATCAGCTTTTTGATCAGGCGCTGGCTGTCCTTGTTGGCGCGGATAAAATCGCGGAAGGTCTTGCCGCCGTCGATCAGCACGCGGGTGCCATCAAAGTAAGCCTTGGACTTGCGCAGATAGGTGTAGAGCATGGGATCTTTTTCCTGCAGCTGCTGTACACCTGCGGCCAGTACGGATACAGCGCAGTCCCTTCCTGCCCGGCATCCTGTGGCTTTTCCGGCACAGGCTTTGCAGCGGGCGTGGGTGCAGGTTTGGGCGGTTCTGGCTGTGGAACAGGTTCCAACTCTGCCGGCACGGGTGCAGCTGGCTGTGCGGCCTGCGCGGCAGGCTCGTCCCAAGGCAACATTCCGGCCTGCTGCACGGGCGGTTCCTCCGGCAGCGGCGGCAGCTCTTCGGTCTGGACGGGTGAAGTCTGCTCTACAGATATTTCCGACGGCACGGAAGGTTCTGCCTTTACAGGTTTTGGTTCCGCTGCAGGCTGCACCACAGGAACGGACGGTATTGGCGGCTGGGGAGTCGGAGCGCTTGCAAAGGGCTGCACAGCAGTTGCCGAGGCAAACGGCTGCGGCGCTGCGGGTTGAGCTGCAGCACGGACAGGCGCGGCCTGCACAGGAACTGCCTGCGGCTGCTGGGGTGGTTCGGATAAGCCAAACAGTGCAAGTTCCAGCTCGATCCGCTGGTCGCTGCCGCGGGTCATATGTTCCAGCGCACTGCCCAGCGCACGGATGGCACGAATGGCCTCCCGCTGGCCCAGCTGCGGGCCTTTTTCCAGATACAAAGCCTCCTCCTCCGGCGAAACGCCAGACAGAAGCTCTGCCCGCCCGGCAATGCTGCCAGCATCAAAGCACGATAATGCGCGATCAATTCCTCTGTCAGACGCTTGACATCCACAGACTGCTGGCGAAGCTGTGCCAGCTGGGCCAGTGCTGTGGCACCGTCCTGCGCTTCCAGTGCGTCCGAAATGCGGAACAGATAACTGCGGTCGGTCACACCTGCCATGCGGCGCACCACATCGGCATCGATTTTCGCCGTAACGCCTGCGCAGGTATCCAAAATGGACAACGCATCGCGCAGTGCACCGTCGGCCAGACGGGCGATCAGTTCCGCACCGTCCGGCGAAAGCTCCAGCTTTTCCTCACCTGCAATATATTCCACCCGGCGGGCGATATCCTCCGGCCCGATGCGGGTAAAATCGTACCGCTGGCAGCGGGAAAGAATGGTGGCGGCACCTTCTGAATCTCAGTGGTTGCCAGAATAAAGATGACGTGGGCAGGCGGTTCTTCCAGCGTTTTGAGCAGCGCATTGAATGCCGCTGTGGACAGCATGTGCACCTCATCGATGATGTATACCTTATATTTACAGGCGCTGGGAGTGTAAGCTGTTTCGTCGCGCAGGTCGCGGATATCGTCCACACCGTTGTTGGAAGCCGCATCCATCTCCACCACGTCCAGAATGCTGCCGTTATCGATGCCCTTGCAGATCTCACACTCGCCGCAGGGGTCTCCATTGACCGGATGCAGGCAGTTGACTGCCTTTGCAAAGATCTTGGCGCAGGTGGTTTTGCCGGTGCCGCGCACGCCGGTAAACAGGTAGGCATGGCCCACACGGTTTGCCGTGATCTGGTTTTTCAGCGCAGTAACAATGGCCCGCTGGCCTACCACATCCTCAAAACGCTGCGGTCTCCATTTGCGGTACAAGGCACGGTACATGGTTCTCTCCCCTTTCCTGCAAAATAAAAAGGACAGCGCTGACGGGGTTTTGTCCCCGCCTTGCGTAACTCGGCATACGGATGCAGGCTTACTGAAACGCACGAACGCACTGCTTAAGGCTGCTTGGTTCCCCACCTGACCTGGTTCACAGCGAATCCATCGTACAGGACCCGCATCCGTATGCCGAACCACGCAGCAGGCGCTGTCCGACACATCCTTCTGAATGCCAGAATATTGTACCATAAACGCAGGCAGATTGCAAGGGGTGGGAGGTATCATTTCACGGCCCACGCATGAAACGATCAAATAGGATAGCCCAAAGTCAGAAAATGTGATGTTCTCTAAAATCCAAAAAGCGCAGTACATTCTCTGCGCTTTCGCGTTTTGTACTGCGCTTTGCTTTTATCCTGTTATTTTAACGGCATTGATTTTGCAGCAGCCCTTTTTTTCTTACAATGCCACATCCAGTGCCATCATCAGCGCAAATCCCAGCACGATGCTTACAACACCGGCAGGCTCGTCGCCTCCACGGCCTGCGGGATCATCTCCTGTGCGGTCACGCACACCATGCAGCCCGCCGCTGCGCTGAGCAGCCACGGAAGCGCAGTACTGACCCATTCGGCCAGAGCAAAGGCAAGCAATGCCCCCAACGGCTCTACCAGCCCGGAAGCCGCTCCCGCAAAAAACGCCTGACTGCGGGTGCGGCCGTTATGGGCCAGCGGCAGGCTGACTGCTGCACCTTCCGGGATATTCTGCAGGCCGATGCCAAGGCTCAGCGCCAGTGCACCGCTGATGGCATCCGGCTCCCCGGTCAATGCCAGTGCAGCGGCAAGGCCCGCCACCATACCCTCGGGCAGGTTGTGCAATGTTACAGCCAGCACCATACGTCCGCCGTGCCCGGCCCCGCCTGCCAGCAGCTGCCCGGCAAACTGTTCCACCTGCAAAAGGCCCACTGCGCCAAGCACAAGCCCCACTGCCGATGGGATCCATGCCGGAAGCGGCAAAGTCTGTCCGCGCTGGATAGCAGGCAGCAGCAGGCTCCACACACTGGCCGCCAGCATGATGCCCGCTGCCATGCCGCACAGGATGCGCTGCGTGCAGGGCCGCGACTGCCGCCGCAGCAAAAACACGCCTGCTGCCCCCAGTGTAGTGCACGCCGCCGGAAACAGCAGTACCCACGCAGTGAAAACGATCTGGTTCACGATACATTCCCCCTTTGCCCGGTGTATGTGCGACGAAGCAAAAAGGTGCAGAAAAGCCCGTCACACAAAATACAGTGTGACGGGCTTTTCTGTCAGAATGCGATGGCATCTTCTTCGCTGCCAAAGGGCAGACCCGTAGTCGGATCGACCGGCGGCAGGCCAGTCTGCCCCATATCCGCCGCCTTTACGCTGCATACCACCGCATTGGCAAGCACATACTTCACCTTTGCGGTGGCAGCAGCGCCGATCTTATCATAGATGCGGCCTGCGCTGTAACAGTCGCCCAGCACGGTGTGAGTGCTGTTGGCCACATAACCCACCTTGCCCAGACCCGGCAGTTCTGCGCGGATAGCTTCGCGGTCAAAGTTCATTCTCCGGTCTCTTTGTACCAAGCTTTTGATTCTCCTCGCCGCAC
>ENA-OPZM01000480-OPZM01000480.1-human-gut-metagenome-genome-assembly--contig:-NODE-480-length-17238-cov-1.737888_pt1 | contig 17238 bp, 25 predicted proteins | sample MGYA00242478_ERZ504493 | MGnify/ENA primary metagenome ERZ504493 (study PRJEB26092, sample SAMD00036227) | human gut metagenome | host: Homo sapiens | study: EMG produced TPA metagenomics assembly of...
CTTCGGGCACACGGTTTTTCCGAAGTCCCCATATTTTCTACAACTTTTTCTTCGGAAAACACAGTGACAATCTGACAGACATCATGGAAGAATATTATGCGATCTTTCCGGAGGAAAAAGAGGAATACTCTGCACTGATCGGCATCATGTATTACGGCAAAAATATTACCGAGAGATGCTACCGCCTGCTGGAATCCCTGCTGGACTGCGAAGCCTTCGCATCGGCAGAGACAATCTGGAGATGGTCAATGAGATTATTGTCAGCTTTCTGAAATTTTTGCTGGAAGAAAAATGCCAGGATCCTGAATCAGATCCCGGCATTATGAATCATCGTTTACTGGAAATGATCAAATATGTGACAGGCGCCTGATATACCAGGCCCTGTCACATATTTTTTACCAAAACACTATCTCCAATGATGGCCTCCTAGTTTCCTCCTTCCAGTGATTCCACTCTTGTACACACTCTCTCAAGCAGCGCCTCATCATGGCTGACTATCAAAATCCCCAGCTTTCTCCTGTCTGTCTCCCTCAGCAAAAGCTCAAAGATTCTGGCCTGATTCCAAAGATCCAGCATTGCCGATATCTCATCACACAAGAGGTACCGCACCTCTTTCCCAAGGGCACGTGCCAGACAGAATCTCTGAAGTTCTCCTCCTGACAGCTCCGACGGAAATCGTTCCAGCCACTCTTCCCGTATCCCGAAGCTTTCCATCCGCTCTGCCAGATCCGGCTCTTCTACCTCTTTCATAGTTTCTTTCAGCCTTAAAAGCGGATCGACCGCCAGCTCCGGATGCTGCCAGATCATCTGCACCGGACAGATCCCCTTGTATTCCCCAAGAGGCCTCCCGTCCAGAAGGTCCTCCCCTTCTTTTGGCTTTTCATATCCCGCCAGCAGACGGCATAGCGTTGTTTTCCCTCTGCCGCTCGGCGCCTTTAATCCGACCCGCTCTCCCGGGTGAATCTCTAAGTTTACCTCTTTCAGCACAGGCTTCCTTTTTCTTCCCCGGTAGTAAAATGTCACATTTTTTGCCTCTAACTCATGCGTCTCCTCCAACGTCTCCTGGTCCTTCTATCTCTGCCGCCTTAAAGTCATGCTCCGGCATCGCTGTCCACAACGCCTTTGTAAAGGGAGCCTTCAGCCGGCGGATATCCTGAAAATCTTCCGGCGATGCCTTTTCGATCGTCTCCCCATTATAGAACACTGTCACCTGGTCGGCAATGGTAAGCGCAAGCCTTAAATCATGAGTAATCAGAAGCACTGCCGCCCCTTCATCCGCAAGCTCCCGGAAATGTCCAAGGATTCTTACAGCCGTTCGTTCGTCCAGCCCCGGCGTTGGCTCGTCGCAATCACAAGCCTTGGCTTTTCCGCTACTGCCGAGGCGATCAGTACCCTCCTAGCCATGCCCCCGGACAGTTCAAAGGGATACAATTCTTCCGTCTCCGGCCCCAGTCCATAACGCGCAAGCGCCTCCCGGTACCGCGTCTTTGTCTGCGCATCCTTCTTTCCCTTAAAGAGCTGCGGCCCCACCTTCATAAGCGGGTCTAGCCATGACACGCCCTGGGGAATCAGTGCGATTTCTCGTCCCCGAAGCTCTTCCGCCCGTTTTTTATCAAGCGTACGTCCGTCATAAAGGATCTCTCCCTTCATCTGACTGTTATAGGGCAGGATTCCAAGGATCCCGTGAGCCAGCAGGCTCTTTCCCGATCCACTCTCGCCTACCACGCCGCCACCTGCCCCGGAAGGATCTCCAGCGACAGATTCCGGATCGTCTGAATCTTACGCTGCTTCGTCCCTTTCTCATATTGTTTAAAAGAAATGGATAATTCCTGATCTTAAGAATCGGTTCCATATGGTTCCCTCCTACTCATGTACGCTGGCCGGATCCAAAAGTTTCCTTACGCGCTCTCCCAGCATGGCAAACAAAAGGACTACCAGCACCAGGCTAAGCCCCGGGAACAGGGCAAGCCACCATTTCCCCGTGGTCAAGTACTGCATGCTTTCCGACAGGATCACGCCGATAGCCGGCTGCTCCGAGGACAGCCCGAACCCTAAGAAGGTGACACTGGCCTCATGCAGGATCGCATGGGGAAACAAAAGGATCGTCCCTGTTAAGAACTGCGGCAGAAGATGGGGAAACATATGCACGGCCGAAATCCTCATCTTTGACACTCCCAGCTTCTCTGCCACAAGGATATAGGGAGCCTGGCGAAGCTGCAGCACCTCTCCCCTTATAACTCTCGCAAGCGACGGCCAGTGGTCAGTGCCACTCCGGCCACCACCCCTGTAAAGCCCCGGCCGCAGGCAATGGAAATCAGCATGACCAGAAGGATATGCGGAATTCCCATGACCAGATCGATACACCAGGAGATGGAGGCGTCAGCTTCCTGCCAAGGACCGCCGCTCCGATACCGATAAGAAGCGCCGCTGCCCCGCTGATAGCGGCGGTCAGAAGTCCGATCCGGATACTTAAGGAAAGCCCGGCAAGAGTCCGAAAAAGCATATCTCTCCCCATCCAGTCGGTACCAAAAATGTGGACAGCGGAAGGCGCCTGGTTCCGGCTCAAAAAATCCGTCTCCATCGCCGCTTCCGTAAACAGGATGCCGCACACCGTCACAGCCGCAAGCACGACCGTCACCACTGCGGCAAGGATCTTTGCTTTCTGTCTTTGATTGATCTGCTTCCTCATGACTTTGCCGCCCCCCTTCGTATCCTGGGGTCTACGGCTCCATAGAGAAGATCTGCGACCAGATTGCCTCCAAATACAATAGCTGCCGTGATCACCGTGATCCCCAGGAGAAGCGGAAGATCACTTCCAAGCCCTGCCGTCACAGCCGCCTGACCAAGTCCCGGATAGGAGAAGACCTGTTCTACCAGAACAGAACCGCCAATGATCTCACTGATGGATGCAAACTGCAGCGTAATCGCCGGAAGCATCACATTCCGAAGCCCGTGGCGCAGGACGATCCCCCGGGCATCCTCCCCTCTGGCTCTTGCAAAAAGCACATAATCGGATTCCATCACGTCTGCCATCTTTTCCCTGGTGTGGAGTGCGATATTGGCCACTCCGGTAATGCTTAAGGTCAGGGCCGGGAGCACCGCATGATAAAGCCGGTCGAAGACCGTGACCGCCGACGATTCCATTCCCACCGGCACAGACATTCCGATAGGGAACCAGCCAAGCCAGACAGAAAAAATCAGAAGAAGCAGGATCGCCAGCCAGAACGCCGGCGTACTGGAGATCACCACGCAGTATCCCCGGATCAGCCGGTCCGGGAGTCTCCCGCGGAACGCCCCGGCCACGACTCCCAGGAAGAGGCCCAAGATCCCGGAAAGAATCCATGCAGACAGAAGCAGGATGAGCGAACTGGAAAGCCGTTCTCCCACCACCTCCAGCACCGGTCTGCGGTATAGAAGGGATGTGCCGAAATCTCCCTTCAGCACATCGCCAAGCCATCCTGCGTATCTTGTAAGGGGCGGCGTATCCACACCCCAGTATGCCAAAAGGGCTTCCACCTGCTCCTGACTCATAGAGCCAAGAGCCACCTGCCCCACATTGGTCTGAAGAGGATCTAAAGGCGACGCCGACATCAAAAGAAAGGTCACAAAGCTTACCCCCTAAAAGAAGCAGTGCTATCCGTATCAACTTTTTCCCTGCAAATCCAAGACGATGCTTCACACCTTGCTCCTTTCTCCTACTCTTCCCATTCCCACTGGTCTACATTATTGACGATGGACCAGCCATGGCCGTGGGGATGGATTTTTTGTTCCGCCACCGTAAGGCCGTCTCTTACCCAGTAGAGGTGGTCGATATTGACCAGCCACACCCAGGGATATCCCCCTCCTGGGTCACACCGGTGGTTCCGTCCCACTGTGCCTGCTGCCACAGAGTATAGGCCTCTTCCAGGTCGCTTTCCGCCAGCGCCTGATCCATGTATGTGTCCACAGTTTCATTGGCATAGGGCGAGTACTGGGCCATATCCTTCCCGTCCACCGTATTTCCTTCAATCGTATGATAAATATTATAAAGCTCCATGGGCGTATGGGCTCCCCATCCCCACAAAAGAGGTTCTGATAAAGCCCTGTCGTAAGCCGTATCCCAGCCCACGCCCTCGATCGTACAGATAATCCCCAGTTCTTCCATCTGATCCGCAAAATCTGCCGCCAATGCCTGCCGTACAGAATCGCCATTGGAATACAAAAGATTCATCTTGCCTGGACGCCGTCTTTTTCCCGGACACCGTCCTCGCCCAGAACCCATCCAGCCTCATCAAGAAGGGCTGCTGCTCCCTCCGAATCGTATGTCACTTCCGACGCCTCGTTGTACCAGGGAAGCTGGTCACATACGCTGTAGGCCGGACTTCCATATCCATTCAGCACATGGTCGATCATTTCCTGTCTGTCCACACCGATATTAATAGCCCGGCGCACCAGAACGTCAGAGGTAAAATCATTTCCCACCGCCCGTCCTTCCGAGTCTGTGGTTTCAGAAATTGCCGGAAGATTAAGCCCCCGGTTATCCACACTTTCATAAGCAGCCAGTGTATATCCTTCCACTTCTTCCTCTGAGTAAGTTGCCGATGTATAGGCCAGGTCCACTTGTCCGGACTGGGCGGCCAGAAATGCTGCATCCTCTTCCATAAACAGGATCGTCACCTGCTTCATCTTTGGCGCTTCCCCATAGTAATCCGGGTTTGCCTCCAGGATCACCTGCTGCCCTTTGTCCCACTGTTTTAATATATAACGGCCGGAACCGACAGGCTCTGTCCCGTAAGTCGCACTGTCATAGGCGTGTTCCGGCAGGATCCCCACCTCAGCCATGGTATAGGGCCAGATGGAAAACGGCCTCGTCATATGAAAGATCACTGTTGTATCATCTGCCGCCTCTGCGTGGTCCAGCATGGTAAAATCGTTGACCGAACTGGTCTCCTTTACCGTATTATAAGTAAACGCCACATCCTCCGCCGTCAGTGGCTCTCCATCTGTAAATTTCACATCGTTCCGGATCGTCACCTGCCAGGTCAGTCCGTCTTCACTGACACTGTACCCTGTAGCCAGGTCATAGCCAATGGTCAGGTCTGTATTGGTTACCGTCAGCGTACTCTGGATCAGTGGTTCGTGGACATGCTCTCCGGCTCCCCATCCATAGGCCGGGTCAAACCCGGCTTCCGGCTCCGAGCCGGGATCCAGGGCGATCACAACCGAATCCCCGTCTCCGCTTCCGCCGGAACGTTCCGCACTTTCTCCCCCGCATCCCAGGAGCAGTGATACCACAAGAGCCGCCATGCACAGCAGGGAGATCACTCGTCTTCTCTGCCCCATTTATGCTTCCTCCTGTCCGTCAGCTCTCTCAATTTTCTGCGCCGCCGCTTCCCAGACCTTTCCATAAGGCACCGCAGCCTCTCTCGCACACCGTGCCACATCCTCATATTCCGGTTTCGCATGGGTCACTCCATATCCAGCAGCCGTTTTCACCCGGATATTGCCCCACTTTGTCTGCACCGTTTCCATCCCCGGAGTCAGAAAATACTTTTCACACCGGCGTACCCTAAGGCCATTGGTAGTCGTCTCTGCCAGGATGTGACGGGCAAACGTCTCTTCTTTATCCGTCTCGCAAAGCACCGTCAGTACATGGCCCGCTCTCCCCTTTTTCATGGTCCCGGCCACGGTATAGACATCAAGGGCCCCAAACTCCAGAAGTCTTTCACAGGCAAAGGAAAGAGCTTCCGGCGTCATATCATCAATGTTGCATACAAGCTCCGTGATCTCTCCGTTTCCGCTCTTATTCTTTTCTTCAATATCCACGGTCTCTCCCAGGAAAACACGCACGCAGTTAGCCTGGTCAAATTCTTTGGTGCCAATACCGATTCCTACGCCTTCACTCTTCATCATCGGCATAGGTCCGAAGGTATCCGCAAAATGAGCAAGCAGCGCCGCCCCGGTAGGTGTACACAGCTCTCCCTTTACCTCTCCGCCATAGCTTGGGACTCCCTGCAGAAGATATGCCGTGGCCGGCGCCGGCACTGGCATCACACCATGCGCGCAGCGCACCGTTCCGCTTCCCACATGTACCGGAGAGACAATGATCCGCTGGGCTTTCAGAAGATACATGGCGTAGCAGACACCTGTCACATCCGCCACCGCATCCAGGGCTCCCACCTCGTGGAAGTGCACATCTCCCAGCGGGCAGCCATGCGCATGCGCTTCCGCCTGGGCGATGGCATCATATACTGCCTTGGCATGGCACTTCACCTCATCCGGCAGATTTAAGCCATCGATCAGCGCACCGATATGCCCCGGCGTGGCATGGTGATGCCCGTGGCCGTGCGCATGTGTGTGTGCATGCGTATGGTCATGTATGTGAGCATGCTCATGGCTGTGCTCGTGGTCATGTTCACGCTGTGCTCGTGGTCATGCCCATGCCCGTGACCGTGCTCATGCTCATGGCTATGTCCGCAACCCGCCGACGGTTCCGTTTCTTCTTCTCCGTACACGGTAACCTTCATATGGGTTCCGGCAATCCCGCAGGTCTTTCCCCGTTCCGCCTTAAGGTTTACCCCTGGAAGTCCCAGACTGTTCATTTTCTCAAGAAATCCTTTTTGGTCTTCCAACAGTTCATAGAGCGCAGACATAAGCATGTCTCCGGCCGCTCCCATATTGCACTCGATATATAATGTTCTCATCTCTTACTCCTCCTTGATCCCTTCCATTTGGTTGATCCTGCTGGCCAGATATCCCGCGCCGAATCCATTGTCAATGTTGACCACACTGCATCCGGAAGCGCAGGAATTCAGCATCGATAAAAGGCCGATAATCCGCCGAAGCTTGCCCATATCCCACGCTGGTGGTACCGCTATCACCGGACAGTCCACAAGGCCTCCCACCACGGAGGCCAGGGCCCCTTCCATTCCGGCAACTGCGATCACACACCGGGCCTGCATCAGCGGATCTAGATTCGACAACAGTCTGTGGAGCCCTGCCACTCCCACGTCATAGAGCCTGGTCACCCGGTTTCCCATGGCCTCTGCCGTCAGAGCCGCCTCTTCTGCCACAGCCATATCACTGGTCCCTCCGGTAGCCACCACGATATGTCCCCGTTTTTTCCGCTCCTCGGGAAATGCAATTCCAAGTCTGGGAATAGCGTGATAATCGATCGGGATCGTCTCTTTTAAGTAATCTGCCGCCTCCTGACCGATCCGGGTCACCAGGATATTCCTGCACCCTCTTTCTCCCATCGTGCATACAATCCCCCGGATCTGCTCCGGTGTTTTTCCTGCGCCGTAGATCACCTCTGCCGCTCCCTGGCGGACACTGCGGTGAAAATCAATCTTGGCATAATCAAGATCCTCAAAAGGCGCTTCTTTTAAGTCCAGCATCGCATCCTCCGGCGACACCTTTCCTCCCGCTACCTTTCGCAAAAGTTCCAGGATGTCCTGTTTATTATCCATACACGTCTCTCCTTTTCCAACCTGCTATCTTAATTCCTATCTTGACGCCTGCCGGGCTGTAAGATCCAGCAGCACCTCGGAAAACAAAGGCTTCAATGCCTCTAACACCTTTTCCCGTTCCAGGAGCAGCAATGCCATCTGCTGTTCCGTCACCTGGATCCTGGCCGCTTCTCCATACAAGCGCACCCGGAAATCCAAAAAGCCAAGTCCCGCAAGGGCTTCTTCTGCTCTTTCCACTTTTTTCAGATCCTCCATGCAGATCCTGGTGCCTGTAGGGATCCGGGTCGCAAGGCAGGCATATGCCGGCTTATCCCAGGTAAACAGCCCCGCCTCTTTGGAGCTTTTTCTCACCTCATCTTTTGTCATGCCACATTCCCGCAGGGCGAACGTACCCTTAACTCCTCTACGCCCGCATCCCCGGCCTGTCCCCGGCATCATCCGAAGCGTTTGTCCCATCCAGAAGAAAGGAAAATCCGTCCTGCTTTGCTGCTTCTCTAAGCCTGGTAAACAGCGCTTTCTTGCAGTAATAGCAGCGCTCCTGCCCGTTATCCGCCGCTTCCGGAACCTCCAGGATCTCTACCGGAAGCTCGGTCATCGGTACGTCCAGCTCTCCCGCAAGTCTCCTGGCGTCCTGAAGTTCAAAAGCGGCTGAAAAGCTGTCTTCACATAATATGCCCGGACTTCACAGCCGTATTTTTTTGCGGCCCACAAAAGGAACGCCGAATCGGTTCCTCCGGAAAATGCCACCGCCGCTTCCTGTTCTCCCGGAAAAAATTGTTCTAATGTCATCTGTTTCTCCTTTTACCATCTCTTTTTTTACAATACAAAAGGAAGATATCTGTCTTCTTCTGAAAACGGATATCTTCCTGATATCTCCTGCAAATTCTTCTGATTCACTAAATGTCACATCAAAAAATATTACCTCAACCCCATACAGCTTCAGCTGCTTTCCCGGCTTCCTGCCGGAATTTTACGTTCCTGATTTTACCATAAAAGTCAGGCCTTCGTCAAGATTCCATCCCCGGCTTTTCGATCCCTGCATGTTTGACATAGACCTCAAACGCGGACGGAATGGAATATTTTTTACCGATCTCTTCCGGCAAGGCAAACAGGAATCCTTTCTCATTCGTCTTTTCCAGCTCATCCACGATAACTTCATATCCGGTCATGTGCCACTCGATATGGCTGAAGATATGTTTTGCCTTTTCAAGCGGCCGGATACGAATGGGCGCAAGACCGATTTCTTTGCTGTAAGCAGTCACCTCATCCATGGACAGATGTCCCGAAAGATTCGGGAATTCATAAAGCCCCGCCAGAAGCCCCTTTCCAGGACGCTTCCGGACGGCAAGCTTCTGCCCGTCTTTAAAGATGAGCACCGTACGGTTTTCTATTTTTCTTGGCTTTGCCTTGCTCCGCACCGGAATCTCTCCTGTCAGCCCCTGCTCTCTGGCTTTGCACAGATGAGAAAGAGGACATTCCCCGCAATGGGGTTCTCCGTTTGGCACACAGACAAGGCTCCAAGTTCTATCAGCCCCTGGTCAAAATCGCTGGCCTCTCCCTCCGGGATCACATGCTCCAGCGCCTCCTCGATCTTCTTCCTGACGGACTGCTTCATGATATCCTCCCGGCTTCCGGTGAGCCTGGATATGACACGCAGCACATTGCCGTCCACCGCCGGTTCCGGGATCCCATAAGGCAAAAGCGCTGATGGCTCCCGCCGTATAACTTCCGATTCCTTTTAACGCACGGATCTCCTCATAGGTCTCCGGAAATTTTCCGTTATGATCGATCATTACCTGCTGTGCAGCTTTTTGCATGTTCCGGACCCGGTTATAGTATCCAAGGCCTTCCCAGAGCTTTAAAAGAACGTCTTCTTCTGCTTTTGCCAGATCCCTGACCGTGGGAAGTCTTTTCAGAAACCTCTCATAATAAGGCTTCACCGCCTCAACTCTGGTCTGCTGCAGCATGATCTCCGACACCCACACCCGGTAGGCGTCCGGGGACTGCCTCCAGGGAAGCTCTCTTTTATTTTCCCGGTACCACCGGGTCAATGGCTCTGCCATCTCATACAGCAGCGGATCTTCCAGCACCACCGGCACCGGATCTTTGATATGGACCTCGTCTTCTGACACCTGGCAGTCATAGGCCAGGATCTTGACCCCCTTTTCCGATGCGCGCAGCAGAGCCTTGGCAAATTCCGGATGGGTGTCCCGGTTCGGCGTAAAGAAACGGACGTCCTTCATCTGGATCACAAAGAACACGTATGTCTGCCATCCCTCCTGCACCGCTCCGGCCAGCTCTTCTACATGCTTCACCGCCCGGTCGCTTGGTGCGTCCGGGAAACGTACCCGGCCGTCCTCTTCCAGGGTCACACCCTTGACCTCGATCAGGATTTTCTGCCCGTCTGCTTCCACATACAGATCAAACCGTGAATTCCCATGGGTATACTCCGGCTGGATCTTCGTCACATTCCGGAAGAGATTTCCTTCCTCGATCCATTCTTTCACCAGCTGGTTGGGCGCCTGGGAATCCATGTTGATCATCCGTTCTCCCTTTTTTACCGCGATCAGATCCCACTTCGTCTTCCGCTCCGGATTTCCCGCCCGCTCCACATATACACAGGCCCCCGGCTGTAAAAGCTCCCGGCACCTGCCGGTGTTCTTCACATGCACCGTTTCCTCTTTTCCCTGGATCTCTATCTTGGCAATAAACCGATTGGGCCGGGAACGAAAGATTCCCGGCTCGATATTTTCGTACTTCATCTATTTGTCTCCCTTATCACAGGGCCTTCTTTTTTCTTCCAGCAGTCTTAAGATTTCTTCTGCGATCTTTGCCGCATCTGCCTCTTTTTCCGGATAGCCGCAGACATACTTAGGATAGCTGCTGTGTTTCAGCCCTTCTACCAGTATAATGTCTGCTTCGGGAAAATGCAAAAACAATTCTTGCTCTGTGATCCCTTCGCACTCCTTCGTCACCAGAAAACGATGATCCGAAAAGACTGCTGTCCCATAGGCCCCCGCCTTCCTGTGACGGAAGCTGTCGGTTCCCGGCACATCCGGTTCAAAGTCATGGCCGTCATGCTTGACCGTAGCCACAAGACACCCTCTCCCCGCAAGGAGCGGGATCAGTTTTGTGACAAGCGTGGTCTTCCCGCTGTTCTTCTCTCCGCAGATACAGTAAATCAAAGGTTGTTTGCAAGCATCCTGACCCATATTGTCTCTCCCTTCCTTACGCCTTCTTTCCGGCCCTTTATCTCCGCCAGACAGTTACATTCGCCAAGAGAAGCGAGCACACCGGATGCATGCTGCTCCGGAAATGATATCCGCCCGTCTTCCCACCGGGCACGGACAATACGTGGGCTCTCACAAGGTCTTACAAAATCACTGACCAGGACTCCCTTTCGATACTCCGGTGCATAAAAGCTGCTGCCTGTCATCTTTTCCAGAACCGGCCGCACCAGAAGTTCCAGATGCACCATGGCACCAAAGGGATTGCCGGACAGAGCGATCACCGGAACATTTCCATACATGCCTGCCATGGTAGCGCTCCCGGCTTCACCTGTACGCCGTGAAAAAGCTTTCGGATCCCCAGCGCCTCAAACACCTCCGGCATCAGATCCTTCTCCCCTACAGACACGCCTCCTGTGGTAAGGATCAGATCCACCTTCTCTCTCATTTCACGGATCCATCCGGCGATCGCTTCCGTATCATCTGCCCGCCGGACGCTTCTTTCCACTTCCCACGCCTAATTCCGAAAGTCTTGCTCCAAGGAGATAACCGTTAGAATTATAAATCCCGCCGGGCTTTAATGGCTCTCCTGGCTCCTGCAGCTCATCGCCGGTGGCAAGGACGGCCGCCCGGACTCTTCTTTTTACCGGAACCTCCTCATATCCTGCGGCCGCCGCCATGCCGACCGCCGCAAAATCCATCCGTTTTCCTCCCCGCAGCAGGACGGTCCCTTTGCAGAAATCCTCGCCTTTAGGACAGTAATTCTGCCAGGGCTTTAATTCCTCGCAGATCTCTACCATCCATCTGCAAGAGGCTTTGTATGCTCCTGACGGATCACCGTATCCGCTCCTTCCGGGATAGGCGCGCCCGTCATGAGCCTCACCGCCTCTCCTTCTCCCACGCGGTGCTTCGCCATTTGTCCGGCGTAGATCTTTTCCGTGACGCTAAGGCGCACCGGCCGCTTCCAGGACGCGCCCCTGCTGTCACAGGAACGGATCGCATACCCGTCAAGAGGAGAACGGGGAAACGGCGGCTGATCCTCCTTGCCGCAAGATCCTCTGAAAGGATCCTGCCCGTCGCTTCCTTGAGGCTGACCATTTCTGTTTCCGAGATCTCTTCTGCGGCATTCTTCAAAAGCTCCGCCGCCTCTTTTGCCGGAATCCATGCAAGCTTCCGATATTCCTCGATCCTGTTTATATTTCTAAGCTCCTCTTTTCCCGGTCCTTTCACCGTCACATAGTCCTCCTTCTCCCACAGACTCTTAAGCCTATAATCTCCCGATTCCAGATGCCGTTCCATCCGGGGCAGCATACTTTTGGTATAGACGCCCGGCAGGGGCAGAAATTCTCCTTCAAACAACACCGGCTTCCCGGTCTCTTCGTAGGCGCTCTTAAGCTTTTCTATGGATGCCTCCGACAGGAAGATCATGTCACAGGGCGCCACCAGAACCGCATCCTCTCTGCACCGCCTAAGCACAGAGGCAATCCCGCCCATAGGACCGGCGCCGGGACCTCATCTTCCACCAGGATCATCCCCTCTTCCTGATATCTGCCTCTGTCTTCCACAGACAGATAGATCCGGGGGAAATTCCTGAAATTCCCCCGGATCCGATCTAAGAATGTCTCCCCCTGGTACTTAAGGTAAACCTTCTTCTCTCCACCCATCCGCAGGTTTTTTCCGCCCGCCAGGATACAGCCTGCGATTTCTCTCATCTCTAACGCTCCTCCATCCGGATCGCACCGGTACAGCAGACGCTTTTACAGGCCGGCTTTCTTCCCTCTTTTATGCGGCTGATGCATCCGTCACACTTTTCTGCCTTTCCGTCTTCGTCAAAGCGGATCACCTGCATGGGACAGACACTCTCACAGGCCCGGCATCCCGTACACTTTTCTTTATCTGCCAGCACCAGCCCATAAGTTTCCTCCCGGTACAGAGCACCGGATGGACAGACATTTATACACTTCCCGCAGTGGATACAGCCTGGGCACACATTTTTCTGAAAGCCGGCTGCCAGATCCGTCACTTTCTCCACACGGCGGAAACTCCCGCGTCCGCTTCTTCCGGCCCGTGATGCTCTGCGATACAGGCCACATAGCATGCAAAGCATCCGGTACATGTATTTCGATCAAACCTTACTTTCATCATACTCTCTCCATCCTGCAGAAATAACTCTTGAATCCCGGGAAACCGGAAATCGGATCCAGATAGTCTTTCCCGATCAGTTCATTAGCGTCTCCATGGGGCTGCCGTGATAGATATAAACCACTCCCGGTTTCCCGCCCACATGGTAGGCTGCTGCACCGGTCATTTCTCCTGCCGGCGACACCACCCGGACCTTTGCTCCGTCTTCAATCCCATACTTCTTTCCATCCTCCGGGTGGATCTCCACCATCGGTTCTGCCTCAATCCCGGCAAGCCAGGGCATCCGGTAAACCCGGGAATGGAAAAACTGTGGCTTCCTGCTTCCTGTATTCAGGATCAACGGATACTGCTTCTGATCGACTCCCGCTATCTCCCAAAAGTCCTGGTACACCGGAAGACCGGAGTATCCATGGGTGTCTTTATACCGCTCCAATACCAGGGAGCGGATCTCCACCTTTCCGGACGGGGTATGAAACGGCTCTCTTTCATAGGTTTTTACCGCCGGCGGATACAGATTTTTCCCTTTCATTCCCTCCGGGTGCGCCTTTAATTCTTCCAGAGTAAGCCCGGACGGCTCCAGGATATACTGCATATATGCGTCGTAGCCTTTTGCGAGGACTTCGTCCTCAAGCCCCATCCGCTTCATCACTTCCATGATGATCTCGATATCGTTTTTCGCTTCTCCCAAAGGCTCCACAACCCGATTGGAGAAGAAAAAACGTCCGCCAGGCTTCGTCTGTACTTCCTCTCTCTCGTAGGACGTGCAGGCTGGCAGCACCAGATCCGCCACTGTCGATGCATCCGACCAGAACATGTCTGTATTGACATAGAAATCAAGCTTCTTTAACGCTTCCAGAAGATGTCCGGGCTTTGGCCACATCCGGTGGTTCATTCCCGCAGAAAATACAGCCTTGATCGGATACGGATCTTCCTCCAGGATATAATCCGCCAGTCTGGTACACTGGGCCTCCTGGCACGGAAGATCAAACCAGCCGGAAAGTCCTTCTGCCGATAGCTTCCTTTCCGTCATAACGCTTCACTTTTCCAAATTCATTTGCCGGAGAAAAAGGTCCCGGCTGGGTCCGGTTGCCGCCTTCGACGTCATAATTTCCCGTCAGGGCGATCAGGGAAAAGACTGCCCGGTAGTTCTGCACGCCGTTGATATGATGTACGATCGGCGATGCCGAGAACATCAGGGATGCAGGACCGTTTCCTGCATAAAGTCTTGCCGCCCTGCGGATCTTATCAGCCGGAACGCCGGTGATCTTTTCGGCTTTTTCCGGAGGAAATTTCTGTACATACTCCCGGTATTCCTCGAAACCAAATACATAGTTTTCTACAAAGTCATGGTCATAAAGATCCTCCTCGATGATCACCTGCGCCATGGACAGCGCCAGTGCTCCGTCGGTTCCCGGAATCAGCTGGAGATGCAGGTCCGCATCATGGGCTGTGACCGTATGCCTGGGATCCACGTCGATGATCTTGACACCTCGCTTTTTCAGCGCCTGATAGCTTCCGCTGGTAGTCGTTTTCGAGTGATAGAGATTGGAACTCCAGATCAGAAGCGTCTTTGTATTATTAAGATCCGGTCCGCAGATCCTGTTTCCGTAAATGGACTTCCACGCCAGCGCCGCCGCCTGGAAACAGGTGCTGGACTCGGTACAGAAATTCGGCGACCCATACAGATTGGCAAACCGGAGCATGGCCGGGCGGAACCACTTGGGATATCCCACGTAGAATACTGTCGCTTCCGGGCCATATTCCCTTCGCACTTTCAGAAGATTTTCTGCAATCATATCGTAGGCCTCATCCCAGGAGATCCGGGCAAACTTGCCCTCCCCCTTCTCTCCGATACGCTTCATGGGATACAGGATCCGCTCCGGGTTGTATTCAAACTGAGCTGCCGCCACACCTTTCGCACACATACCGCCTTCCTGCATCGGCGTATTTTTCGCCCCTTCTACAGAAACCAGCTTCCCGTCCTCTACGTAAGCGTCAATCTCACAGCAGGCCCCGCAGACGGCACAGCTTGTTTTGACAATCTTCGTTTCTCCCATTTTTTCCTCCTTACCGCTTTTGTATCTTCCTCTTACGCCTTCGCTGTAAGCCTTTCAATCTCCCGGTTTATCCGGTTCCGAAGCGTAAGAAGATACATATCTGACTTAGGGAAACGGCGGAAGGTCAACGGTTCTGCCAGATCTCCCTCGATCAGTTCCATGACATGCTCCTTAGATGTCAGGCTTTCCAGAAGCTTACATGCCTAAGGTCTGTCAGCGCCTCATAATGTACCATCATACGGATTGATTCCTCCGGATGGCCATCCGCTCCAGGATATACAATAAACGGATCCCCTGCCGGGAACGCATTTCCGGCATCTGTCACTTCATAAGGATTGATATGCTCGATGGAAAACTGAGTATTGTAAAAGTTATAACCCCAGTGCAGAATCCCGATAATGTCATATTTATACAGCTGCACGCCGTAAATCCTGTTTCTTAAGGACGGCATGGACATAAACCGGTTGCTCACCTCATAGAACTGCCCGGTACAGTAATAGGTCCACATATCGGTCAGGCCATGCTCCAGGAATTCTTCGATCTCATTGTTCCCCGGGATCGGTTTGTCGATCAGACCGTGCCGGTAGAACTCATAGCTTGAAAGAGCATCAAAGGTATGAAATCCGGAAAGCAGATCTCCCAGAGATTCCTTTGCCGCCCTGTAGCTCTCCAGGTGCTCCTCCCTTGGCTCATCGGAAATATGGAAATAGGTGTGCTCCGCGATCCCCCATTCCTTAAGCTTCTCAATAAGGCTTGGCAGAAAGCTGTGGAGGAAGTTTGTATATTCGCCCACCGCCGTGTATGCCAGCCGAAGATCTTTTCTTCTTTTCCAATCCACCGTTGCCACCACCTTGGGCGCATACTTAGCGCCCCACTGAGAGAACAGATGGGACATCTCAAAATATTCAATCCCGTATTTCCGGCACAGATCGATCCAGCGCTTCAGCCGGTCAAATCCAAAGATATACTGGCCGTCTTTTACTTCTACATCCACAAGCTGGGTCGTGGTCCGCTCCAGCCCCACAGCCGTATCCAGAGGGGAGGTAAACAGCGGCACCAGCATCATATTTCCGCCCCTCTTTACATACTCTGCAAAGAAATTTTCCAGGATCTGCCAGTGTTCCTCCGAGAACACCTCCACATGATAATAATCCGCCAGGCAGTCTGCATGCATCCATTCTGTATGCATGATCTCCTGCTTAGGAAGTGTCACCCCAACGACGTGAAGCTTCATCTTCGCAGAGCAGACGATTTCTCCTTCTTTCAGAAGCTGGATCTCAATCTCATAGTCGCCTGCCGGGATTTCTTCTGTCACTTCCACATCTACCCACAGGCTTCTCCACTGATGCGAGCAGACAATGACCTTATGATCCTCCGGGAGATCCCTGAGAAGATCCGGATACATCCCCGGTGTTGTCTTCAGATAGTTATCATCCACGATCACGTTGGTGGCCCGTCCCACCGGCACCTGCTCCACGGTCCGCACCCGTACCCACTTTTCAAGCTCGGATACCACGCGCACCTCAAGCCGCTCCCGCATAAAACAGTCCCCGGTATAGGCAGCCTGGAAGGACACCGTCTCATCCCACAGGCGCTTAATACCAGGCATTCCGGCCTGTAGACCGGCGTTTCGTCCTGGAATACCTTCTCCAGGGAACTTAAAAGCTTCATTTCATAATTAATTTCTGTTTGTCTGCGCATCAAAATACCCTCTCCTTTTCATACCACATATTTTACTTTATGCCGCTCATAGTCATTCCTTTGATAAATTGTTTCTGAAACATAACAAAGATGATGATCATTGGCATCATGATCATAGTCGCTGCTGCCATCGTAGCAGACAGATCCGATGTCCTCTGGCTGTTAAAGATTACAAGGCCAAGAGGCATGGTCATTTTTTCCATATCATTCAGCATCAGCAGCGGATTCAGATAGTCATTCCACTGCATCATGCGGTAAAGATTCCAATGGAACCTATAGCCGGACGGATATTCGGCAGAACCACACTCCAGTAGATACGAAAAGGCCCTGCCCCGTCCAATCTTTGCCGCCTCACAGATACTATCCGGCACATCGGATATGAACTGTCTGGCCAGATAAACGGAAAATCCTGTCACCAGCCCGGCACGATCAAAGCCCAGACAGTATTGAAAAGGCCCAGCTTCTGGATCATCAGATATCTTGGAATCATCGTCACCTGAGGCGGAACCATCATAGTCGCCAGAAGCAGGATAAACAATGGCTTTTTCGCCTTAAACTCATATTTTGCAAACACGTACCCCATCAGCGTGCTGGTCAGGATCACCGCCGCCGTTACACAGAAAGTAATGAACAGACTGTTGAGCAACCATTGTCCGATCGGTG
>ENA-OPZM01000481-OPZM01000481.1-human-gut-metagenome-genome-assembly--contig:-NODE-481-length-17220-cov-2.306792_pt1 | contig 17220 bp, 24 predicted proteins | sample MGYA00242478_ERZ504493 | MGnify/ENA primary metagenome ERZ504493 (study PRJEB26092, sample SAMD00036227) | human gut metagenome | host: Homo sapiens | study: EMG produced TPA metagenomics assembly of...
TGGAAAAATTGATCATATCATTCTGAAAACAGGAGACATCAACTTCAACAGAAGATCCAGAAAGCATAGTGATAACAGCAGTTTTCAATCCGTCAAAATCCATATTGATGAGCGGGACAATCGCGTCATACGTGCTGTGCGGGACCAGTAGCTCTGATATTTATTCCAGCGAAGGACTTCGACAACAGCTTTTGGATTATAAACCTGACAGTTCTCCAGCAGATAACCATCATACCACCGTTTGACCTTCTCAAAATCCCGATGATATTGATCACAAAGCGTTTTTTACTTCTTCTTCTGTAAAACCAATATATTTCGCAAAACCGCGTGCGTCCAACATCGTAAACTCATTAAAATTATTCAGTGCTGATTGTGTCTGCACTTTTTTTTATTGGGAGAATACCAGTCAGATACGCAAGCGCAATATATCTGGTTGGCAGCGTTCCCTTGAATAGACCGCGCAAAAAATTAATATAAGAATCCTGAATTTTTGTGTCCGCTGATGCATCACGAATCAGGACATCCCATTCATCAATAATAATAACAAATCGTTTTTGCGTAGCATCATTAATCAAAGACAGCGCTTCGGGAAGAGATGTGATATTTTCGGGCAATTCAGCTGAATATAGCTCCTCAGCTCTTGAAGCGTATTCTGTGTAATAAAATCCACAAGATTTTCCGGCCCGCCAGCAGGTTCCATACACCATTGCACATCAAAATGAATGACATCATATTTGTTTAAATGCTTTTCCCAATCCGGTGTCTGACTGATTTTCAAAGATGAAAACATATCTCTGGAGTCACATCCTCTGCTGTAATAAGCCGTCAGCATATCCGCCGTAATCGATTTTCCAAACCTGCGCGGACGACTGTTGCAGATAAATGCATCCGTAGATTCCAGAACGCTGTTCGTATATTCAATTAATCCGGATTTATCAACGTAGATCTGGGCATTCAAAGCACTCTGAAACGCACTCTGATCCGGATTCACAAATAATCCCATATGGCTGCAAACTTCCTTTCTTTCATAATGCAATACGTGTTAGATATATTTTATTATAGCGTGTATAATAACGGATGTCGATGACATTTTGTGATCATCTTTCACCCGCAACCAACAATTTCTCCCCCTTTTCCCTCAACTTATTGTATAATAAACATATTAGAGTTTTTTACACCAAACTCACAACGCATGCCAGCTCACTTGCCAATACGCGGACGCTGAAGATTGTGGATGTACAGCTTGCCTGGCTGATTCTCCGGGCGCTCTACTATTATTATAAAAAACAGTATGAGGAAAATGAGGACAAATCCGTTCTTGAGGAATATATCTTTTGCATTTTCAAGGTCGTCACCGTCGGCTATAACGTGATCCAGGGTTCCGACAAGGGACGCGCGACGAACAAACTGAATGACATCTACCGCAGTGTATCCATTGAAGCTGCAGAAACCGCAAAAACTTTATGCAGAACCCGGAACTCTTTGCCTGTCTTTCTAAAGAACGTAAGGAAAATCTGCTGGGAACACTGCTGTTCCGCCCTTCCATTTACGAGCGTCTTTATTATGAGGAAGAAATGGTCCGCAAGCAGATCGTCTGTTATGAAGAATTTCTGCAGATCGTCCGCAATCCGCAGATCCGTGCCGCAGCGCCGGAGATTGATTTTGAATTTGAAGAGTTTTCCGCAAACTCCTACATCTCCCTTGTCGATGAATATTTATACTGGAACAAAGTACCCGGGGACATTCTGCTCCGCCTGAAAAAAGCCGCCGAAGACGCCCTCGCCTATGCCAGAGAAAACAAAAATTTCCGCCAGAACGAAGAAACCCTGCTTGGAACACCACACACAATCCAGGGCTATCTCGGCGAAATTTCGATTTCCGAGATGCTGGACACCTACGTCAACTGGCTGAACGGCGCCGATCCGACGCAGTATGACTGGATGAACGTGGAAAACAACCTGCTCCCGGTGCTCTACACCTTCTGGCTCTGCGAAGCCCGCCCGGAATGGACCGACACCTGCCGCTTATTTTTGCTCGAAGGCCAGCGCAAATCATTCGAATACATCAAAAATTCCCGCGACAAGGGCGCTTACGAATGCTGCAGCGTTTCACAAGCTACATCATGAACTCCTACATCGAGCTCGACGGCGGCATTCCGTTCCGCCATTATTATGAAAAGTTTGCGCGTTCCCTTTTCAATGAGGAATTTGACCTGATCCGACTGCCTCGATGCGGCAACCGATTCCGTCGGACGCGCCTACAGCTCCAGCAAAAATTTTGCCGATATGCTCGCCGATCTCCGCTGCAACGCAGGCCGTATGTTCAACCCGGATCTCGTACAGCTCTTTGTTTCCAAGATTTCCTGCCGTCTTCTCACCAGCAGAATAATACGCTTATACGAATCACGTGATTGCTGTACCTGTCTGCATGGCCTAATCAGAAACATAGCGCATGGTGCAAACACATCTTAATGCTGGTGTTCACTTTATTAATCTTCATGTGAACATTTTTTCGAAAATTATTTTTTATTATTTTACGTTCACTATAGTTCACTTTATCATCGAACATTTTGTTAACACAAGCAAAAGAAAACTGTTTACATTTTGAAAAAAAATATACTAAAATAAGAAACAGGCAAATCTCCGCCGGGCGAAAAAACGGCGGAGATTTTCTGGGAAAAAGGGCAAAAAAGCAGAAAATAAATTCTGCAGATCAGCCCGGAAAACATGAAAATACATTTTGTATTATTTTACAGGGAGGAACTCATACTATGAAAGAAATCATCCAGGGCTTCTACCAGAAGAAACATTTCTGGACCCGCCTGATTCTGGTCATCGCTGCCGTCATCCTGATGGGCTTTGCGCTCTCATGGCTGCTTCTCGTCGATCTCGGCACCGATCCGTGTACCTTGTTAAACCAGACCATCTCCACCCGCCTCGGCATCAGCATCGGAAACTGGCAGGCGCTCTTCAATACCGTCCTGCTCATCTTCGTTATCATTTTCGGCGGCAGAAACTTAGGCTTCGGAACCCTCGCAAACATGTTTCTCGTGGGATATTCCATCGACTTTTTCTCCTGGATCTGGGCGAAAGTCCTTCCGGCAGACCTCTTCACCTCGATGGGTGTGCGAATCGCCGTGCTGATCCCGGCGCTGATCCTGTTTATCCTTGCCGCATCCTTCTATATGGATGTTGATATGGGAACTGCACCATACGACGCAGTATCCTTCATTATCTCCACCCACCTGCCGAACGTTTCGTTCCGTGTGATCCGCATCGTCTACGACTTCGTTGTCACCGCGATCGCCGTTCTGCTCGGCGGAAAACTCGGCATTGTCACCGTGCTGATGGTTATTACCCTCGGTCCGGTCATTGAATGGCTGGGAAATATCATGAAACAGCATCTGAATATTTTTGATGACTGAAATCATTGCTTTTCCGCGCTTTCTATACTACAATAGAACTACCAGATGATCTTTTTTCTAAAAGAAAAGCCTGCCTCCGGGACTCACATCTCTGTGGCAGGCTTTTCTTCCCTAAAAATAGCCGAAAAAAGACTCAAAAAGCAGAAAATCATTTATATTAAGGAGGTTTTTCCTATGAGCAACACCCCAAACCCTGTTTACGAAAAACTGATGAAATGCTACGAGAGCTTCCGCTCCCAGATCGATTTCCAGCCGGAAGTCGCACTGATTCTCGGTTCCGGCCTCGGTGATTTTGCGAATGATATCCGCGTTACCGCAACCCTCGATTACCACGATATCGAAGGCTTCCCGGTTTCCACTGTTCCGGGCCACGCGGGCCGTTTTATCTTCGGCTACGTCGGCGATGTGGCGGTTGTCTGCATGCAGGGCCGCGTTCATTATTATGAAGGCTATCCGATGACCGACGTCGTTCTCCCGACCCGCCTCATGAAGCTGATGGGCGCAAAAGCACTGTTCTTAACCAACGCCGCCGGCGGCATCAAACAGGGCACAAAACCAGGCTCTCTGATGCTGTTAAATGGCCAGATCGCCTGCTTCGTTCCATCTCCGCTTATCGGACCGAACATCGACGAGCTCGGCACCCGTTTCCCGGATATGAGCCAGATCTACGACCTTGAATTCCAGAAAATCGCACGGAAAGCCGCAGCCAGCCTTGATATCGACCTGATGGAAGGCGTTTATCTGCAGCTCACCGGCCCGCAGTACGAGTCCCCGCAGGAAATCGCCATGTGCCGCACCCTCGGCGCAGACGCGGTCGGCATGAGCACCGCCTGCGAAGCCATCGCTGCACGCCATATGGCATGCGCGTCATCGGTATTTCCTGCATTACCAATCTTGCCGCCGGCATCTCCCCGCAGCCTCTGTGCCATGCGGAAGTTCAGGAGGCAGCTGACATGGTTGCACCGCAGTTCAAAAACTCGTTGCCGCAACGATTCAGGCATCGCAAAGACACTGTAAACAGCACGTAAAATAAAGGAGAGATCTTTTTTGAATACACGTTTTTACAACGCCAAAATTCTCGTACTCGACGCTGAAAACCATTTTTCCATCGCCGAAGACGAACTTCATGTCACCGGCGACACCATCACCTATATCGGACCTGGTAGAAAAGCAGATCCAGATGCCGCAGAGACCCCTGTCTTCGACCGCGAAATTGACGCCCGCGGCAATCTTCTGATCCCGGGCTTTAAAAACGCACACACGCACACCCCGATGACCTTCCTCCGCTCCTACGCGGACGATCTCCCGCTCCACGAATGGCTCGAGCGCCAGGTCTTCCCGAACGAGGCAAAGCTCGCCGGGGACGACGTTACTGGCTCAATATCCTCGGCATCATGGAATATCTGACGAGCGGCATCACCTCCAATTTCGACATGTACATCCAGCAGAAAAACAGCATCGCTGCCACGGTCGACACCGGATTCCGCACCGTTCTTACCAGCGGTCTCAACAACTTCGTCGACAGCCCGGAAATTCTCGAAGAGATGTATAACTATGTCAACAAACTCTCCGACCACACCTCGTATCTGCTCGGTTTCCACGCCGAATATACGACCGGCGGCCCGCTTCTTGAATCCGTTGCCAAACTCGCCGAAAAATACCATTCCCCTGTCTGGACACACAACGCCGAAACAAAAAGTGAAGTCGAGGGCTGTAAAGAGCGCTGGGGACTCACCCCGACACAGCTGATGGAACGCTTAGGCATGTTCCAGTACGGAGGCGGCGGCTACCACTGCATCTGGATGGAGGACCGCGATTTTGAGATCTTCCGTGACCGGAAACTGACGGCCGTTACCAATCCCTCCTCAAACCTGAAGCTCGCCTCCGGCATCTGCCCGCTGAAGCGTTTTTACGATAACGGCATCAACCTCGCCATCGGCACTGACGGGCCGGCCAGTAACAACTGCCTCGATATGTTCCGCGAAATGTTCCTGACCACCGGCCTTTCCAAAGTCCGCGAGATGGATGCCGCAGGAATCCCGGCCGACGCCATTCTCTACATGGCAACCGCAGGCGGCGCGCACGCCATGCAGCTTACTGACTGCGACCGTCTCGCTGCCGGCAAAAAGGCCGATCTCGTCATGATTGACCTCCATCAGCCGAACATGCAGCCGGAGAATAATCTGCTCAAAAACCTCGTTTACAGCGGCAGCAAACAGAACGTAAAGCTTACCATGGTAAACGGTCAAATCCTCTACGAAAACGGCGAATTCCATATCGGCTTTGACCCGGAAGAAATTTATGCAAAATCCAACGCCATTATCCGAAGAATTTCCGGCTCGCATGCAGATAATTAGTGGATTTCACGCAGTTTTTCCTTTGCTTGACATACTTTTTTCTTTTATATTATAATGTAGCCATACACGCAAAAACGCTGTACCTCTTGAAAGGAGAATACTATTATGAAAAAGAAAGTAGTTAGCTTACTGCTTGCAGCCGCCATGACAACTGCTGCACTCGCAGGATGCGGTTCCTCCAACGGCTCCTCTTCCTCCGACGCATCCACAGGCGCCGATTCCACCAGCGCAACTTCCGCTTCTGCTTCCACAGATGGAGAAAAAAAAAAAGACGCCGCAGGTGAGAAAATTGCATGATCACAGACTCCGGAGATATCACCGACGAATCCTTCAACCAGATCACCTGGGAAACTGTATGCGCCTACGGCGATGCAAACGGCGTAGAGTACGAGTACTACAAACCGGCAGAGGATACCGATGAAGAGCGTATCAACTCCATCGATCTTGCTGTTTCCGAGGGTGCTACCGTTGTTGTAATGCCAGGTTACCTGTTCGGACCTGCCATCGCTGAAGAGCAGGACACCTATCCGGATGTAACCTTCATCGCAGTCGATGTTACCGAAGGTGATATTGTAAAAAACGGCAAAGCTGTTGATCTCGGAAAGAACGTGTACATCTGCTCCTTCGAAGAAGAGCAGGCCGGCTACCTGGCTGGATACGCTGCAGTAAAAGACGGCTACACAAGTCTTGGTTTCCTCGGCGGTATCGCTGTTCCGGCCGTTATCCGTTTCGGTTACGGTTATGTACAGGGTATCAACGCTGCTGCTGAAGAAGACGGCGTAGATGTAAACGTAAAATATTACTATGGCGGCCAGTTCTACGGCGATGACTCCATCACCGCCCGTATGGAGGGCTGGTATGCAGACGGAACACAGGTTGTATTCGCCTGCGGCGGCGGTATCTGGACATCTGCTCTGGATGCAGCTGAGACACACGACGGAAAAGTTATTGGTGTAGACGTTGACCAGCGTTCCAAAATCGGCGAGCGCTGCCTGACTTCCGCTATGAAAGGTCTTCCAAGCGCCATCAACAACGCTCTGGATTCCTACTTCAGCGGAAACTTCTCTGAACTTGGCGGAACTGCTCAGCAGCTTGGACTGAAAGACGGAGATTACATCGGCCTTCCTACCGATTCCGAATCCTGGGGATTCACAACCTTCACACAGGATCAGTATGAAACTGTACTGGCTGGTATCCGCGATGGTTCCATCGAAATCTCCAGCGATACAGAAAATCAGCCGGAAGTAGGTTCTCACGTAACCGTTGATTACATCAGCTAATGTGCATACTGTTTCTGTAACAATATGCCTTTTGGGGAAGAGAATATTATTTCTCTTCCCCTTTTTTTCTGTCACACAAAATGCTATACTAGACATAATGAAAGCCCGCAGTTCTGCCTGTTTTCCATCCTTCGGCAGTCCTGCAAAACCACGCTTGAAAGGGAATATGTATATGGAAAATGAGTACATTATTGAGATGTTGAACATCACCAAAGAATTCCCGGGTATCAAGGCGAACGACAACATTACGTTACAGCTCAAAAAAGGAGAAATCCATGCTCTGCTTGGAGAAAACGGTGCAGGAAAATCAACCTGATGAGTATTCTTTTTGGTCTGTATCAGCCTACCTCCGGAATCATCAAGAAGAATGGGCAGGAAGTCCATATCAACACGCCGAACGACGCCAACGATCTCAACATCGGTATGGTGCACCAGCACTTTAAGCTGGTCGAATGTTTCTCGGTTCTCGACAACATCATCCTCGGCGTAGAGCCGACCAAAGGCCTTCCTCGAGAAAAAGAATGCCCGTGCAAAAGTCATGGAACTGAGCGAGAAATACGGTCTGATGGTCGATCCGGACGCTCTGATCTCGGATATCACCGTCGGCATGCAGCAGCGTACCGAAATTCTGAAAATGCTCTACCGTGACAACGAAGTCCTGATCTTCGACGAGCCGACCGCGGTTCTGACGCCGCAGGAAATCGACGAGCTGATGAAGATCATGAAGAACCTCGCAAAAGAAGGAAAATCCATCCTCTTCATCACCCATAAACTCAACGAGATCATGGAAGTTGCCGACCGCTGTACGATTCTCCGCAAAGGAAAATACATCGGAACCGTCAACATCAGCGAAACTTCCAAAGAAGAGCTCTCCCGCATGATGGTCGGAAGAAACGTCAGCTTCTCCGTCAACAAAAAGCCGTCAAAACCGGGCGACACCGTTCTGAAAGTAGAGCACATGACCGTACCGAGCAAGGTGCACGGAAACAACGCCGTCAAAGATGTTTCCTTTAATGTAAGAAAAGGCGAGATTGTCTGCATCGCAGGTATCGATGGAAACGGCCAGTCCGAGTTCGTTCAGGGCCTCACGGGACTGGAAAAAGTATCCGGCGGTAAAATTCTGTTCAACGGACAGGACATCACGAAAGCTTCCATCCGCGACCGCTCCAAGATGGGCATGAGCCACATCCCGGAGGACCGCCATAAACACGGCCTCGTGCTGGATTACTCCATCGAGCAGAACATGGTGCTGCAGCGTTACTGGCAGCCGGAATTTGAATCCTTCGGCTTTATCAAATCAAAAGCCGTGCGCGAATATGCCGAGCGCCTGATCGAGCAGTACGATGTCCGCAGCGGCCAGGGTCCTGTGACCATCACCCGCAGCATGTCCGGCGGAAACCAGCAGAAAGCGATCATCGCGCGTGAGATCGACAAAGATCCTGATCTTCTCGTTGCGGTACAGCCTACCCGTGGTCTTGATGTCGGAGCCATCGAATACATTCACAGCCAGCTCGTTGCACAGCGCGACAAGGGAAAAGCCGTTCTTCTGGTTTCTCTGGAACTGGATGAGGTTATGGATGTTTCCGACCGTATTCTTGTTATGTACGAAGGAGAGCTGGTCGGCCAGCTGGATCCGAAAACCGTTTCTGTCGAAGAACTCGGTCTCTACATGGCAGGTGCAAAACGGGATCCGGTTCCCGAAGAAGTATAAAAGAGAGGTAAGAAAAGCATGAACGAAAAAACGAAAAACGCTCTTCTGTCCATTGTCGCTTCTCTTGTATGTATTGTGATCGGTCTTCTTGTGGGATTTATCATTTTATACTGCATCAACGCGGAGAACGCAGTGGATGGATTTACACGAATCATCAAAGGCGGCTTTTACTTAAAGCCGAAAGGAATCGGAAGTGAAATCGCTCAGTCCGCTCCCCTGATTATGACCGGACTTTCGGTTGCATTTGCTTTTAAAACAGGTCTGTTCAACATCGGTGCTGCCGGACAGTACACCATCGGTGTCTTCGGCGCCCTGTATTTTGCCATCATCCTCCACATGCCATGGTATGTATGCCTTCTGGCTGCTATGGTCTGCGGAGCCATCTGGGGAGCAGTTCCTGGTATCTTCAAAGCATACTTCAACGTAAATGAAGTTATTACTTCCATCATGTTCAACTGGATTGGTCTTTATCTTGTCAATGAGCTGATGTACAACACCATCCCGGACATGTATGATCAGAAGACCACACGTACTTACAAATTAAGCTCCGCTTCTCCGAAATCCCTGATTCCGGACTGCGGCATGAACTCCATTTTCCGTACCAGTTCCACAACGATTGCGATTTTCATTGCGATTGCCATTGCGGTCATCATCTACATCGTTCTGAACAAAACAACCTTCGGCTATGAGCTGAAAGCCTGCGGATTCAATAAGGATGCTGCCAAATACGCCGGCATCAACGAGAAGAGAAACGTTGTTCTCTCCATGACCATCGCAGGTGCGCTTGCCGGAATCGGTGCAGGCTCTACTTCCTCTCCGGTGCATCCGAGTGGAACCCGCAGGTATCGACAGCACTCCCGGCCATCGGATTTAATGGTATCCCGGTTGCGCTTCTTGCACTTAGCAACCCGATCGGCGTTATCTCCGCTGCTCTCTTCGTTGCTCATATTTCGGTCGGCGGTGCTTACCTGCCTACGAAATATTATCAGCCGGAGATCGCGGACCTGATCGTTGCCGTTATCATTTACCTTTGCGCATTCGTTACCCTGTTCAAGGGCATCGTTGCAAACCTGTTCAAGAGCAAAAAAGAGCAGAAAGCAAATGCCAATGCAGACAACGGAAAGGAGGAGAAGAAATAATGTTCCTTTTAATTAAATTTACCTTACTGTACGCCGTTGTTCTGATGCTCGTTGCGATGGGCGGTATGTTCTCCGAGCGAAGCGGTGTCATCAACATCGCGCTGGAAGGAATCATGGCGATCGGCGGCCTTGCCGGTGTCTTCGTCCTGGTTCTGTTCCCGGACCTCCCGGCTCCTGCACTTGTGGCACTTTCCATTCTGGCGAGCGCCGTATCCGGTATGATCTACTCTCTGCTGCTTGGCTTCTCCGCCATCACACTGAAAGCAGACCAGACGATCGGCGGAACCGCGCTGAACATGCTGGCTACTGCCATTGCCATCGTCCTAGTAAAAGCATTCAACAACGGCTCGGATGCCGGAAACGGTGCAGCTTCCGCAAAGCTGAACTACACCAACGCCGCTTTCATTTACAAGATCGGACCATTTACCGTGAACATCTTCCTGTTCATCGGCATCATCCTTCTGATCTGCAGCTACGTGTTCCTCTTCAAAACGAAATGGGGACTGCGCCTGCGTGCCTGCGGTGAGCATCCACAGGCAGCCGACTCTGTTGGTATCAACGTATACCAGTGGAGATACACCGGTGTTATCATCTCCGGTGCACTCGGCGGTATCGGCGGATTTGCCTACATCGTTCCGTCCGTTACCACCTGGAACTTCGAAGTCGGCGTAGCCGGTGCCGGATTCCTTGCCCTCGCTGTTATGATCTTCGGTCAGTGGAAACCGTTCCACATTGCCGGAGCAGCCGTATTCTTTGCGGTATTCCGTTCCCTGGCAAACATTGCGGACTCCACCGTCCTCTCCCATCTGGGACTGTCCAAGAACATTTACAACATGATGCCGTTTATCGCATCCATGATTATTCTCGCCTTCACATCCAAGAATTCCCAGGCTCCGAAAGCCGAAGGTATTCCATACGATAAGGGCGCAAGATAATATGTAACTATTCAGAGCCATGTGAAATGGAAGAAAAAATTGCGAATCATGCTTGCATGAATGAGCGGTTTTTTCTGGAATTTCATATGGCGAGCAGCCACATCGAGATGCAGCGCAGCGGAATCGAGATGTGGCTCTGAATAGTTACAATTTTTAAAGGCAGAGCCGTTAAATCCGAACTGTGTTTTTTCGGCTCTGCCTTTTCTCTATCATTCTGATTTATTTTTCATCAAAGAAAGGAAAAAATTATGCTGAACACCAAATTATTTGACCACACTATTTTAAAAGCAGACGCAACCGAAGCACAGGTTGCAAAGATCTGCGACGAGGCACTTGCACATGATTTTGCTTCTGTCTGCGTCAACCAGTACTACACCAAATTCGTTGCTGAAAAGCTCAAAGGATCTGACGTCAAAGTCTGCACCGTTGTCGGCTTCCCTCTGGGCATGTCCGATACCCGTGTAAAAGCGTTTGAGACCCGTGCAGCCATCGAAGACGGTGCACAGGAGGTTGATATGGTCATCAACGTCGGAGCCCTCAAAGACGGCAAATACGACTTCGTACGCTCCGATATCCAGACCTTAAAAGAAGTATGCGGCAAGGACATCGTTCTGAAAGTCATCATCGAGACCTGCCTTTTAACCGATGAAGAGAAAGTAAAAGCGTGCGAGCTCGCAAAAGAAGCCGGCGCTGACTTCGTAAAAACCTCCACCGGATTTTCTACCGGCGGTGCAAAAGCGGCTGATGTTGCCCTGATGAGAAAGACCGTAGGCCCGGATATGGGCGTAAAAGCTTCCGGCGGAATCCACAACGCAGACGAGGCACAGGCTATGGTAGATGCCGGCGCAAGCCGTCTCGGAACAAGCGCAACACTGGCTATCATCGGATAAAAAGGAGTTTCTTATGGATACGATACTGATAGGAATTGCCGGAGGAACCGGCAGCGGAAAAACGACACTGGCAGATAAGCTGGTAGAAAGTTTTGGACGCGATGAAGTGAGCATTCTGCGCCATGACAACTATTACAAACGCCATGACGATATTCCTTTTGAGGAGCGTGCCAAATTAAATTACGATCATCCGATGCCTTTGATACCGACCTGTTATGCCAGCACATTCTCGAGCTGAAAGCCGGAAAGTCCATCGAGATGCCGGTTTACGATTATGCCATGCAGAACCGCTCGGATAAAACGATTCTGGTCCATCCTGCCCCGGTTATCGTGCTCGAGGGCATTCTCCTCTTCGTTGAGAAGGATCTCTGCGATCTGATGGACATCAAAGTCTTTGTCGATACCGATGCGGACGTGCGGATTCTCCGCCGGATCCTGCGCGATGTAAAAGAGCGCGGCCGTTCCCTGGACAGCGTTGTAACGCAGTACCTGACGACCGTAAAACCGATGCACGAGCAGTTCGTAGAGCCGAGCAAGCGCCGTGCCGACGTGATCATCCCGGAGCGGACAGAACACCGTTGCTCTTGAAATGCTGATCGAGCGGGTGCGTAAGCATCTGAATCTGGTGCAGAACCAGTAAACATCCGTTTATCGTTATAAAAATCTGCAAAAAAAGAACGAGGACTGAATTTTCTCTTTTTCCGTCCTCGCTCTTTTTATTTTTCCCTTACAGATGTTCCAGCATTCCCTGCAGCCAGATCTGCCTTTGAAACGTCTTCCCACTTCCGGTACTCCAAATAAATCCTTTTCGTTGATACAGATGTCTATCGGCACATCGTTGCAGACGAGGCCGAGCTCATACACCCGCTCGCCCGTTACCGCGTTCTTCGTTGTATTCATCTCCGTAATTTCACCCATCACGCTGTACTGGTCACATTCGAGACCGCTCGGCATAAAAAAGCTATCTACAATAGAAAAGACATCTTCCTTCGTCAGACGCTGGGAAATCATGGCATATGTGTCAATATCATCCATTGTGAGACTTTCCATCGCATCCTCATCCCCGTTTCTGGCAGCCGAGATCAGTGAATTCTTCTGCTGCGTGCTGCGGCGCTCCTTCTCGACCTGTTCCGGGTCTTTCTGGATCGGAAGCAGAATTGTTCCTTCCGCTGCAAGACCGGAGACAGAAAGCGGGAGCGGAAGCGGCTGCAGCGCATTTTTCTGTTTCATCTCAAGATATTCCGCTGCATGCGTCAGATAAAAGATCATCGTGATGCCAAGCCGCATATCGTCGCAGGCGCCTGCAAACGATTCCTTATCGACGTGGCGCTCCACCGATACCTCCTCGTAGGAACTGATCTGCCCGCCCTCGAAATAGGGATAATAATATTCCATCTGGAAACGGTTGTTCTCATCAATTTCCCCACAGACCGTGATACCACAGTCATATGCATATTCTTTCGAAAATTCAGCAAAAAGGTGGTGTTCTTCTGTTTCCACAATCTTTTTACGGTCGTAGTTTTCTACTACATCACGAAGAATCTCCTGGAGTTCCTTCGTCGTCTTGATCTTTGAAAATCCAATGGTTTTCAGGTAAGCGTGCATAAGAACACCTCCTCTCATTCCTTTGTATTTCTTATGCGATTAGTGTTTCGGAACCAGTTTCTCTTTTCCGCCCATGTACATACGAAGAACTTTCGGAATGCTTACGGTTCCATCTGCATTCAGGTTGTTCTCCAGGAATGCGATCAGCATACGCGGCGGAGCAACTACGGTGTTGTTCAGGGTATGTGCCAGGTATTTCTTTCCGTCCTCGCCGTTGACACGGATTTTCAGACGTCTTGCCTGTGCATCACCAAGGTTGGAGCAGCTTCCTACCTCGAAGTATTTCTTCTGACGCGGAGACCATGCCTCAACATCGACAGATTTTACTTTCAGTCAGCCAGGTCACCGGAGCAGCACTCCAGAGTACGAACCGGGATATCCATGGAACGGAACAGGTCTACGGTGTTCTTCCACAGTTTGTCATACCACATCATGCTGTCTTCCGGTTTGCAGACAACAACCATCTCCTGTTTCTCGACTGATGGATACGATAAACACCACGCTCCTCGATGCCGTGTGCTCCTTTTTCTTTACGGAAGCACGGAGAGTAGCTGGTCAGGGTCAGAGGCAGTTTCTCCTCCGGATGATGCTGTCGATGAATTTACCGATCATGGAGTGCTCGCTGGTTCCGATCAGGTACAGATCCTCGCCCTCGATTTTGTACATCATGGACTCCATCTCAGCGAAGCTCATAACACCGTTTACGACGTTGCCGTGGATCATGAAAGGCGGTACGCAGTAGGTAAATCCGCGGTCGATCATGAAATCTCTTGCATAAGAAAGGATGGCAGAGTGGAGGCGTGCAATGTCGCCCATCAGATAATAGAATCCGTTTCCTGCAACTTCTCTTGCTGCGTCCAGATCGATTCCGTCGAAGGACTCCATAATGTCGGTGTGATACGGGATTTCAAAATCCGGTACAACCGGCTCGCCGAAGCGCTCTGCTTCTACGTTCTCGCTGTCATCTTTTCCGATCGGTACGGAAGGATCGATGATGTTCGGGATCACCATCATGATCTTCTTGATTTCTTCTTCTACTTCTTTTTCTCTTGCAGAAAGAGCCTCGATGCGGGAACCGTCAACAGCTACCTGTTTCTTTACTTCCTCAGCCTCTTCTCTCTTGCCCTGGCCCATCAGTGCGCCGATCTGTTTGGAGATTTTGTTTCTTTTTGCACGAAGTGCTTCTACTTCCTGTTTGATGTCACGGTTTTCTTTGTCCAGCTCGATGACTTTATCAACAGCTCCAGTTTCTGATCCTGGAATTTATTTCGGATATTCTGTTTTACAACTTCCGGGTTTTCTCTTAAAAACTTAATGTCTAACATAATTTCCTCCTAGTAGATCTTATCCCTCATTTTGGCGGGATTCTTTTTGTTCTTTCCAGCCCGGAACCACTGCCGTTTTTCCAGCATTTATGCGGGTTTGGCGCGTTCCAGTACCATCATATAACAGTATATGCATTTTTTCAAGCGTTCTTTCATGCTGTTTTTCTGCGGTCCGCTTTTACATCAGATCGATCGAATTCATCGTAATTGCCTGGCGCAGCGCGTCGATTTCCTCGGTGCTCAGCATGATATAGGACTCGCCTTTTACGATCTCTTTCAGATATAAAAGCAGTTGTCACGGCTGTGGATTGCATTCAGGATAAAACCTGTGTTTTCTTTGTCGAGCATTGCCAGCGCAAAACTCATCTTTCCGCCCACATCGTCAAACGCATCATATTTTACGATTCCGTATTTGTTCAGCGTCATGCCCTGGATCTTTTTCAGATCCGCAAGATTCTTTTTCGTCAGTTCATTCTGCTTGTTCAGTTTGTCAATTTCCTTGAACCGCTGATGAAACAGCTTTTCAAGTGACTGGGCGTCTTTTCCCTTCATAAAGCTTCTGTACTTCTGGTTCAGTCTGCTCAGACGCAGCGACATGCTGACCGTCATAATCATCATCACGATAATCAGTACAATCAGAAAGAAGTACAACAACGCCAAGGTCAAATTCCTACCTTAACTAAATAAATCGCTCATTATTCTACCTCTTACTGTATTGATTCAAACAGATCCATGATTCTCTCGAGCTCTTCCTGGGAATAATACTCGATCTCGATCTTTCCTTTGTGCTTTGCCCCGCGGTGAATGGAAACCTTCGTACCAATGATGCTCTTGATTTTTTCTTCCAGACCTTCGTAGATAGCTTCCTCTTCCAGATTGACTTCTTTTCTTTCTTCACCTTCGGATTCAGGATCTCTTTAACCAGGCGCTCGGTCTCACGGACACTGAGCTTTTCATCGAAGATTTTCATTGCCGTATTGTACTGGAGCTCTTTATTCTCCAGCGCCAGCAGCGTACGCACATGACCGGTTGTCAGCATTTCATCGACAACCATCTGCTGTACCCTGTCGTCCAGTTTCAGGAGACGCATCGAGTTTGTAACCGCCGTTCTGCTCTTGGAAACGCGCTCTGCGATTTCATCCTGGCGGAGATGGAACTCTTCCATCAGGCGTTTGTATGCGTGTGCCTCCTCAATCGGGTTCAGGGATTCTCTCTGAATATTTTCAATCAGGGAAATCTCGACAACTTCCTGCTCGGTAAAATCTTTGATGATGACCGGTACTTCTTTGATTCCGGCAAGCTTTGCAGCCCTCCATCTCCGTTCCCTGCGATGATCTCATAATAATCATCTTTTTTCTGCACCAAAATCGGCTGCAGAACTCCGAACTGTTTGATGGATTCCGAAGTTCGATCAGGCCGTCCTCGTCAAAGGATTTTCGCGGCTGTTCGCGGTTCGGTTCAATTTCGGAGATTTTCAGTTTCATCTCGACTGGTTTTTCGACAACTTTTTCAACAACCTTCTCGACTACTTTGACCTCCGGTTTTGCCGGTTTCTCTTTTGCTTCTGCTTTGGCCGAATGTCCCGGTGAAATCAGGGAATCCAGGCCCTTGCCTAAGCCTCCTCTTCTCGCTGCCATTACTCTTCATCCCCCCTGTGAATCACTTCGTCTGCCAGGAGACGGTAGCTCTCTGCACCGGTGGACCGCTTGTCGTAATAGTTGATCGGCATACCGTAGCTCGGTGCTCCGCAAGGCGGACATTTCTCGGAATAATGGTTTTGTAGATATTCTGATCCAGGCTGTCTTTTACGTTTTCTACTACCTGCAGAGAAAGATTCGTTCTCGCATCGTACATGGTAAAGACAACGCCTTCCATCTCCAGTTCCGGATTCAGACGCTCCTGCACCAGCTCAATCGTGTGCATAAGCTGGGATAAGCCTCCAGTGCGTAATACTCACACTGAATCGGCACCAGAACGGTGTCCGCGGTGGTCATCGCGTTGATTGTCAGCATATTTAAGGATGGCGGACAGTCAATAATAATGAAGTCGTACTGATCGCGGACCTGATCAATTGCGTTTTTCAGGATGAATTCTTTGTCTTCCACCCCGATCAGCTCGATCTCCGCTCCGGCCAGATTGACATTGGAAGGGATAAGGGAAAGATTGTCAAAATTCAGAGGAATGATGCAGTCCTCCAGTTTTGACTCTCCAAGAAGCAGCTCATAGATGGTATTTTCCACTTCATTTTTCTCTACTCCCATTCCGCTGGTGGTATTTCCCTGCGGGTCCATATCAATGGTCAGAACTTTTTGTCCCATTTCTCCTAAACAGGAAGAAAGGTTAATTGCGGTGGTAGATTTACCTACGCCGCCTTTCTGGTTTGCAATTGCAATTGTTCTTCCCAAATATGTATTGCCTCCTTTCATCTTTTTGTTTTCATTGCAGTTTTTTTCCTTTTACAGGAAATGACCTGCCGGCACTTCTTTCAAAAAATGATTCATGCGGCAGGTGTTTGGACATATAGATAGGAAAATCTCCTTTCTATGCCAGTCTA
>ENA-OPZM01000482-OPZM01000482.1-human-gut-metagenome-genome-assembly--contig:-NODE-482-length-17216-cov-1.912400_pt1 | contig 17216 bp, 17 predicted proteins | sample MGYA00242478_ERZ504493 | MGnify/ENA primary metagenome ERZ504493 (study PRJEB26092, sample SAMD00036227) | human gut metagenome | host: Homo sapiens | study: EMG produced TPA metagenomics assembly of...
ATGAAATCTCCATCGGCGGACAGCAGCCGGGCGAAAGAAGCCGCGCGCTGACAGGACGTGAGACAGAGATTCTGACGGTCAGAAAAGAAGGAAATGAAGAGAACGTCGAGTATTAAGTATTAGATAGAAATTGAAAAACGAAGAGGGAGGTGGAATCGTCTGCCTCCCTCTTTTGGTGACAGAATGGACGGCTTGGTGCGATGATCGCTGGAAATCTGCCGAACCTGCTTCATTTCCAGACCGGCGGACTGTATGGTGCTGCATCTTCGTGCACCGAAGGGAAAAGTGTCGGTTGAGGTGATGCTGAACCGTGCAAAATATTTTGACCGTACAGGAAAGGTCAACGATCACACGATTTATCTGAGCGGAAACCTCGGAAAAAATGCCCTGGAATTTGCCATGTGCCTGTCGGCAAAAGCAACGGGCGGCCGTGTGTATACCATGGGTCATACTCTGGTGATCGAAGAGGCAGAGAAGATTACCGAAAAGCTGGAGCGCGCGATGGCGCAGAGCAGAGAACACAAAATCATTCTCCTTCCGGCGCTGCCGAAGGCGTGGATCATGGAGAAGTGAAAGGCCTGCGGCTGGTTGGAAATGCATCGATTGCACTTGCGTGGGAGAATGGAAAACTGACACGGTGTGCGGTTACGGCGGATCAGGCGTATGAAGGGGAAGTTGTGTATGGAGAGATGCGTCAAGCGGTAAAACTGGAAAAAGGTGAGACAGTTATGCTGGATGCGGTATTGCAGCTGCTTGAATCATAAACATGAAGATAGAAAATGCCGGGCAGAGAAAAATCTGTCCGGCGTTTTCAGCATATGTAAAGACTATAAGACGATGGAGGAAAAAGAAGCTTCTTCTGCCAGCAGCAGGTGATAGTAATGCTCGGAATAGCGGCAGAGATAACCAGGCATTCCCCGATAAGAACTGGTTTCTAAAAATGCGGCTGCGACGCAGGTGCGGCATATCGGTTGCAAACGGCATTGACAGCATTGGGAACTTAGGGAAATCTTCTGTGCAGCGGCGGAAACTTTTCCCAGGCGGAAATAAATCCAAGATCAAAAACAGGGGCGGAGATTTCGGATAACATCACACAGGGGAAAAGAAAGCCCTGCCAGTTGATGAAGAAGGAGCAGTTTCCGGCAAGACAGGAGATATGACCATTGCCCCGTGGAAAAGACGGATTGTTGACGCGGTGGATGGATTCATGAACGTACTGCCGGAAAATATCGCTGGTCAGCTGCAGTTTCAGTGTCTGCAGGGCAAGCGCAGCGGCGTCTTCCGGGTTCAGGCGGACCTGAGCATCAAAAGGAAGGGAGCGTTCCCGGACGGCGGGCATCATATAGTGATCGGCATGAACGGGGACTCCAAGCTTTTCTCCGAGAACAAAGATTTTTGGAAAATCATGCGCGTTCTTTTTAGTGACGCTACAGCTGATTTTGACATCAACGTTTCGTTCGCGGAGCAGACGGATGGCGCGGACGGTCTGATCAAAGCCCTGGGGGTAATGGCAGAGACGGTTATAGGAAGCGGCATCGGCACCGTAGAGCGTGATGTTAATGCGGCGCGGCCTGTACTCAGCAAAAAAAATCAGCCCAGGATTCGCCCAGCAGGGTTCCATTGGTGTTGATGGTAAGAATCATGCCCATGTTTCGAAGCTCAAGATATAGTGTTTTGAAATCAGGAAAGAGAAGTGGTTCACCGCCGGTCAGAAGAAGAAAAAGTGTACCGGCTTTTTGCATCTGCTGTGCAAGCAGAATCCATTCATCAACTGTGCGGAGTTGTCCCTGACATTCCATTTCTGAACGGGACAGACGGACATAACACATGTCGCAGTTCATATTGCAGAGTGGCAGAAGTTCAAGCGCGCCGGTAATAGGAATGTGCTGCTGGCGCGCTTTCTGGAGAAAAGAACGCTCGAAGGTGGAAGCGTCGTCCATGTAGTTCATAAAGGTTCCTCCGAAAAAAGTGGTTTGATGAACCAATTATTAATAGGTATAGTAAAGGATCGAAACGAGTGGGTTCGATCCTTTTGCTGTGGTTTGAAAAATTATTATTTAGTGGAAAAATCAGGATTTGGCGGTTTCCCAAGTATTGATGTCTAATCTGGTAGTACAATGAACGTTTGTACCATTTTCGGTCCAGATGACAACGGGGGTTGCTTCATCATCGCGGGTAGACTGGTCATCTATAAAACCACTGATAAATCCACTATCAGATTCCGCTTCATGAGTCTTGTTACAAGGATGATATCCAGAAAATTGAGCTTGAGAGCCCCAGCCTCCCCATGAGCCTTCTTTTGCAATATATTTTTTTTGCCCAGATCCATCATAATAATAAACATTATAATTATGACCGTATTGTCCAGCATCGCAGACAAATTTATAAACTTTCCCGCTATCCCCGCAGGCCGCCACATATTCATTTGCAGCAAATTCCTGAACCTCAACAATAGGTTCCATCCACTCTTTCTTCATAACGATATAACCTCCTCTAATAATGCATACCTTAAAGTATCATGCACAAAATTTAAAGCAGAATTTTGAATCGTATCTTCCGCAGCCTCATATTTCTCTAACGCCTGTGCAACGACTTCCGAAATGGTACGTGGCTGCTGAAAAGCATTCCAGAGAAATGCAGCGGTATCGTTTGGAACCATCACTGCATTCGAAATCTGACAGGCAGTCCCAACGGGAATAATCGCATATTCCCCTGCAATTTCACGCAGCAGATAATCGGAATTGACACGATATTTTTTTTCATTTATCTTTTGTAACAAATCCGACCGGGTCGGAGAAGCAATCGGTTCCATCACAAACTCCCCTCTTGCAAAATGCTGTGCCTTTTCAGGCAGAAAGTATTTCTGCAGTCAGCAAGAAAAATATGTAGAATGTTCGCAGAAATAAATTACATTTATCATTACAAAAAGATTATAGAAGAAGAACTAGGAAAAGTCAAGTAAAAACTGGAAAAAGATGGGAATGTAATCTGCTCAAAAACGAAAAACAAATCGCTGTGTGCGGACACTCCAGCGGTATCTGTGCGTGAGCCGTCCGAGACGATTTGGAAAATCTATGGCAGCGGATATGCTGGCGGCTTATTATGACAGAAGCATAGATATCGATGCACTATTTCGGAATTTAAAAATCGGCAGAAGTGAAACATATAAAAAACATCGGAATCAGTATGATGTAATAAAAACCAATATGCAGGAATTTTTAAGCGCAACAAGCGGCATTGACGAAATGCTGCGCATGCTGAACGACTATCTGATTTTTGATCTCAGAGAGCAGTACAGTCAGGTGCGCTTCCGTGATGAAAAGAATCTGGTACAGGTAATGAAAGATCTGACATACGATAACGAAAAAGAAAACGTATCCATTCCAAACCGCGAAGTATCCCAGGAGTATATCAACGCAATCAGCAGATTTCCATTCTGCAATACAACGATGAAAACTCGCTGTGAAGAATATTTTTATCATTATTCTCGGTTCCTGTGTGTTCCGTGTGATCTGGGTGTACACGATTTTCGCGTATTTCCATACCATTACGTCACTGTATCTGCTGTATATCTTTTCGTGGAGAATTACCAGTGCGGCGGAGATCCTGTATTTCCGGCATGACTATAAAACGCTGCAGATCAGTCAAAAATAAAATTACGTATTTAATTACAAAAAAGCCACAAAGATTGACGGAGTCTCTTTTTTTTTGTTATCATAAATGCGGAAAAAGGGATCGTGATACGTTGCGGAGAGAAGGGAAGATCATGGGGAGAAAGAGGAGTTTTTGATGGAAAAAACATTTCAGACAGGGAGTTTTTCCTTCCGGCTGAAGTTTCCGGAAGAGCTGGTACTTCCGGTGGATATGGAAAATTTTTGGTGGAAACGGATTCTGCGGATTATACATATATCATTACGGCCGTCGACATATTGCCGGAAGCGGAGGGAGAGCTGATTGTGGATCGGGTCGATCTGCAGGTGTTTCATACAAAAGAAGGATTGGAGAGCCGCCGGATCGGTGTGAAAGGAGAAGCGCGTCCTTATGCATTCTACCGTGAGATTGCGCAAAATCGTGCGGAGGTTTTCGTCGGCAGGTGGTATCTGGCAGAAATTGAAAAGTATGAAGTTGTTTTTCTTTCCCTTCTTGCCCTGGAGCGCCGTCTGGCAGAACAGCCGTGCCTGATTCTGCACTGTGCATACACGGAGTATCAGGGGAAAGCAATGCTCTTTTCTGCACCATCGGGAATGGGCAAAACCACGCAGGCGGGACTCTGGGAACAGTACCGGGGAAGCTGTACCGTAAATGGGGATAAGGCATTGCTGGAATATGACGGCACAGCGTGGACAGCAAACGGCTGGCCGGTCTGCGGAACATCAGGAGTCTGCGAAAACAAAAAGCTCCCGGTCGGATGCATTGTAATGCTGAGCCAGGCAAAGACGAATCAGGCGTGGCGGCTGCGTCCGGCAGAGGCATTTACGAGTCTGTACGGACAGATCACCATGAACCGCTGGGACAGGGAGGGAATGGTGCACAGTCTCGACCTTCTCGAACAGCTTGCTGGAAAAGTTCCGGTGTATCATCTGGCGTGCGACATTTCAGAAAATGCGGTGAAAACGCTGGAGCAGGAGATCGGGGCCGGTTCGTTCGAAAGTGAAACATATGCAGCTGCACTGCACAAAAACATGATTCAGAAAAGGGAGAAACATGCATGAAAATGATGGATACACGTGCCTATGTCGGAATGCTGAAAGAACTTGTAGAGCAGGGCAGAGAAGTGCGTATGGTGATTTCCGGGAGCAGCATGGCGCCGTTTCTGATTCATGGACGCGACAGTATTTTCTTCCGAGCGCCGGAGCGGGAACTTCGGAGAGGTGATATCGTATTTTATGAGCGGCCGGGCGGACAGTTTGTCGTGCATCGGATCTGCCGCGTTCATGCAGACGGTTATGACATAATCGGGGATGCACAGACGGAAATCGAGCATCATGTGCAACGGAAGCAGATCTTTGCACGGGTGACAAAAGTGGAACGAAAAGGAAAAATACTTGTACCGGGAACGTTCTGGTGGGAGTTTTTTGCACAGGTCTGGATTCGCATTATCCCGCTTCGTCCGATTCTGATGCATGGATATGCCTGGTTATTCGGTGTGGATAAAAAGAAAAATGATGCGTGCAGAGAAAATGAAAGGAAAAAAAGATGATTACAGAAACAGAAACCGCATTCCTTGCGGTGATTCGTGCGTTTTTGACAGAAGAAAAAGCATCGCCGGCGGAAATTCAGGGGCTGACAGAAAAACAATGGAATCATCTGTTTGTCCTCGCGGCACAGCATTCGCTGCTGTCAGCGGTCTACGATGTTGTGGGAAAAACACCGGAATTTGTGGGACTTCCGGGGGAGCTGCGCGGACAGGTAAAAACACAGGCGATGCAGAGTATTTTTCAGCAGGTTTCGCGCACAGCGCTGTTTCTTTCCGATGAAAAGGAGCTGGCGCAGCTGGGCGTGCAGCCGCTGGTGATGAAAGGAATTGTGTGCAGAAATCTCTATCCGAAGCCGGATCTGCGCCCGTCCGGGGATGAGGATCTGCTGATTCCGGAAAAGGATTTTGCAGCAGTGGATGCCTGTTTTATGCGGAAGGGCTTTGTGCGGGACAAAGAAGCCGCAATGCCGGATGGCATCAAAGATGGTGATATCCCGGAAGAGATGGGCTATATTCATCCGAAAACAGGAGCCTTTTATGAAATACATACCAGGCTGTTCAGCACAGAATCCTCTGCCTATGGTTATCTGAATCGTGCATTTTCCGATGTTTTCGCGCATCCATCCAAAGTGGAAGTGCAGGGGCAGAGCATCTTTACCTTAGAAGAAACGCATCATCTTTTCTATCTTCTCTGTCACAGCTTCAAGCACTTTCTTCACGGCGGTGTCGGGATCCGTCAGATCTGTGACATGGTACAGATGATTCGTGTATATGGAAGAAAAATAGACTGGGAAATGTTCTGGCAGCTGTGCGAAGAGTATCACATGACGTGTTTCTGTATCAATCTGCTGGATATCGGCGAGCGGTATCTGGGATTTTCTTATGAGGCAAGTGGGGCAGTCCGTGCCGCAAAGAAGCTTCACCCGGATTCCGAAGCGCTTCTGATCGATATTCTCGATGCCGGTTCGTTCGGGAAATCGAGCGCGGGAAGGATCCACAGTGCAAACATTACCCTGTATGCGGCAGAAACCGGAACGGAAAAGCATACAGCCGGGGGAATCTGGAAATCGCTGGTTCCGGAAGCTTCCTATATGAAAAACAAGTATCCCTATGCGGCGAGGTATCCGTTTCTGCTTCCGGCTGCATATGTGCAGCGGATCCTGAAATGGCTGGGACAGGGAGAAAAAGAACAGAAATCGAGCATTGAAGTGGGCGCGGGACGTGTCGAGCTGCTGAAAAAATACGATATGATCCGCACCGCAGACTGGAAAAAGAGAGGAGACGCGCATGCAGGAAGAATCCAAAGAGAAAAGTAAAGACGCTTCCTTTGAGTCTCTCCGTATCCTGTCGGAGCGATGGAAAAACGGAACGTTCTCGGAAATCATCGATGACTGGAAATGGATTTTTGGCTACAGCGTGCGCTATAAGGGTGCGATTGTTTTTTATACGATTCTCGGTATCTTAAGCACTTCGCTTGGGCTTGTCGGCAGCGTGGCAGGAAAATACCTGATCGATATCATCACCGGATACCAGATACAGAAGCTCCCGCTGCTGCTTTGCATCATGATCGGAAGCACCGTGTTCAGCCTTGGGTTTGAGAGTGTCATCAACCGCATTTCAACGAAGCTTGGTATCGCCATCAACAACGACATCCAGGCGGATATTTTTGACAAAATCGTTGATGCGGACTGGCTGGAAATCAGCAAATACGCAAACGGTGACGTACTCAACCGTTTCAACGGCGACATTGGAACGGTCAGCGGCAACGCAATCAGCTGGCTCCCGACGATTATCATTGCCGTGTATCGGTTTATTGCCACCTTTTTCGTAATCCTGCATTATGACTGGGTCATGGCACTGATTGCTTTTTTAAGCGCACCGTTCTTGCTTCTGATGTCGCGGTTTATGATCCGCCGTCAGCGGGAATACAGCAAAGAAGTACGCGAGATGAGCAGTAATCTGATGAGCTTTGAGGTAGAAGCGTTCTACAATTTTGATACGATCAAGTCGTTTGGCATCGCACCGTATTACAGTAAAAAGATGCGTTGGTGGCAGGGACTTTTCAAGGATATCAGCCTGAAATATAATCTGTTTACGATTAAAACCAATATCGTAATGTCTATTCTCGGGAGTGCGGTGGAGTTTACGGCGTTCGGATACTGCCTGTTCCGCCTGTGGACGCACGACATTACCTATGGAACCATGACGCTGTTCCTGCAGCAGCGGAGTAACCTTTCCGGTGCGTTTGGAAACGTAATTTCAATTATTCCGTCCTTCCTCAACAGCTCCGTCTCGGCGCACCGGATCCGTGAGCTCGTAGAGCTGCCAAAAGAGGTCCATATCCCGGAGAGTGCCGCGCTTGATCCACTGGCAAAGGATGGCTTCCGGGTACAGATGCATGGGGTAGAATTTTCCTATATAGAAGGAAACAAAGTAATTACCAAATCGGAGTTTAAGGCCGCCCCCGGCGAGATTGTAGCGTTGGTTGGCCCGTCCGGCGAGGGAAAAACAACGATGATCCGCCTGATTCTCGGCTTATCCGCCCGCAGGAGGGGGAAACCGTGATCATTGCCTCAAACGGAAAAACGGTTCCCATGAACGCCGAAACGCGTCATCTCTTCGCCTATGTTCCACAGGGAAATACGATCCTTTCCGGCACAATCGCCGAAAATATGCGCATGGTAAAAGAGAATGCGACCGACGAGGAGATCATCGAAGCGCTCAAAATCTCCTGCGCCTGGGATTTTGTTCAGCATCTGCCGGATACCATCAACAGCCGCGTCGGGGAACGTGGCCGCGGTTTCTCCGAAGGCCAGTCCCAGCGGCTTGCCATCGCCCGTGCCGTCCTCCGCGATGCCCCGGTGCTGCTTCTAGATGAAGCCACCTCGGCACTGGATGTCACGACGGAACGGAACGTCCTCCGAAACATCATCCGTCAGCGTCCCAACAAAACCTGTATCGTTACGACGCACCGTCCGAGTGTCCTCAGCCTCTGCCAGAGAGTTTACCGTGTCATGAATGGAACCGTGACCGAACTCGATGGGGCAGAAGGGGCAAAGATGGTGGAAGATTTTTGACAGAAAAAAGACACAAAAAAGACACAAAGGTCGGAAGAGTGATACTTCAAAGTCAAATCAGTTATAGAGATGGATGCCAAAGTCCTGCTATACTACAACCATCAAAGGTCACACAACACGATACGTGAAAAGGAGAAAAAGTATGAAGAAAAAAGTGTTAGCAGGCATTCTTGCAGCAACCATGGCATTTTCCATGGCAGCATGCGGAAGCACAGGATCCAGTTCTGATTCCGGTTCCTCCGCAGCTTCCGGAAGCACAGCAAAGACAGAGGAAAAAGGCGAGCCGTACACTGTAACTATGGTACTGCAGGGCAGCCAGCAGCAGGATGAAGAGAGAATCGAAGAAAAAATCAACGAGATTCTGGAGCCGGAGCTGAATGCAAAGCTCGATATCGTTGTTCTTCCGTGGGCAAGCGCATCTCAGCAGTTACAGCTGATGCTTTCCGGCGATGAGAAAATCGATCTTCTGTACACAAATGCAACAACAGCTGTACAGTATATGCATTCCGGCCAGATCATGGATATGTCTGAACTGATTGACAAATACGGCACAAACCTGAAAGATATCTATGGCGAGGATATTGCAAAAACAAATCAGATTGATGGGTTTGTCTATGGCGTTCCGAACCAGATCGAACGAGGCAGCATTCCAGCCATCTTCATGAGAAAAGACCTGGTAGAAAAGTATAATATCAATACCGATGAAATCAAAGAGCCGAAGGATATGGAGAAAGTATTTGAGACCGTACAGGCAGGCGAGCCTGATATGACAATGCTGTTCTCCAGCAACAACAGTGATACGCCTCTGAGCCGTCTGTCCCGCGCTGATGGACTTGGCGATGCCAACACGGGCGCTCTGATGGATCAGACCAACAGCACAACCGTAGAAAACTACTTTGCAAGCGACTGGTACAAGGAGACTGCAACTATGCTGCATGACTGGTATCAGAAAGGCTACATCAGCAAGGATGCCGGAACAAACACAGAAAACTGGAGAACCGTATGCAAAGCAGGAAATCTCTTCTCCTTGTTCTTTGCTTATCATCCAGGTACCCCGGTTGAGTTCCAGAGCTCCACAGGATATGAGTTTGAAATCGTACCGTTCTATGATCAGCCGATCATCAACTCATCCTCTTACGGCGGAATTATCTTCTCTGTAGCACAGAACTCCGAAAATCCGGAAAAAGCAATGCAGGTTCTCGATTATATCTATGGCAGCCCGGAGGTCATGAACCTTCTGAACTGGGGCGAAGAGGGAACCGACTACGTAGTAGAAGATGAAGAAAACGGAATCATCAACTACCCGGACGGTGTAACAGCAGACAATGCAGGCTACAGCTTTAACTGTGGATGGGAGCTTCCGAACCAGTTCATCGCATACAAATGGGATGGATCTGACCCGCAGCTCTGGGACAAAATGCAGGAGTTCAACGCTTCCGGTATCGAGTCGAAAGCACTGGGATTTGTCTTTGATAACAGCGAATATGCGGATCAGGTATCAGCCCTGAACAACGTAATCAGCCAGTACAACGGCGCACTTAGCAGCGGCTCCGGAGATCCGGAAGAACTGCTTCCACAGTTCCTGGAGGCACTGGACGATGCGGGAATCGATGATGTTATTGCTGCAAAGCAGGAGCAGCTGGATGCATTTCTTGCAGAGAAATAGGCACCATAATTTGTAAAAAGAACACGACCGGGGCGGAAGAAAATCCGGTGTGATACAGTAACCGAAGGCTCCACTCTTACTCGAAAGATGTGGAGCTTTCTCTGTGAAAGAACCTGAAAAAACAGCCCTCATAAAAGGAGACACGCTTTATGAAAAAAGCAGAGGTTAAAAAAGGAAAAAAGAAAAACGTGCTGAAGGAATACTGGCCGCTTTATCTGATGATGCTTCCGGCACTTCTGTATCTGCTGATCAACAACTATATCCCGATGGCAGGTATGGTGATTGCGTTTAAAAAACTGAATTTTGCGAAAGGTATCTGGGCAAGCCCGTGGGCAGGACTTAAAAACTTCAAGTTCCTGTTTGCTTCCAAGGATGCATGGATCATTACAAGAAACACGTTGCTGTATAACGTTGCATTTATTCTTGTAAACATGGTAGTCGGAATTGCCATTGCGATTCTGATTACGGAGGTAAGAAACACAAAACTCAAAAAAGTGTACCAGAGCGCGATTCTTCTTCCGTTTTTGATGTCCATGGTTATCTTAAGCTACATCGTATATGCGCTTCTGAGTGCAGAAAATGGTCTTGTCAACAACTCGATCCTTCCGTTGTTCCACATTGACCCGATTCAGTGGTACCAGAAACCGAAATACTGGCCGGCGGTCCTGATCATCGCGAACTGCTGGAAGGGCGTAGGATACGGATGCCTGATCTACATCGCATCGCTGATCGGTATCGATCCTTCCTTCTATGAGGCTGCCAGACTGGACGGCGCAAGCAAATGGCAGGAGATCACAAAAATCACACTGCCGAGCCTCGTTCCGACCATCATCACCCTGCTGCTTCTTAGCATCGGAAGAATTTTCTATTCCGATTTCGGTCTGTTCTATCAGGTGCCGATGAACTCCGGTGTTCTGTTCCCGACCACAAACGTTATCGATACCTACGTATACCGTGCCCTGATTGAACAAGGAAATATCAGTATGTCATCTGCAGCCGGTGTATACCAGTCTCTGGTAGGCTTCTGTGTCGTAATGTTGAGCAACTGGATTGTCCGCAAAGTAGACAAAGACCAGGCATTATTCTAGGAGGATGGAAGTATGACAAATTCAAAAAAAGCAAAAACGTTTCCAGTTCTGGATTAATGTAGTACTCATTCTGATTACGTTATCCATTATACTGCCGTTTGTACTCGTATTTATTTCCTCACTGACCGATGAAAACACACTGATCCGCAACGGATATTCGTTCTTCCCGGAGAAATTCAGCTTCTATGCTTACTCCTATATCATCCGCCAGGGCGAGAAAATCCTGAGAGCATACGGAATTACCATTTTTTGTAACCATCGTCGGTACCGCTGCAAACCTTGCGATGTCCGCTCTGTTGGCATATCCGCTTTCGATTAAAAAGCTGCCGTACCGCAGAGCAATTACCTTTTTCGTATTCTTCACGATGCTGTTCAACGGCGGACTGGTGCCGACCTACTTGATGTATGTAAAGTATTTTCACATCAAAAACACGATCTGGGCATTGATTGTTCCAGGCTTCCTGTTAAGCGCAAACAACGTGCTGATGATCCGAAGCTACTTTAACACCAGTATCCCGGACGCGCTGTTCGAGGCAGCCAAAATCGATGGCGCCGGACACATGAAGATTTTCACCAGCATCACACTGCCGCTTGGAAAACCGATTCTGGTAACAATGGGACTGTTTTCCGCACTTGGCTATTGGAATGACTGGACAAATGGTTTATACTATTTATCAGGAAATGAAGGCCAGAAGCTTTACAGCATCCAGAACCTGCTGAATCAGATGATCACCGATATTCAGTACCTGGCAAGTGGAAAAGTAACCGGAAATATCGGCGCGGAGGTGGCAAAGCTGCCGACAACCTCGATCCGTATGGCAATCGCATTTATCGCCATGCTGCCGCTGTTTATCATCTATCCGTTCCTTCAGAAATACTTCGCAGAAGGTATCACACTTGGCGCGGTAAAGGGATGATTTTCCATGCAGGAATAAAAAAGAGAAACATTTCGGTGTTTCCGACATAAATCAGAAAAACAGTACAGACTCATGGAAACATGAGGTGTACTGTTTTTCTGCTGTATTATATTCAGAAAAAAAGATCAGTTCGTAAAATCAAACACGGAAAAATTTCGAGCGTACCGGAACAGAAAAAAGGAGGAAATATCATGCGTATTTCAAAACAGACGAAAAAAACAACACTGGCGCAGCAGGGGCGTTATCTTTTGATCTGCCTGCTGAGTATGCTGCTGCTTTTTCTGGCTGGGAGCGTGCTTATTCTGAACCGGACGCAGCGGCAGGTATATGAGCAGCTGGAAGAGATTTCAAAGCTGTATACGGATGAGCTGGATAACCGTTTTTTCGAATCAGCCGAAACCTGTTCTCGACTGTATGGACAGCTCCAACCCGGATTCTGCGTTCTGGAAATATATGGATCTGATGGAGAAGGATCAGTATGAGGAATATGTCATTACGCAGCTGCGAAGGAATTATGTATCTGCAGCGTGGGATTTTGGAACGGATTACAATGTTTTTCTCTATACGCAGAAGGATGACAGCTTATATCAGCTGAGCATTTCCTCCGACGGGCTTTACGCCGTTGATCCCTATTTGCAGGAAGCGCTGAAGCGTAGGATCAAAAGCCTGTCGCAGCAGACGTATGCAGTTAAGAAAAAATGGACGTGATGTGCCAGGGAGACGATGTTTATATGCTCAAGGTAGCGCAGAGTCAGGGCATTGGACTCGGCTGCTACGTCAATCTGAAGACAATTCTGGAACCGTTCTCTGAACTGTCTCTTGGAAAGAGCGGCTATGTCAGTCTCGTTGACCAGAACGGGAAAAGCATCGGAACACTGACGGAAAAAGGAATTGTAACGGACAATTCGAAAATTAATACCGACAATTACACCTTCCGGCAGGAACTTTCGCAGGCGCCGTTTGAAATACGGATTAAAATCTCCTGGACCGGTGTTTTGAATCTGATGACGGGAAGTGTGTTTGCTCTTCTCGGCGTTGCATTTCTGATGGTGATTGCCGGTTCCGTGCTGCTGTTCCATCTGAAAACAAAAATCTTGAAGCCGGTCGCTATGTTTACGGAAAATCTTCAAAAATATGACAATGGGGATCTCACCTATCAGATGTCGGAAGGAAATCTGGTAGAGCTGGAGCAGATTGACGATAAATTCCGAAACATGATTCATCAGATCCGACGTCTGAAGATCACGCTGTATGAGCAGGAGCTGGAAAAACAGAAAATCGAGATGGATTACCTGAAAATCCAGATTCGTCCGCATTTTTACATGAACTGTCTGAACTTTATTTACAGCATGATTGACTTCGGACAGTACGACCATGCAAAGTCGATGAGCCGTATTACGTCCGATTATCTCGCCTATATTTTCCGCAATACAAGCGAGATGGTGCCGGTGACGGCGGAGACGAATCACTGCGAAAATTACCTCAAAATTCTGCTGCTGCGCTATCCGGAAAAATTCACCTATTATTTTGAAGTCCATGAAGAAGTGAAAGACGCGGTAATCTTCCCGTTTCTGATTCAGGTGTTTGTAGAGAATGCGGCAAAACATGCCCTGACGCTGGAGACGGTTCCGCTGATTTCCGTGACGGTTTACCCGGAGGACCGCGGCGAAGAAAAGTATGTCAACATTTATATTTCGGACACCGGAAACGGCTTCCCGGAGGAGACGTTGCAAAGGCTGAAAGCAGGGGAAGATATTTCCGAGCATGGAAAGCATATCGGGATTGAAAACTGCCTGAAACGATTCCGTTATTATTATGGTGATACAGGAGAGATTCATTTCGATAACAGCCCGCTCGGCGGAGCGATTGTAGATATCCATATTCCATACAAGACAGGGGGAGAAGAACATGAAACTATTGCTCGTGGATGATGAAGAGTACGTGATTGAAAGTATCAAAAGAAATCTCGATCTTACAGCGACCGGGGTGAGCGAGGTGTACACTGCGTTTTCCGTACAGCAGGCGAAGAACATCATGGGAATGGTGGATATTGATATTGTAATCAGCGATATCGTGATGCCGGGCGGAACGGGATTCGATTTTGTGGAGTGGGTCAGGAAAGAGGAGCTGAAGGTCCAGGTCATCTTCCTGACAAGCTATGCGGAGTTTGACTATGCCAGAAGAGCGATACAGCTGAACAGTGTCGATTATCTGCTGAAGCCCATTGATTTTGAAAAGCTGAAGGCGGCCGTGCAGCGTGCGGCGGAATCTGTTGCGAAAGAAAAGAAAATACAGGATCTCAGGCAGGAAAGCATCAAGTGGAATCAGAACAGAAAAATTCTGCAGCAGGATATCTGGAAAAATGTGCTGAAAAGCGGCTTCTCCGAGGAAAAATTCTGCGAAACGGCAGCACAGCGCCAGCTTTCATACGGACCGGGACACTATTTCCGGCTGATTTGTCTGATGCCGGAAATAAAGAGCAATAAGCGGGAGATGTGGGATACCGCGACCATGGAATTTGTGATCGATAATGTGCTGTCGGAACTGTATGAGGAAACGGATATTGCGGTAGATACTGTTTTTTACCAGGAACCGGGCATCTACTGGATTGTTACACAGTCAAAGGAAAAAGCATTCCCGCAGGACGGTGAGCGGGACTGTGAAATTCTGCGGCAGTTTGTTGCGTGGATGAATGAAAAAATCTATCTGGAGCTGTGGTGCGGTGTTGGACAGTGGGAATCTGTACTGGGGATGCAAAAGCAGAGCCGGAATCTTCAGAAAATGCGGGAGGAAGCCTTTCCGTGCGGAACGAGGTGCTGTTTCTGAACGAATTTCAGGCTCCGCAGACAGCTACGAAAATAAGGAGCTGGATGTGTGGAAAGCTCTGCTTTCGGAGGAAAAACCGGAGGAGCTGCTGGAGCGGCTGCAGAAATACCTTGACCGGACGGAGCGGGAAGGAATGATTACCAGGGAGCTTCTGGTAGCACTCCGTACCGATCTGACGCAGGTGGTGTATGCATGGCTTTCGGAACGGGAGATCAAGGCGTATGCACTGTTTGCAGATGCGGATATGGAAAACCTGCATCGGAATTCCCTTTATGGCAGAGAAGAGATGATGGAATATGCCGGGGTACTGGTTCGGAAAGCAGTGCAGTACAGACAGTACATCAACAAATCAGATTCGGTTACGAGTCAGGTATGCGCTTATATCGATGCACATTACCGGGAGGAGATTCACCGGGAGGAGCTTGGGGAGCTTGTCTTTTTTGAATACGGATTATCTGTCCCGGATTTTTAAAAAAGAAAAGGGTATTTCGATCAGTAATTATATCATCCAAAAGCGGGTGGAGGAGCAAAAAAGCTTCTGACACAGAGCACGCTGCCGATTAATACGGTGTCGCTGTATGTGGGGTACAGCAATTTCTCATACTTTACGAAGATGTTTAAGGATAATACGGGATACGCACCGCTGGAATACCGAAGAAGCTTTAGTGAAAAATAGCGGAAAGCCACCCTTCACATGTCCGGGAAATAACAGAGGATTTTATCACTTTCTTACGCACCGGAACAACAGCAAACAGGTCGGAATAGTGAAAGAAAAAGGTCGGATCAGGGGATATTTTTTTCAGATCAGATGTGGTAAAATTTCAGTATAAGATTCAGAAAAAACGGAAAAACGATATTTTTCTGACATTTTAGGGGTTTCTGAAGAAGCAGATACAGCAAAAACGAGGTATGGAGGAGAAAAAATGACCGAGCAGAAATTAAAAGAGCTTCTGGCCGACATGACGCTGGAAGAAAAAGTGAACCAGATGAGCCAGGTGGTGGGTGCCTTCTTCAATAAAGATATGGACATCACAGCCATGGGACCGATGGCGGATAAAGGCTTTACACCGGAAAATGTAGCGCTTTCCGGTTCCATCCTGGGCAGCATGGGCGCAGAAATGTTAAAGAAAATCCAGAAGGATTTTGTGGAGCAGCACCCGCATCACATCCCGATGCTGTTCATGCTGGATGTCATCAACGGCTTCAAGACCATTTTCCCGATTCCGCTGGGACAGGGCGCAACGTTTGAACCGGAGCTGTCCGAAAAGTGTGCGGCAGTTGCTGCAAAAGAGGCAGCCGTTTCCGGCCTTCACGTAACCTTCGCACCGATGACCGACCTGGTTCGCGATGCAAGATGGGGACGTGTCATGGAGTCTACCGGTGAGGATCCGTATCTGAACAGCTTGTTCTGTGCCGGAATGGTGCGCGGATTCCAGGGAGACGATCTGAAGGAGCCGTACAAAATTGCTTCCTGCGTGAAACATTTTGCAGGCTATGGCGCTCCGACAGCGGGAAGAGACTACAACACCGTAGAGCTTTCCGAGCATACCTTCCGTGACTTCTATCTGCCGTCCTACAAAGCCGGCATCGATGCAGGCGCAGCGATGGTAATGACTTCCTTCAACACGGTAAACGGTGTTCCGGCAACCGGAAACAAGAAACTGATGCGCGGCATCCTGCGTGACGAGATGGGATTTGACGGCGTTCTGATTTCCGACTGGGCGGCAATCGAGGAGATTATTTACCACGGCTACTGCGCAGACCGTGAGGAGGCAGCTGTCCGCTCTGCCGAGGCAGGTGTTGACATTGATATGATGACCGGTATTTACTGCGAAAACTGTGCCGCCTTGTAAGAGAGGGCAAGATTTCCGAGGATCTGATCGATGAGTCCTGCATGCGTATCCTGGAACTGAAAAACAAACTGGGACTGTTTGAAAATCCGTATAAAGACGCAGATGAGACGAAAGAAAAAGAGTCATTCTCTGCAAAGAGCACCGCGCCCTGCAAGAGAAGCCGCAAGAAAATCGTTTGTCCTGCTGAAAAACGAAGAGAAAATCCTGCCGCTTGGCAAGGAGAAAAAAATTGCCTGGGTCGGACCGTATGTCCACAGCAGAAACCTGATGGGCGCCTGGTCCTTTATCGGAGATGCAAAGGATGTGACAAATCTGGAAGAGGCCGTAAAAGCGCAGCAGATACGACAAACATGAGCTTCCATGCAGGTTCCCCGATGCTCGGCTCCGACATCCGTCTGGAGGGCTTCGGCGAGGCGATGGAGCAGTCCACCACGCCAGAAGAGGAAGAAGCAATGCTTCTTGAGGCTGTAAACGCAGCAAAAAGAGGCCGATGTTGTCGTTCTTGCGATCGGTGAGGATCGTCTGCAGTCCGGCGAGGCAACCAGCAACGCGAACATCCGCATCCCCGGAAATCCAGCAGAGACTGCTTGAG
>ENA-OPZM01000483-OPZM01000483.1-human-gut-metagenome-genome-assembly--contig:-NODE-483-length-17215-cov-16.488354_pt1 | contig 17215 bp, 20 predicted proteins | sample MGYA00242478_ERZ504493 | MGnify/ENA primary metagenome ERZ504493 (study PRJEB26092, sample SAMD00036227) | human gut metagenome | host: Homo sapiens | study: EMG produced TPA metagenomics assembly of...
ACGATTCGCGGCTTTGCGTAAGTTGATGGCTATGGTGAGCGATTCATGCGACGTCGACTGCGGATGGGCCATCGGTACATCCCGGCATAAGGCGTGTCCCCGCTACACCAGCATCGAGAATAGGGCCGTTTGTGGATTGGCAAACAGAACATTGCCGACGAACGACCCACGGCAGGCGCGTGCGATGAACATCGCGTAGCGATACAGGTTCATGGCATCTCCTTGATGGGTTTTCGTACGGCAGACATCGAGAAGCCTATCATCATTCAAATCGACGGTGAAAACCACGTATGCCCGACAATACACAAAATCTTCACAAAAGGGTTGGGCTTACCGCATACGATCCGCCTGAATAGCGGTCCGAGAATGAATCAGGGGCGAGCTAAGGGTTACGTCTCGTGTTTCCGTCATGCTGTCTGGCAAAATAGTGAAGCTGAACATGCGAGGCATCGACCGGAATCGGAAAGGGACTAATCATGCGAGTTCTCGGCAATATCCTGTGGATCATTCTTGGTGGGTTGGCCATCGCAATCGGATGGGCAGTGGTGGGACTGATTCTGTGCATCTCCATCATCGGCATCCCGCTCGGCATTCAAGCGTTCAAGATGGCGGGACTCACCCTGACGCCGTTTGGCGCAACCGTGCAATACGGCGGCGGAGTCGGCTCTGCCTTGGCCAACATCCTGTGGGTGGTGCTGGTCGGCTGGTGGATGGCGCTCGGCTATCTGGGAGCCGGCATGCTCAACTGCATCACCATTATCGGTATTCCGTTCGGATTGCAATCATTCAAGATGGCCAAGCTTGCGCTCTGGCCGTTCGGCGCGGAAATCGTCAACCTGTAGATTCCAAATACTACAAAGCCGCCAAAGCAACCCTTGACGAGGCGGTCAACGACGTCAACAATTGGATTGACCAGCAAGCCGCCAAAGCCGAATAATAAAACACACATTATGCTGCTGCAGCAGCCAGTCCTTGCAGAACAATGTCATGACAAAGGCCTGAGAAGACGACTTCTCAGGCCTTATCCGTGCCGCTCCTCAGTCGCTTGTAGCGACAGCTTCCCTCAAAGAGGGGAGCCAGAGAAACACTTACTTCGAGACGTTGAACTTGAACTCCACGATGTCGCCGTCCTGCATGACGTAATCGCGGCCTTCCTGGCGGAGCTTGCCTTCCTCCTTGATCTTCGTCATGGAGCCTTCGGCGGCAACGAAATCGTCATAGGAGACGATATCGGCCTTGATGAAGCCCTTTTCGAAGTCGGTGTGGATCACGCCGGCGGCCTGCGGGGCGGTGTAGCCTTGTGGATCTGCCATGCGCGCACTTCCTTCTCGCCTGCGGTGAGGAAGGTGGACAGGCCGAGCGTGTCGTAGCCGACGCGTGCCAGCTGGTCGAGGCCGGATTCCTCAAGGCCGGCGTCCGCAAGCATTTCACGGGCGTCCGCCTCATCGAGTTCGGTCAGGTCGGCTTCGAACTGCGCGTTGAGGAAAATGGCCGGAGCCGGAGCCACGGAGGCGGCGAGCTTGGTCTTGAGATCCTGGTTCTGCAGTTCGGAATCGTCCACGTTGAACACGTAGATGAACGGCTTGGCGCTCATCAGGTGCAGGTCGTAGACGGAATCCTTGTCGAAACGGCCTTCGCGTGCGGCCTTGTCGATGGTTTCGCCGGCTTCGAGAATGGTCTTGGCCTGCTTGACGGCTTCCATGTATGCCGGCTCGATCTTCTTGCCGCGCAGGTCCTTCTCCAGCTTCGGCAGCGCGTTCTCGATGGTCTGCAGGTCGGCGAGGATCAGCTCGGTGTTGATGGTGTCGATGTCGTCGGCCGGGTCGACCTTGCCGTTGACGTGGACGATGTCGTCGTCTTCGAAGGCGCGTACGACCTCGCAGATCGCGTCGGCCTCGCGAATGTTGGCGAGGAACTTGTTGCCCAGGCCTTCGCCTTCGGAGGCGCCCTTGACGATGCCTGCGATGTCGACGAAGGTGACGGTTGCCGGCACGATCTTCTCGGTGTGCACGAGCTTGGCGAGCACCGGCAGACGGTTGTCCGGCAGCGGCACGATGCCGGTGTTCGGCTCGATGGTGGCGAACGGATAGTTTTCCGCCAGCACGTTGTTACGGGTCAATGCGTTGAACATGGTGGACTTGCCGACGTTCGGCAGTCCGACGATTCCGATAGTAAGAGACATGGTTCCTTAGCTTAGTATTAGGCTTCGATGGCGTCGACCGCTTTGATGACCGCACCGCGGAACGCGCTTTCCTCCAACGATGCGACGCCCTTGATGGTGGTGCCTCCTGGAGAGCAGACAGCGTCTTTCATGGCACCCGGATGCATTTCGTCGGCCAAATAGAGCGCACCCACGCCTTCCACCATTTTGGCGGCCAGACGATACGCGGTGGCACGCTGCAAACCATATTTCACACCGGCATCGCCCAACGCTTCGATGTACATGTCGGTGAAGGCCGGAGCACAGCCGGCAATACACATGGCGATGCCCATGTGTGCGGTGTCCACGCGTTCGATCAGGCTGATTGACGAAAACAGGTTTTCGAAGGTTTCCGTCTGTTCCTGCGTGAGCGTGTTGTCGACTTCCGTGACCAGCACGCCTTTGCCGACAGCCATCGGCGTGTTCGGAATGGTGCATTGAATGTGCGCCTGTTCGAAAGACGTTCCGAACAGGTCACGGAATTTGTTCAGATCCCAGCCTGCCGCAATGGACACGACGATGGTGTTTGGCTGCGCCAGCTTGTCAACAATCGGTGAGATCACCGCTTCAATCTGATATGGTTTGATGGCGATGACGACCACGTCGGCGGTTTCGGCCACTTGTGCGGCGGTATGCACCGCTTTCGCACCAAGTTTGGCGGCGCTGCGTTCCAGCTTGTCATAGTGTGCCGCGCAAGCCACAATGTCGCTGCCGTTGATCGTGCCGGCATTGACCAGGCCTTCGGCGATCGCCTGTGCCATATTGCCGTATCCGATGAATCCGATGGTTGGATTGGCCATGTTTCTTTCCTTTGCTATCGATGCTCGTCGTTGCTGAACGATCGTCAGAACAACTCCGCCAAATCTCCGCGGTTCAATGCTTCATTGAACAGGTGCCTGAACACTGTTGCACCATGCACGCCGTCATGCTCGAATTCGTTGGTGGTCCAATAATGTGAACGACCGACGCGGGACAGCGTGTCGAGCTGCAATCCAGAATCTACGTACATGTCGTCGAAATAGACGGCAGCCTGCAGCGGAACCTCATTGCGCGCCAACTGGTCGGCATCGTAGATCGTGCCGAAATGCGTGTCTTCCATAAGCACGTCCATGGCTGGTTTGAACGGACGCAACGCACGTTCCTGCTCGAACATCCACGGGAACATGGCCTCGCCGGTGAAATTAAGCGGACGGATGTCACCCGCGAATTCCGGATGCTCGCCGCGCACGCGCTGGGCGGCCCAGCAAATCGGCGTTTCCAGCTCGCCGTTGGCGTAGATGAACTCCTGCAACGGCCAGTACAGCGGGCGAGCCGAGGTCGCATCCATCACGGAAGACAGGAATTCGTCAGACAGTTCCGCCGAGGTCGAGGCCGAACCGTCGCCGTCGAGGAATGCCTGGTCAAGAATCCAATGCACGCGTTCGAAACTTGGCTTCATGCCGAAATCGGATCCCAAGCATTGGAAACGTTCCACCGTGAGCGGATCGCCGTTCGGCAATGCGACCTTGCGCGACTGCAGAATGTCGGCGACGGCCGCGGCACGTTCGATATCGATCGGGTAACGCTCGTAGAACTGCTTCGTCTTTGCCGCCATGCGCGGGAACGTATGACGGTACACGTCGGTCGCATCGGCGGGAACATGCGGAATGCCGCCCGTGGTGAAACTGGCGATGACTCCTTGCGGGAACAGCGAAAGATACGTCAGCGTCAGGAATCCGCCATAGCTTTGACCAAGCGTGACCCAACGTGCGCTCCCGAATTCGGTACGACGCAGATGCTCGAAGTCACGAACGATCGAATCGGCGAGGAAGCGCTTCAAAAACGCGGCACCGGCCTTGCCGTCGCCGTCCATGCCCTCAATCACATGCGTATCGACGCGGGACGAACGCCCCGTACCACGTTGATCCGGCAACACCACGCGGAAATGCTTGATGGCCTCCTCAATCCAACCATCGGAACTTGGACCGAGCGGACGCGGACCGGAACCACCGGGACCACCCTGCAGGAACACGAGCAGCGGAAGATCATCATGCACATGTTCGGGAGCGGTGACCACACGGTAGAACAGGCTGATCGATTCGCCATCGAACCCATGACCGGCTCGTGGCCCGTCCAATCCAACGGCACCTTGATGGAACGATCCTCAATATGCAATCCGGGCACGTAGTATTCGCTCAGCAACGTCATGCATTCACCTTCCCTTTGGCGTCATCGGCATGTTCAATTCGGGTAGTGACTTTTTGATGGCTTCCATCTCACCCACATGCGGAGACAACCTTACCTCACAAAAGCGGCTTTATCCTGCCGCTATTTCATTCCTGCGCATGATGGCGTCACAGCATATCTGGCGCTAGGGTGGAACGTATGTCGAATTTCAAACAGCGTCTCTTGTCATGGATGCATGGCCATGTTTTCGCCGGCGATCTCATCATCACGCTTGTTATAGGTGTTCTGCTGTTCGGCGTGACCGGCGGCATCACCTATAATCCGGGATTGCTGTTTGACCTTAAGCCTTCCACGCGGATGGCATGGGAAGCGGCAATGCTTATCCCGCTGCTGATCCGTCGATGGCGGCCGCAGACCGGAGCGTTGCTCTGCGTGGCATTGACCTTGGCGCATCTCATATTCGGCCCTTGCCTGTTGGGCGCCGATATTCTGGCATTGTTCATGCTGTATTCGGTGATCGTCTACGGCAATCCCAAAAACACGAAAGCCTTCATTATTCTGGCGTTGATCATCGGTCTTCTGGCTTCGGCGCTGGTGGCATGGACCATGACCAATGGACCATTGCTCACCGGAGGCAAAGTGCATACATGGAGCAGCTGGAATGACCCAAATCCAAATGGCGTTATGGTCACGAAAGACACTCTCGGTTCCATCTACACAGGAACATCCATGTCGGAAGTCGCCGACATGATGGCGCAATACATGCTGGTGCTGACGCCGATTTTCGAAGTATGCATTATTTCCACCGTCATTGTAGCGTTCTGGCAGCGTGCCCGTCTGGCAACCGTTTGCATGATGCGGGAACGCAATGAGGCAATCGCCGCGCGAGACCAGGATGAACGCGATATCGCCGCGTTGGCGGAACGCGCACGCATCGCACGTGACATGCACGATGTGGTGGCGCACACCCTGTCAATCATCATCGTGCAGTCTGATGGCGGTCGCTATGCAGGCACGCATGATCCCGCGGTGGCCAGAAACACCATGGAGACGATTCGACACGAATCGGAACGCGCACTGCATGACATGCAACGTCTTCTGGGAGTATTCGGGGGTTCACCGCACGCCGATTATAACGATATCGGCAATCTTGTGGAACAAGCGCAAAACGTCTCCCCCGACATTCGAATCCGACGGAATATCACCGGCACCGCCAGCCCAGAACAACTCGGCGAACAAGCCTCGATAGCTTCCTACCATGTAGTGCAGGAGGCGCTGACGAATATCCGCAAGTATGCGGGGCCGCACGTCGATGTACATATTAAAGAGTCATGGAACAACGGTTTGCTCACTTTGACCATCACCGACAATGGTCATGGCGCGGCGGCCAATATCGACGGGCATACGCCAGGTTACGGCCTGCTGGGCATGAAAGAACGCATCGAATCGGCCGGAGGCTCGTTGCAGGCTGGCCCTCAACTCGGCGGAGGCTTCGAAGTCATGGCCACCCTGCCTTACGGCGGTAAAGAACAGGTGACAGAAGAAACCGGCGAACAGTATGCCTCGGAACAGTCCGAATCTTGCAACACAACTGCCATATCCAGCAAAGCGAAACTATCCGACGAAGCAATCGCACCTCACACAGTCGTCAACATATCGGCGCGAATCCCAGATCAGCATCGGAGCAGACGCAGGAAACCAACCAACCGACCGGTCGCGATCATCGTTCGAATGCCCTGCAACATTTGCGCATCACCGCACCCAATCTGCATGATTTGCTCAAATCGTTGAAACTGAAATCCGTAGAACTTGCAAATACATCCAATTCGCGAGGGCTGAATTGGGTGGAACGCGTTTCCGCGTGGACGCAGCACCATTATGCGCTCATGGATTCCGTTGGTGCCGTGGCATTGGTCATGCTGCTGAATCGCATGTCGATTACGTTCCTTTTTGATAGTTCACCTCTTGCGCAGCTCTCTCATGCGATCGCTACCTGCTGCATATTGGCGCTGTCTCTTCGACGCAGGTTCCCCGAGACTTGCGCGCTTATTGTGTTCGTATTGTCAGTTGTGCAATTGTTGTTTTTGGGATCGATTGAGGTTGGACATATCGTAGCGTCGCTGTGTGCTCTGTATTCAGCCGTATTGTATGGACGCGAACACGCATGGCGTTGGACCGGTCCTGCCGCTGTCACCTGTTCGGTGCTGATGGGCTTGAAAATCGCGGCCGATCAACACGGATACATTACCTTGTTCGGCGCCATCACCGCTTCCGTGGGCTTGACAAAACCGGTTTCAGCCGCGTCAAGCAGTACTGCGGCGTTTTTTACCGGCGTTATGTATACGGTTGCGGTGTTGATACTGTGCGCCGGCATTATGGCATGGGCGCGTTGGACTCGTTCCAGTGATTCAAACGCACTGGTGTTGCAGGCGCGAGAGGAAGCGCTGGTGGCCGAGCAGGAGAAGCAGCGTATTCTCGCGGCGAATATGGAACGCGACCGTATCAGTGCCAGCATTCAGGCTGAAGTCACCGCCACGCTGAACAGCGTGATTAGTCAAGCCGTCGATGGTATCCGCATGTTGGACGCTGCCGAAGCACAAGGCAAAGAGCCTACTGCCGACGAGATTTCCGCAGCGTTCAAAGCCATCGGAGAACAGGGGCGCGCCGCGCTTAAGCGTATGCGCGAACTGCTCGGAGTGCTTCGTGAGACTGGTTTCAGCGATGACGCTCATGCCGGTAGCGCGAGCGAACTGCAGTTGAGGCCCGCAGCACCGCTGGAGGAGCAGCTGCAGCGCGCGTCTCGATAGCCGGTTCAAGTTTTTCAGGGAGATTTAAGGGGTTGTTTCGCGCTGTGAGCGGAACGATGCCGATAAGGTGGAGAGTATGAGTGAAGAACAGAAGATTCGTGTGGTCATCGCCGATGATCAGGAATTGGTACGTGCCGGTTTCGCGATGGTGATCGGCTCGCAACCGGATATGGCGGTTGTCGGCCAGGCGCGCGATGGCGCGGAAGCGGTGGCTTTGGCGGAGACGCTGCATCCCGACGTGGTGCTGATGGACGTGCGTATGCCCGGTGTGGACGGCATTGAGGCGACACGTCGGATCAGCGCGTTGCAGCATCGTTTCGCACCTGACGGAAGCGCGCTTGACGATGCGCATACCCGTGTGATCATTCTGACGACGTTCGATTTGGACGAATACGTGATGGCCGCGATCAACGCCGGCGCGTCCGGCTTCCTGCTGAAGGACACGGAACCGGAGACGCTGCTCAATTCGATTCGCACCGTGTACCAAGGCAACGCGATCATCGCGCCATCCGCCACGAAACGGCTTATAGAGAAGATGATGGATGGCGATTTCGCAGGAACGGCCGCCGCAGCGCCCGTTTCCGCAACGTCCGCTTCCGCTTCGACGGCAACTATGTACACCGATCCGGAATTGGACGAACTGACCGACCGCGAGCGCGAGGTGCTCATCGAAATCGCGCATGGCCTGTCGAATCAGGAGATCGCGGACAAGCTGTTCATCAGCCTGCCTACCGTGAAAACGCATGTCGCGCATATCCTGTCGAAAATCAATGCGCGCGACCGCGTCCAAGCCGTCGTGTTCGCCTACGAAAACCATCTCGTATAAAATCTTCATAAAACGTATTCGGCAACAAAAATGCTCCTTCTTTCGAAGGAGCATTCCGTTTATCGCCTAAGCTTCTGCGAGCGCCTCAACAGGCGGTACTTTGACCGCTCTGCGGGCAGGTGCGATGCTGGCGAGCAACGCAGCCACGGCGGCCACGGCGAGCACGATGCCGTTGACGCCCCATTCGAAGGGGAACACCACGGTGCCGTACAGACTGAACACCACGTATGCGCCCAGCCAGCCGAACAGGGTGCCAAGTAGTACGCCCGCGATGCCGGATACCAGCGAGATGAGCAGGGCTTCCACCGCGAGGGAGCGTCGCAACTGACCTCGAGTCATGCCGATGGCGCGCAAAGTGGCCGATTCGCGGGTGCGTTCGATCACCGACAGGGACAGCGTGTTGGCCACGCCGACAAGTGCGATGAGCACAGCCACAGCGATCAATCCCACCAGAAGCATCATCATGGAGTCGATCATCTTCGCCCATACGATGCGTTCGGCGATCGGTCCGGTCACTGTCGCATCAGTGCTCTTCTCCAATGCGGCCTGCATGTCGTTGTAGATGCCGTCAACGGAAACTCCCGACTTGTCAGTATCCGCCTTGACCAGCAGCACATGGGTGGCGGCATCGAGGTCACCATTGGTGAAATGGCTTTCATCCACGAATCCGACAGCTCCATACTGTGCGGATACGCGACGGTAGTCGGCTTGGTTTGCTTGCAATGTCAGCGAACGCGTAGCGTCGCCGTCCTGGTTCCATTCGGTAGAGAAATCAGCCGTACCATTGGCGAACTGCAGTTTCTTGCCGGTTTGCGCATTGTATGTTGGCATGAGCACGCCATCACTGTCGATGGAGGCGTTACCCAAGTTGGCACGCATGACCTGCTTGACCTGATCGATATTCTTCACGCCGACCAGCAATGCGGACGTAGCTGGGTTCCATCCGCTTTCTCCAAGGTCACGGAAACCGCCGGCGCATACAACGTGTCGGACACGCCGTTGATGTCGGCTACATCCTTGACCATTTGCTGGCTGATGTCATCGCCCATGGCCACGATGTCGACGCTATAACGGGTGGCGAGCGCACCATTCATAGTCTCTTTGGCGCTGGCGGCACCGGTTGCGATGGTGGAAACCAGGGTGACGCCGATGAGCAGAGCGGCACCGGTTGCTGCGATGCGTCGCGGATTCTTCTGAATGTTGGCGTGCGCAACCGTTGCGGAAGGGCCTGTCAGCGAGGCCAACGCTCCAACTCCCTTCATGAGGCCGGCATCCAAAACACCGCGGTGACCACCATTCCGAGGAATACCAGTGCGGCACCGGCGATGGCTACGAGCAGAATCATCGTGAATTGATCGCTGCTCGCATTCTCGCCGCCATTGGTGGCTTGTACCTGCCAGATGGAAAATACCACCATGGCGATACCGACCACCACCATCAGAATACCGATTATGGCTCGCGTGAGGCTGGAACGACGGTTGTCGGTCAGTTCAATCGGGCGCAATGCCTCCAATGGCGTCACCGCAGTAGCGGAACGTGCAGATCCCAGGGATGCGAGCACCGTCACCACAATACCGAAGAGAATAGGTATGACGGCGGCCTGCCAAGAGAAATTGAATCGCATACCCTCTTGCATGATGTCGCTGACGCACATGCCCCACATGAGCAGACTTCCCAGCACCACGCCAAGCACGGATGCGACGAAGCCAAGCACTGCCGCTTCGAACAGCACGGAGCCATACAGCTGGCCTTTTTTCGCGCCGATGGTGCGCAGCAAGGCGAGTGTGCGGCGGCGTTGCGCCACGAGTACTTGGAACGTGTTGGCGATCACCAGTGCCGCCACGAACATGGCAAGCACGCCGAAGCACATGAGGAATGTGGTGACGATGCTGGTTTGGTTGCCGGTTAAGGATTTGATGCTTTCGTCACTGACCTGCTGTCGCGACATCAGATCGAAATGCTTTGGCAGCAACGCTTTCACACTGTTGATGGTTTTTGCGGATACGCTATTTCCATCCAAGGCAAGGTCGAGGTATACCGTTGTTGTTCCGGTGGTGTCGAAATCGTCCGTTCCCTGCATTGCGGCAAGCAGATTGTTGGATCCTACGATCGCACCACCATAGTACGAGTAGGCGCCGTTCGGATCGGAGGTGAGTCCGACCACGCGCACGTTGTCCGCTTTGGCTTTGCCATCGGTGCCTACCGCATATTGGGAGGTCAGTCTTACAGTGTCGCCAATGCCGACGTTCAGCTGTTTCGCCATGTCTTCCGGCAGTGCGACTTCGTTGGAGTCCTTCGGCTGGTCCCCTTCTGTAATACTCACGGGAAGCATGTTCTTCTGTGCCGCGGTAGAGATGATCTCGCCGCTGATGGCGCTGTCCCCCCTGGAAACGCTGACGCCGGTCTCCACCGAGGCGCGGACGCGTCAACCCCTTCGATGCCGGCGATCTGGTCGAGATGGAAGTCGCCGACAGTGCTGGAGTACGCTTCGTTGAGTTCCTCATCGCTCAGGTCGGAGCTGTTGACGGTCACCGCATAGTTGGCGTTGCCGAACATGGCGGTCATCTGCCGTGTCAGGGAGTCGTTCATGGCGTTGCCGAACAGGAAGGTGCTGGCTATGAACGCCGTGCCGATCATGATGGCGATGCCTGCGGGTATGAGCATGCGCTTGGTTTTTCGCATGAGTTTCAAAGTGATGGACCACATGGTTAATTCTGTTTCCTTCTTCGAATGCTTCTACAGTGCGTTTAGCGGGAATCTCTCGCGGAAGCCGCATTCATTGTGGCGGCTTCGCGTTCCTTCATCAGCAGTTCACTCATCTGGTCTGCTGTCGGCTTGCTCACGTCCGCCACGATCTGGCCGTCGGCGAACACGAGCGCACGGTCGGCGTAAGACGCGGCGACCGCATCATGCGTGACCATGATGATGGTTTGGCCAAGTTCGTTGACGGAACGTTTCAGGAAGCTCAACACTTCGGCGCTTGATACAGAGTCAAGATTGCCGGTGGGCTCGTCTGCGAACACCAGTTTCGGCTTGGTGATCAATGCTCGCGCGATGGCCACACGCTGCTGTTGGCCTCCCGATAGTTCGTTCGGACGATGGTTAAGACGTTCCTTAAGGCCAAGCGTTTCCACCAGCAGACGCAACCACTGTCGGTCTGGTTTCGCCCCAGCCAAGGTCAAGGGCATGAGAATGTTCTGTTCGGCAGTAAACATCGGCAGCAGATTGAAGCTTTGGAAGATGAAACCGATCTGATGGCGGCGCAGCAGGGTGAGCTGGTCGTCGTTCATGCGGGTCAGATCCTTGCCGTCGAACATGACGTGTCCGCTAGTGGCCGAATCAAGTCCGGCCAGCGTGTGCATCAACGTGGATTTGCCAGAGCCGGAGGGGCCCATGATGACGGTGAATTTTCCTTGTTCGAAGGCGATATTGACGTCACGTAACGCATGCACCGCGTTGCTTCCGGAACCGTAGTCCTTGACAAGATCGATGGCTTCAATGGCAGTGTTATTGGCTTTGATGGCGTCCCTGATGTCCATGGAAGTTCCTTTCTTTGTGAAGTTACTTCCAACATACGGAACATTCGACGTCAACGGCATCATGCGTTGGTCTGAAATCCTGCTGAACCGCGACTCATCCTTGAGTATGAGATCAACGCGGGAACAGCGAAAACTGGATGATCAGAAACCATGTTCCAAGCATCGGGCAATCGTCAATCGCCTAGCAATACGCCTTCGTGCGGCGGCTCAAGCCAATACGACTCCTTCTCCACACTGACGGTGGACGCCACCAGGTCTGTTCCACGCCTGGCAATGGGCGAATGGATTCGTCCACCACGCGCCATAGGTCCTCATCGTTGTCGGCGATGATTTCAATCAGGTAATCGGCACCGTTCAATCCGACACCACTCATCGCGTACGTCACTTCGTCGATGGCCAGAAGCTGTTCGGAGTCAAGCCGATATGGAGGTTTCACTCCAAGTCCGAGGAATGCCTGTCGGAATCCTCCCAAACGCATGGGGCTTACCGTAGCCATAATGCGCATCACGCCGGAATCTTCGAGTTTTTTGATGCGGCCGCGAATCGCCGTATGGGTCACGCCGAGACGCTCCCCCAACGACGCATAGCTGGCCCTGCCGTCCTTCTGCAGTTCGTTGAATGTGTGCACGAACCGTGGATCCAGACGATGCGAGGGAATATCGGTGCCGACACTCGCCTCGCGTTTGGTCAGGAAGCCGGTTTCGCCATGCGCGGCGAGCAGACGGTTCACCACGCTGACATTGTGGTCATCAAGCACCAGCCGTCCGCATGAGAACACCTGCAGACGGGACAATCCCGGCAACGCGCGCAGACCATGTTTGAGGAAATGATCCATGCCTTCAGCCGAATACACCACAGCCTCAGCGATGATGTCGGCATCCCCCAGAGCGCAGACCACGTAGGTGACCTGTGGCATGGATTGGAGCATGGCAAGAGCCTCATCCCTGCTCCCGTCGAGACGAAGTCCCACCAGCACCTGGCTGTAATTGCCCAGACTCAATGGATTGCACACCGGGACGATGCTCATGATGTTGGATTCCGTAAGCCTGCGGTAGCTTTCCGTAGCCGCGTATACGGAAATGCCGACCTTGTCGGCAAGCGCCTGCATGGTCATGCGGCCGTCGCATTGCAGGGCCGAGACCACTTTCAGGTCGCGTGCGGTGATGGTGATGCGTTGTTCGTTCTGGAACATTGGCCTACCTCAGAACTGCCACAGCATCAGCCAGATGCTGCCTGTCGTCGCGGCGGCAGTGACCGCAAGGATGATCCAATCGGAGAGTCTCATCTTCAGCTGTATGCGGTAGGTGCGTCTCACGCCTTGGAGGTTGAGCCCGCGCGATTCCATAGCCCAGCCGACGCTTTGGCTCATTTTGTAGGCGCGGATCAGCACCGCGATGATGATGGCAGATACGATTTGAACCGGTCCACCAAGCGTACGAATACGTTGCGTTTCTTGCCGGTGGCGTCTTTCTTGCCGTTCAAGTCGAGTCCGCGGGCCCGTTGCGCGGCCGATACGGATTGGAAGATGGAGAAGAACACCGGAATGTAGCGCAGCGCGGTGGCGAGCGTGAGTCCGGCCTTGTACGGCATGCCCAGGGAGGTGAGCCCTCGGATCAGCTTGGTCTGGCTGGTGGTGAACAACGTGAGGAAGCACGCGAATCCGAGCGCCGGAATGCGCAATCCCATCACCGCGGCCATGACGAGGTTCTCTCGCGTGAGTTTCAGCCATCCCCACTGCCACAGCACGTGCGTGCCGGATGGGTCGAAAATCGGCCAGAGCACCACGATGAACACGATGATCACGGCGAGGATCTTCCACACCCAGCCGATGCGTTTCAGCGGCACGCCGTCGGTGATGAGCATGAGATGTTCGATGATCAGAACGTCAAGTATGAACGCCCAGTTGCGCCATACCAGGCACAACACCAACATGACCACGGTGATGAGGAATTTCACACGGGGGTCGGCGCGATGCAGCCAGCCGTCGCCCGGTACATACAAATCGGCGTCCATCAGTGTCGTCCTTCCTCATGCTTGGTGACTTTCAGCAGCACATGCGTCGCCGAAACGGGCCCATTGGATTTACGCGGTTTGCGGATGGTCCGAGATTGCTTCTGCGCCGCTTCGGACCTGTCGATCGGCCCATACTGCACGACTTTTCCGTCCTCCAATTCCAGCACGTGCGTGCAGTACCGGTATACCGCGCGCATGTCGTGGCTGATCATGACGATGGTGACGCCGCGCTGGTTGAGTTTCTCGATGGTGCCGAGGAAGCGTGCTGCGAGACGGTGGTCGAGACCGGCCGTAGGCTCGTCGAGCACGAGGATCGGCGTGCGCATTGCAAGCACGGATGACAGCGCCACCGCACGGCGTTCGCCATAGCCGAGCGTGGCCGGCGAGACGTCTTCATAACGGTGCAGGTCGAACAGCGTCAGCATCTCGTCGACGCGTTTGAACACGGTGGCTCCGTCCAGTCCAAGCGCGGTAGGACCGAATGCGATTTCCTCCTTGGTGGTGGAGCAGAAGATCTGATGGTCGGGATTCTGGAAGACGAATCCGACGTGGGCCGCCATTTCGCCGACGCTGTGTTTGGAGGCGTCGAGCCCATCCACCGTCACCGTGCCCTGCGTGGGTCGGATCAGTCCGTTCAGATGTTTGGCGAGTGTGGTCTTGCCGGAGCCGTTACGTCCGATGAGTCCGATGAATGAGCCACGTTCGATGTCGAACGTCACGTCGTCCAGAGCTTTCGATGCGTTGCCGCCGCGCTCATATTGGTAGGAGACATGGTCCAGACTGATGACCACGTCCTTGGACCGTTCCGGCTGATTCTTTTTGTCCTTCTTATGCTTTTTGCCCTGCTGTACGGCCTTGACCTGCGGCAGCGGATCGTCCGCGACCTGCACGCCGGAGGATTCCAGCAGTCCTTTTTCACGGACGAACAGGCTGGCGTCGCCGTTGCGCACCAATTCCCCATTGACCATGAACAACACTTGGTCGGCCCAATAGGCGATATGCTCCGTGTCCTGTTCCGCATGATCACCGTCATGGAACGGGTCTGCCGGATGCGTTCAAGCACATCGAAGACTTCCTGCTTGCCTTCCGGATCGAGCGCCGCAGTCGGTTCGTCAAGGATGAGCACGTCGGGTTCCGCCGCCAATGCCGCCGCGATGGCCACACGCTGCATCTGCCCACCCGACAGGCTGGCCGGCACGCGCTTGCGGTAGCCGGTCATGCCGACCAGATCGAGCATGACGTCGATCTGCTTGTCGATGATGTCCGGTGCGATGCCGCGGTTTTCCAAAGGAAAGGCGATCTCATCCTCAACGCTCGCACAGAACAGCTGCGCTTCGGGATCCTGCTGCACGTAGCCGATACGTTCGGACAACGCCGATACGGAATGACGGCTGGTGTTCATGCCGTTGACTTCCACCAGTCCGGTCATGGTGCCGTCCGCCAGATTCGGGATGATTCCAGCCAAAGCCATGCACAGGTGGATTTGCCGGCGCCGGTCGGTCCAATGACGCCCACGAACGAGCCTGATTTGATATCGAAGCTGACATGCTTGAGGCTATCCACCGGCTTGCCGCCATCCACCAATGGCTCATACTGCCAACTCAAATCACGTACCGTATCATGCGCTCTTCTCCATATCTTTCAGCACATCAGCCCATTGCACCGGCCGCGAACACAGCCACTACGGATACTATATGAACGAATATGTATAAATAAAGCCCGTGGAATCGCCGTTCATCGGTGAACCCACGGGCTTTATTTATACAAGACAATAATGTATCACTCGCCGGCCTTGACGCTGAGGTTGCCGAGTCGCACCAGCGCGGATAAGCCTTGCGCACCGCGGAGAACAGTGCGAAGCCAACGATCAGGCCGACAACCATCTGGAATGAGTTGCCGATGATTTCGCCTAGGGCCGGACCGAAGCCGGACAGGATGCCGCCGGCGATGAAGTAGCCGAACACCTTCCACACGCCGGCCACCAGAGAGCCGATGACGACGTTGGCCGGTTTGAATTCACGGACCAGCAGACCCACGAGCACCGCCTGCAGACCGTCGATGATGAAGGTGAAGATTGCCCACTGCGGGTATCCCGAGATGAGGTCGGACAACGCCGGTCCAAGACCGCCGATGATGCCGCCGACCCACGGGCCGAACGCATAGGAGCTGAAGAAAATCATCGTGTCGGACAGGTTGAGGTATCCACGGGTCGGGGTCGGAATCTTCACGAACATGGTCAGCACGGTGGTGACCGCGGTCATGATGGCGATCAACGGGATGGTGTTGACCTGAATAGCTTTCTTGATATCGTTCTTGACGTCCTGCGCCATAATACAGTCTTCTTCTCTCTTTTTACCAAAATAGCAAAATCATCTTGCTTTTCCTACGATTTGTAAAGAAATCGCAAGGAATTTCTTTCGATGTATCAAATTGCGACATACCATATCGCAACAAGCGAAAATTTTATCCCATCCGCGTTACAAGCGCAGTGCAAAGCAGGCGGCCCGCAACACCCCCTTCTCATGGTGCAGCGGACCGCCCGACAGTTGTTTCAGACCAAAGTCACTTGGCCAGACCGGATTCGCGCAAGGCCTTGAAGCCGCTTTCGAGGTCCTCGATGATGTCGTCGATGTTCTCCAGTCCGATGGACAGGCGGATGGTGCCCTGGTGGATACCCTGGTCCTCGAGCTCCTCCAGCGTCTCCTGGGAGTGCGTGGTGGAGGCCGGTGGATCACGAGGCTCTTGGCATCGGCCACATTGGCCAGCAGGCTGAACAGGTGCAGGTTGTCGATGAACACGCGTGCCGCGTCCTTGCCGCCCTTGATGTCGAAGGTGAAGATGGAACCGCCGCCGTTCGGGAAGTACTTCTTGTACAGGTCGTTGTCCTTGCGGCCTTCGATGGACGGGTGGGAGATGGACTCGACCTCCGGCACGGTCTTCAGGTAGTCGATGACCTTCAGCGCGTTCTGGACGTGGCGTTCGACGCGCAGGGACAGGGTTTCGGTGCCCTGCAGCAGCAGGAAGGCCGCGAACGGGGACAGGGTGGCGCCGGTGTCGCGCAGCAGGATGGCGCGCACGCGGGTCACGAAGCGGCGCCGCCGAGGGCCTCATAGAAGTTCAGGCCATGGTAGGACGGATCCGGCTCGGTCAGGGTCGGGAACTTGCCCGGCACTTCGGCCCAGTTGAACTTGCCGCCTTCCACGATCACGCCGCCGAGGGTGGTGCCGTGGCCGCCGATGAACTTGGTGGCGGATTCCACAACGACGTCGGCGCCGTGCTCCAGCGGGCGGAACAGGTACGGGGAGGCGAAGGTGTTGTCCACGATCACCGGCAGGTGGTGCTTGTGGGCGATGGCGGTGATGGCCTCGAAGTCGGGCAGGTCGGCGTTCGGGTTGCCGAAGGTCTCGAAGTAGACGAGCTTGGTGTTCTCCTGGATGGCGTCTCGAACTCCTGCGGGTTCTCGGCGGAGACGAAGGTGGTGGTGATGCCGTCGCGCGGCAGGGTGTGGCGCAGCAGGTTGAAGGTGCCGCCGTACACGTTCTTGGCTGCGACGATGTGGTCGCCGGACTGGGTGATGTTGCGCACCGCGTATTCCACGGCGGCCGCGCCGGACGCGACGCCAGGCCCGCGGTGCGCCTTCGAGGGCCGCGATGCGGTCTTCAAC
>ENA-OPZM01000484-OPZM01000484.1-human-gut-metagenome-genome-assembly--contig:-NODE-484-length-17206-cov-6.133907_pt1 | contig 17206 bp, 27 predicted proteins | sample MGYA00242478_ERZ504493 | MGnify/ENA primary metagenome ERZ504493 (study PRJEB26092, sample SAMD00036227) | human gut metagenome | host: Homo sapiens | study: EMG produced TPA metagenomics assembly of...
TGCCGGAGAGACTTGACCCAATCGAAATTGCAGGGGCGGGCACCATCGTAGTTTTCGCCGCCGCAGATGACCTGCTCGATCTGCCCGGCGGAAAAGTACTGCCGGATGCTTACCGGTCCGATGAAGGCGCGCACATGATGCCCTTGTGTTGAAGGGCAGGTCAAACAGAATGGGAATGCGCTCATCGGCGCGGCGCTGATTTTCACAGGTGACGTTGAAAAAGATGTTGTCCCAACCGCTGCCCCAGTCCGGCGGCAGACACTCCCGCACCCGCTGCGGCCGCTTTGTGAGCAGAAAAAACACCACATCGCTGCGCTGGCGCATGATGTCCCACGCCTCAACTCGCCACGGGTCGGCTTCTTCCAAGAAGAAATCCGAGGTCATGCAGACCCGGATCTGCTCACCACTCTGGATTTTGTAGTGTCCGGTGCGGTCTTTCTGGAGCGGATAGGAAAAGCCGCTTTTCGTTTTGTAGATCTCGGCTCCGTTCTGGTCCCGCATCCGGTCGAGAAAATACATGTAGCAGTTCTGGCAGCCCTCGCTGCACTTGACGCAGCCGTGCCATGGATTCCAGATGTCGTGCAGGAAGCTCACCTTCTTTCTGTACCTATTATAATAGCTGCGCGGACAGGAAACAAGAGCATCCCTTGCGCCGCCCCATCGGATGTGATAGGATGAAGAAAACCATGTGAGGAGGAACTGCCATACCGTTCTGATGATCCGCAATGACATCACCAAGGTGGCAGCGGATGCCATTGTCAACCCCGCCAACCGGAACCTTTTGCAGGGCAGCGGCACCAGCCGTGCCATCTATCAGGCGGCAGGGGAGCAGGAGCTGACCGCCGCCTGTGAAGCCATCGGCCGTTGCGATTTGGGCAGAGCCGTGTGTACTCCGGCATTCGGGCTGTCGGCAAAGTACGTTTTCCATGCAGTCTGCCCGGCGTGGCACGGCGGCGGGTTCGGCGAAGCTGAACAATTAGCCGGTGCATACCACTCCGCATTGGAATTAGCCGCAGAGTACCACTGCGAGAGCGTGGCCTTTCCGTTGCTGTCCAGCGGAAACTACGGCTACCCCAAGGAGCAGGCCTTCCGCATTGCAGTGGATATAATCACGCAGTACGTCATGGAGCACGACCTGACCGTGTATCTGGTGCTCTACGACCGGCACTCGCTGGCGGTGAGCCGCAAGCTGTTCGCCTCGGTGGAGGAGTACATCGATGACCACTACGTTGCAACCAAGGACGAAAGCTGGTGGTTTGGCCGTCGGCGCAGAGAATCCGCAGAGCGTCGGCGCAGGTTGGAGGAAGATGCCGCTCTGCCGATGATGGGGGCAGTTCCGGCACCTGCCGCTGCACCATGGCAGCCCGCAGTCTGGAACACCTGATGGACAACCTTGGCGAGAGCTTCACCACCCGGCTGCTGCGGCTCATTGACGAGTGGGGGCTGAAAGACTCCACCGTGTACAAGCAGTCCAACATCTCCCGGCAGCATTTCTCCAAAATTCAGTGCAACCGGGACTACAACCCCAAAAAGAAGACCGTGCTGGCCTTTGCGGTGGGGCTGCACCTGTCGGAGGACGAGACCATCGACCTGCTGCAAAGCGCAGGCTATGCCTTCTCCGATGGCTCCAAGCGGGACTGGATCGTGCGGTACTGTCTGGAACATAAGATCTATAACATCAATCAGGTCAATACGCTGCTGTTTGAATACGATCAGGAACAGTTGGGTGCGTGATCTGTCGCCTGCCCGTTGACCTTTTGCCCTCCGGTTTGTGGTATCCTTTTGCCAACGAAAGCGATACACCACAAAACGGAGGGCATTGTTGTGAAGAAAAATCTTACCGAGCTTGTTTTCATTCTGGACCGCAGCGGTTCCATCGGCGGGTTCAATGCTATGCTGACCCGGCAGAAGGAGCAGGAGGGCGAGGCCAACGTGACCACGATCCTGTTCGACCATGAGGTGCAGCTGCTGCACGACCGTTTCCCACTGAAGGATGTTGCACCGCTGACCGAAAAGGACTATTACGTCCGGGGCTGTACGGCGCTACTGGACGCCATTGGCTACGGCGTGGAGAAGATGGCGAACATTCAGCGCCATCTGCCGGAGAGTGAGCGCGCCGAAAAGGTCATCTTTGTCATTACCACGGACGGGCTGGAAAACGCCAGCAAACGGTTTAGCTATGAGAAGATCCGCCGGATGATCGAGCAGGAAAAAGAGCAGTACGGCTGGGAGTTCCTGTTCCTCGGTGCCAACATGGATGCTGTGAAGGAAGCTGCCCGCTTCGGCATCTCGTCCGACCGGGCTGTGCGGTTCGAGAATGACGCACAGGCGTGGCGGTCAACTACCACGTTGTCAGCGAGACAGTCTCCCGGATGCGGGAAGCACCCTGCTGCGCGTCCATCGGCGCAGAGTGGAAAGAACAAATCGAAGCTGATTTCCAGAAGCGGCATCATAGGTAAGGGAGGAAACAGCCATGTTAGGAGCAATTTTGGGTGACATCGTGGGCAGTCCCTATGAATTTGACCACAACAATTACAAGCACAAGGATTTTCCGCTGCTGAGCGAGAAATCGCACTTCACCGATGATACGGTCATGACCGTTGCGGTGGCACGGGGATTGATTGCAGGTAAAGGCATCCCGGAGAGAACATTTGAAGAAACAAAGAGCGAGATGCGCATTTGGGGAGAAACATACCCTCATGCCGGTTACGGTGGGATGTTCCGCCGGTGGCTGCACACTCGTGATGTGAAGTATCTGCTCCTTGGTTTTTAATAAGACTCGATGAAGGGCGTCTTGCATCGGCCTGAAAAATCCGATATACTGAACCCAGAGAGTATATCGAATTTTTGGGGAAAAGGAGAGAACGGTATGGAACATCTTTATGAAAAGGCACTGGAAAGTGCGGAATATATCAAGACGCACACGAAAAAGCGCCCGAAGATCGCGGTGGTGCTGGGCTCCGGCCTTGGCAAGCTGACCGCGGACTTTACGGACACGGAAGAACTGTCCTACAAGGATATCCCCAACTTCCCGGTATCCACGGTGGCAGGACACAAAGGCGCATTGTTGGCTGGCAAGCTGGGGGACACGGAAGTCTACGCCATGGAAGGCCGCTTCCATTTCTATGAGGGCTACTCCATGAAGGAAGTCTGCTACCCGTTCTATGTGTTCAAGCTGTTGGGCGTGGAAAAGGTGGTGTTGACCAACGCCTGCGGCGGCATCAACCGGGAGTTTGCGCCGGGCACCCTGATGCTCATTACCGACTTCATCAACATGATGGGCACGAACCCCCTCATTGGCCCCAACGATGAGCGCTTCGGCCCCCGTTTCCCGGACATGACCGAACCTTACAGTCTGGAACTGCAGAACCTTGCCAAGCAGACCGCCGATGAACTGGGCATTGCCTACAAGGAGGGCGTTTACATGGCTTTATGGGCTTGCTATGAAACGGCGGCTGAAATTCGCGCCTTTGCGGGGATGGGAGCCGATGCCGTGGGCATGAGCACCGTGCCGGAAACCATGGTCTGCAACTACATGGGCATGAAGGTACTGGCTGTCAGCTGCATCACTAACATGGCCACCGGCATCCAGACGGTCAAGCATAGCCACGCCCGCGTGCTGGAGATCGCAAATCAGGCAGGCGATACCCTGTGCCGATGGCTGGGTGCGGTGATTCAGAGAATGGAGTAAAAAAGATATACCATGAAAATCCTTTCGTTTGGTTCCCTCAACTACGATTATACCTATGAGGTCGAGCACTTTCTCGCGCCCAAAGAGACCCTTGCAGCCAAGTCCATGCAGCGGGGCTTTGGAGGAAAAGGCGCAAACCAGTCTATTGCCTTTGCACGAGCTGGATTGTCAGTATACCATGCGGGTCGTGTCGGCGCAGATGGACAACCATTTGTGGATTACCTGAAACAAAATGGTATTCATACAGATTATCTGATAAAGGACGATGCTGCTGCCACCGGCCACGCCATCATTGAGGTATGCCGCGGCGAAAACTGTATCCTGATCTACGGCGGTGCCAATCAGGAGATCACCACAGAGCAGATCGACCACACGCTGAAAGCCTTTTCGCCAGGCGACTGGCTGGTGCTGCAAAATGAGATCTCCAATCTGCCGTACCTGATGCAGGCCGCACAGAAAAAGGGGCTTTCCATTTTCTTCAATGCCGCACCCTACGATGTCGGCATCTTGACCTACCCGATGGAACTGGTGGATGTGCTCTGTGTCAACGAGGTGGAAGCCTGCGCCCTTGCCGGAACCGAGACCTTTGAAGCGGACGCTGTTTTGACCCTGCTGCACGAAAAATACCCGCAGACCCGTCTGCTTCTGACAGCCGGGAGTGCGGGCAGCTACTATCTGGATGCAGAGCGGCGGCTGTTTGTCCCCTGCGAAAAGGTGCAGGCCGTGGATACTACAGCTGCCGGGGACACTTACAGCGGCTATTTTCTGGCGGGCCTTTGCAGCGGCAGTTCAGTAGAGGACGCCATGCGGCTTGCTACCAAAGCAGCCGGAATTGCCGTGCAGCGCAAAGGTGCAGCGGCATCCATCCCGGAAATCAAAGAGTTGAAATGAATGATACAGAAGGCCATGTGGATATTCTGGTCTGCATGGCGGGCACCGGCGGCACGGGTTTTGGCACAGCAAGTTATCTGCGCAGCCGCAACCCGAATCTGCAAGTGGTTCTGGTGCAGCCCCATCCGGACTCCCGCCTGACCCCGGAGCACCCGGATGCGCAGATCATAGATGGCGTTTTGCCGGCGTATGATGTGCCGGAAAGCGCACTTTCCGACTATCTGCGGCCAGACTGGAGCGATGCGTGCATCAATGTCCGCACCGAGGAAGCCTACGAAACGGCCCATGAGGTGCTGCGGGCGGAAGGACTGTTTCTGGGCACATCAGCAGCAGCGGCTTTGCACGCAGCGGTGCAGGTGGGCCGCAGACCGGAGAATCAAGGAAAGAACATCGTGGTCATCGTCCCGGACAACGGCATGAAATATCTGTCTACGCCGATGTACCGGCAGAAATGATGAAAACACGATGATACGACTGAATTTTGAAAAGATTGCATAGGATTTTATAAAAGTATTATTCTTTCATGAATTTTAGCACTCTTCTATTGACACTGCTAATGAACGGTGCTATAACAGTGGCGTGCTCAGGAGGAAGGGCAAAAGGAGAGCCGCTAGGCTCCCCGGAAAGCCCTTCTGAATGGACGCTTCAGATTTTTTGCCCCGACCGAACGCCGGGATTGGAGGAATGATTTATGCTTATGCCGACTGTTTTCCATGAAAACCTGTTCGATGATTTCTTCGATCCGTTCTGGAATGACGCTGCACTGGAACGTGCTATGAACCGTGAGGCTCGTGGCGCCTTTGGTAAGCGTGGTGCAAACATGATGAAGACCGATGTCAAACAGACGGACAATGGCTACGAAGTAGCTGTTGACCTGCCGGGCTGCAAGAAGGAAGATGTTCAGATGGATCTGAACGACGGCTACCTGACCATTCAGGCAGTGCGCAGCCACAGCAACGACGAAAAGGATAAGAAGGGCCGCTACCTGCGGCGCGAATCCTTCTCTGGCACCTGCGCGCGCAGTTTCTACGTGGGCGATGTGAAGAAGGAAGACATCCACGCAAAGTTCGAGGACGGCGTCCTGCACGTCGAGCTGCCTGCTCCTCAGCAGACGAAGCTTTGCCTGAGAACCCGAATCTGATTGCAATCGAGTAAAACGCCGGTCGTGTGCGCCAAAGCACAACGCACATAAGATGCCCCCGGAGAGCTGTAACAAGCCTCCGGGGGCATTTTTGTTTCGCTATCTTTTCCGCAAGGGAAAATCATGGTATACTGAGAACAGCAACTCGGAATTTATGGAGGTACTTCACTATGGAATACAAACGCTTTGGCGGTAAGCTCCTTGTCCGCATCGACAAAGATGAGGAGATCGGTGAAACAAATTTGATTTTAGGGGGACAAAGATGAGTGATGTAAAAGGAAAGACCGGCGCAGTCTTGAGGGAGACGGCAGTCCTGACCGGGGCGGTGGCGATCATTGCGGCGGGCGTTTTCTTTTTTCTGGTGCCGAGCCATACATCTGTCAGCAGCATTTCCGGCCTTGGCATCGTGCTGTCCAATTTTGTGCCGCTGCCCTTGTCGGTCATTACGATGATCCTGAACGTCGTGCTTCTCATCATCGGGTTCTTTACCTGCGGCAGAGAATTTGGCGCAAAGACCGTATACACCAGTGTGCTGCTGCCGGTGTTTCTGGGGCTGTTTGAAAAGCTGTTCCCGGAGTTCGGCTCGATGACCGGCAGTCAGGAGCTGGACGTGCTGTGCTATATTCTGGTGGTCAGCATCGGGCTGAGTATTTTGTTCAACCGCAATGCATCCTCCGGCGGGCTGGATATCGTGGCAAAGATCATGAACAAGTACCTGCACATGGAATTGGGAAAAGCCATGTCTCTGTCGGGAATGTGTGTGGCGCTTTCCGCGGCCCTGGTCTACGATAAAAAGACCGTGGTGCTGAGTATCCTCGGTACTTACTTCAACGGCATCGTGCTGGACCATTTCATCTTTGATAACAGCATCAAACGCCGCGTCTGCATCATCACCGAAAAAGAGGAGGCGCTGCGTCAGTTCATCCTCCATGACCTGCACAGCGGTGCGACCATGTACGAGGCCATCGGTGCATACAATCTGGAAAAGCACAACGAGATCATTACCATCGTGGACAAGAGCGAATATCAGAAGCTGATGAACTTTATCAACCGGGAAGACCCCAAGGCTTTTGTTACCATTTACAATGTGTCCAGCATGCAGTATCAGCCCAAGATCTGATCGGCGGAGAGCTGCCGCAAAGGGCGGGCCTTTTGCGGCTTGCTCTTTGCCATAGCTGCGTGGTATACTCAAGTCCGGAAATATCAAAGCGCATGGAGGTAAAAAGCATGCTGACCTATACCTATGTTTCCGAGGGCAAATTTGAACTGATGGAAAAACCAAAGCCGGTGCTGCAGCACGAGCGGGATGCCATTGTAAAAGTGACCCTTGCCAGCATCTGCTCCAGCGACCTGCACATCAAGCACGGCAGCGTGCCCCGGGCGGTGCCCGGCATCACGGTAGGGCACGAGATGGTGGGCATCGTAGAAGAAGTGGGCAGTGCGGTGACCAATGTGAAACCCGGCGACCGGGTGACGGTGAACGTGGAGACCTTCTGCGGAGAGTGCTTTTTCTGCAAAAAAGGCTTCGTGAACAACTGTACCGATCAAAACGGCGGCTGGGCGCTGGGCTGCCGCATCGACGGCGGGCAGGCCGAGTATGTCCGGGTGCCTTTGCGGATCAGGGACTGAACAAGATCCCGGACGGCGTCACCGATCGGCAGGCGCTGCTGGTGGGCGATGTGCTGGCCACCGGCTTTTGGGCGGCACGCATCTCGGAGATCACCCCCGAGGATACCGTGCTGATCCTCGGTGCAGGGCCGACTGGCATCTGCACGCTGCTGTGCGTCATGCTGCACAGCCCCAAGCGCATCATCGTTTGTGAAAAGGACGCAAGCCGCCTGCAGTTCATCCGTCGGCACTACCCGCAGGTGCTCACCGTGCAGCCGGAGGACTGCGCCGCCTTTGTGCGTGCCCACAGCGACCACGGCGGGGCCGATGTGGTGCTGGAGGTGGCAGGGGCAGACTCCACCTTCCGGCTGGCGTGGGAGTGCGCAAGACCCAACGCCATCGTGACCGTGGTGGCGCTGTACGACAAGGCACAAACCCTGCCGCTGCCGGAGATGTACGGCAAAAACCTTACCTTCAAGACCGGCGGCGTGGACGGCTGCGATTGTGAAGAAACGCTGCGTCTCATCGCAGAAGGCAAGATCGATACCGAACCGCTCATCACCCACACCTACCCCCTGCGCCGGATCGCAGAGGGCTACGAGCTGTTTGAAAAGAAACGGGACGGCGTGATCAAGGTGGCAGTGGAGTGCTGACGGTCTGCGCCAAGGCACAACGCACATAAGGTGGCCCCGGAGAGTTGTAACAAGCCTCCGGGGCCATTTTTGTTTCCCGACATCTTTTCCGCAGCGGCAAGGCGTGGTAGAATAAGCAGAACCAATCCACAGGTGAGAAAATCGAACTTCAGAGAGAGGAGATGTTTCTATGCAGTCTGATGAGCTGAAACGCCGGATCTCGGCAGGCAGAGGAGATGCTTTGGCTGATCTGGTTTTGAAAAATGCCAGAATTGTCAATGTGTTTACCGATGAGATCGACACCGCTGATATTGCCATCAGCGGAAATTCGATCGTGGGCGTGGGCACGTATCATGGCCGGAAAGAAGTTGATCTGCACGGCAAATATGTCTGCCCGGGCCTGATCGATGGGCATATCCACATCGAAAGCTCCATGCTCTGTGGTCCGGCTTTCGAGCAGGCAGTGCTGCCCCACGGTACCACTGCGGTGGTCACAGACCCACACGAGATCTCGAACGTTGCGGGGCTTGAAGGCTTGGACTTCATGCTGGAAACGACAAAAAATCTGACCCTTTCGGTTTATTTCATGCTGCCCTCCTGTGTGCCGGCCACGGATCTGGATGAATCCGGCGCGGTGCTGAACGCAGAACAGCTGCGGCCTTACTACGGCGATCCCCGCGTGCTGGGGCTTGCGGAGCTGATGAATGCCTACGGGACGGTGCGCTGTGACCCGAAGATCCTGCAGAAGATCAGCGACTGTACCGAAGCGGGAAAGATCGTGGATGGCCATGCACCGCTCTTGAGCGATAAGGACCTGAATGCTTATATTGCGGCAGGCGTTCAGTCTGATCACGAGTGCTCCAACATTGAGGAAGCCATGGAAAAATTCCGGCTCGGACAATATATCATGATCCGGGAAGGAACGGCTGCCAAAAATATGGAGGCCCTGATGCCGCTGTTTCGGGAGCCTTATTGCAGCCGCTGCATGCTGGTGACGGATGATAAGCACCCCGGTGACCTGCTGGACAACGGACACATCGATTCCAACATCCGTAAAGCGATCCGGTTGGGGGCGGACCCGGCAGTGGCCGTCAAAATGGCGACGCTGGTTCCGGCACAGTATTTTGGGTTCAAGCAGCACGGTGCCGTGGCACCGGGGTATGCTGCCGACCTCATTGTAGTATCGGATTTTGAATCCTTTACGGTCGAACAGGTTTACAAGAACGGCACGCTGGTGGCCGAGCACGGAAAAACGCTGAAACCCGCACCGCTTGACATCGACCGTGTGAGATTTTCCCACGTTATGGATTCCTTTGATCTGGATGAGATCGCACTGCAGGACCTGGAACTTCGGGAAAGCGGGGAGCAGGAGCGTGTCATCTGCCTGAACCGGGGCGAGCTGCTTACGGAGGAAAAAATCATCCCGTTCCAACGGCATCCGGGCAAAGCTCCCGGTGTGGACCCGGAACACAACATCGTAAAACTGGCTGTTTTTGAGCGGCATCATCACTCCGGCCATGTGGGCATTGGCTTTTTAGGAAACTTCAGCCTGAAATGCGGAGCCGTTGCATCGAGCATCGCACATGATTCCCATAACCTGATTGTGGCAGGGGACAACGATGCCGATATGATGCTGGCCGGCAACACTGTGCGGAAAAACAAAGGCGGACTTGCGTTTGTGGCAGATGGACAGGTTGTGGCAGAACTTGCGCTTCCGGTGGCCGGATTGATGAGCACCGAAAGCGCAGAGAGCGTTGTGGCGAAAATGCAGGCGCTGAACGATGCCCTCAAGGCACATGGTGTAGCGGAAGACATCGGCATTTTTATGACCCTCGCCTTCGTCAGCCTTCCGGTCATTCCCAAACTCAGACTGAATACATACGGCATCATCGATGTAGCGCAGCAGAAAGTCGTTCCGGCTGTTTTTTAATACGCGATAACAAAAATACTGCCGGAGACCGACCCGAATGGTCCGTCTCCGGCAACAGAACAGTTCGTTCCTACTCTTAGAAACGAGCCGCATCAAGAGAAAAATTGACGGAAATTCTTATTTGATAAATCGGAATTTGACAAAGGAGTGTGATTATATGGGTAAAGCGATTTTGGCAGCAATCGTTACATTGATTGTTGGTTATTTAGGTACGGTCGTAGGACTTGAACTTTTAGGTAATTGGGTTGAGTTTGGATTGCTCATTGCTATTGCAGTAATGGGTGCTTTTATCATCTACTTCAATGACAAGAAGTAAGACAACTTCGCATTTGTGGAAGTTATAAAGGGGTGCATCATGGAAATCGAGTATAAATAAACAAAAGATTTCACGGCCGATGAATTGCAGAAACTGTTTTTATCCGTTCACTGGGAATCCGGCAATTATCCAGAAAAACTTGTCCATGCGATGCACAATTCCACACGAGTTATTTCTGCGTGGATGGTGATAAGCTGGTCGGGCTGGTTCGCGCGCTTGATGATGGAGAAACAGTCGCATTTTTGCATTATCTTTTGGTGGACCCTGCTTATCAGGGACAGTACATTGGAGATGAGCGGATGAAACGGATCATGAGTTTCTATCAAAAGCTTCTGTATGTGAAAGTTATGTCGTCTGATCCTAAAACGATCCAATTTTATGAGCGATATGGCTTTCAACAATATGATAATTACTCTGCAATGGTGCGGAAGCACTTTTTGTGAGTTGGTATGATGGATCGATTTGCAGCTAGCAAGGAAACCGTAAGGAGTACAGAGCATGGATGCAAACTGTACCAGTAAAAGAAGGAAAGTCAAGAGTATGGAAACGGTATACATTGCAGGCGGGTGCCTTTGGGGCGTCCAGCATTTTTTTGACACGGTGCCCGGTGTACGGACGACCGAAGCCGGGAGAGCCAACGGAACAACAAACACGCTGGACGGCCCGTATGATGGATACGCAGAGTGCGTTAAAGTGGTCTTTGATGAGAAATGTACCAGTGTTACAGAGCTTATGGAGCATCTGTTTGAAATCATCGACCGTACAGCCTGAACAAACAGGGCGTTGATGTTGGAAAAAAGTATCGCACGGGGCTTTACAGCACAAATCCCGGACATCTGGAAGAAGCAAGAGCCTTTATTGACAGCAGGAAGGACCGGGATAAAATCGTTGTGGAAGTGCTGCCGCTGACGAATTACGTCCGGAGTGCAGAGGAGCATCAGCATCATCTGGAGCGGTACCCGGAAGATTGCAGCTACTGTCATATCCCGGATGAAGTCTTAAACAAATACAGGAATCAGTAAGCAAGGGAAAAACGAAAATGCGGGGATTGGGAACGATCATCAATGCGCTGGCCATTGTGATAGGCGGTGTGCTGGGTATTCTGTTCAAACGCTTTCTGAAAGAGCGCTATCAGGATACAATCATCAAAGCCACGGGCTTTTCCGTGGTGTTTCTGGGAGCGGCGGGAACGCTCTCCAAGATACTGACGGTTAGGCCAGACGGAACTTTGAGCACCGGTGGCTCTATGGTCATGATTCTATCGCTGGCGTTGGGTGCGCTGCTGGGTGAACTTATTGATCTGGATGCACAGTTTGAACGCTTTGGCGAGTGGCTCAAACACAAGACTGGCAGTGACGGCGACAACCAGTTCGTCAACGGCTTCGTGTCGGCATCCCTGACGGTGAGCATCGGGGCCATGGCCGTCATCGGCTCCATTCAGGATGGCATCTACGGCGACCATTCCACGCTGGTAGCAAAAGCGATTCTGGACTTTATCATTGTGCTCATCATGGCGTCCTCCATGGGCAAGGGCTGCGTGTTTTCATTTATTCCGGTGGCAGTGTTGCAAGGTGCCATGACGGCTCTTGCGGTAGTGCTGTCCGGCTTTATGACGGACGCTGTGCTGAACAATCTCTCGCTGGTAGGAAATATTCTGATTTTTTGTGTGGGCATCAATCTGGTATGGCCAAGAACCATCAAGGTGGCAAACCTGCTGCCGTCCCTTCTGGTTGCAGTGGCGCTGACGGGGATTTTATGAATCGGAATTTGTAGAGGAGTGTGATTATATGAAAAACAATAGCCCACAAAAGCAGGCTGCCATTTCTTGGATCATTTTGATGATAGGAATATTGCTCGCAGTAATAGGAGCAATGACGGCAAAGGAGTACAGAGTAAACCTATGCCTGCTAATCGGTGCAATGGTTGTTGTTGGTGGTATTGTATATCATCTCACCATGATGAAATGTCCTTATTGCGGTTGCTCGCTTGTTGGTTATAGGCCGATCCCTAAAGAATGTCCAAAGTGTCATAAAAGATTTGAAGAATAAGTTCGCGTTTATCAAGGTGAACATTTAAGTATTAAAAACGGGAGTGAAAACAAATGATGACCATTGCACAGATCATGAAAAGATGATCGCCTTTTCCGAAGGGAATATCCATGACATCACGCACCTGAGCTGCGTGTGGACCTATGCCAAAACCATTGGTGAGCTGGAGGGGCTGGACGCAGACACGCAGTTTATTCTGGAGGTGGCGGCCATCACCCACGATATCGCCTGCCCGCTCTGCCGCAAAAAGTACGGCAACACCAATGGTAAATATCAGGAGCAGGAGGGTGCCCCGCTGGTGCGGGAGTTTTTGGCGGATACCGGCATGACGGCAGAACAGATCGACCGGGTGGCCTATCTGGTAGGGCACCACCATAGTCCGGCGCAGATCGACGGCATTGACTATCAGATTCTGATTGAGGCAGATTATATCGTCAATGCGTCCGAAAGCGGGTACGACCAGCAGGCAATCCGAACCTTTATGGAACATACGATGAAGACGGCAGCAGGTATCCGGCTGACGAAAACAGTGTTTGGAGTGTAAAAATGATTCAGAAGCATTGCTTTGAATGCGGTACGGCATTGATTGAAAAAGAACTGGAAGAAGAGGGCATTGTGCCTTATTGCCCGAAATGCCAGCAATACCGGTTCCCGATGTACAATGTGGCAGTCAGCATGATTGTTGTGGATGAGGAAACCGGGAAAATTCTGCTCATCCAGCAGTACGGCAAGCCCTCTTATATTCTGGTGGCTGGATATGTGAACCGCGGTGAGGCAGAAGAACACGCCGTGGTGCGGGAGGTCCGGGAAGAAACCGGGTTGGAAGTAGAGCACCTCCGATTCAACCGTACCAAGTTTTTTGAGCCGTCTAACACGCTGATGTGCAACTTTACGGCTTTCGTCAGAACCGCAAAGGCGTTGCATATCAACCACGAAGTGGACCGCTGCAAGTGGTTCACCCCACAGGAAGCCAGAGAAAACATCCGTCCCAACAGCCTTGCAGCGGAATTTTTGAATGCGTATCTGGACGAAGTGGGGAATAAGCCGATGGAGATGTGATTCGTGGCTGTGCCGCGGGAATTTTGACGGAGAGTATGGAAAAAAAGTTGGTTCGGCCTGTTTCGGTTGACTTTTTTATAAAGAATTGGTATATTGATACTATATAGTATCAATAAGTATCAATTGCGAGGTGGACAGAATGGATGGGGCACAGTTTGCCAAAATGCTTTCAGATAAGCATTTGTTTGAACTCAATCGGATGGAATACAAGTACTCGACTGTCAGCGTCAAAGAATTTGCCGAATTGCTGCGGCAAAACTTTGCGCAGCCTCTGCCGTTGACTGATTTTTCTGGAAATAAGCTGTTTTACCTGCCGAACCTCGCGCAAATTTCAACAAATGGTATGAAGCAGTTGCTCTCTGTCCCTGTCAGTGGACAAAACTTCGGTTTGTCGGCGATGACCGAGGAAATTTATGCTACTTTTCAAATTGAAAGTATCCGCTCGACCCGCAGCAGTATCCGTTATATCCTCGATGGTTATGCCCCTCGTGATGAACAAGAAGCCCGCATCTATGGTATGAAGCGCGGACTGGAGTTTATCGCGAATCGTCAGAATAGGATCACCGAGGAGAATCTGCATTACCTATATCAGATCAGCACAGGGGATTATCTCCCGGATGAAGATCGATTACTGCCAAACCACTTTTATCGGCATGGCGAGGTTTTTATTGTAGGCGGTGAAGAACCCAGACCGGGACTTCCGGCAGAGCGGCTTCCCGGTGCCATGAAATGTCTTGTCGATTTTGCGAATGCCAATGACGGCATCAATGAGCTGTATAAGGCTGCCATTCTGCACTTTGCCTTTGCGTACTACCACCCTATTTTGACGGGAATGGACGCACTGTACGGCTATTCCACCTCTGGTATCTTGTTCAGCAGGGCTATCCTGCGGCACTGTTCACGCCGTTTTCCCGATACATCGCTGAAAATAAGGCGCATATTACAAAGCCTACGAACGCGTGGAGAGAAATGCTCTGATTTCCGGCTATACGGATGTGACTCCCTTTCTGTTCTACTTCTGCAATGAGGTCTATAACCGCCTGCAGGTGGATGCAGTCCCGCCGAAAACTGATCTTGAGGTATATCAAACTGCTCTTGCGGGAGGAAAAATCACAGAAAAAGAACGGCTGCTCTGGGAGTATGTCCTGTCTGCTTATGGTGCAGAGGAGTTTACCACAAAGCAGCTGGAAAAGGATTTCCGAAACGCTGCGTATGCAACCATTCGGACGTTTGTGATGAAATTCCATGAGATGGGGCTGCTTACTGCAAGAAAAGCAGGAAACAGGGTGTTCTATCGTGTCGGTGGGACTTCTGACGGTCGGCCATTATAATGAATCCAAAAGGGGAACGTTATGAAAACGATTCGTGTTGTGGCCGCTGTGATCTGCGACTCCATGCAGGAAAAGCGTAAAATCTACGCCACTGCCCGTGGTTATGGCGACTATAAAGGCCAGTGGGAGTTTCCGGGCGGCAAAATCGAGCCGGGCGAAACCCCGCAGAAGGCTCTGAAGCGGGAAATCGAAGAAGAACTGGACACGGAAATCGCCGTGGGGAATTGAGAACCTGCATCAGGTGAGAGGCTGCTTCCTCCAGATATTCGTACTTTTCTTTTTCAGGAACAAATGATTCATCAGCGGAATGCCCCATTCCTGCATGCAGACTGCGAGCTGCTGCTGTGCTTGACGAGCAGCGCTTTTATGCATCTCCGGGGTGATATCCGCGTCCAGAACATAGGCCGTGGTAAATGTTCCGCAGGAATCTTCTATCAGCTGTATCATGGAATCATGATCTTTCCAGGTAACAGAACCAGACGCGCCCGCCGATTCTCTCCATATCAGAGTGAAGTTCTTCTGTGTCGCTCCACTGAGGGACCATGAAAAGAACATTTTGCAGGGTCTCGTAGGCCTGCTGCTCTTCCGGAGTTGCCTTTTTGCAGCGGTACTCGCGTGCAATGTTCCGCTGCCCATACAGGGCAAACTTCCCCTGCCGGGCAAGTTCGATGTCGTACTGAATGTCGGCAAGAAGACTGTATCGCGGCTCTCTCATATTGGTCACCTCACAAATCAACTCTTTCGGAATGAATATGCTCTATAGATAATATTATATCCAAGAGAGTTGCAAAAGAAAAGCGCATCCGCCAAAATTTAAGCAGATGCGCTTGCAAGGTTATAGGTTCAGTCTTCTTTTGTAAGGTAAGGCAGATTGGCAATATAGGTGTCCAGCAAATCGAGTGCTGCTTTTTTCTGCATGGGCGTCAGACCTTCTAAACGCTTGCTGATCTCATCGTCCGTCACATGGGATGCACTGGGAACCAGATCACACAGAAGAGTGTCCGCTGAAACATTCAAACCATTCAGGAGCTTGACGATCGTAGCAAGCCCCGGTTCTTTTAGCCCGCGTTCCACCATGCCGACATAGTTGGGTGACAGATTTGCCTTTTCTGCAAGCTGTTCCAGTGTTAGATTCTGCTTCAAACGCTGCTCCCGAAGCCTTTGTCCAAATAGCTCTTTCATTGTGTGACCTCATCCTATCGAGTTGTTTATACTCTTTAGGATACCTGTTGCTGCCTTTTTCATACACACACGAAAGAGATTGTTCGTTGCGATAGAGATTGAAAAAGCAAAAAAGAATGTCGGAAATCGACCGTAACAGTCAATTCTCGACAGCAGGGTTTCAAAAAACAGTGCATTACAAATGGAAGAGTCACTTCAAAACTCTGGGTGCCATTCATCCCGGATGCAGATGTCGGAACAAACGATTTTTCCGCACAGAGGTGCAGAAGATTCTGCACATGCAGGGGCTTATAGCTGTCGAAAGTCACGGTCAGGTCTGCATGAGCGGCCCCCTCGGCGACTTCGCCGGTGTCAGTGTTGATGCCACTGGGCAGGTCTACAGCCAAAACAAAAGCGCCGCTTTTGTGCAGACGGTTCATCAGCCCGCAGGCGGCAAGGCCGGAGGGCCGCAGTGCGCCATGGAATCCGGTGCCGTACAGGCATCCACGACCACATCAAAGTGCTGCGTTTCCAGCACGGTGCAGTCGGCGCAGATGTTCACTGACAGGGAATGCAGACGCTCAAAATTGGTGATGGCATCTGTGGTTTTGGGTTCGCCTTCGGCTAAAGGAGCAGTCACATTCCAGCCCTCTTTTGCGGCGGCGCGGGCGATGACAAAACCGTCCCCGCCGTTGTTGCCCTTTCCGCAGACCACCAGCAGAGAGCCGGGCTGCGGAAGGACGTTTTTCAGTTCGGCGTAGGCTGCAAGCCCGGCGTTCTCCATCATCTGCAGATAGGGCAGGCCGTGAGCATTTCCGGCCTGTTCGATGGCCTTCATCTGTGCAGCCGTGACAATACGATGCTTCATTTCGGAACCTCCACGTTTCAGTCTTATCGCCCGATGATCCTCCATTCAGCCAGCAGGATCACCAGAAAAATCAGGTTGGACAGGGTGAACAGCTTGAAGTAGCGGCCTTTTTCCTCCGGCAGCTCCCGCGCGATCTGGCGGTAGGAGATCAGGCTGGCCATGGACGCGATCAGGTGCCAAGCCGCCGAGATTCGTGCCGATGATAAGCGCGGCGGTTTCATCCGTGAACCCGGACAGGAGCAGGGCAGCGGGAACATTTGCTGGTGACCTGCGAAGCCAGAACTGCCACCAGCACTTCCCGCCCGGCGAGGATGGCTTGTAGCCAGCCCGAAAAGGCCGGGATTGCGCCCCAGATTGCCGATGAAAACGAAGAATGCCACAAAGGTCAGCAGCAGGGAGTAATCCACATTGCGGAGAGTGGAGCGGTCAGCGCAGAGGGTACAGACCAGCACAGCGGCAAAGGCAACGCCGTAGGGCAATACCCGGACGACCGCCAGCAGACAGACCGCAAACAGCACCGCATCCAGCAG
>ENA-OPZM01000485-OPZM01000485.1-human-gut-metagenome-genome-assembly--contig:-NODE-485-length-17199-cov-1.913484_pt1 | contig 17199 bp, 21 predicted proteins | sample MGYA00242478_ERZ504493 | MGnify/ENA primary metagenome ERZ504493 (study PRJEB26092, sample SAMD00036227) | human gut metagenome | host: Homo sapiens | study: EMG produced TPA metagenomics assembly of...
AAAAAATAAAAACCCTTAGGAACACCGTTATATCAGCATTTCTAAGAGTTTATTCAAATCGATAGACACACTCTAAATTTACAATATTTAATACTGCTGAGAGGGTTTGTCTACGCTCTGAAACTGTCCACTGGCAGTTTTTTAATATTTTTGAAGTTCTTTGTCAGTTAATTGATAACGCAGATTAGCAATGTCGTCAATGAATTTTCTATCGTGAGAAACACTGATAATACAGCCGTTAAAAATTTTTAAAAGTTTTCTGATTAATGGCTGACTAGTTGGTGAAAAATGCCTTGTCGGCTCATCAAGAATTAAGATATGATTTTGGGCTAAAACCATACGTGCTAAGAATAGTTTTGCTTTTTGCCCACCTGAAAGTTCAAGGACGGAGTGTTCGATTTCTTGTCTTGTAAATTGAAGGCTGGCAAGGAGTGTTCGAGCTTTTTCGCTGTCTGATACCTGTGTTAAAAATGTTAGAGCGGTCATTTCTTTGCTAAAAAACACTATCGTAATCTTGTGGCATATAACCGATTGAAAAATGATTTTTATCTAGCTCTTGGTAAATTTGTGTGAGCAGACGTGTTTTTCCGATACCGTTTCGCCCAGTAATCACCAGTTTATCTTGACCTAAAATGGTTAAACTGACTTTTTGGCCAGTTGATAAATCATGATTGTCCCAAGACAGAAGTTTTTTCTTGTTATCGAGAGGGATAATATCATCGAAAAATAGTTTTATACTATCTATTTCTTCAGGAAAATTTGACCATTTTTTCTTCTTCTTTGGCATACCGTTTTTCAAGAGATAAGACATTTTTCATCTTTTTAGCCGCTAATCTCCCCATAGTGCTATCATGAGTATTTCGCACATTGTATTCTGCCGCCTGATGAAGCCGTTGTATTTTAGCATCTCTTTTAGCTTTTATACGGCGGGTCGTTTTTGGCTTGTTCCAATTGTTTGGTGTAAGCTTTGTGACGATAAGTCATATAATCTGTGTAACTTCCTGAAAAATAGCTTGCGCGAGCAACTTGACGACGCTTTATTAACTCAAGGTGTAGAATAGCAGTAGCAGTTTTTTCTAGCAGAGCTTCATCATGAGAGATAAAAATAATTGTTTTGTCAGATGATTGAATGAATGCTTGTAAAGTATTAATTGCCTGTGCATCAAGGTCGCTAGAGGGTTCATCTAGTAAGAGTAAATCATTGGTTTCACCAACCAGTTTAGCAAGTTGTAACTTTAATTTTTCTCCACCAGATAAACTTTTCAAACTCTGATTTCTATTTTCTAAGAATTGAATATCCAAATCTAATCGCGCAGCCATTTGGTAAAAAGCATTGAAATCGAAACTAACATAATCTAAATTATCATAAAGAAATTCTGAAACTGTCATCTTTTCTTGTTTTTGTGACAAAGCTTGTGGTAAATACCCAATTTTGGGAAAATGATTATCAATTTTTCCCTCGAGAATACAGTAGTTAGTCATTAATTGCGGAGACAAAATAGCCTTTAAAAGTGTTGACTTCCCAGTACCCTCTTCGCCAATAATAGCTAATTTATCCCCAGAATTGACGATTACATTTAAATCAGAAATAAGCTGTGTTAAGTCTTTAAGATGTGTAATTGTTAAATGATTAATTTGTAGCATAAGAACCTCGCTTTCAATAAAAAACTCTCTACCAAATCAAGTAGAGAGTGAGGCTTTCTATTAATAAAACAAAATAGCACTAATAAAGGCAGAAAATAGCCATCTATTAGCTGAGGAAGTTTATTAAAGAGCACACTAAAAACAAAACTTGATATGGTAGTATCAAAAATTCTGTTCTTAGTTGTTCATTGCTCCTTTTCCTCCTAAATGTTAATTTGATATTAGTTTATCAAAAGGTGCTATAAAAGTCAAAGGTTATAGTAGGTAGTGTTAGCTAAGTGCTGTAATACCTAGCGTAGAAACCTAACAGCTTTAACTTAACCTAGTGAGAAATCTAGTTACCTACGATTTAGTAGGTAACGTAAAAGGTCGAGATGCTTTAGCATCCGACCAATATAAAAAGATTATGACGCAAAACGAGTAGGTTAATATTGAACCCACTCGTTTGCTAATAAGCGAGTTAGCTAAGTGTTATAGCACTTAGCGTAGAAAACAACAGCTTTAGCTGTCAAGTTTTCTTACTCAGTTACACATTCAAGACTTTATCAAGGAAGTCCTTTAGGCGTGGGTGTTGTGGGTTGTCGAAGATTTGTTCTGGTGTGCCGTCTTCGAGGAATTCACCGCCGTCAGTAAAGATAACGCGGTTGGCAACTTTACGAGCAAATCCCATTTCGTGAGTGACGATTAACATTGTCATGCCTTGTTCTGCAAGATTTTTCATAACGTTAAGAACATCTCCGACCATTTCTGGGTCAAGTGCAGAAGTAGGCTCGTCAAAAAGCATGATATCAGGATTCATGCTAAACTGCGAGCGATAGCCACACGTTGTTTTTGTCCCCCTGATAAGCTTTCGGGTTTTGCGTCACGTTTATCAGCTAAGCCGACTTGTTCAAGAAGTTCCATGGCATGTTTTTCTGCCTCTTCTTTGCTTTCCTTACCTAGTTCGATAGGCGCAAAGGTAATGTTTTCAAGAACTGTCATGTGTGGGAAAAGGTTAAAGTGTTGGAATACCATTCCAATATCCTCACGAACTTTATCGACATCAGTTTTTGGGTCAGAAAGTTCATAACCATCAACGATAACTTTCCCACTTGTGATTGTTTCAAGTAAGTTGAGGGTACGTAGGAATGTTGATTTTCCTGAACCTGAAGGACCAATAATACAAACAACATCACCTTCGTGGAACTGAGTTGTGATTCCTTTTAAGACCTCATTATTTCCATAAGATTTGTGCAAATCTTGTACATCAATTTTTAATTCTGCCATTATTTAAGCCTCTTTTCTAGACGTTTTGCTAAACGTGTCAAAAGGGTAATCATTACAAGGTAGATAACTGCTAGGATAGCATACACACGGAAAGATTGGTAGTTACGAGCAATGATAATTTTACCAGTTTGGAAGAGTTCAACAAGACCAATTGCTGATACGATAGTTGTATCTTTCAATGAAATAACGAATTGGTTGATGAAGTTTGGTAGCATTAGGCGAATAGCTTGTGGCAAGATGATTTTTTGCATTGTCTTACCATATGAAATCCCCAAGCTACGGCTGGCTTCCATTTGACCTTGAGGAACAGCCTCAATACCACCACGTACGATTTCTGCAATGTAAGCACCGCCGTTAAGCGAAAGCGCAATAGTAGCTGCAACGAAATCGTTAATTGGACTTTGTCTGCCAGTGATGGATTCGAGAAGGTTTGGAATTCCCCAGAAGATAAAGGCAGCTACAATCATCAATGGGATACCACGTACGATGTCAACAAAGACAGCTGAAATAGTACGAAGAACTTTGTTTGGCGCAACAGCCATCATACCAAAGATAATACCAATAACCATAGCAATTGCAAATGAAATCAGTGTTAAGCTAAGTGTTTTTCCTAAACCTGCAAGTAATTGCGAATAGTTATTTTTGAGGAGTCCCCAGATTGTTGTTTCATCAACAGTTGATGAACTTGAGCTTGAACTATCACTTGTATCAAGGTATTTATTGACGATTTCGTCGTATTCGCCAGATTCAACCAAGGCAACAAGACCGTTGTTGAACATTTCAATCAATTCTGGGTTAGAACCTTTGCTAACGGCAAATCCGTATTCACCGGATTTTTCCCCAGCGATAGGTGTTTCAAAGTCACGTCCTTGTTGGATAGCGTAGAGGAGAACGGCTTCATCATCCATTAAGGCATCAATAGAACCAGAGTTTAAGCTGTCATACATTGTTGAGGCTTCGTCAAAAGCTTTCAAGGTATAACCGTATTCGTCAGCGTGTTCAGATAACCATGTGTAAGATGATGTTCCGTTTTTAGCTCCGACAGTTAAGCCTTTTAAATCACTATAACTTTTAACGCTGCTACCAGATTTTACAGCAAGTAAGATATTTGAAGTGTAGTAAGCATCAGAAAAATCAAAAATTTCCTTACGAGCGTCTGTGATTGACATACCTGCTATGACCGCATCCGCTTGTCCAGCTTGAACCGCGTTAAGCGCAGCATCAAAACCAGGGTTAGAAATTTCAACGTTGAAACCTTGTTGTTCAGCGATAGCTTTAATCAATTCAACGTCGATACCTTCGTATTTACCAGAATCATTTTGGTATTCAAATGGTGCGAAAGAAGAGTCCATGACGATTTTGTAAGTACTTTTAACGGGTGTAGCTTTAGCAGAAGCGTCTCCAGTTAATGTTAAGGTACTTGAAGCGGCTGAACTATTAGATGATGAGCTTGTTGAAGAAGATGTATATGAATCACCTACCATTTTTGCATGATTTGGTCATAAGTACCGTCTTCTTTCATAGCAGCAAGGGCTTCGTTGAATTCATCAATCAAATATTCGTAGCTGCTTCCTTTTTTAACAGCAAAAGCGAAGCTTCCGATTGATTCTGCATCGATATTGATTTCATATGATTTTCCTTGATTGATAGCGTATTGAACAACTGGTGTGTCGTCCATCGCTGCATCAATAGAACCAGAATCAAGGCTGTTATTCATCAAATCGCTAGTATCAAATGTTTTGACAGTATAGCCATATTTATCAGCATGTTCGTCAAGCCAAGTTTGGGCAGCAGTACCATTTTTAACACCGACAGTTTTACCTTTTAATTGGCTATATTTTGAAATGGCTGTGTTACCACTTTTGGTGTAGATAACGATTGAAGTATCATAATAGGTATCAGAGAAAGTAAAGACTTTCTTACGTGCGTCAGTAACGGTTGTTCCTGCCATAAGAGCATCAGCTTGTCCCGCTTGAACCGCGTTTACTGCAGCATCAAAACCAGGGTAAGTTTGTTCGTAGTCCCATCCCTCGCGTTTAGCGACTTCTTTGATGATATCAACATCAATCCCTTTATAAGTTTGGTCTGAATCTTTAAATTCGAATGGGGCATAAGCTGTATCAGATACAATGCTAATTGTGTCTGCCTGAGCTTTGACACCAAACACAAAGAATACAGAGAATATTGCTAGCATAAGAGCTTTCAATTTGTGCTTCATGTTAGTCTCCTTTTGGTTAGAATAGTATTATTATACCAAAATTCAGACATTAAGGCAAATTTAAGAAACATGTGATGTTAGAAAATCTTACATGAAATACTATAATTTTAGCAATAATAGTCTAAAAATCCCTTTTTTACTGACTTGTGTTACAATAAGAGTAACAAATTTCAGTTTTGAGGATTATCATGATAGATAGAGTAGAGAACAATCAATTTAAATTAGTATCAAAATACCAACCGTCTGGAGACCAACCAGAAGCTATTGAGGCTTTGGTGGATAATATTGAAGGTGGGGAAAAAGCTCAAATTCTTCTTGGAGCAACAGGAACTGGTAAGACTTATACGATGAGTCAAGTTATTGCTAAGGTCAACAAACCAACGTTGGTCATTGCTCATAATAAAACTTTGGCTGGGCAACTTTATGGGGAATTTAAAGAATTTTTCCCAGACAATGCTGTTGAATATTTTGTGTCTTATTATGATTACTATCAACCAGAAGCTTATGTGCCTTCTAGCGATACTTATATTGAAAAAGATAGCTCGGTAAATGATGAAATCGATAAATTACGCCATTCAGCAACATCAGCCCTACTAGAACGTAATGACGTTATCGTAGTAGCGTCGGTATCGTGTATCTATGGTTTGGGGTCACCAAAAGAATATGCTGATAGTGTGGTTAGTTTGCGACCTGGGCAAGAAATATCACGTGATCAATTGTTAAACGATTTGGTTGACATTCAATTTGAACGAAATGACATTGATTTTCAACGTGGCCGTTTTCGTGTGCGTGGCGACGTTGTCGAAATTTTCCCAGCCAGTCGTGATGAGCATGCTTTTCGTGTGGAATTTTTTGGTGACGAAATTGACCGTATTCGAGAAATCGAAAGTTTGACAGGTAAAGTTCTTGGTGAGGTGGAACATTTAGCGATTTTCCCTGCTACACACTTCATGACCAATGAGGAACATATGGAGCACGCCATTCACAACATTTTGGAAGAAATGGAAGAGCAGGTCAAGCAGTTTGAGGCAGAAGGAAAGTTGATAGAAGCGCAGCGTATTCGCCAAAGAACAGAATACGATGTTGAAATGCTTCGTGAAATGGGCTATACAAATGGTGTCGAAAATTATTCGCGTCATATGGACGGTCGTTCAGAAGGGGAGCCACCGTTTACCTTACTTGATTTCTTTCCAGAAGATTTCCTTATTATGGTTGATGAAAGTCACATGACCATGGGTCAAATCAAAGGAATGTATAACGGAGACCGTTCGCGTAAGGAAATGCTGGTTAATTATGGTTTTCGTTTGCCAAGTGCGCTTGATAATCGTCCCTTGCGCCGTGAAGAATTTGAAAGTCATGTTCACCAAATTGTTTACGTGTCAGCCACCCCAGGGGATTACGAGCTGGAACAAACTGATACTGTTGTTGAACAAATCATTCGTCCAACTGGTTTACTTGACCCTGAAGTGGAAGTGCGTCCAACCATGGGACAAATGGATGATTTGCTCGGTGAAATCAATAGACGTGCTGAAAAAGGCGAACGCACTTTCATTACAACATTAACTAAGAAAATGGCAGAAGATTTGACCGATTACCTCAAAGAAATGGGGGTCAAAGTCAAGTATATGCATTCAGATATTAAAACGTTGGAACGTACGGAGATCATTCGTGATTTGCGCCTAGGTGTTTTTGATGTCTTGATTGGGATTAATTTGCTTCGTGAAGGAATTGACGTCCCAGAAGTAAGTTTGGTTGCCATTCTTGATGCGGACAAGGAAGGATTCTTGCGCAATGAACGTGGTCTTATTCAAACGATTGGGCGTGCAGCGCGAAACAGCGAGGGGCATGTTATCATGTATGCTGATAAGATTACAGAATCCATGCAAAAAGCCATGGACGAAACTGCGCGTCGTCGTGAAATTCAAATGCGTTACAATGAAGAACATGGTATTATTCCGCAAACAATCAAAAAAGATATTCGCGATTTGATTGCCATTTCGAAAAGTTCTGATACAGATGTCACAGAAGATATTCCAGACTACAATGCTATGACGAAAGCAGAACGTCAAGAGACCATTAAGAAACTTCAAAAACAAATGCAAGAAGCAGCAGAAATGCTTGATTTTGAACTTGCTGCCCAATTGCGTGATATGGTATTAGAATTGAAAGCCTTGGATTAGAATTGAGATTCATGTAAAAGTTCACTTTAGAACACCCTAAAAAACAATTAATATTAAGTATTAGCGTAGAGAATAGAATTCGGAGGAAAATATGTCACGTGCACAGAGTGTGATTTTAACAAATATGTGCTTAATTGAGGATGGTCAGGGAAATGTTGTCATGCAGATTCGTGACCCAAAACGTTATCGTTGGTCTGGTTATGCGCTTCCTGGAGGCATATTGAGCCACACGAAGGTTTGGTTGAGTCTGTTATTCGTGAAGTTAAGGAAGAAACTGGTTTGACGATTAACGATCCACAATTAGTGGGAATGAAACATTGGTACACTAAAGAAGATGAACGCTACCTTGTTTTCTTATATCGAGCTTCTGACTACGTCGGTGATATTCATTCGACTGACGAGGGCGAAATTAAATGGATTCCTCGCAAGGAATTACCAAAACTAGATTTAGCTTATGATATGCTCAATTTGCTTCGTGTTTTTGAGGAAGATGACCTCAACGAACTCTTTTACCGTGAACGTTTGAAAGATGATTTCTTACGCGAATTTTGGTAAGAAACAAAATTTTCTACTATAATTAATAATGTAGTAAAAATAAAACAGCTTGGAAGAATCGTTCTAAGCTGTTTTTGATAATTAATTTAGAAGGGGAAATGCTTGGTTTTAGATTATTTAACAGAACCGCCTGTAATACCTTCCACGTAGTATTTTTGCATAAACATGAAGAGTAATGTGATTGGAATGGCGATAATAACTGAACCTGCTGTAAATGACATGAACCAATCATTGATGGTATCTTGTTGCAACATTGAGAAGAGTCCAATGGCAACGGTGTATTTACTTGTCGCATCTCCTAAGATAACCTTAGCAAAGATGAAGTCAATCCAAGGTCCGATGAAAGCCATAAGCGCTGTATAAACGATAATTGGTTTTGAAAGAGGAAGTGTGATTTTAAAGAAAATATCAGCGCGTGTTGCTCCATCAATCATGGCAGATTCATCAAGTGAGTAAGGAATTGTATCAAAGAACCCTTTGGCAATATAGAAGCCTAGTGCTGCACCAGCTGAGTAAACCAAGACAAGGGCAAGAAGTGTTTGGTCAAGGTTAAAGGCTTTTAAGATGTAGTAAACGGCAATCATACTCATAAAGCCAGGGAACATATTAAGCACAAGTGCTAGTTTCAAGAAACCGTTGCGGTGTTTAAATTTGATACGACTGAGTGAGTAAGCCATAGCAACCGTGATAAAGGTTGCTATGATACAAGATGCTGTTGCAACTAGCAATGTATTTAAGAACCATTGTCCAAAAGGAAAGGCATCTGATGTGAATAATTTGATATAATTATCCAGCGTCCAAGTTTTTGGAATGAAATAGTTAACATAAGCTGTTCCTTCGCCACGGAAACTTGTAAGGACAACCCAAACAATTGGAAAGAGCCAGATGATTGATAAAACAATCAGTAAAATATAGACAAACGTCAATCTTAATCGTTTTTGGTTTTTCATTATTTCGCAACCCCTTCCTTATAAGAACTTGTTCTTGTGTAAGCTAGAAGACTGAACACGGCAGAAAGAACAAAGATGATGATACCGATAACAGAAGCAAGGTTGTAGTCTGCTGCAGTAACTGTCAAATTGTAAAGCCATGTAACAAGCAAGTCTGTGCTACCAGCTTGATAGAAATTAGAGTTAGTAGGACCACCACCAGTAAGGAGGTAGATAACGTTGAAGTTGTTGATGTTACCGATAAATTGTTGAATCAAGTTCGGCATCATAACCAGTAAAATTTGAGGAAATGTGATTGATTTGAAAATCTGGAATTTGCTTGCTCCGTCAATTTCAGCAGCTTCAATTTGCTCTTGTGGCAAGTTCATGATGATACCAGTAGCAACCAACATTGTTACAGGAATACCAACCCACATGTTAACGATGATAATTGAGAACTTGGCCCAAAGCGGATCAGATAAGAATGGTAATGGATTGGCAGCTGAGACGAGTCCGATTTTTTCAAGAATAGCATTGATTGGACCAGCATCGCGAAGCAAGTTTCTCATGATAAGAAGTGAAATGAATTGTGGCACCGCAATGGTAATAACAAAGATTGTTCGCCACATTTTCTTCAATTTCAAACCTTTAGTATTGATAATAAGAGCTAAAATAATACCAAAGAAGAAGTTTGTTACTGTGGCAAATACTGCCCAAATCAAGGTCCAAGAAAGCACTGAAGAATGTTACTGCCATACGACCGTTGAAGATATTACCAAAGTTAGTGAAACCAACCCAATCAAAGAGACTCTTTGGTGGTAGGTGATTGTGGTCATAACTTGTAAATGCCAAACAAATCATGTAAATCAATGGTAAGATGGTAAAGAGCAGAACACCAATCATTGGAATTGCCATCAAAGTCATGTGGAAACGACCATTAGCAAGTGTTTCAAAATCTTCTTTGAACGTTGGAATCTTTTTGTTTTCTTTATCTAGAACATAAAGATTACGCGCACTTTTTAGGTTACACCAGTAAATGTAAGCAAAGACAAGGCAGAAAATCAAGGCTGCTAAACCGAAGATTAGCATTAACATTGAGTTATCACCCTCAACAGCGACTTTCATCTTAATGCCACCAACTGTTTTCTCAACAAGTCCTTGTTCTTGCGTACCCAAAGTGATTAACCCTTGCAAACTCGGAATAATTGAAGTAACAAAAGCAATCAAAAATAGGATTTCTGAAAGTAAGAATAAACATCCCTTAATAATCTGTTTATGATAGAAATTTGAAAATCCCATAATCAGAAATGACAGTTTAGTATCAAAGCCACCTTTTTTGAAAACTTCTTTAACAGGTACACTGTCAAAATATTGTGAATTAATCATACAAAACTCCTTTTACATCATTATTGGAAGTCACTGCTAAAAGTTTTAAGCTTAAATATCTTAGCAATAACTTCTATAATGATTAACCTAAAAATAAAGTGGGGAAGTAACTCCCCACTTTAATACGTCTTACTCAGCAGCAGCTAAATCTGCGTCAAATTCTTGTAATTTAGTGAGGTAGTCACTACTTTGAATTTTACCATTATAGACATCGCTGAGAAGAGCAGCACTTTCAGTCCAGAATGTTGTCATTTGACTAAGTTTAGGTGTAACAACTGTATAGTCAGATGATGACGCCATCTTGATGACTGCTTGTGCCAATTCGTTTGATTGAACGGTATCAGATTCTTGAACTTCTTTGTTTGCTGGGATGATGTTACGTCCTTCATAGGTAAATTGGTTTTCTTGGCTTTCAGCGCTAGTCAACATTGAAGCAAGTTTGTAAGAAGCAGCGATACGGTCTGTGTCAGAACCAGCAGGTGCTTGGTTTACAGCAAAAAGTTTAACACCAAGGAAAGCTTTTTGTTGAACAGTATTTCCACCGATTGTTACAGTAGGGTAAACAGCGATACCGAGATTTTCTTCACCGATAGCTTCTTGTGCAGCTGACAAATCCCATGGTCCTGTTTCGATCGCAGCAACGCTACCATCACCAAATTTAGACATAGCGTTTTCAGCTGTTAGGTTAACAAATCCGCTGTTTGAGTTTTGGTCTGAAATCCATTGAAGGACAGATACACCAGCTTCGTTACCCCAGTTTGTGCCATCAACTGTTTCACCGTCTTTTCCGAACAATGTGTCACCAACTGACATGAAAAGTGGGGCAGTAGCGTAAGCATTCATTGATTTGAAAGTAGCACCAAATGTAGCTTTGCTTGTAATTGTTTCATAGTTAGTAACATCCTCTTCAGAAAGTTTAGACTTATTATAGAAGAGAACTTGTGATTCAATACCGAATGGGAAGGCGTATGTTTTACCATTGTATTGAGCACCAGCAACTGCTTGGTCGGTATCGTTTTCAGCAATTTCGTTGGCATATTCTTCTGGAACTTCTTGAATAACACCAGATTCTACTAATTGACCAAGTTGGTCATGTGGGAGTGAAAAGACATCAGCAGCTTTTTCTGGGTCTTTTTTTACATTTTCTTGTGCTTTTGAATCGTTTGATTCAACAACTTTTACAGTGTAGCCAGATTCTTCTTCGAATTGTTTAACGACTTCTGAATAAGATTCTTTAGCGCCTGTTGGAACCCATAATTTAATAGTCTTGCTTGATGAAGAGCTTGAACTATTTGATGAGGAATTTGAGCAAGCGACTAATACGCTACCTGCGAGTGTAAGACCTGCACCAGCAAGGACCATTTTTTTTTCATGTATTCTTCTTCATGATTTCCCCTCCTAGAGAAAGATTAGTAATATAATTGTTACACCTATATTATGCAACCGCTTGCAGATATTGTCAAGCGATTTTTTGAAAAAAAATTTAGTTTTTAAACCCCAAAATGGTCATAAAAGCTTGATTTAAGCGATCTCATAACAATAAAAAATTTTTTGTCAAAAAGTTGTAAGATATAAAGGCAAACAATTGCAGAAAATCTGCTTTTATGTATAATAGGGAGTAAAATAAGATTTTACAAGTAAAATCTTGTCAGTACTGTAAATCTATTATAAAATGAAAAGTGAAAAGGAGACATAAATGGTTACAATAAAAGATGTAGCGGCTGAAGCTGGCGTGAATCCTTCAACAGTTAGCCGCGTTTTAAAAGATAATAAATCCATTTCTCAGAAAACAAAAGATAAAGTTCGGAAAGCGATGGCAGATCTTGGTTATGTGCCCAATGTTGCCGCGCAAATGTTAGCAAGCGGTTTAACTTATAACGTTGGTTTGATTTTTCCACCATTAATTACTCCAGATCGTTTTGAATGAACCTTTCTTTATGCAAATTTTGTCAACAATTTACAAGTGAAGCAAAGCTAAATGATTTTACGGTATCAATCGCAACAGGGATGACGGTTGATGAACTTGAAGAACAGGTTAAATTGATGTATCGTCAGAAGCGTGTTGATGGTTTTATTATCCTTTACTCTGACCCTGATGATCCTGTTCGTAAGTATTTAATGGACAATGACGTGCCATTTGTTATCGTAGGAGCACCAGAAGGTTTTGAAAAACGACATTACTTATATTGATAATGATAACCAATTAATGGGGAAAAAAAGCAGTAGAATACCTTTACCAAAAAGGACATCGTGAGGTTCTTTTTGTAACAGATGATTTAAAATCTGAAGTGTCATCAGAACGTTATTTTGGTTACCTACGTGGCATGGAGAAATTAGAGCTTGATAGCAATCCTGCACTCTTATTTGACCGTAGAGATCCTATGGTATTAGAAGAACTAATTCAAAAAATCGAAGAGAGCAAAGCAACCGCTTTAATTGTTATTGCAGATACGATTTCGGTTAGAATTACGCAGTTTTTATCTTATTATCAATTGAGTGTACCTGATGATATTTCGATTATTACTTTCAATAATTCAGCGTATTCAACCCTAGTTCACCCGTATTTAACAACCTTTGATATTAATGTTTCAAATCTTGGACGAATAAGTTTTAGAAGATTGGTAGAGTTGATTAAATCGCCTAAAACAGCTATTACTGAAAAAATTATTGTTCCATTTACGCTTAGAGAACGTGAAAGTGTACGCCAATTACACGTTGATGATTAACTAAAAAGGGTTTAACAGCTTTTTAGCTTTGTTTTAATACCCTATATCGCCTTATTAGCTAATAAGGTGATTTTTTTGTGAAAATTTTTTAAGAAAATAGTTGACTAGCGCAAACGGTTGCGTTATAATTTGCAATGTAAAGATAGTTGATAAAGGAGAAAACGTATGAAAAAAACGTGCAAGTGGTGTATTGATGCATATCACATCGCTACCTGGAAAGCAAGGGGTGGGAACATTCGGACAAGAAGCCTATGACTTTGTTGATTTCTTAGTTGAAACTGACCAAACATACTGGCAAATTTTACCACTAACAACGACAAGTTATGGTGATTCCCCTTATCAATCGTTCTCAGCTACTGCGGGAAATACGCATCTGATTGACCTTGAACTCCTTAGTGAACAAGGTTACCTTGATAAAAAAGATTTTGAAACCGTTAATTTTGGTGATAATTTAGAGTCTGTTGACTACGCTCGTATTTTTGAATTGCGCCGTCCTATTTTGGAAAAAGCAGTTAAAGCCTTCTTGAGTCAAAAGGAAAATATTGAAGCCTTAGCTGAATTTGAAAAAGATACGAGCTGGCTACAAGATTTTGCAGACTTCATAGCAATTAAAGAATTTTTTGATAACAAAGCTCTACAAGAATAGGACGATAAAGCGGTTGTTAGACGAGAAGAAAAGGCTCTTGAAACTTACCGTGCTAAATTAAAAGACGCTATTCTTTACCATAAAGTCACTCAATATTTCTTCTATCAACAATGGGCTAAACTCAAAGCTTATGCTAATGAAAATGGTATTGAAATTATTGGTGATATGCCAATTTATGTTTCAGCTGATAGTGTTGAAGTATGGACAATGCCTGAACTCTTCAAAGTAGATAGTGATAAAAATCCAATTTGCATTGCCGGTGTTCCTGCGGATGAATTCAGTGATGATGGTCAGCTCTGGGGAAATCCAATTTATGATTGGAAAAATCATGCTAAGACAAATTACGCTTGGTGGGTTTACCGTATTCAAGAAGGCTTCAAATTGTATGACCTTCTTCGTATTGACCATTTCAAAGGCTTCTCAGATTATTGGGAAATCCGTGGTGACTACGAAACAGCAAATGACGGTAGTTGGGAACCAGGTCCAGGACGTGCTTTATTTGATGTTGTCAAAGACAAACTTGGTGACCTTCCGATTATCGCTGAAAACCTTGGTTACATCGACGAAAAAGCTGAACAGTTATTGACAGATACAGCTTTCCCAGGCATGAAAATTCTTGAATTTGGCTTCTATGACACCGAAGGAAAGAGTATTGATGCTCCTCATAACTGTAATAAAAATAGCGTTGCTTATACAGGAACACACGATAATGAAGTTATCAACGGTTGGTATGACAACTTGACTGCCGAGCAAAAAGCATTTGTGAATGCTTACACTCACCGTAGTGACGATGAACCGATTACACAAGCTATGCTTCGGACATTGTTTGTGACTGTTAGTGATGTTGCGATTGCGACAATGCAAGATCTACTTGATAAACCAGCTGATAGCCGTATGAATATTCCAAATACTGTTGGTGGCAACTGGCAATGGCGTATGCTTAAAGAAGATTTGACAGATGAGCGCAAAGCTTCTTGAAAGATATTACAGCACTTTACTGCCGCAAAAATACATTTAAAACGATAACTAAAGAAGAAAAGGCGACTAAAAATGACAACTAATTTCATAAACTATCTCCAATCAAAAGGGCAAATACTTGCTGAATTGAGCAATGAAGATATTTACGTAGCACTTTTACATTACGTTAAAGACTTGGCAGCCGAAAAACCAAAAAACACAGCAAAACGCAAAAGTTTACTACATTTCTGCTGAATCCTTATCGGAAAACTATTGTCAAACAACCTTATCAACTTGGCATCTACAAAGATGTTAAAGCTGAATTAGCAGCAGCTGGTAAATCAATTGCCGAAGTAGAAGATGTTGAACTTGAACCATCTCTTGGTAACGGTGGACTTGGTCGTTTAGCATCATGTTTCATTGATTCGATGTCAACACTTGGTATTAACGGTGAAGGTGTTGGTCTTAACTATCACTGCGGACTTTTTAAACAAGTTTTCGTTGATAACCAACAAGAAGCAGAAGCTAACTACTGGATTGAAAAAGATTCATGGCTTGTTCCAACTGATATCAGTTATGATGTGCCATTTAAAGATTTCACACTTAAATCTCGTCTTGACCGTATCGATGTTTTGGGTTATAAACGTGACACTAAAAACTATTTGAACTTGTTTGATATTGACGGTCTTGATTATGGTTTGATTCATGATGGTATTTCATTTGATAAGACGGAAATCAGGCAAAACTTGACACTTTTCCTTTATCCAGATGATTCAGATAAGAACGGTGAATTGCTTCGTATTTACCAACAATATTTCATGGTTTCAAATGCGGCACAGTTATTGATTGATGAAGCTATCGAACGTGGGTCAAACTTGCATGACTTGGCTGATTATGCTTATGTGCAAATCAATGATACTCACCCATCAATGGTCATTCCAGAACTTATCCGTCTTTTGACTGAAAAACATGACATTGACTTTGACGAAGCTGTTTCAATCGTGAAAAATATGGTTGGTTACACTAACCACACTATCTTGGCAGAAGCGCTTGAAAAATGGCCTCTTGACTACCTTAACGAAGTTGTTCCTCATTTGGTAACAATCATTGAAAAATTGAATACATTGATTGCTAGCGAATACTCTGATCCAGCTGTTCAAATTATTGACGAAGCTGACCGTGTTCACATGGCACATATGGATATTCATTTCTCAACATCTGTCAATGGGGTAGCTGCGCTTCACACTGAAATCCTTAAAAACAGTGAGTTGAAACCGTTCTATGATATTTATCCTGAAAAATTCAACAACAAAACAAACGGTATCACATTCCGTCGCTGGCTTGAATTTGCCAACCAAGATTTGGCTGACTATATCAAAGAACTTATCGGCGATGACTACTTGACTGATGCGACTAAGCTTGAAAAATTACTTGCTTTTGCTGATGATGAAGCTGTTCATGCTGAATTGGCTGAAATCAAGCACAATAATAAACTTGCTCTTAAACGTTACCTCAAAGAAAATAAAGGTATTGAACTTGACGAAAACTCAATTATTGATACACAAATCAAACGTTTCCACGAGTACAAACGTCAACAAATGAATGCTCTTTATATTATTCATAAATACCTTGAAATTAAACGTGGTAATTTGCCAGAACGTAAGATTACTGTTATCTTTGGTGGTAAAGCAGCACCTGCTTACATCATTGCCCAAGATATCATTCACTTGATTCTTTGCTTGTCAGAAGTGATTAACAACGACCCAGAAGTTAACCAATACCTAAATGTTCACTTGGTTGAAAACTATAACGTTACCGTTGCTGAACACTTAATTCCTGCGACAGATATTTCTGAACAAATCTCTCTAGCCTCAAAAGAAGCTTCAGGGACTGGTAATATGAAATTCATGCTCAACGGTGCATTGACTCTTGGTACAATGGACGGTGCCAATGTTGAAATTGCTGAATTAGCAGGAATGGATAATATTTATACATTTGGTAAAGATTCTGATACTATCATTGATCTTTATGCAACGGAAGGTTATATATCAACTGATTACTATGAAAATGACCCAGTTATCAAAGAAGCTGTTGACTTCATCGTTAGTGATGAATTAGTGAAACATGGTAACGCAGAACGTCTTGAGCGTCTTTACAATGAATTGATTAACAAAGACTGGTTTATGACTTTGATTGACCTGAAAGAATACATTGCTGTTAAAGAACAAATGCTTGCTGATTACGAAGACCAAAAAGTTTGGATGACAAAAGTCGTTAAAAATATTGCCAAAGCTGGTTTCTTCTCATCAGACCGTACAATTGAACAATACAACGGCGAAATCTGGCACAGCAACTAAGACAATAACGCGCAATGTGAAAATACAAAAAAGGCTGATTTCTCAGCCTTTTTGCTATTTTATACAGAAATAATGTAAAAATGTTGAATTTTTATAAATTTACAGGTTGACAAATGTATAAATATTAAATATAATGTATTTATATCAAAAAGAAAAGAGAAAATGATTATGAAGGTAAGTAAATTATTTGGTGGTTTAGCAGTAGCGGCGGCTTCGCTTTTCCTATTGTCAGCTTGTGGTTCTAGCAGTTCAGAAGATACATCAGTATCAGATATCAAAGACAAAGGAACACTTGTTGTTGCGTTGAAACCCAGAGTTCGCTCCGTTTGAATTTA
>ENA-OPZM01000486-OPZM01000486.1-human-gut-metagenome-genome-assembly--contig:-NODE-486-length-17196-cov-1.511864_pt1 | contig 17196 bp, 25 predicted proteins | sample MGYA00242478_ERZ504493 | MGnify/ENA primary metagenome ERZ504493 (study PRJEB26092, sample SAMD00036227) | human gut metagenome | host: Homo sapiens | study: EMG produced TPA metagenomics assembly of...
AGCCCGGAGGATATCCGTCAGTCTGTAGAGGAGTATAAGAAGGAAATTGCAAAGGCTCAGATCGTCATGTTCCCTGGCGGATTTTCCGCAGGTGATGAACCGGAGGGCTCTGCTAAATTCTTTGCGACCGTATTCCGCAATGCAGTAATCAAGGAAGAGGTTGAGAAGCTTTTAAATGAGAGAGACGGCCTGATGCTGGGTATCTGCAACGGTTTCCAGGCGCTTATCAAGCTGGGCCTGGTGCCGGAGGGCAGGATCGTGGAGCTGACAGACAGCTCACCGACCCTGACCACCAACATCATCGGCCGCCACATTTCCAAGATGGGTTACATCAAGGTGGTGTCCAACCAGTCCCCGTGGCTCAGGAAGGCCGCTCTGGGCGGCGTGTACGCCAACCCCTTATCCCACGGCGAGGGCCGCTTCGTGGCCTCCGAGAGGTGCTCGCCCAGCTCAGGGCCAACGGCCAGATCGCCACGCAGTACGTGGACGAGACCGACACCCCCGGCATGGACCTGGATGTGAACCCGAACGGCTCGCTGCTCGCCATCGAGGGCATCACCAGCCCGGACGGCCGCGTGTTTGGCAAGATGGGTCACTCGGAGCGTTCCGGCAACGGCCTGTACGTCAACGTGCCCGGCAACAAGTACCAGCCGATCTTCGAGGCCGGCGTGGAATACTTCACCGCCTGATAATCGGCGCGTATCGCGTCTGATACGGCACACAGGGAAGGAACTCTCGGGTTCCTTCCCTTTTTGTTCATGCCGGTCATGGGCTAAGGTTGGGGTGTTCGCACTACCGAATCCGCCGCTGAAAGGACCTGTCGTCATGCCGATCAACGAGGCATTGTTCGCCGCGATGAAGGCCGCCAGCTACATCAAGCCCAACGCGGGCAAGTCGTACAAATTGCAGCGCGTGGCGGAAGAGCTTATCGCCAAGCAGGCACCCGACAATCCGAAATGCCGTGTCGAGGACGCCTTCGCGCCTATGGCGGATGGATATGCCGTACCATTGCGAGTGTTCACGCCGCTGGTCGCCTATGGAGCGCCCCTGCCCGAAGCCCTGGAGGAATCTTCCGCCAATGGCACGCCCGTGGCCTCGGCAATATCCGCGATTCTGCCCGCCGTATTACCCAAAGTCCTACCCAAAATACTCATCAAGGAAAGCACGTCGAGCGGCAACGCCGACGGTATTTCCGGCAATGCCAACACGGAACTTCCCTCAGTCACGCCGCGTGGCACGATCCTGTTTTTCCACGGTGGCGGTTGGACCACAGGCGGCATCAACCTGTACACGCAGGCTTGCGCGCATATGGCCGTACGTCTGCAACGCCGTGTGATCTCAGTCGAGTACCGGCTGGCTCCTGAATACCGCTTCCCTACTGCTGTTGAGGATTGCTATGAAGTGGCCCGGCAGCTGTTTGCTGGGGAATTGCCGATTTCCGGGGTGGGTGGCGGTACTGTTGCCGCCGTTGACCACCCCCAGTCGGCTTCGCCGACAGCCCCCGCCGGCGGGGCGATATATCTGCGACAATCCCAGCACCGGATCCCGACAGCATCGTGCTGTTTGGCGACAGCGCGGGCGGCAATCTTGCGGCCGCCGTCTCGCTCATGGCCCGCGACCACGGCGAGTTCATGCCGCGCACGCAGATGCTGCTTTACCCGGTAGTCGGCAACGATTACAATCCCGAGACCAGCCCGTTCGAATCGGTGCGGACCAACGGCACCGACTACATCCTCACCGCACAGGACATGGCCGACTACATCGACATGTACCGTTCGTCCGTGGCCGATCTGACCAATCCGTATTTCGCGCCGCTCACCGCGCACGACCTGAGCAATCAGCCGCGCACGCTGGTGTTGTCCGCCGAATACTGCCCGCTCAGAGACGAGGACGAAGCGTACGCCCGTCGCCTGCAATTGGTGAACGACAACGTCTCCTGTTACCGAATTCACGATGGCATCCACGGCTACCTGCTCAATACGTCGGCCGTGGGACTGGTGGCCACCACCTACCGAATCATCGAGCATTTCCTCGACGGCACACCGCTGGAACCAGCTCCCGGCACCGGCACCACCGCCAACGCACCGGAGGGAGGCGACGCGTGGCAAGACGTACTTGGTACCGACTAGACAACATCGGCAAGTTCTACTCCTCCCAGGCTGGCCGCTCCTCGCAGACCGTGTTCCGCTATTCGGCCGAGCTGGCGGACGGCATCGATCCGGACATCCTGCAGCACGCGCTCGACCATGCCATCGCCCAGTTCCCGAGCTTCAACGTGCACCTGCTCAACGGCATGTTCTGGCATTACCTCGAACAGTCAGACGGCCGGCCGCTGGTGGAGCCGGAACATCTGCCGATATGCTCGCGACTGCATTACGGGCCCAAAAGCATGCTGTTCCGCGTAAGCTATTTCCGCAATCGTGTCAATCTCGAGGTCTCGCACATCATTTCGGACGGTCGCGGCGCCATCAACCTGTTCAAGTCGCTGCTGCACGCCTACATCGCCGAGCGATACGACGTGCCGGGCGTGCCTTCGGATTACGACGGTTCGGATAGCGACAAAGCCGAAAACAGCTTCGACAAATACTACGAGAAAGACAAGGCCGGCGCTGCGCCAGGCACGAAGATCTACCGGCTGGCCGGCCCCATCGACCGGGCCGCGCCTACGTTCATGGAATACCACGTCAGCGCCAGCAAGGTGCTTGGTGCAGCGCATCAGTGCGGAGTGAGTCTCACCTCCTACCTCATCGCCGCGATACTGTGCGCGATTCGCGACGTCATGCCCTCGCGCGCCCGCAATCGCGCGATTCGCGTGGATATTCCGGTCGACTTGCGCGCCTTCTTCAGGTCGGAGACCGTGCGCAACTTCTACGGCATGACTTACGTGCGTACACGCCGGCCGAAATCGAAGCCGATGAGGACTCCGCGAAAACTTCCGCAACAAGCCCAGACGCAGCCGGCGACGGCCAGCAGTCCGCCGCCCGCACCGCGCACGGCAACGGTATGGTGGATTGCTGACCGATGAGCCGTTGGCCGACATCGCCCGCCATGTGCAGGAGCAGCTCGGCCATGCCACCAGTCGCGAGCGCGTCGAATCGCATATGAACCGCATGATTGCGCTGGAAAAGAATCCGGTGCTGCGTCTTGCGCCCTCCCCTGCCAAGGACTGGGTGCTGGAGCTGGCCCGGTTCATCGCCGACCGCGAGACCACGACCACCGTCTCGAACCTTGGCCGAGTCACCTTGGACGAACGACTCGCGCGCCATGTACGTTCGGTGAGCTTCCTCACCACACCGGCCAGCCTGAATTTCACGGTCTGCTCGTTCGGCGACGACCTGAGCATCGGCATCTCCACCATCTACCATGATCTGAACGTCATCAAGAACCTGTGTCGGATTCTCGCCGCGCAGGGCATCAGCGGCCGTATGAACATCGCTGGCGTGCATGTGGAGAAAGGAGCGTCGGCATGAAGCATTGCGATGCCTGCACCGTCGATTTCACCGGCGATATGGCCCGTTGCCCGCTCTGCCAGAACGAATTGCGCGGCGAGGCCTCCCCCGCCGCATTCCCCGCGCAGCAGATCTATCTGCGTCCGAGGCGTTTGGCGGTGGAAATCATCACGTTTGTAACCGGCGCGATTTTGCTGCTGCATGGCTTCTTCAGCTATCTGTTTTCGTGGCCGATACCGATTGCCAGTGCATCGGCGGCCGCGCTGATCATCAGCGTGCTGTTCATCAATAGTGCGATTCTGCACGTGCCGCGGCCGCTTCGCCTCATGTTTCGATATTTCTATATCATGCTGGCGATTGCGCTGGTCTGGTTTGTGGCGACGATGAATCATGTCGTCACCATGTTCGTCATACCGATCACGTGTCTGGTTTCGCTGGTCTTTGACGTGGTGCTGCTTATCGTGCTGCGGGCCAAGGCCATTGACGAGTACGCCAAGTATCTGGCGTTCGACATCGTCGCTGGTCTGATGCCTCTGACGTTCATTCCGCTCGGCTGGGCTCCGTGGGATGTACTGGTGATGGTCAGCGGGCTGGTCTCCCTGCTGGTGCTGCTCGGCCTGCTCGTCTTCGCCCGCCGTCAGCTCTTCTCGGAATTCGGCAAACAGTTCTCGGCCTGATTGCCTCGTGCGCTCAATCGCCCGACTTAGGATGGAAACCATGAGCGAACATGTGGAGCATGGGTTTGGGCCGGTGTGGGATGGCGAGTCCCGGGTTTTGATTTTGGGATCGATGCCGAGTCCGAAATCCCGAGCGGCGGCGTACAGCCGAGGCGAGCATCCGCGAGAGCGGCAGCAGGTAGAGGAAGGTCGCGGCGGCCAGGCTGAGTGTGGGCGCGTTGATGGTGGCAAGCGGCACGGCACCGGCGATCGACCAAGGAATCAGCGGAGCGATCACCACGGCACTGTCTTCCAAATCGATAGCTTGTGCGGAGCGTTCGGATTCGTCGTCGCCGTACAGCCCACCGCACAACTGGTGAGTGAGCATGATGGTGAGGGTTTGGTTGCAGGCGAGCGCCGCCGCGCAAGTCGCGGTAATCATGGTGGCACCACATGCGCCGATGCGATGACCGAGCATCTCGATGACCTGCTGCAGCCGAGCAAGCATCCGCGTCTCGGCAAAAATGCCGGCGTAGGCGGAGGAGATACAGACAGTGGCCATCACAGTGAGCATGGAGAGGATGCCGCCGCCGTCCAGGAGTGCGGCCACCTGCGGATTTTGCGCATGGTAACCGAAAATAAGCAGCCGCAACAGTTCTGCCATTCCATGTGCTGCACGCCCACGCATACCGCGACCGAGGCGGCAATGCTGGCGAGCATAAGCAGCCGAACATCCACACGCAGCAACGCCAACACGATGACCAGTAATGCTGGAACTAGGGTAAGCCAATGCAAATCGAAGGCCGATGAGAACAATCCGCCGATATCGGTTATGCTGCTTGCGTTGGTTGAAACAGCCGCTCTAGCCGAGCCAGCCGAGCCAGCCGTAGCAGCCGCACTAGCCGCACCAAATCCGGAACCACCGCTCGCGCACAGCCACTCCACCACCGCAGCCGCAACGTATACCACACAACTCAGCACAAACGGCACCGCACCCGTGCGCAGCATGCGGGCAATAGTATTGAACAGGTTCGTATGCGTAAGCTGTTTGACCAGCAAGGCACTGGTGGAAACCGGCGAACAACGATCGCCCACATAGACGCCCGCAAGAATCGCGCCACCGAGCATCACCGGGTTCGCCTGCATCGACAATCCCAACGACATGCAGATGGTGCCCATAGTCGCCGCACTGGCGAACGACGACCCGACCAGCACCGACATCGCCGAGCACAGTAGAAACGACAGCGGAATCACCGTGGCGGCGTGAATCACCGCGGTCGAATGGGCCACGATGAAGGCGATGGTCCCGCTGGCCCGCCACAGCGAGGTCAGTACGCCGATGAGCACGAAGGCCACCACCACGGTCCCCGCGGACCGTACGCTGCCGGCCGCACGGCTCGCCATCGCGCGCAACGAGCACCGGCGAACCAGCCCATACCCCATGAACAGCAGCACACCAACGAACAGCGCGGGAATAATCGACCAGCCGAGGGCGACGCTGGCAAACAGCACCGCACAGAACAGCAACATCGTGCCCGCTTCCAGCATGCGATCCTCTCCTCTTCCGGCTACAGCCTCATCTCAGATTCCATCTCATGACCCGCAGTCGCAAACATCAACGCTATTCGCACGAGCCATGACCTAAGATAACAGGAGAAATACAGACTAAACTGATATCTATTACAGGTTTAATACTGTGGCATTGATTCGCGCCACGACACGTCATACACACACCACGCAAACGCCATACACACGGGAGTATCGCCATGAACTTTCTCAGCATCGAATACTTCGCCGCCGTGGCCTCGGAACATAGCTTCAGCAAGGCGGCGAAACGGTTGGGGATCACGCAGCAGACGCTGAGTGCGAACATCGCCGCCCTAGAGCGGGAGCTCGGATGCACGCTTTTCGTACGCCATGTGCCGCTCGAATTGACCTATGCCGCACGGTGTTCGCGCGATATGCGCAGCGATTCCGCCGCGATCGCGATGCACTTGGCCAAGAAATGCGCGACATCGCCGGCGATCAGGCCGGCGTGCTGCGCGTGGGTGTTGCCTACACGCGTAGCCGGGCGATCATGCCGCCGATTGTGAAGGCGATGCAACGTGACTGCCCGAATATCATCGTTGAACTCATTGAGGGCCGCAACGATCAGATTCAACAATGGCTGGCGAACGGCGATCTTGATCTGGCGGTGGCGGACTTCGCCGGGAAACCGGCCGGCATCGAACTTATGGATTTCTATAACGAGCGCATGGTGCTGGTCCTCGCACAATCACTGTGGATGGATTTGGCCGCTACCGGTGGCGCGGCGAATGGCCAAGTCGATGCCGTCAGAACCGCGCCGGACGAGCGCGCCATTGCCGCAGGTGACCTTTCCTCACTGGAGCATTGCCCGTTTCTCCTAGGCAGCCCACAAGATATTGACGGACGCATTGCCGATCTGCTGTTCCGCCGTGCCGGTTTTGAGCCGAAAGTCACAGCCCGTTCGGATAACGTACTGACTCTGCTGGAACTGTGCCATTACGGCATGGGTGCCTGCCTATGCCCGGAGCGGTTCCTGCCAGCGCTGCTTGACGGCGAACGGTTGCGTACTTTGCGCGTGCTGGATTGCGGCCCGGATACCGCATATGCCATTCAGTTCGGCGTTCCGGCCACATCGTATCGGTGGAGCGTCATTGATGATTTCATTCGTTGCGCCCGCGAAGTCACCACCGGCGTGTCGCAATAGCCGCCAACTTGCGTTCAAGTGGGGTTGAACTGTTTCAATAAGAATTGTTAGCGTTCACGGCCGGCATGAAGAGACGACGGTGACGATTGATTATCAAGGAGCACACATGAAGTATCGCAGCGTTGGCAAGTCGGGACTGAAGATCAGCGAGGTCGCACTGGGCAGCTGGGTCACGGATCTCAAGGGCACGGCGGCTGAGGACGTGGCCAAGGAGACCGTGAAGCTCGCCTACGATTCCGGCGTCAACTTCTTCGACTGCGCGGACGCCTATTCTGGCGGCGCGGCCGAACGCTTCCTCGGCAAGACGCTGAAGCAGTACCCGCGTAAGGAACTGGTCATTTCCAGCAAGGTCTACTTCCCCACCGGCGAAGGCGTGAACGACCGCGGCCTGTCCCGCAAGCACATTTTCGAGAGCATCGACCAGACGCTGAAGAACATGCAGACCGATTATCTGGACATGTACTTCTGCCACCGTTTTGACGAGACCACCGACCTTACCGAGACCTTGCGCGCGATGAGCGACCTGGTCGCCCAAGGCAAGGTGCTGTACTATGGCGTTTCCGAGGAGTGGGGTCGGCTCGCCTTGAAGAGGCCCAGCGCATCATCGACCGCTACAACCTGTACCCGATCACCGTGGTTCAGCCGCAGTACAACCTAAACGACCGTTACATCGAGCATGAGATCATGGGCACCTGCCGCAAGCTCGGCATCGGCATCACCACGTTCTCCCCGCTCGCGCAGGGTCTGCTGACCGGCAAGTACCGCAAGGGCCAGCCGCTGCCGGCCGGCTCGCGCGCCACCTGGCAGTCCGACCACCAGATCAACGATCTGCTGACCGATGAGAACCTCGACAAGGTCGAGCAGCTGCGCAAGGTGGCCGACGAGCTCGGCACGAACCTGCCGGTGCTTTCCATGGCATGGATCCTGCAGCACCCGGAGATCAGCTGTGTGATCGCCGGCGCCTCCAAGCCCAGCCAACTGGAGAACAACATGAAGGCCGCGGGCTTTGTGATTCCGGCTGACGCGATGGCCGAAATCGACAAGATCACCGGCTTCCACCGCTTCGAACGTCACGTAGGCTGACGAATCTGAGACTTCCTCCAACGAGAGCGATTGTCAAGCGCCGAAATCGGTATCGCCTTGGGCTTCGGCCTGAGCGATGGCGGTTTCGGCGTTTTTTGCTGTTTGCTCGATGACTTGGTTGTAGCCGGTCAGGGCCGCGAACGGCATGAACTGCGCGGCCCGCTGGTGGCGGGACATGTGCGGATGCTTGCGCGACTGATGGTGTGGCAGGTTGATGATGTCGTCGTACGCACGGGTCTCTTGCAGGGTCATGCGCGATGGCCTCCGATCTGACGGTTGCGGTCCTGACCGGTGGCACCGTCTTCCATGTCCATGGCTTTGATGACGGCGTTGCGGCCGAATTTACGTTTCACATCCAGCAGCGCACGCTGGATATCATGCTCTCCATCTTTTTCGCTGGTGGAATCGGATCCATACGATTGGGCCCCGTCATCACCGAACAAGTCGAGCTGTTCATAGCGTTTGCCGGCGGCCAGCTCCTCCGGAGTGGCCACATCATCGGCGATGACGGTCAACCGCCTCACAAGCAAGCGTGAATCCACAATGCGCTCGTACAACATCGTCATAGCCTCACGAATACGTGCCGACGACGAGGTGAAATCACCCAAACCAATCGACGACCGCGCTCTTGGGCACCTTGCGCCCAAATCGGTCGATGGTCACCGGCCTTGATAGCTTTTCGCTGCCCGCTCAGCGGCACGTTTCATCGCATAATCAGCGCACGAATCGAGCTTTGACGAATCAAGACTGCCGATGTCATAGCCGACGGCGAGCGTCAGTCGGTTCGTCAGCACGCTTTTATCGACCAGATCGAGGGCCAGCGCATCAGCCATCTCCTTGGTGATCAGCCGGGCCGTGGCATAGTCGGCGGGGCCGGTGAGCACCTGCCCACTGCTAATGCTGTGCGCACCTGGCTCATAGGATCGGATATCCGCGATTTCGCACGGCTCCCAGCCCCACGCATGGTCGATGAGCAGTTCGGCATTGACACCGAACATGCGATACAGCAGGTCTTCGTTGTAGTAATCCGAAGCACGACCCACCGAGCATCGGGCGATATCGCCCATGGTCATCAGTCCGGCATGCTCGAGCTTCTTGGCATAGCCGCGCCCAACCCGCCAAAAATCGGTGAGCGGACGATGATCCCAAAGCAGCCGACGATATGACATTTCATTCAGTTCGGCCACGCGCACGCCGTCCTTGTCGGCGGGCATGTGCTTGGCGACGATATCCATGGCGACTTTGGCCAGATACATGTTGGAGCCGATGCCGGCAGTGGCGGTGATGCCGGTTTTGGTGAGGATTTCGCGCACGATGGTTCGCGCCATCGCATGCGGCCCCATACCCAGCGAGCGCAGATATGGCGTGGCGTCGATGAACACCTCGTCAATCGAGTAGACATGGATGTGCTCGGGTGCGGCGTATTTGAGGTAGATGCCATATATTTGCCCGCTGATTTCCAGATAGTGCGCCATGCGAGGTTTGGCGATGACCATCGAGGCTTTGAGTCCCGGCGAGCGTTCCAGGTCGCATGCATCGCAGGACTCCCCGATTAATCGGCCGCCGGGAGCATGGACCGCGCGCTCGATGTTGACTCCATTCAGGCGCTGTTTTACCTCGAATAGCCGCGCACGACCGGGAATGCCATAGTTCTTCAGCGAGGGTGAGACCGCCAAACATATTGTCTTATCGGTGCGGGTTTCATCGGCCACCACCAGATGCGTGGTCAACGGGTCGAGCCCACGAGCCACGCACTCCACCGAGGCATAGAAGGACTTGAGATCAATGGCAATATAGGTATGCTCGCGTTGCTCGATACCGTTCCGCTGCCCATCGCCATCACCTCCTTACCACCGCTGGCCCGACCAGCATATCAACACAGTCGAACATTTGTTCGATGCAACATGCCTGTTCGAAACTGCCGAAGTCGACGCACGCAACGCGCCCAAACACGCTCTTCACCCACGCCACACGCGCAGCGGCAGAGCAGCGGCATGCATGCGTACCATGGGGAATATGAAGAAAAGCATTACAGCAGACAGCGATTTTGCAGCGTGGGCGGCAGCCCGATCCCAGAAAACGAATCGATCACTGGCAGGAGCCCGACTCGCGATTCCGGAGCCGCAGAAGCATGCCGAAATCAAGTCTCAGGCCCAGCAATGGGGCATGACCGTCGAAGATGCCACGATGACCGACGGGCACAGCGAGGAATTCCTATGCGACGGCACACAAAGCATCGATTCCATCACCGATATGCGCAAGGCAAGCGGACTGGAGGCAATGGAGTACGCGGAACAGCACATGCCGGTATTACGCGACACCATGGATAGCCTCACCACTCGCGTCGATTTCTCAGGCATTCGTATTGCCGTCTGTCTGATACTGGAGCCAAAGACCGCGATTCTGCTGCGCAAGCTTAAGGCCGCCGGCGCAATCGTCGGCGTATATTGCGGCCCGGATTCCACGGATCCCCGAGTGGCGGAACAGCTGCGCCGGGAAGGAATCACGGTCGAATCCAGCCGAGACTGGACCGCGGAACAGGCGCACGAGGCGGCCCTGCACCTGCTGGACGAAATACAGCCGGACATCATCATCGACGATGGCGCCAGCTTCGCCCGCCTCGCCTCGCTCGAACGCCCCGAACTCACGGCGAATCTCATTGGAGTGGCCGAGGAAACGACCAGCGGCGTACGCGCGTTCCAGCAGATGCAGGAAGCGGGAGCCTCACCTACCCGGTCGTAGCCGTAACGACAGTGTGCTGAAACCGGATTCGACAACGCCCACGGCACTGGGGAGACATGCGTGACCACCATGCAGCGCATTCTCGGCGAGCATGCATTCGACGGTAAGAACGTCACCGTCATCGGCTACGGCCCGGTCGGCCAAGCTTCGCACGGCGCATTCGCGCGCTTGGCGCCGAAGTCACCATCTGCGATATCGATCCAGTGGCTTCACTCAAAGCGGTGTTCGACGGCTTCGCCGCACAAGACATTGACGAGGCACTCCCTTGCGCGGATATGGTGGTGTCCGCCACTGGCGTGAGACATACGGTCACACTTGAGCACATGCGCGCAATGCACGAGGCGCGGCGCTCGCAGTGATCGGCGGCATCGCCAACGAAATCGCCTTGGACGAGGTAAGCGACTTCACCCCACAGGTCAACAGGGACACCGTGCAACTCAATGTTCCCGACGGACCAACGCTCACGCTAATCGCCGACGGCGATGGCGTGAACTACACGGTGGGAGGCGGCAATCCAATCGAGATCATGGATCTGAGCTTCGCCGTACAGGCCAACGCCGTCGCATATCCTTCTGGAACATCGAGCACACTGGATCACACGCTTATCAGACTTGACGCAGCGACCGACCAGCGCATCGCCGCCAGCGCGCTCAAGGCGCGCGGATACCGAGCCAGCCATGCCGTGGAGGACAACGGCTACAATTGGCGACTGACCAGATTCGCGGAAAACGACCGAGAGAACGCCGACCGATAGCCATAGACACGGCACCGAACACAACGCAGCGAGGAGAATATGACCGACAACACCTGGCCGACCGTCGATACCGAGCTTATCGATGATGTGACACTGTATTCCGCCAAACTCATCATCCCGTGACGGGCCCCGTCATCATCGATGGCGCAGTTGCCATACATGGCGACCGCGTGGTTCATGTAGGTAAACGCCGCTGGGTGCTGAAGGCGCTGAAGCAGGAAATGACGGCTCACGGCACCATCCATGAACGGCATTGGGATGGGGTGCTCACCCCCGGATTGATCAACGCGCACACTCATCTGCAGTACAGCGGCATGGTGCAGGTCGGGCAAGGCACCTACGATCGGTTCCGCGCCTGGGAACTGGCATTCAACGAGGTGTACGCCGAGGCGCAGAAGACCCAGCCATGGAAGCAGTGGGCCGAGGACGGCGCTCGCCAGATGGTCGAATCGGGAACGACGGCCGCCGCAGACATCGTCACCGATTTGGACGCCGCCGGCGCGCTGGCTTCGCAGGGCATGCACGGCATCGCTTATTGGGAGGTAATGGCTGGCACAACGCCGAATGGATGGAAAAGGGCCGCACTGAGCTCATCCGGCAGTTGCGCCGGATGAACGAGGAGCAGCTGCCAAACCTCGGCATCAGCCGCATGCTCCGTATACGCTGGAGTCCGAACCGTTCGTTGATCTTCCAGACATTGCTCGTCAGCTGAACATGCGACTGCATATCCATCTGGCGGAGACCCCGCTCGAGGCCGGCACTTATCCGCCGGTGCTCACCACTTATTCGGCGGCCGACTGGAGTGACCACGATTGGGAAAGCTACCGGCAGCTCAAGGAAGTGGGCAAAGGCGCCTCCGCCATCCAGTTCGTCGATCAGCTTGGCTCGCTTGGACCGGATGTGCACATTGCACACGGCGTGTGGGCCAATGGCGAGGATCGGCGTATTCTACGTCAGCGCGGCGTGGGCGTGGCCTTGTGCCCCCGATCGAATCGCATTACCAACACCGGCAAAGATGCACCGGTGCGCGAATACCTCGAGGAAGGCAATCTGGTAAGCGTGGGCACCGATTCGCTCTCCAGCACGCCGACCCTCGATCTGCTTGATGATGTGTCGATGCTTTACGACCTGGCCCGCGAACAAGGCTATGCCAGCGACGATCTGACACATCGCCTGATTCGTATGATGACGCTGGGCGGCGCCGCCTCCATGGGCATGCACGTGGGCCGCAACCGCATTGGACAAATCAACGCGGGCGCATTGGCTGATTTCGCGTCTTCGACATCCCCGTCGACACATCATCTCCGGCCGGCATCGAAGAAACGCTGGAAACACTGGTGAGGCACGGCGCAGGCACGAACCGAGCCACGGTGATATCCGGGCGCGAAGCCTACAACAACGCCTGGTGACACCGCTGACCTGACCTGATATCAAGAAGCCAAAAACCAGCAAACCCGCCAAGAACAGGAGATCTCATTATGAGCGTCGCTTTGCAAGACATGAGTCCATACGCCCGGTCCATAGTGGAACGCCTTGGACTGGAAACCCACCCCGAAGGCGGCTGGTACACGCGTGACTGGCAATCCCCGCACACGGATGAGCCTCAAGCCGACCGCTATCGTCACTGATTTACTTCCTGCTGCCCGAGGGAGATGCCAGCGCCTGGCATAAGGTCGATGCGGATGAGGTCTGGCTGTGGCATGGCCCGGCATCGGTCAAACTGGAGCTCGGCGGCAGCGACGAGACTCCGGAATCCGACGAATCCAAGCGAACCGTAATCACCTTGGGTTCCGGCATCACCACCGATCAGGCCGACGTAACCGTATCGGGACATGCGGTCGTACCGGCTGGCGTCTGGCAGCGCACAGTGCCAGGCCAGGGCGATGCGCTGGTCTCCTGTGTGGTCAGTCCGGGATTCGTATTCGACGGCTTCACACTCGAACAGTGAACGCCATTTCGCTCTGCGCCAATATGAGATATCCGTCCGCTTACGCGCCAGATTGCGCGGCTCTAGTCGGCCATAAGCAATGGCGATAGCCAGCATCCGAAAATATCGATGTTTTGTAACCCAATAGCCATACAATTGGCGCGAATGCATCAAGCACGGTTTGAACCGTGTGCATGACGAACACTTGAGGAGAGGAAACCCATGTTCAATAAGCGACACATCGTCCGTACCATTGCGGCCACCGTCAGCATCCTGGCTCTGTCGTTCACCGCAGCCTGCGGTTCCGGCCAGTCCACCGCATCCAATTCCACCGATTCGGACGACATCACCCAGCAGACGTACAAGCCGGGCAAGCTGACCATCGCCACCGGACAGCGGCCTACGAGCCGTGGGTTATGAACGACAAGCCGGAAAGCGGTGAGGGCTACGAGGCGGCCGTCGCCTACGCAGTGGCCGACAAGCTCGGTTTCAAGAAGAGCGACGTGGTGTGGACCCGCACCGCATTCGACACCGCCATCGCTCCCGGCGCCAAGGACTGGGATTTCAACATCCAGCAGTTCGGCATCACCGACGAGCGCAAGAAGGCCGTTGACTTCTCGTCCAGCTACTACAACGACAGCCAGTCCGTCGTGGTCAAGAAAGACAGCAAGTTCGCCAACGCCACCAAGGTATCCGATCTGAAGGATGCGACCGTGGGCGTCATGGTCGGCACCCTTGCCTACGACTACGCCAAGGCGAACATCAAGGACGACATCCAGACGTTCAATGATGATGCCGCACTGGCTCAGGCACTTGACGCCGGTCAGATCGACGCACTGGTCACCAGCACCGTGGAATGCGTGTACATGGTGCAGTCCGAGCAGGTCAAGGACGCCAAGGTGCTCGGCCGTCTGCCTGACTCCGAAGACAAGAGCGGCATGGGCATCGTGCTGCCGAAGGATTCCAAGCTGACAGCAGCCGTGACCAAGGCAGTGGATGACCTGAACGCCGACGGCACCATCAAGAAGCTTCAGGACAAGTGGCTGGCCGAGTACACCACCGACCTGACCGAACTGAAGAAGTAAGTGAAGTAGGCTTACATCATAAGGTCACAACACCTTGGCCGGGCGCTGCGGGAATTTTCCTGTGGCACCCGGCCATCCCGGCATTCAGGAAGCGAGCGACATTCATCACATGACCGCAGCACCAACCGAAACCAGGCAGCACAATGCCCCTGACGGACACGAGGTAAGTCAGGTCGAGCTCGAACGACGCCAATATCGTGTTCATCAGCAAATTCAATCGACGATTACCAGTCTGATCAGCACCATTGTGTTCGTGGTGGTCATCGTCATCGGCTTGAAGCTCTCCCCCGGCTGGCCACGAGTCAAGGAGACCTTCTTCTCCGGCGAATACTTCGTCAAATCGTTTCCCCATGTGCTTGACGGCCTATGGCTCAACATCCGCGTTCTGCTCGTCGCAGTGGTCGGCGTGGCGATTCTGAGCACGCTGATCGCGCTGGTGCGCACCAGCCGCTCCCCTATTCTGTTCCCGCTGCGTATCCTGGCATTGATCTACACGACTGTGATGCGCGGCGTGCCTATTATCGTCGTGCTGTATCTAATCGGTTTCGGCATTCCCGGCCTAGGCTTGTTCGGCCGTATCGATCCCTCGGTACTCGGCACCATTGCAGTGGTAATGGGATACAGCGCCTACGTCTCCGAGGTGCTGCGTGCCGGTTTTAACGACGTACATCCTTCTCAGCGAGCCTCGGCCCGCTCGTTGGGCCTGACCTCCGGCCAGACGACCCGACTGATCGTCATTCCTCAGGCATTGCGCAAAGTGGCGCCCGCACTGATGAATGACTTCATCTCCATGCAAAAGGACGTCGCCTGATTTCCGTGCTGGGTGCGGTGGATGCCGTGCGCGCCGCACAGATCGACGTGGCCAGCACCTACAACTTCACGCCGTATGTGGTCGCCAGCCTGCTGTTCATCCTGATGAGCGTGCCGTTCATCCTGCTGAACGACTGGTACACGGAACGTCTGCGTAAGCGCGAACTCAGCGGAGGAACGGTATGAGCGAAATGACCAATATCACCACCGAGGCGAGTGACTCCCCCGTGAGCAACAAGACGGTGCTGCGTCTTGATGACGTGCGCAAATCCTTTGGAAACACGCAGGTGCTGCGTGGCATTTCCTTTGACATTCACCAACATGAGGTGGTGGCTTTGCTGGGGCCTTCCGGTTCAGGCAAATCCACATTGATGAAATGCGTCAACCTGCTTGAACAGGTCGATGACGGCCAGATTTGGCTGGGCAATACCGATATCACCGACCCGCGTGCCGACCAGGACAAGATTCGCGCACGTATCGGCGTGGTGTTCCAGCAGTTCAACCTCTTCCCCCACATGTCGGTGCTCAGGAACGTGACCCTTGCCGCAATCAAGGTTCACCACTGGAGCAAGGATCGCGCCGAAACCCGCGCTATGGAACTGCTTGAACGCATCGGCATGCGCGATAAAGCCAGTGCCTACCCCGATCAGCTCTCTGGCGGCCAGCAGCAGCGCGTGGCGATTGCGCGCGCACTGATGACCGACCCGGAACTGCTGCTGCTTGACGAGATCACATCCGCTCTTGATCCGATGCTGGTCGGCGAAGTGCTCAACATGGTTGCCGAGTTAAAGGCCCAAGGCACCACAATCCTCATGGCCACGCACGAAATGAGCTTCGCCCACGAAGCGGCCGACCGCATCGTACTGCTCCGTCACGGCGTCATCGCCGAGAACGGCACACCCGCTGAGGTGATGGACGAGTCGCAGGATCCCGAGACCATCGAGTTCTTCAGCCATTTCAGGCACTGAGACGAAGCCGAAAAACAAGCACCGGATTCATACGACGAAAGGCTCCGACGGATAATACCGTCGGAGCCTTTCAAATTGCGTTGACGAAAGTCAACCGATCACGTCACACCGACAATTCGGTATCACGCTTGAGCACAAAGTGGAGCACCAGGTAATGCGGCGGTGAACAGGTAAGAGGTATCCATGCTTCCAACCTACCCGTCGGCATCACCCCACACCACAACCACCCACCACAAACAGCGAAAGGCCAAAATCCTAAGCCACTATTCATACTTGACTGATCTGGTGCTTAAACCGCGTCCGCAAACCCCAACAAGTTCCACCACCCACAACACGCGATGTAGCCGCCGATTGGTAGGGTTGATAGATAGTTAATCCCCTGTTTGAAAAAGGAGCTTTGGCTTGTCGGCTGAACTCGAAGACATTCACGAGGAATGTGGCATCTTCGGCGTATGGGGCCACCCCGACGCCTCACGACTCACCTATTTTGGCCTGCACGCGCTGCAGCATCGCGGTCAGGAAGGTGCCGGCATCGTCTCCAACGATAACGGTCATCTCATCGGTCATCGCGGACTCGGCCTGCTCACCCAGGTGTTCGGCGATGAGCGCGAAATCGAACGACTGAAGGGCAATTGCGCCATCGGCACGTGCGTTACGCAACGGCCGGCTCGGGCACCACAGACAACATCCAGCCGTTCATCTTCCGCTCCATGACGGCGACGTGGCTCTGTGCCATAACGGCAACCTGACGAACTGCCCGTCACTGCGCCGCAAGCTTGAAGACGAAGGCGCCATCTTCCATTCGAACTCCGACACCGAAGTGCTGATGCACTTGATTCGCCGTTCGATGCAGCGCACCTTTATGGACAAGCTCAAGGAAGCGCTCAACACCGTGCATGGCGGTTTCGCCTACCTGCTGATGACCGAAGACGCCATGATCGGCGCACTCGACCGAACGGCTTCCGCCCGCTCTCCCTCGGCAAGATGAAGA
>ENA-OPZM01000487-OPZM01000487.1-human-gut-metagenome-genome-assembly--contig:-NODE-487-length-17162-cov-1.968066_pt1 | contig 17162 bp, 25 predicted proteins | sample MGYA00242478_ERZ504493 | MGnify/ENA primary metagenome ERZ504493 (study PRJEB26092, sample SAMD00036227) | human gut metagenome | host: Homo sapiens | study: EMG produced TPA metagenomics assembly of...
GTCGAACAACTATGGTCTTATCCATTTTATTGCTGATAACTTTATCCAACACGTGTTTTCTAAGATTTCTTTCCACAGTCTATACTCCTTTCATTGTATAGGATGTTCTGCTATTTTCCGCTCTTCTCAGTGATGATTGTCTGAATTCTGGCAATATTTTTTCTTACTTCTTTGATTCTGCTTGTGTTGTCTAACTGGTTGGTCGCGTTCTGGAATCTCAGGTTGAAAAGTTCCTTTTTAGCAGCTACTAATTCTTCGTTCAGCTCTGCAGCTGATTTTGTTTTTAAATCTTCTACAAATGCATTAATTTTCACTGTTATCACCGCCTTCTAAGTCTGCGCGAGAAACTATTTTACATTTACATGGCAGCTTGTGGGTTGCCAGACGAAGAGCTTCTCTTGCAACTTCTTCTGATACGCCCGCGATTTCGAACATTACACGGCCAGGCTTTACAACTGCTACCCAGTATTCCAGAGTTCCTTTACCGGAACCCATACGTGTCTCGGCTGGTTTCGTAGTTACAGGTTTATCCGGGAATATTTTGATCCATACTTTACCACCACGCTTGATATAACGAGTCATAGCAACACGGGCAGCCTCGATCTGGTTGGAACGGATCCAGCAGGGCTCCATTGCAACGATACCATATTCACCATTTGTAATCTTATTTCCGCGAAGTGCTTTTCCCTTCATGGTTCCGCGGAACTGTTTACGACGTTTTACTCTTTTTGGCATTAACATGATTTATCTCTCTCCTTCCTTATCTGCCTTCTCCGGAAGAACTTCACCTTTGTAGACCCATACCTTTACGCCAACTTTTCCGTAAGTAGTATCAGCCTCGGCGAATCCGTAGTCAATGTCTGCTCTCAGTGTCTGAAGAGGAATAGTTCCGTCGCTGTAGAACTCTGTACGAGCCATATCAGCTCCGCCGAGACGTCCGGATACGGAAGTCTTCACACCAAGCGCGCCTGCCTTCATAGTTCTGGACATGCAGGATTTCATAGCACGTCTGAAAGAAATACGGTTTTCCAGCTGCTGAGCGATGTTCTCTGCTACCAGCTGAGCATCTTTATCCGGTTTCTTGATCTCTCTGATGTCCACGATCAGCTTCTTATCTGTAAAGCGTGTCAGTTCGCCTTTTACTTTCTCGATCTCAGAACCGCCCTTACCGATAACAACACCCGGCTTAGCTGTATAGATAGCAATCTTTACGCGGTCAGATGCTCTTTCGATCTCGATCTTGGAAATACCAGCGCTGTATAATCTTTTCTTAAGATACGTTCTGATTTCATGGTCTTCTACTAAGTAGTCTGCAAAGTCTTTTTCTGCATACCATTTAGAGTCCCAGTCTTTGATAACACCGACTCTCAAGCCATGAGGATTAACTTTCTGTCCCATGTTTGCCCTCCTTATCTTTCATCAAGCACAAGTGTAATGTGGCTCATTCTCTTCTCGATCCTGTAAGCTCTTCCCTGTGCTCTCGGTCTGATTCTCTTCATTGTTGGTCCTTTGTTTGCATAAGCCTCTGCAATGTAAAGGTTCTCAGCATTCATGCCGTTGTTGTTCTCAGCATTTGCGATTGCAGACTCTAATAATTTCTTTATTAAACTAGAAGCATATCTTGGATTGTATGTCAAAATACCAAGTGCTGTTGTTACATCCTTACCTCTGATGGCATCCAGTACGAAGCATGCTTTCTGAACAGAAACCCTTGCGTAAGATAACTTAGCTGAAGGTCTTGTGTCCTTATTAGCATTTCTTTCTCTCTTAATTTGGGATCTATGTCCTTTTGCCATGGATGAACCCTCCTTTCAAAATCTAATATTATCTAACTCTTGATTTCTTTTCGTCTTTTCCGTGTCCTCTATATGTTCTGGTAGCTACGAACTCACCAAGTTTGTGTCCTACCATATCTTCTGTCACATATACCGGAACGTGTTTTCTTCCGTCATGAACGGCGATTGTATGTCCAACCATGCTCGGGAAGATTGTGGAACGGCGGGACCAGGTCTTAATAACAGACTTTTCTCCCTTTTCGTTCATGGCGTCAATCTTCTTCAGCAGGCTTGCATCTGCGAATGGTCCTTTTTTAATTGAACGTGCCATAGGTTCTAACCTCCTTGTGAATATTATTTGATCGCTTTACCATCTCTTCTTCTTACAATCATCTTGTTAGAAGCTTTGTTTTTCTTTCTTGTCTTCAGACCAAGAGCAGGTTTTCCCCATGGAGTACATGGACCTGGACGACCGATACCAGTCTTACCTTCACCACCACCGTGCGGATGGTCATTCGGGTTCATAACAGAACCACGAACAGTCGGTCTGATACCCATGTGACGTTTACGTCCTGCTTTACCAACGTTGATCAGGTTGTGGTCTCCATTTCCTACAACTCCGATGGAAGCGCGGCACTCGCCAAGTACCATTCTCATTTCTCCGGACGGAAGTCTTAATGTTGCATATCTTCCTTCCTTAGCCATCAGCTGTGCGCTGTTTCCTGCGGAACGAACCATCTGTCCGCCTTTTCCAGGATGCAGCTCGATGTTGTGGATCTGTGTACCTACCGGGATCTCGGAAAGCGGCAGGCAGTTCCTACTCTTACCTCAGCTTCCGGTCCGTTCATAACCTTCATTCCGTCGGTCAGTCCTTCCGGAGCCAGGATGTATGCCTTTTCCCCGTCTTCGTAGCAGATCAGTGCAATGTTTGCTGTTCTGTTCGGATCATACTCGATTCCCAGAACTGTTGCGCTGATTCCATCTTTCCTTCTCTTGAAATCAACAATTCTATATTTCTTCTTAGCTCCGCCTCCGCGGTGTCTAACAGTAATTTTTCCCTGGTTGTTACGTCCTGCCTGTCTGGTCTTGGTAGCCAGCAGAGACTTTTCCGGAGATTTCTTTGTGATCTCAGAGAAATCAGATCCGGTCATCTGTCTTCTGGACGGTGTATATGGGCGGTATGTTTTAATTCCCATGATTGTTCTCCTTTCAAATGTTTATTATCACGGTTTACGTCCGTATGCTTTGCGCTTTTTACAGACCTTCGAAGATCTCGATATCAGCGCTGTCCGCTGTCAGCTTAACAACTGCTTTCTTTGTCTTTGCAGTCTTGCCGAACTTAAATGTTCCGCGGACTCTTTTTCTCTTTCCTTCGCAGTTCATGGTGTTCACGCTCTCAACCTTTGTTCCGCTGAACATCTTCTCAACTGCTTCTTTCACCTGAGACTTTGTTGCTTCCGGGTGTACTAAGAAAGTGTATTTCTTTTCTCCCATCAGGTTCATGCTCTTCTCGGTTACTACTGGTTTCAGGATTACATCATAATACTTAATGTCTGCCATTATGCGTACACCTCCTCGATACTAGCAACAGCCGCCTTTGTTGCGATCACTGTGTTGTACTTCAAGATGTCGTACACGTTGATCGTGTTTGTCTTTGCAGTCTTAACATCTGCAATATTTCTAGCAGAGATCTCTGCGTTTGTATTGCCATCTTCCAATACAACTAATGCTTTGGAAACATCCAGGTTCTTCAGCATGTTTGCCATGTTCTTTGTCTTAACCTCATCGAACTTGATCTCGTCAACTACGATGAATTTCTTCTCTTCTACCTTAGAAGTAAGTGCAGACTTCAGAGCTGCTCTCTTCTCTTTCTTGTTCATCTTGAAAGAGTAATCTCTCGGAACCGGAGCGAATACAACTCCGCCGCCTGTCCACTGAGGAGCTCTTGTGGATCCCTGTCTTGCATGACCGGTTCCTTTCTGTCTCCACGGTTTTCTTCCGCCGCCGGAAACTTCAGAACGTGTCTTTGCCTTCTGTGTTCCCTGACGATTATTTGCCAGCTGGTTTACGACTGCCATGTGTACCAGATGCTCGTTTACCTCAACACCGAATACCGCATCGCTTAAATCGATCGTACCAACTTCTTTACCTTCGATATTATAAACAGATACGTTAGCCATTCTAAGTGTCCTCCTTTCTTCGCCAAAACCTAGTTAGCTTTTACCGCTTCTTTGATTGTTACCAGGCATTTCTTCGGTCCCGGTACAGATCCCTTTACCAGAAGAAGGTTGTTTTCTGCGTCTACGCGTACAACTTCCAGGTTCTGGATCGTGATCTTCTTGTTACCCATCTGTCCAGGCATCTTCTTTCCTTTGAATACCTTGCTCGGGTCAGATGCTGCACCGTTGGAACCTGCATGACGGTGGAACTTGGAACCATGTGTCATAGGTCCTCTGTGCTGGCCGTGTCTCTTGATTGCACCCTGGAATCCCTTACCTTTGGAGATTGCAGTTGCATCGATCTTGTCTCCAGCCTCAAAGATATCAGCTTGATCTCCTGTGCCAGCTCAAATTCACCTGCATTTTCAAATCTAAACTCTTTTACAAATCTCTTGCCGGAAACACCTGCTTTTGCAAAATGTCCCTGCTCAGCCTTTGTAAGGCCATGGCGGTGAACAATCTCTTTCTTTCCGCTCTTGTCTTTGTTTACGATCTTTTCTTTCTTGTCAACGTAGCCAAGCTGAACAGCCTCGTAACCATCGTTCTCTACAGTCTTGATCTGTGTTACTACACAAGGTCCTGCCTGAAGAACAGTTACAGGTGTCAGTGTTCCGTCTTCATTAAAGATCTGAGTCATACCGACTTTTGTAGCTAAGATAGCTTTCTTCATTATGATTACCTCCTGTGATTTACAGCGGAACGCATTGTTTCAGCGTTCATCCTAAATGTAGGAATTACTGTGTTTCTTATTTTGTTTTTCATTTTGATATCAATGTACACACCTGCCGGCATCTCCAGTCTGGAAAGGGCATCAACCGTCTTCTGGGTTGGTGTGATGATATCGATCAGTCTCTTATGAGTTCTCTGCTCGAACTGCTCTCTGGAATCTTTGTACTTGTGAACAGCTCTCAGGATGGTAACTACTTCCTTCTTGGTCGGAAGCGGCACCGGTCCGCTCACTTTTGCTCCATTTTTCTTCACAGTTTCGATGATTTTCTTTGCGGATGCATCCACCAGCTGATGGTCATACGCCTTCAATGTGATTCTCATTACTTGACTTGCCATAAAAAAAAAGTCGCCTCCTTTTCGTACTTCCTACTTCAGTACGACAAGCGGTGACTGTACACTCTCCCGTGTGTGTCGTGAGAACCTCACACGTTGTTACTGCATTTCAGCAGCTGTTATAGTAGTTTCGTACAGTGACTTGTCGCCAGTTTCCTAACTTGACATTCGCTCCACGGAAAACCTGCCATTTTCGGGCAGCAACCTCACGCTTCACAGCTATCAATGTCACAGCTTTTTTAGTATATCTGATGGCACCGCATTTTTCAAGACCTTTCTGCTAAATATTGTATTTTTTTTGATACAATCCAAGAAATGCAGTCCGCACCCGTGCCGTAAGGAAACGGATGTCCGTCATGCTTGCATGTAAGGATCATCCACTTTCTTTTAGGCGCGAGTGCAACTCGCATTTTGCGCCCCTCATAAGCAGTCTTAGCACGTATGTGCGAGACTGGAGTTCGAAGCGCGACGAGTGCGCATGAAGGGGCGCAGATGCGGGTGCGGACGCACTATAGCCCCTCATAAGCAGTTTTAGCACGTATGTGCGAGACTGGAGCGCGGATGCGCGACGAGTGCGCATGAAGGGCGGCGGGGTGACGAAGCAGAAAGATCACATCATCCCCCGCAGGATCTCCACACCCCGGAAGACCAGCCCCTGTTCCGGATGCAGTTCCATCACCGGCGAATCCTGACTGATCAGCCGCGCCACGTATACCACAAGAATAATTCCAATCAGCAGCACCAGCCTGCCGTCTCCAGCCGCTCGTTCCATCTTCTGCCTCTTTCTATCCAGTTCCTTCTTATTATATTGCGGTGAATACAATACCAGAAAAGAAATATATTCAGAAGAAACACCGGCTGATATGATAAAGCACCGCGTATATCCAGGCTAAGCAGCGAAAGGCACGCCCTTGTAGTACCGCACCCCGGACAAGGTACCCCAAACAGGAGCTGCACCGGACAGTGCCACACAGTCCCCATCAACAGCACGAGTCCCGCAAACACGCAGATATGCATCATCACGATCTTTCTTACCTTTTTCCGGTTGTTTTGGTTCTTCACATTCGGCACCATCTGCAATTTCCTTCCCATATTCATCGATTTATCTTGTATTTCCTTCTCATTTCCGATACTATCTTATCATAAAATATTTGTCCGTACATTATTTTTCCAGAAGGAGGGGGAAGACATATGGATATAAAGAGATGGAGAGTCATGCTGGCCGTTGACGACTACGGCAGCTTTACACGGGCCGGGGAAATACTCGGGTACACACAGTCAGGCATCACACAAATGATGAAGTCTTTGGAAAAGGAGGTCGGTTTTTCCCTCTTTATCAAAGACAAGCACGGCATGCGCCTCACAGCCGAAGCCAAGTCCCTTGTCCCGGCTGTCCGCCGGCTTCTGAATGCCGATGAAGTCGTCCGCCAGGAAATCGCCTCTTTAAAAGGAGCACAGGTAGGTGTTATCAAGATCGGAACATACTTAAGCTGCTCCATCCACTGGATCCCCGGGATCATCCAGAAATTCCATCATACCCATCCGGACATCCATTTCAAAATTATTGAAGGATCCGAGGGCGAACTCGCAGACTGGATTCAGGAACGGAGAGTGGATATTGGTTTTATCAGCCGGCAGGAGGGACATCGCTATCAGTTCCTTCCCGTTATGGATGACGAGCTGTTTGCGGTCCTTCCCGAAGGACATCCCTTTGCCGAATATCAGGCAATCCCACTGGAAAAATTTAACAGTGTTCCTTTTGTTGCCACGGAATATGCTCCCGGAAGCGATGTGCACAGGATCCTGTCTCAATATCAGATCAAGCCCGATATCCGTTTCGTCTCTATCAATGAATTTTCTGTGCTTTCCATGGTCGAACACGGACTTGGAGTCACCATTCTGCCCGGTCTCCTTCTCCGCGGACAGACCGGCCGTTTTGTGCTCCGCCGCGTTACGCCAGGTGTCAGCCGCCAGCTCGGACTTGCCTATTCCTCCGACAGCGAGCTTTCTCCAGCCTCCAGGAGCTTTCTAGAATACTCCAAAAATTTCCTGCTGGATGACTAACGCTTTTTTTCAACGCCTTTTATATAACATTTTCTTATATCAACATTACGCTTTCTTATATTTTCATTGACTTCTTTTCTTTAAAGCGTTATACTAAAGAAGAGGATTGAGATTACAAGGGCGCTCTCATATTTAATGAGGGCGCCTTTTTATATCTGATCTATTCCAAAAAACCAGGGCATCAGACGCATGCAGAGACCCGACTAGAGCTGCCCGGTGAGAAAGGGTGTGTATTTATGAGTAATCAGACAAATTCAGAAACTCGTCAATGGGGTTCACGTTTCGGTTATCTTATGGTAGCTGCCGGTGCAGCCATTGGTCTTGGAAATATCTGGCGCTTCCCTTATCTTGCATATCAGGGCGGCGGCGGCATTTTCCTGATCGTCTACATTATTGTGGTCGCTCTGATGGGGCACCCCATGGTTGAGATGGAGACCGCAATCGGCCGTCATACCGGCAAGGACACTGTCACCGCCTTTGCGCGCATCAGTAAAAAATGGGGCGCGGCAGGCTGGATCGCCAACATCTGTACGCTGATGATCAATATGTATTACGTGGTCGTGGGAGGCTGGGTCGCAAAATATGCGTTCCAGTATGTTGTGAGCGGAGATTTTGGTTCTGATAAACAGGCTTATTATGATTCCTTTACTTCTTCTACCGTTGAACCCATCATCTGGGCAATGATCATTCTCGCCTTTGTCTCCATTATGCTTTATTTCGGCATCACCAATACAGTCGAGAAGATCGCAAAAGTCATGATGCCTGTTCTGTTTGCCCTGCTGATTATCTGCGGTATATGGGCACTGGCTGTAAATGAAAATGCCATCGCCGGTGTGAAGTATTATCTGCTGCCGGACTTCAGCAAATTCAGCTTCACTACCTTTGCCCAGGCTGCAACACAGGTACTGTTCTCCGTCGGTATCGGCTGGGGGCTTTACGTAACCCTGGGTGCCAATATCCCGAAAGAGAATAATTTAAAAAGCGACGCGATCATGGTCTCTACCTTCGACACTGCTGCAGCGATCCTTGCCGGCTTTGTTATTGTTCCTTCTGCCTTTTCCGGCGGTGTGGACATTGAGTCTGCAGGACCAAGTCTTGTGTTCAATGTAATGACCGACATTTTTGAGAAGCTTCCCGGAGGCGGGTAATCGGCGTATGCTTCTTCCTTGCGATTCTTTTTGCCGTTATCTCTTCCCTGTTCAGCTTTTTCGAGATCTCTATCCGGACGTTTGAGGATAACCGCCATATGGGACGCCGGAACGCGACCATTCTGACTGCTGCTATCATAGGAATCGGAAACGTCTTTGTATCCCTGGGCTTCGGCGCCTTAAGCGGCATAAAGCTTCCATGGATAGACGCCAACGGTCTGAACATGCTTGGAATCTATGACTGGCTGGACACCTTTACCGCTTATCTGCTGATGCCGATCGGATGTATCCTGGTCTGTGTATTTATCGCAAAAGTATGGGGATTTAAAAACTACGAAAAGAGGTTACAAATGACGGAAAATTCGGTCGTGTCACCCTCTATAATAAGATATTGACAGTGGCGGTTGTCCCAATTTTCATGATCATCATCTTATTAACCGTTTTTGGCTTTATCAAATAATAAATATGCAATATTATCACTTTAAATCATTGACTTTTTTTTGTCATAATGATAAATTTATTATATGCAGAGATGGCTAATCGGGGGGCTGTCTCAGTAACTGTTATAGTATCATAATTATCTAGAGATTGGAGGAAAGAATCTATGTTACTATTTCTTCAGATTTTATTCGGCGTTTTGGCTGCCGGAACAGGTATTGGACTGATTGCCGATATCGCTAAAAACCGTATGGAGGATCTCAAAAAAGCTACAGGCAAACAGTGGGCATCCGGATTTTCGGTAGGTATCGTTGCCAACTTCCTTGACACTCTTGGATGCGGTTCTTTTGCACCATCCACATTCATGTACAAATTGTTTAATCAGATTGATGACATCGATATCCCTGGAACGCTGAATGTCGGCGATACCTTCCCGGTTATCTTCGAGGCATTTATCTTTACAGCTTCTGTAGATGTTGACCCAATGTTCCTGCTGATCATGTATGTATGTGCAGCTGTTGGTTCCTTCGGATTTGCCACCATCGTTACAAAGTGGCCTCGTAACAAGATCCGCTGGGCTCTCGGTATCATCATGATCCCGCTTGCAATCATCATGCTCTGCAAGAATACAGGATGGGGACCATTCGGTATCGTAGGTACCGCTACTACTCTGACCGGCTGGAAGCTGTTTGTAGCTGCTGCTCTTAATATCCTTTGGGGAGCTCTTATGGACATCGGTTTTGGTCTGTATGCACCTTGTATGGCTACCTGCCTTCTGCTCGGTGTTGACGCGACTGCCGCTTTCCCGGTATTCATGGGATCCTGTGCATGTCTGATGCCAGCCTGCTCTATCGAGTTCATTAAATCACATCGTTACGATGTGGCTCACACAATCGGTAACGCACTTGGCGGATGTGTCGGTGTATTCCTTGCATGGAAGGTCGTAACTTCTCTTCCGATGTTCTGGCTGATCAACCTGGTATGTGTTGTTCTTCTGTGGACATCTTACACACTGATCAGTGCAGCGCTCAAGGACAAAAAAGCCGGAGTAGCTTAAAACAGGAATTATTAAATACAATTAATTCTACATACAAATTTTCATAAATGGCCGTCCCTGTGGATGGCCATTTACATACTTATATTTATGTAAACTGGAGAACTCAATATGTTTGTAAATGAATATATCATGAACAGAAAACGCTACGATAAGTGGGCTGCGCCAAAATTCTGGAGATTAAGATCCTTTTACGTCTATCTTATCATCTTTATCGCCGGAATATTTGGCTGGATCTACTTTGACCGGGTCGGCGCCTCGGCAAGATGGCAGACCATCGGTGCCTTCTTAGTATTTGTCTCCGTATATCGGGGCGTATTTTTTCATTGGATGCACGCAGACAAGACCTTCCGTCTTACCCGGCAGAAATATTTCAACGAAAAAGACTGGGCCTGCAAGGTTATCCTAAGAGATAAGGACATCTCTCTTCATATCAACGGAAAGCTCAATAACCGGGTCGAGTGGTCCGAGATCAAAAAGCTCGAGGAAGCCAAGACCTACTTTAAATTATCCTCTTCGGATGGCGTCGAAGGAGTCATGGTAGACAAATCCTGTTTCACCGAGGGTGATTCTGACAGTTTCAAACAATGGATGAAAGAGACACACCCTGAGATTGAGCAGGTACGCATTGCACCGGCTTTTGATAAATAACCGTCTTCTCCGTTTCACAAAACAGAGTCCTGGACAAGCAAACCTTACGATTGCTTCCAGAGGCTTTGTTTTTTTGTACAAAAACCACCTCTTGTGCGCTTTATTATTTTACTCTTCTAAATTGCTACTATAACACTTCGTTAAAGTGCACATTTTTGCATAAATATCCATGTTTTATGACTAAAATATACAAAAATAGTTTTTCACTTCCAGCTGTCTTGACACCCCCTAAAACTAGTGATATATTATAACTATCTTAAACAACGACAAACCAACGGCGGTTTCCAGAAACATTCGGAGGCTGCTATATTTATTTCATTTTCAGCTGTTTAAGATGATTGTACGGTTGTTATTGCAGTTATGCCAGAGCCGATCATTTCCCCCAAGAATGATCCTGCGACGGTGAACTCCAATTAAAATATATACATCTCTTTTCAGAGAAGCATTCCCCAGCTTTGTATATAATACAGACTGCAATGCAACGAGGAAAACCTCTCAATGACATACCAAAAAGAAAGGGCACGACATCTCGATGTCGTGCCCTTTCTTTTATCTTATTTTTATCTGTTCTGATTCTTCTGATCTTTCTGCCGCATCTTCAGCTTCAAAAGCGCTTTAGCCTTCAGACAGTCCAGCTCTACCATGTTGTTTTCGCCTACCACATTCGTCTCTGTCCCGTCCTCGCTCTTGTTGATATCAATAATTCCATCCAGATAATCATTCACTACTACGAACTGTGCGACCGTTCCGCTGAAGTTTAGTCCGGTTACCGGAATTCCCCGGATCCCCAGCTGCTCACAGGTATTCGTATAGTCCACGTCGCTGTTTCCCCAGCCATCAGACGACAGGATTACGCCGTCAGCACGCATAGCCTCTGCCCACACGGCCGTCTGGTTCCTACCAGAAGCTTGTCTTTATTGTCATCAGGGGTTCCTACGATAATAATTCCCATTAAATCCAGATCAGTATCTGCAGCTACCACTTCAAGCAGCGGATCTCTGAAATGATGTAATGTCGTTTCCTTTGTTGATGGTCCAATACCCATATCTCACACCTCCTACTGCATTGAGCGGATAATACCATCTCTGTACTCGTTCGGAGTGATCAGGATCGGCATATTTCCCATATCTATGATAGAACGTCCTCCTTCAACACCGGATGGCTCATTAGAGAACAGGTGCGTATCATACATAGCTCCCTGTCCCGCCACCTGTCTTACGATCAGAACGCGTTTCTTTCCTGGTCTTACCACGTCATGATACTCATGGCGCTCTGTACATTTTTCACCTTTAAACTTTTTAAGCTTCTCACGATAAGTCTGGATAAATTCGTCGCAGACGCGGTGAGCCGCCGTCGGGCCCGGTCTTTCCTGTCCCATGCCAGCCGCAAGCGTCACGTCAAAAGAAATAATATAATCATCATCTCCCGGCGTACCTGCACGGTTGAGATACAGCTGCTCCTTCAGATTTCCCTCGGATGAGCCAAATTCATGGCACTGCTTGCCGTTTACGTCCACGCCTGTAAGCATTACATAAACGCCTGTATGTATGGGTATCCCTTCGCCAGTTTCCCAGCACCTTGTGGAAATCGGTATGATATCCATGATCGTATTGGTCCATCTGTCGTGGTCGCCAGGCTTAATGATCTGAATATCTATTTTCTCAATATATTCCTCTTTTGCAACAAGGTCATCCAGCATCTCTTTGCTGACCGTCATATGTCCGTCTACGGTAATATCATTGTGTTCGCCGTACTCAACATCGGTCATATGGAATGCTTTAATCACAAGACGCCGCAGATCTATTTCCTTCTCTGCCAAACTTTTCACCTCCTGAGTTTTCAAAAAAAGGCAGATGATTTCATCTGCCCTTTCCAAACATTTCCTTAGATCTTAGCTACATACTCATACGGCAGCGGTACAATAGTTCCAGGTGTCTGGATCTTGATCAACTGCTCAAGAGTAGCCTTTACGATCTGTGTCTGCTGTTCAACATTGTGCGGTCCACCTGCGTTAGCTCCCATAGGAACCAGCGGAGCAACTGCACGAGGAGTACCGGTCTGACGAACAACCGGTGGAAGAGCTGCAATGATAATTGTAGGAATTCCAGCTTCTTCAATCGCTCTCTGCACCAAAACTGCAGAGCGGTGGCAGGTACCTCAGCCAGCGGTGAGGACAACTGCGTCTACATCCTCTTCTTTAAACATCTGTGCGATAGCCGGACCAGTTTCTCCTTTGAATTTCTCCTGGTTTCCGCCGCCGCCCATGAATCCTGCGTGTACCGGTGCGCAAGCTCTGATGAAGCCTTCTGCAGCCAGTTCATGGATTCTGTCGATCGGGAACATACAGTTGATGTCTTTGTTAACATCACTGTTATCATATCCGCCGTGGGATACCATCAGTTCACTTGATGGTGTGGTGTTCTCAATTTTTCTCCAGGTGAAGTCACCAGCAAGATTAAATCTTTCCTGGGATTTCTTATGAACACCTGCTGCTGTCGCAAGAGCGATAGACATGTCTTTCAGCTCTTTTGTTACAGGAGTCCATACTGCCGGTGGAGTAATAGGAACGAAGATTTCAGATTGTAAACCTTTAACAACCGTTAAACTCATTTTTAGACCTCCTTATTATCCAAACGAGTACGCATTTCTTGCTGTTTGCGCCGTTCTTTTTCAATGTTGCTGACATATTTCTCATTTACTTCCGGTCCCAGCTGCTCCGGAAAACTCATGTTCCATCCGACTTCCTGTCCGATCTTCGGTTCGGAATCACAGATAAACATCCGCTTCGGTGCTTTGAAGAACCCAAGGCGACCTTTCAGTCTACGCTGATGCTGCAGTCGTCAACATCCACGATCACGCCTTCCATGTAAATGATCTTGTCACCATAATGCAAACGTTCGTTATTCATGTAACTGCCTTTCAGAGATTAGTCGTATTTTTCCTTACGTTTCTGGCTCATCGGCAGAGACTGCTCATTGTCAACAAGATCGATCTTCTTATCGTAAGCAGCTTCGATCAGCTCTACATTTGTAGATTTAACGTTCGGGTTCCACTTCTTCTCAGCAGCTTTTACTTCTTCACCAGCCATTGCTGTCTTCAGCATAGCCAGAGCACGGATTGCATCCTCTTCGCAAAGAGTGTTGCATCCAAGAACTTCGTTCTCGATACCGGACTCAGACTTGTTGTTGTCAACCATGTAAGACATGTGCTTATTACCAACAACCAGTGCTCCCTGTACTGCACAGTAGGACATACCTACTACCGGGATTCCTCTCATACCGATCTGCTCGATGTGGCTTGCGAAGTCGATGTGGTTGTTTCCGAAACCTTCTGTTGTAACGAAAGCTCCGTCTGCATCCATCATCTCTACGGTCTGGCCAACACGTTTGGATACATAGAACTTCTCTGCGTTGATCTGCGGGCTTCCAACAAATACAACGCCGCAAAGGTCAACTTCTTCATCATGAAGAGCTTCAAGAACCAGTGGCTCTCTCCAGTAATGTCTGGACATTTCCTTAGAAGCAGGTCCGATACATGTAAGTGCGTGGATACATCCATCCAGAACCTCCAATGGAGACATACATACCGGAACGTTTCCTAAGTCTACGTTTGCTCTTGCGCCAAGGATTCCAACAGGCTCTACAGGAAGGATGAAGTTGTCATGCATAGCTCCCTGTCCCATGATCTCCTTAACGATAACGACTTTCTTCTTGCCAGGACGGCGAACCTGTTTCAGCTCCTGAGTATCTGTTACCAGGCTCTCGTCAAGCTCTTTCATAACCTCACGGATTTCCTGTGTAATGATATCAAATGCTGTATGAGCAGCCATAGGTCCACGGCGCTCCATGTTGGTCTTCTCCTGGATAACAATGTTTCCTTTGATGAAGATCTCACCCTTATCCGGGCATCCCGGACGGTTCCACATGATGTTCTCATCCAGGTATCCTTCGGAAGAACCGAACTCACCGATCTGAACACCGTCTTCATCTGTACCTGTCAGCATCATTACAACGCCGTCCAGTACTCTTGTTACACCTGTACCAAGGTCAGCGTCGCCTTCTTTTGTAGCGATCGGCTGAACGTCCATGATGGTCTCAGAATAGGTGTGGTAATTTTCAGGAGTGATGATCTCCAGGTGGAAATCTTTAACCAGCTCCTGGTCTGCAATTACATCTGCCTCGATGCCTTCACGGATGTAAAGAGTGGTTCCCTCGATCTTTGTCTCTGGTCCTCTCTTAACTTCTGTAATTGTGAAGTGCTTTCTTGTCAGAGTTCTTACAACTTTTTCTTCTTCTGCTGCTGCAGGTGCTGCAGCGCCTGCTACAACTGCTTCTGCTGCTGCCGGTACTTCTACCGCTGCTCCGCCTGCTCCAAGTGCTCCAACCGGGATCTCAAGATCAATGTCTTTTCCTTCTCCGATGTGGATCTTTAATGTTCCTCCTGCTACAACTGTTGCCGGTGCTGCCGGTGCTGCTGCCACTACAGGTGCCTCTTCTGCTTCCTCAGCTACTTCTGCCTCCGGAGCGCTTGGTGCTTTCACACCGTCCAGTACGTCCGCGGTCAGTGGGCAAAGAGAATCACAAGTTTTTGTAAGCGTTGCTCCCAAAACTTCTTCGATGGTCAGACAACCATCAAGGCTTAATAATCCTGAATCTACCAAATCATCAAAGATCGCCGGATCTTCCAGATTCGCAGGTTCAATAGTGATGCCAGCTTCTGCTCTGCAGCAAAGAACCGCCGGATCATGTGCATGAGCTTTTGCTGTTTCAGCTGTGATTGACATATTGTTTTCCCTCCTTGTTTGGTTTGCTTAAGCTTGCCCTTTCGGGTCTTATGTGTATATTTACAGCCACGTACGGCCGGGATTCCTCTCTATCTCCCTGGACAAAAGAATCGGGGGTCCTTCGTCCTGGCCGTCCGGGGCAGTAATACCAAAATTTACGATCTCTGTGATCTTAGAAATCGATGTCCTGACTAACCTCTTTTGAAATCTTCAATGTTCTGTAAAGAGGATGTCCGACTGCTCTCATAACATGGTCTGTCTGATGGAATACCTTCAGTCCCATCTTCGGGCCTGATGCCATAACAGTATTGGAGCAGTCAGAGCAGTTTCCGATAATGATGTATTCACATTTATCTTTCTTAAACTGCAGGTTGTTCTTTACCTGTCCCGGACAGTTTCCAGGACGCAGACATTTCAGCGGTGCGCCCGGCTTGCTTTCGATCGCCTGTTTACATCTGCATACAGATACGACCTTTCCATTCATCTTCTCAGCAATCTCACGCATACGGTCTTCGCTTCCGCCGCATGCACAGACTAAAAGTCCTACATTTGCCCCGTGAAGATCCGGGAACTCTACGCTGACAAGGATTCCTCCCGTTGTCTTAGTGATCGGCTCGTCTACCGTAGTGGACTTTCCTGTGAAAGCTCCGCCCATTACGATCTCGCCGTACTCGCCGTCGATTCCGCCGGCCTTTTCAATCAACTCTCCGACGCTGACGCCTACCGGTACATCCATGAATACATGTGCGGCATTTCCGCCGTTGAGTTTTCCACGGACAGTCAGATTCTTGGTGATGCAAGGCTTCTTCTCATCAATAGCCTCTGCCACCTTTGCAGCGGTCTCCAGGTTCACAACTACGGATCTTGCCGCAGAAGGAAGCTGTGTAGGAAGAAGGTTTACCCCAAGACATTCTCTTACGACCGCACGCTCTTCTCCCATCGGATAGATGTCTGCCAGGAAGTGCATGGAAATATCAGCCTCATCCTTGAGAGCCGCATCCAGCTTCTTGATAGCATCGTGATGCTTTTTCTTGATTGCGAAGATCGCTTTATCCGCATGTGTGATCTCCATACAGTATTTCACGCCGCGGATCACTTTATCAGTCTGTTCTACCAGCTGTTTAATGTTATGCTCCAGTCCCGGTTCACACTCCGCCGCATTTACCAGGATATAGCTGTGCTCCAGCTTAAAGTCTGCCGGAAGCTCCGGATTGATCTCAGGATCCAGCTCAGCCAGAGGTGTCTCTGCCAGATTGATATTCAGCTTTACGCCAGTCGGGAATCCTGCCCCGCCCATACCTACGATACCAGCCGCCTTTACCATGTCCAGTTTGCTGGCGTCTTCCGGCACATCGATCGGAACAAATTCATCTGGCTGTTCTGCCGCCGGTTCAATAATGATCCTGTCGTCAGTAATCTCTGTTACTTTTCCGTACACGCTGGAAAAAATGTTTGCTCCCAGCCCTGTCGGTGCAGCAATGAGAGTGCCTTTTTTCACGTCCGCCCCAACCTCAACACAGGGAGCACATGGTGCACCAACGTGCTGACGCAATAAAAATTTGTACGTTTCCCATGACACATATCTCCTTTTTCTTTTTTATAAGTAAAAAGTGAAACTTGCCAGTCTCCTTACTTATTCTTTTTTCCTGACTTTCATACGCATCTTTCACGCATGACTTATAAAAAATATCTATGGAAACATTTTTGCGATTTTTTTAACAGCAATGTTCTTTTCTGGCGAGGGCATGTGGGAATCGAACCCACCCAGGACGCTCTTAACGCCCCACACTAGTTTGAAGACTAGGAGGCACACCAGTCACCCATCTACCCCCATCTATGCCCAATAACCATAACACACTTTCCCGCACTTTTCAACAACTTTTATTCATTTTTATAATATCAAAAAAGCATTGACTTTTCAACCTCTTTCAGCCATAATAAAGGATAAGAAACTGAACATGGTAACTA